>OFGR01000089.1_pt1 | contig 86987 bp, 94 predicted proteins | sample 1521811 | NCBI WGS metagenome assembly OFGR01 (sample SAMEA3504098, study PRJEB24116) | mouse gut metagenome | biome: mouse gut; feature: mouse-associated habitat; material: faeces | place: Denmark | collected 2011 | reverse complement strand
TAGGGGATACAGTGACGGATGCCGACCGCCCCTGCCAGGAGCCCCTTCCCGGCTACAAGAAAGTAAATTCCATGGTATACTGCGGGGTATACCCGGCGGACGGTGCCAAGTACCCGGATCTCCGGGATGCCCTGGAAAAACTGCAGTTAAATGATGCTTCCCTGCGCTATGAGCCGGAGACCTCCGTAGCCCTGGGCTTCGGGTTCCGCTGTGGCTTTTTGGGGCTTTTGCATTTGGAAATCATCCAGGAGAGGCTGGAGAGAGAGTATAGTCTGGACCTGGTGACTACCGCCCCGGGGGTTATTTATAAGGTGCATAAGACAGACGGGGAAGTGGTGGAGCTGACCAATCCCACCAACCTGCCGGACCCATCAGTGATCGAGTATATGGAGGAGCCGGTGGTGAGTGCGGAGATTATGGTGACTACAGATTTTATCGGCCCTATTATGGAGCTTTGCCAGGAAAGAAGGGGCAAATATCTGGGGATGGAGTATATGGAGTCCACCAGGGCGCTGCTGAAATATGAACTTCCTTTAAATGAGATCATCTACGACTTTTTCGATGCATTAAAATCCCGTTCCCGGGGATATGCGTCCTTTGATTATGAGCTGAAAGGCTATGAACAGTCGGAGCTTGTAAAGCTGGATATTCTCATTAACAAAGAGGAAGTGGACGCCCTTTCCTTTATCGTACACAAGGACAGCGCCTATGAGCGGGGCAGGAAAATGTGCGAAAAGCTGAAGGATGAAATTCCCCGCCATCTTTTTGAAATTCCCATCCAGGCGGCCATTGGCGGCAAGGTAATTGCCAGGGAGACGGTGAAGGCAATGCGCAAGGACGTGCTGGCAAAGTGCTATGGCGGCGATATCACCCGCAAAAAGAAACTCCTGGAAAAACAAAAGGAAGGGAAAAAGCGGATGCGCCAGATTGGCAGCGTGGAGGTTCCACAGAAAGCGTTTATGAGCGTGCTGAAGCTGGATGACAGATAACCGCTATGGGGAATATCACAGGGCAAAAAGAGTTAAGTATCTACATCCACATCCCCTTTTGTGTAAAAAAGTGCCTCTACTGCGATTTCCTGTCCTCACCCGCAGGGGAGGGGGACTACCGGCGTTATGTGGAGGCATTGATCCGTGAAATTGTGCAGGAGAGTGGGAATTACAGGGAATACAGGGTAGATACGGTTTACTTTGGCGGAGGTACACCATCCCTGCTGCCTGGGAAATGGGTGGAAGAGATCATGGAGGCCGTATCCTCCCATTACCGGCTGGCAGAAAACTGTGAGGCCAGCCTGGAAGCCAATCCCGGGACGGTTACCTGGGAAAAGCTAAAATCTTACCAGCAGGCGGGAATCAACCGGCTCAGCCTTGGCGCCCAGTCCCTGAAGGACGGGGAACTGGAAGCCCTTGGCAGAATCCATAACAGCGCCGACTTTTTCCAATCCTATCAGATGGCAGTGGAGGCAGGCTTCCGGAACCTTAATGTGGATTTGATGCTTGCCATTCCCCGGCAGAGCCCGGAAAGCTGGCGGGATACTTTAGGCCAGGTGGCCCGCCTTTCCCCGCCCCCGGCGCATATCTCCGCTTATAGCCTGATCATTGAGGAGGGAACCCCATTTCATGCCCAAAGGCCGGTTCTTTTAGAGGAAGATACAGAGAGAAGGATGTACAGGGAAACGGGAAAATTCCTGGCAAAGTATGGCTATGGGCAGTATGAGATTTCCAATTACGCCCTTCCCGGTTTTCAGTGCAGGCATAACCTGGCTTACTGGCAAAGGAAAAACTATGCAGGCTTTGGCATCGGCGCTGCTTCCCTGGTTGAAAATGTGAGATTCCGCAATATTCCCCACAGGGAAGGCTATGTGAAAAACTTTCTGGAGGAGGGAGCCGGAATTCCCATAAAGGAAGAGGTGCAAAGGCTTTCCAGGCAGGAGCAGATGGAGGAATTTATGTTCCTCGGGCTGCGCCTTACACAAGGGGTAAGCAGTAAGGAGTTTTTCCGTACCTTTGGCGTGGAAATAGGCCAGGTTTATCCGGGGATTGTGGAGAATTTTTGCCAGAAGGGGCTGCTTAGGGTGAAGGAAGGGCCAAAAGGGGACAGCCAATGGATTGCCCTTACGGAGTTTGGGGTGGATGTGAGTAATTATGTGATGGCGGAGTTTTTGCTCTCCTGAGAGAGAATCAAATTAAGTTTTTTGGGAAAGGCACCACAGGGCTTTGGAAGTCATAGAATAATAAAAACGACTTTGGGGGCGCCCTTTGAAAACTTTTCAAAAACCTTTATCGGCAGCAGAGGAGGCCCATTATATACAGGTATTGCAAGAGGGAAACGGCGACGAGGCGGTAAAGGCCAAGGAAATTCTCATAGAGAGAAACCTCCGCCTGGTGGCCCATATTGCCAAGAAGTATCAGAATGTGGACGAAGACATGGAGGATTTGATATCCATAGGGACAATTGGGTTAATCAAGGCAATTTCTTCCTTTGACGCGGGAAAGGGGAAGCTGAGCACCTATGCGTCCAGATGTATTGACAATGAACTGCTGATGCTGCTTCGCTCAAAAAAGAAAAGCTCAAGGGAAGTCTCCCTGTTTGAGCCAATTGGAACGGATAAGGAAGGGAATGAGATCAACCTTCTGGATATTATTGAGCACGAGCAGGACGATATTACAGACCAGATGGAGCTTTGCGAAAACACCAAAAAGCTGGTAAAGCTCCTGGACGAGGCGCTGACAGACAGGGAGCGCGAAATCATATTTCTGCGTTATGGCCTTTTGACAGAAAAGGAAGTGACCCAGAGGGAAATCGGCGAACTGCTCCATATATCCCGGAGCTATGTGTCAAGGATTGAGAAGAAAGCGCTGAATAAACTGCGGGAGAAGTTTGAGCAGGGATAGGCACAGAGAATAGTGTAGATACAGGAACACCGGGGCTGTGGGATAGAGCTGATTTCGGTTATAAACGCTGAAATAGGTTCTGTCCCGTTTTTATTGCCTGCTGGCGATAGCGGTAAAATTGCCGAAGTGCTGTAAACGTCCTTGAAAAATGGATGTGCCTATATTAAAATAATACTATATTGTTTGACGGAGTGTGGTTTTCCAATGAGAATGAAATGGGGGAAACAAGAGGATGAGCAGCAGGATAAATGTCAAAAGGCGGGAGTTTCAGGACAGCTACCGCAGACATTATAAAATGTACAAAGAAACTACGGGAAATAGCAAATCTCGCTTTGGGATTTGAATATGCAAAAGGGGCAAGGCCCAGGGTTTTGTCTTTGCTGGCAAGATAACGCAGGTAAAAATATTTTTATAATACAATGGGACAGAGTTAGTTCGACTGGGGCTGTTGAATTGATTCTGCCCTGTTTTGTTTGGGTATGGTATAAATGCTACGAAATTTTGTGTAATTATCTTGTAGGTTATATGGGAAGCATGTATAAGAAGGGATGATATTGCGTTTGATATAGAATAGGGTGATAGTATGGATGTTTAGAGTAGGGAGGATAGATTGCTATGGCAAGAACTGTAGGGATAGGAATCCAGAGCTTTGAAAAAATAATAAAGGAGAACAGCTTCTATGTGGATAAAACAGGTTTTATAAGACAGTGGTGGGAAAATAGAGACGATGTAACCTTGATTACACGCCCCCGCAGATTCGGGAAAACCTTGAACATTAATATGCTGGAAAGATTCCTTTCCGTAGAATATGCAGGGCAGGGAGAGATTTTTGAGGGGCTTTCTATATGGAGGGACGAGAAGTACCGGACTCTTCAGGGAAGTATGCCGGTAGTCTTCTTAAGTTTCGCGGATGTAAAGGCGAACACATTTGCCCTGGCAAGGGAAAAAATCTGCATGCTTATCGAGGAAGTATACCGAAAGCATGATTATCTATTGGAAGAGGGATCCCTAAAGGAGAGCGAAAAGGCATTTTTCTGTAAAGCCATGACAGAAATGACGGATTCGAAAGTGGCATATTCCTTAAAAAATCTGTCGGGTTATCTTTCGGGCTACTATGGAAAAAAAGTGGTCATTCTGTTGGACGAGTACGATACGCCTCTTCAGGAGGCCTGGGTATACGGCTATTGGAAAGAGATGGTGGAATTCATAAGAGGCCTGTTCAATTCCACATTTAAGACGAATCCATATCTGGAGCGGGCGGTCATGACGGGAATCACGAGAGTCAGCAAGGAATCCATTTTCTCGGATTTGAATAATATAGAAGTAGTGACTGCTACATCGGAGAAATATGAAGACAGCTTCGGATTTGCAGAGGAAGAGGTGTGGGCGGCATTGCAGGAATGTGGCCTGTACGAAAACAGACTGGCTGTAAAAGACTGGTATGACGGCTTTACATTCGGAAAGAGGAAAGATATCTATAATCCATGGTCAATCATCAATTATCTGGATAAAAAAAGGCTTGCAACCTACTGGGCTAATACCAGTAGCAACGGCCTGGTGGATAAGCTGATTCGGGAGGGAAGTGCGGATATAAAAATCTCCATGGAGAATCTGCTGAAAGGAGAGCGTTTGTATAAAGACATTGACGAGCAGATTATCTTTGACCAACTGGACGCAGATGAGAATGCAATATGGAGCCTGCTCCTGGCCAGTGGATACCTGAAAGCGGAAAGTTGCACATTAAACGAGGAAACAGGAGCTGATTTATACGAGCTGGCCTTGACAAATAAGGAGGTGCAGTGTATGTTCCGAAAGCTGATCCGGAAATGGTTTTCTGGTTCGGGAATGGTCTACAACGGCTTTATCAGGGCACTTTTGCAGGATGACGTTAAGTCCATGAACGCCTATATGAACCGTGTGGCCCTGGCCACATTCAGCTACTTCGACAATGGAAGGAATCCCTCCATGGAGACACAGCCAGAGCGCTTTTACCACGGCTTTGTGCTGGGGCTGTCTGTGGAACTGGCAGACCGCTATATCATTATCTCCAATCGTGAAAGCGGCTTCGGAAGGTATGATGTGATGATGGAGCCGAAGAACGGAGTAGATAATGCTGTAATCATGGAATTCAAGGTCAGAGATTCTGGAGAGGAGAAATCGTTGGAGGATACTGCGGATGCAGCCCTGAAACAGATTGAGGAAAAGCGGTACCAGGCAGATTTAGAGAGCAGGGGATTCCCTGGTGAACGAATCCGGATATATGGCTTTGCATTTGAAGGGAAAGAAGTTCTGATAAAAAGTATATTCTCTTTTCAGAATTGTGTACCCATTATTTAGAATATGGATATAGGAGGATTTCTGCATGTCAATACAAACATCCGTTCAGGGATGGCCACAATTAACCAAGGAGGAAGCGGAATTTATTAGTCAAAAACCCTGGACAAAGGAAATTGGTGACTTTATTGATAAGTTGGTTTATGATAGGTTACTTGGTAATTATGGGAATTGGAGGGCAGATTACTGTGGCAAGGACCGTAGGGATAGGGATCCAGAGTTTTGAGAAGCTGATAACGGGGAACAGCTTTTATATAGACAAGACAGGCTTCATCAGGCAGTGGTGGGAGAACAGGGATGATGTAACCTTGATTACACGCCCCCGGAGGTTTGGGAAGACCCTGAACATGGATATGCTGGAAAGGTTTTTCTCTGTGGAGTATGGCGGGCAGGGGGAGATCTTTGAAGGGCTGTCCATATGGGAAGAGGAGGAATACCGTGAGCTCCAGGGAACCTGGCCGGTAATCTTTTTAAGCTTTGCGGATGTAAAGGCGAATACTTTTCCCCTGGCAAGGGAAAAGATCTGTATGCTTATCAAAGAAGTGTACCGCAGGTACTGCTTCCTGCTGGCAGGGGGGAGCTTAAAGGAAGGGGAAGCAGAGCTTTTCCGTAAGGTTTTGGCAGAAATGACGGACTCTGAGGCGGCGTATTCTTTGAAAAATCTATCAGGTTTTTTATCAGGCTATTATGGGAAAAAAGTAATCATCCTGCTGGACGAATACGATACGCCCCTGCAGGAGGCCTGGGTGTATGGCTATTGGCAGGAAATGGTGGAATTCATAAGGGGGCTGTTCAACGCCACCTTCAAGACGAACCCGTACCTGGAGCGGGCAGTGATGACAGGGATCACGCGTGTGGGCAAGGAATCCATATTTTCCGACCTGAACCATCTGTCTGTGGTGACATCAACCTCTGAGATGTATGCCGACTGCTTTGGCTTCACGGAGGGTGAGGTATTTGCTGCGCTGGGTGAGTATGGGATGCAGGATAAGCGCCGGGAGGTGAAAAGTTGGTACGACGGGTTCACCTTCGGAAAATGCAGGGACATCTATAACCCATGGTCGGTGATAAACTACCTGAAAACAGGGCGCCTGTCCACGTACTGGGCCAATACCAGCAGCAACGGCCTGGTAGACAGGCTGGTCCGGGAGGGGAGCGGTGAGGTGAAAATATCCATGGAGAACCTCCTGGAGGGCAGGGCCTTGCACAAAGAGATCGACGAGCAGGTGGTATTCGACCAGCTGGGCTCGGATGAAAATGCCATCTGGAGCCTGTTCCTGGCAAGCGGGTACCTGAAAGCGGAAAGCCGTACGTTAAACGAGGATACAGGGGCGGAAGTGTATGCCCTGTCGGTGACAAACAAAGAGGTGCAGCTGATGTTCCGTAAGATGGTCCGGAAATGGTTTGCGGGGACGGGGACGGTCTACAACGGCTTTATCAGGGCGCTGCTGGAGGATGATGTAAAGTCCATGAACGCCTACATGAACCGGGTGGCGCTGTCAACGTTCAGCTATTTTGACAGCGGGAGGAACCCCTCCATGGAGGCGCAGCCGGAGCGTTTCTACCACGGGTTCGTGCTGGGCCTATCTGTGGAGCTGTCAGGCCGCTATGCCATAACTTCCAACCGTGAGAGCGGGTTTGGGAGGTACGACGTGATGATGGAGCCGAAAGATGTGGGGTGCAATGCCGTGATTATGGAATTCAAGGTCAGGGACCAGTCGGAGGAGGGGAGCCTGGCGGACACTGCGGATGCGGCTCTGAGACAGATAGAAGAGAAGCAATACGGGGCGGAATTAGAGGGGAGGGGGATCCCCCGGGAGCGGATCCGGAAATATGGCTTTGCCTTTGAGGGGAAAGAAGTCCTGATAAAAAGCCAGCCCTAGCCTGGCTGATGGGTTTCGCCTTTGGATGGGAGACTTTTTGGTTGTAAAGAGATGAAGAATCCATTATAATAAAAATAAGATTATGAATTTTGCGCGATAGGGGTTTAGGAGGGATACGGGAGGAATGCAATTTAAAAAGACTGAAGACTTAAAAGCGGGTATGAGGCTTGCAAGGCCAATTTATAACAGGGACGGCGTCCTGCTCTATGAAAGGGATTCCAAACTTACGCAACAGGGTATCACGAGTATTGAAAATTTTGGGCTGATAGGCATATTTATCCTGGAACCGGCGGAGCCTGTGCCGCCTATGACGAAAGCGGATATAGAATTTGAGCGGTTCCAGGTTGTGAATGTTTTCGCTATAAAAGAGGCTATGCAGATGCTTCTGGCCACTGGCAAAAAGGCAAAGCTTGATGCAGTGGTAGCCAGCATTAACAAGAGTTTTGGCAGCCTGGATGAAAGGCTTAATTTTGTCCAGAATTTAAGGAGCAAGGAAGACTACGTCTATAAACATGCTTTAAATGTGGCCATTTTGTGCGCTATGATGGGAAGCCAGATGAACCTGAAACTGGATGAACGCCGCGATGTCATTACTGCTGCCTTAATCTGTGACATGAAGGAATACAGTATTTTAGAGCAGGTCTACGAATATTACCCGGGTGTCCGCCGTTACTGCCAGCAGGCGCTTAAGATTGCCGAGTGGGTGGAGGAAGGGAGGGCAGACACCACAGCCAGGCTGAAAAATGGCTCAAGGATCCTTGCTGTTGCCCAGGCATATGATGATATGACTGCCATGAGCATTGACAAGGAAGCTCCTGCCTCATCGGTGATTGCCGTAAAATATCTCATGGACAAGGAGGAGTTTTACTCTGAAGATATCATTGCCGCGCTGGTGCATTCCATCAGCATTTTAGGCCCAGGGGTTTGTGTGGAGCTGAGCACAGGGGAAAAGGGGCTGGTCCTGGAAGAGAACCTCAGGGATTTTCTGCGGCCTGTTGTGCTGGTTTTTGGTGACAACACAATCCTTGACTTCAGTGACCAGTACGTTTATGAAGATGTGGAAATCACCGATATTATGAAGACCATGGACAGACGCCATTTTATGGGGGAGGACGTGGTGAAGGAATATGGGTTCGGGGAACTGAAAAGACAGATGAAACAGTAAAAATTCACAATTACATAAGAAATAATTATAAAAATTTTATTGATTTTCTCCAAATTTTACGGTACAGTAGAATATATCAAAAGCAACAGGGTATTATAGCCTGTTTCTATAGCGGATACCAGGCCAGCCTTGGCATCTGCTATAGAAACAGAGGCTGCATCCCCAGGGGAACTGCTTCTTGCAGTATGCGGTGTTGCTGTATCTTCTTTCATTCTGCGGGGATGAGCCATTAGGGCTGCCCTGTGAAATTTCAGGTATTTTTCAGTTATTTCAAACAAGCAATCTCAAATGTGATGAAGTGTACTGGGAAGAGGTTTTTGTTCCCAAGGGAGGTATTTTGTTTAGCAAAATTTTGTCAGGAACCATTTATGGCTGCGAAAGCCATCTGGTTTATGTGGAAGTAGACATTTCCTCCGGGCTGCCCTGCCTTGTTATGGTGGGCTGTCCTGGCGGGGAGGTGAAGGAATCCGGGGAAAGGGTGAGGATTGCCCTGAAAAATGTGGGGATTGGCCTGCCGCCCATGCATATTGCCGTAAACCTTTCCCCGGCGGATTTAAAGAAGGAGGGAACCGGATTTGACCTACCTGTTGCTGTGGGAGTGCTTATTGCAATGGGGCAGCTTCCGCCGGCCTGCGCCGGGGATATGCTGGTAATGGGAGAGCTGGGGCTGAGCGGCGAGGTGAAAAAGGTAAGGGGTGTGCTCCCCATAGCCATAGATGCGGTGAAAAACGGTATAAACAGGTGCCTTGTACCCAGGGAGAATGTAAAGGAGGCCGCCGCTGTTGGGATGAAGGCGGTGGGGATTGCCAATCTGGGGCAGGCAATCGCCTATTTAAAACTTTCCCCAAAGGAGCAGGGGAATTTCCTGGCAGAGACCGGAAAGGAGGGGGATTTTGGGGCATTGAGGGAGGAAGGGAAACAGCTCCAGGAAGATTTTTCTGAAATTGTGGGCCAGGAGGGCGTAAAGCGTGCGGCCTTAATTGCGGCCGCAGGGTTCCACCATCTGTTGATCACCGGGCCGCCTGGTACAGGAAAAACCATGATTGCAAGGCGCCTTGCTACCATTCTGCCACCTCTTTCGGAGGAAGAGAGCCTGGAAGTTTCCTCTATTTACAGCATATCAGGCAGGCTTTCCGGGCAAAGGGGGCTGATCAGGGAACGTCCTTTTTTAAGCCCCCATCATACCATTTCCCCCCAAGCCCTGTCCGGGGGAGGGAGGATCCCAAGGCCGGGGGCAATCAGCCTTGCCCACAGAGGCATTTTATTCCTGGACGAGCTGACAGAATTTAAACGCCAGACCCTGGATTTGCTGCGCCAGCCGTTGGAGGATAAAGAGATCCATATTGCCCGCAGCAGGGATTCGTTTACCTTCCCGGCGGATGTGATGCTGGTGGGGGCGATGAACCCCTGTCCCTGCGGCTACTATCCGGATGTAAACAGGTGCAGGTGTACCCCTTATGAACGGCACAACTATTTAAGCCGCCTGTCAGGCCCGGTCCTGGACAGGATAGACCTTTGCGTGGAGGCGGCAAGGGTGGAATTTTCCCAGCTCCAGTCCGGAAAACGGGGAGAGGGGAGCGCCAGTATGGGGAAGAAGGTAATGATTGCCCGCGCCAGGCAGGGGGAGCGTTACCGGGGAACCGGCATCCGTTTCAATTCTGATTTAGGGGCGGGGGAACTGGAAAAATACTGTCCTCTGGGAGTTGAGGAAAAGAAGATGGCAGAAAAAATGTTCCATTCCCTGAGCCTTAGTGCAAGGGCATACCATAAGCTGCTGAAAGTGGCAAGAACCATAGCGGATTTAGACAAAAGCGCGCAGATAAAGGGAAAGCACCTGGCAGAAGCAGCCTGCTACCGGGCGGCAGATTATTTTGAAAAATAAAGCGGGATTACAAGGGCAGGAGGGGGACCTAAAATATGGAAGAGAAAGTGTACCGTTTCTGGCTTCATAATCTGCCGGGAGTGGGCGACAGGACCATAGAAAAGCTGCTGTCTTATTTTGGCAGCGCCCAAAGGGCATGCTGCGCACCGCCAGAGGAGCAGAAGCAGGTTATCAAAGAAAAAACCATTGAACGGATAAGTGCATTTAATAAAACCTTTGACCCTGCCAGGGCTTATGAGAAAATGCAGGAGAAAAATATCGCTTTTTATACGATTGAGGATAAGGAATACCCTGGCCGCCTGAGAAAAATAGCCCATCCCCCTTATGCCCTTTATTGCTTAGGGGCTCTTCCAGGGGAAGGACGCCCGGCAGTGGCGGTAATCGGGGCAAGGGAATGTTCGGAGTATGGCAGTTACATGGCGGAAGCCTTTGCCGGGAAGCTGGCCAGGGCGGGGGTATCTGTTATCAGCGGCATGGCAAGGGGAATCGACGGGATCGGGCAGCGGGCGGCCTTAAGGAGCGGCGGCAGGACCTATGGGGTGCTTGGGTGTGGCGTGGATATCTGTTATCCGGCTTCTAACAGGGCTCTGTATCAGGAGATTGCAGACAGCGGCGGCGGAATTTTATCTGTATTCCCACCAGGCAGGGAGCCGGCGAAACAGCAGTTCCCGGAGAGGAACCGTATTGTGGCGGGGCTTTCTGACCTGGTATTGGTGGTGGAAGCCAGGCAAAAGAGCGGCACATGGATTACTGTAGATATGGCGTTGGAACAAGGGAAGCATGTTTATGCCGTACCTGGACGGCTTACAGACAGATTAAGCGACGGGTGTAACCTGCTGGTCCGGCAGGGAGCGGGCATTGCGCTTTCGCCGGAGGACCTGCTCGCGGAGATCGCCCTTCTTACCAACAGAAAGGAACTGGGTAAGGGAAGCAGGGAGTGTGCAGGTGTGGGCATAGGTGACGGGAAAAAGCAGGGGATGGGGGCAATCAGATATCTGGACTATGCGCCCAAATCCATAGTTGAAATTATGGAGGCCATGGCCCGGGCGGGAGAAGGGAGAGAATTGCCGGATGTTTTAGGGGAACTGGTAGGATTGTGTATGGAAGGAAGGGCCAGGCAGGTATCAGGGACTTATTTTGCCAAAGTGGCAGAGGGGTAAGGCCAGGGAACTGATAGATATGATTTCTTCCTATTTACATTATTAAGAGAGAACCTGCAGGAAAGAGTAGGTATTCATTTCATTTGTATGTTATACTGAAAGCAAACTATAAGGAAAGGAAAAAGAAAATGAATGTATTTTATTATGAGATTGCCAGCATAGACGGCGATTATGCGAATTTAAGAAGGACAGATGAGGAAAGTGATGATTTAAAGCTGGTGGCGCGGGCGCTCCTGCCGCCTGAGGCGGCAGAAGGGACCAAGCTCAAATATGAGTGGATGCAATATGAGATTATTGACTGAGCAGGTCGTATATGGTTCTCGCAGGGAAAATAGCGCTGTACCTGACAGTTTTTCTCTCCGGAATAGCAGCAGGAGGGTTTCTGGAGAAATATCTCAGGGAGGCCTTGCGGAAAAGGGGAATCCTCAGCCAATATAAAATGACTGGAATAGTCAATGGATTGCTCTGGCTGTGGGTGTCCCAGGGAAGGTGGACGGGAGCGGAAAGCCTTCTGTGCTGTCTGTGCGCCTCCCTGCTGCTGGCAGTGGCTGTGGTGGACGCCAGGGCATTTGAGATCCCTCTGGAATGCAATCTTGGGATTGGGCTTCTGGGGGCGGCAAGGGTGTATCTTTCCCATGGAAACCTGGCGGAATACTTGGTGGGAGCATTTGCGGCAAGCGGAATTTTTTTGGCGATATTTGCCCTTACAGGGGACGGGATTGGGGGCGGGGATATCAAGCTGATGGCTGCCGGGGGACTTTTCCTGGGGAGTGGGAAAATCCTGCTGGCTCTTTTCATTGGCTCGGCAGTGGGATTGCTCTGCCAGCTTCCGCTGGTGAAGCTGGCGGGGAAAAGCAGGTATTTTGCTCTTGGCCCTTACCTGGCTTTGGGAATAGGGACCGCAATGGTTTATGGTGATAAAATCATAAACCGCTGGCTGTAAGATTATTTTTGCCGGGCTGCCCGCATATCTTTTTGAGGGGGAGAAGATTCCTGGTGTTAATTGTTTTTTAACAAAATTGGTACTTGCAAGCATAGGGAAAGTGGTGTATAGTTTAGTTCGTTATAAGTTTAACGATAAGGGGATATATTATGGCAAAATATCTGGTAATTGTGGAATCGCCTGCCAAAGTAAAGACGATCAGGAAGTTTTTAGGTTCCAATTATGAAGTAGCAGCCAGCAACGGCCATGTCCGTGACTTGCCAAAAAGCCGCCTGGGAATCGATGTGGAGCATGATTTTGAACCCAAATATATTACCATAAGAGGTAAGGGTGATATATTGGCTAATCTCAGAAAAGAAGTAAAAAAAGCAGAAAAAATTTATCTGGCGACTGACCCGGATCGTGAGGGGGAGGCCATCTCCTGGCATTTATTAGTAGCTCTTAGACTGGAAGAGAAAAAGGTATACCGTATTGCTTTTAATGAGATTACCAAAAATGCAGTAAAGGAATCCCTGAGAAACGCCAGGGAAATTAACATGGATTTGGTAGATGCCCAGCAGGCAAGACGGGTGCTGGACCGTATGGTGGGATACCTGATTTCCCCTCTTTTGTGGGCGAAGGTCAAAAGGGGCTTAAGCGCCGGGCGGGTGCAGTCTGTGGCCCTTAGGATCATCTGTGACAGGGAGGAAGAAATCAGCAGTTTTATCCCGGAAGAATATTGGACGCTGGATGCTTCGTTTAAATTGCCCGGGGAAAAGAAGCCCCTGGTGGCAAAGTACTATGGGAAAAAGGATTGCAAAGCAGCGATTTCTTCCAGGGAAGAGATGGAGAAGCTGTTAAAAGAGCTGAAAGACGCCGCATACAAGGTAAGTGAGGTAAAAAAAGGAGAGCGGGGCAAGAAACCGCCGCTGCCATTTACCACATCCACCCTTCAGCAGGAGGCAAGCAAGGTCTTAAATTTTTCGACCCAGAAAACCATGCGGCTGGCACAGCAGCTATATGAAGGAATTGAAATAAAGGGTAACGGCGTTGTGGGTATTATTACCTATCTACGTACCGATTCTACCAGAGTCTCAAAAGAAGCGGAGGTTATGGCAGAGGAATATATCAGGGCGAATTATGGGGATGAGTATGTGGTGAAGGCAGCGGCAGCGCCCAAAAACGATAAGAAGATCCAGGATGCCCACGAGGCGATCAGGCCTACGGATTTAAGCCGTACCCCTGCCGCTATGAAGGATTCTCTCTCCAGGGACCAGCTCCGGCTTTACCAGTTGATCTGGAAACGTTTTACTGCCAGCAGGATGCAGGGGGCGAAATATGAAACTACCTCCATTAAAATTGATGCCGGGGAGCATCGGTTCACAGTGGCGGCCTCCAAGCTCCTTTTTGACGGTTTTATGAGCGTTTATATCCAGGAGGATGAGAAAGAGGAAGCCAATACCCTGGTAAAGGGCGTGGATGAAAACACCCCCCTGTCCCTTGCAGGCTTAGAGGAAAAACAGCATTTTACACAGCCGGCCCCCCATTATACGGAAGCTGCCCTGGTGCGGGCCTTAGAAGAGCTTGGCATTGGGCGCCCCAGTACTTATGCCCCTACCATTACCACTATCCTGGCAAGGCGCTATGTGGCAAAGGAGAACAAAAATCTGTATGTCACCGAATTGGGGGAAGTGGTCAACCAGATGATGAAAGATGCATTTCCCAGTATCGTGGATGTGAATTTCACGGCCAATATGGAAGCGCTTTTAGATGGTGTGGAGGAGGGGAACGTTAAGTGGAAAACAGTGGTGTCCAATTTTTACCCGGATCTGGAAGAAGCTGTAAAGACTGCGGAAAAGGAACTGAAGGAAGTTAATATTGCGGATGAAGTTTCTGATGAGTCCTGTGAACTATGCGGAAGGCAGATGGTGATCAAATATGGGCCCCATGGCAGGTTCCTTGCCTGCCCGGGTTTCCCGGACTGCCGCAACACAAAGCCGTATTTTGAAAAGATCGGTGTAGCCTGCCCGGAGTGCGGCAAGGATATTGTACTCAAAAAAACCAAGAAAGGCAGAAAATATTATGGCTGTATAGGGAATCCGGAATGTGAATTCATGGTATGGCAGAAACCCTCGGGAGAGAAGTGCCCTAAATGCGGCTCTCTTTTGCTGCACAAGGGGAATAAACTGGCATGCATGGATGAAAACTGCGGGTATGTAACCCAGGCCCAGGAAAATGCCGGGCAGGCTGGCAAAGATCAGTAACAGCCAAATTCTTCATTTGTAGAAAATTTCACATATGGTCGTTGAAATCGCAAAAATCCTGTGATAAAATATCATTAAAGCTTTTGGCGGAGGTATTGTATGAGCAGCGTACAGCTATTAGATAAGACCAGAAAGATTGGTAAACTTCTTCATAACAACATTTCCAGCAAGGTTGTATTTAACGATATATGTTCTGTATTATGTGAGATTTTGTTCTCTAATGTGCTGGTGATCAGCAGGAAGGGAAAGGTGCTGGGCATTAAATACGCGTTCGGGGTGGATCCCATCACGGAGCTTGTGGCAGATGAGGTGGGAGGCTTTATTGATCCCATGCTCAATGAACGTTTTCTGGCGGTCCTTTCCACAAAAGAGAATGTAAATCTGGAAACCCTCGGTTTTGAAGCTGATGACATCCATAGATACCGGGCGATCGTCACGCCCATTGATATTGCGGGGGAGCGCCTTGGCACGCTGTTCATTTATCAGTGTACCCAGCAGTATGACATTGACGATATTATTCTGTGCGAATACGGCACTACCGTAGTGGGCCTTGAAATGCTGCGGGCGGTAAATGAAGAGAGCGCAGAAGAAAACAGGAAGCTGGCAGTCATCCGCTCTGCCATCAACACCCTGTCCTATTCGGAGATGGAGGCAGTGGTGCATATTTTTGATGAATTAGATGGCATGGAAGGAATTTTGGTGGCAAGTAAAATTGCGGACCGGGTAGGGATTACCCGTTCTGTGATTGTTAATGCCCTCCGGAAATTTGAAAGTGCGGGAGTGATTGAATCCAGGTCCTCAGGAATGAAAGGGACCTACATCAAGGTCTTAAACGATATGGTATTTGAAGAAGTGGTAAAGCTGAGGAAAAATGAGAAAATAAATAATCAGGCATAACGGACTATGCGGAGAAAATAAAAGGATTTATGGGCTTTCATACAACATGAATCCTTTTTATTGTGTAAATTCTGTAAAGGCAGCATGATGCCCGGGGCAGTGAAAAAAACTGGGTTTAATTAAAAATGATGGGAAAAAGCAGGAAAAAGAAAAAAAACCTTGTCTTTTTTGATAAATAAACTATAATAATTATGATAGGACTAATGTGTGGGGAGTTTGCCATAGGCATGCTCTTTGGATTACGAGCATTTTGAAGGGAGCCGTAAGATGATTAACAGCAGTGTATTTGACTATGTAGATGTTCTCAGCAAAGCAGCGGATGCCGCCTGGCTGAGAAATGACATTCTTTCAAACAACCTTGCAAATGTGGATACGCCGGGGTACAAAAGGCAGGAGGTTGACTTTGAAAGCCAGTTGCGCAGGGCGCTGGGGAATTCCAGGTATGAAACAGTTGACGCAAAGGTAGCACATGTATCCGATACGGAGCTTGTACCCAGAGTGTTTACGGATGCCGCAAATTTCTCTTACCGCCTGGATGGGAACAATGTGGATTTCGATGTGGAAAATGCAGAGGTCGCGTCCAACCAGATCAAGTATAATGGCTTAAGGGACTGTATTAACCAGGAATTTGCCAATTTGAAGTTAGTCATGAAGTAAGGGGAGGAAGAACAGAATGGGAATTTTTAATGCTTTTAACATAAATGCCTCGGGCATGACTGCCCAGCGCTTCCGGATGGATACCATTTCGGAAAATATTGCCAATGCCTATACCACAAGGACCCAGGACGGCACTCCCTATAAACGCAAAGTGGTCACCTTTGAGGAACGGGGAGAGCGGGCGGAAGCGTTCAGCAGCTTCCTGGGTACTGCCAGCAGCAAATTTAAAGGCCAGGGTGTCAGGGTAGGGAAAGTTATGGAGGATAATAAGACCCAGATGAATATGGTGTATGACCCCTCCCATCCCGATGCGGATGAAAATGGCTATGTTACATATCCTAATGTGAATATTGTCACGGAAATGACCAACCTGATAGATGCCAGCCGTTCTTTTGAAGCCAATGCCACGGCCTTTAATGCCAGCAAGGGCATTGCCATGAAGGGCCTGGAGATGGCACAGGGATAACAGGGAGGAGCAGGTAAATGGATATTTCATCTTTTTATAATATATCATCCGGTGCCATCAGGGAGGCGGCGGAATTACATCAGGCACCAGGTAACAAAGCCACAGGAGATTTCGGGAGCCTGTTTGATAAGGCCATGGAGAATTTTAATATTACCAACGGGTATCTCTCGGATGCGGAGAATGAAAAGATCCGGTGGGCTTTGGGGGAGACAGAAAATACCCATGAGCTGACCAACGCTCTTCAGAAAGCATCCGCAGCCCTTACTTATACCGTAGCAGTGCGTGATAAATTTATAGAAGCCTATAAAGAAATCATGCAGATACAGGTCTAGTATAAGGGTTGAAGAACGGAAGAAGGTAGAAGGGTAAGCCATGGCAGAGCGAATGAAAGAGCTTTTTAATAAAATTCTTGAGTGGTGGAATAAATTTTCCTCTCGGCAGAAGACATTTATCATATCTGCAGGGGCAGGTGTGGTCCTTGCTTTTGCAATATTAATTACGGTACTGGTGCGTCCCCAGTATGTGGTGCTCCTGAACTGTAAGGACAGAAAAGAAGCGTCCACGGTTTCGGAGCTGCTAGAGGGCGAAGGATATGACTATAAGGTATCGGATGATGCCTATCAAATTAAAATTAATAAAAATCAGCTGGCAAACGCCAATATGCTCCTGGCCGCCAATGATGTCCAGTCTTACAGCTATACCATTGACAATGTGACGGACGGAGGCTTTGGCACTACAGAGTCGGATAAGCAGAAGAAATACGAGGTTTATCTGGAAAGCAGGCTGGGAAACGACCTGATTGGAAGGTATTCTGCCGTAAAAAGTGCGGTAGTAGATCTGTACATACCGGAGAGGGACGGGACACTGATCCAGAAGGAAGAGGAATCTTCCATATGGATTCAGTTAGAGCTCCAGGGAGAATTTAACGAAGAAAATGTGGCAGGGATGGCGAAAGCAGTTTCCGTTGCCATTGGAAACAAGACAACCGAAAATGTTGTTATTACGGATACAGAGGGCAACCTGCTCTTTACAGGGGAAGAGGAATACACGGCAGCAGGCAGCGTAAGCACCCAGATGGGCGTTAAGTCCCAGTGGGAGAAAAAGATAAAAAATGAAGTTAGGCAGGTAATGCTGGGTACCAATGAGTTTGAAAGGGTAGAAGTGGCGGTTAACCTGAACATGGATTTTTCTTCCATTTCCGAGACGGACCATGAGTATTATGTGGCAGACGGAAATACCCAGGGGTATCTGGCGTCCGACAGGACTTTCAGCTCAGAATCCACCAATGCAAGCGGTGAGGTACCAGGGACAGACTCCAACGGGCAGCAGCCTGAATATGTATACCAGGATAGCAGTGACAGCTCTTCTGCTACCACGGAGACAGAAAACAAGTATCTTCCCTCAGAGCGTATTACCAACCGGGAGACGCTGCCGGGGAGCATTAACTATGATACCTCCACGATTTCCCTGTCCGCCATCAACATGAATGTGGTAAGGGAAGAGGATGTAAGGAGCCAGGGACTTTTAGATGGCATATCATGGGAAGAGTATAAGCTGCAAAACGCCGGGCGGAGCCAGGTGACGGTATCCGACGACCTGTATAATGTGGTAGCTATGGCAACAGGGTTTCCCAGGGATAATATTGCAATAGTGGCATATTCGGAAAATGTGTTTTTTGACAGGGAAGGTTTAAATATTTCTGTTGCCGATGCAGTCCAGATTGTTATCATCCTTGTAATTTTAGGGCTTCTGGCTTTTGTGGTACTGCGGAGCATGCGTTCAGAAAAAGCACCGGAACAGCCGGAGGAAATATCTGTGGAAAGCCTGCTGCAATCCCAGCCGGAATCCAGCTTAGAGGATATCAATGCAGAGCAGGTATCTGAAACAAGGGCGCTGATTGAAAAATTTGTGGATGAAAATCCTGAGGCGGCCGCAAGCCTTTTGCGGAACTGGTTGAATGAGGACTGGGGATAATGATGGGGTCTTTGAGGGAGGTTAGGAAGAAATGCCCAAAAATGCTGATGACAAAATATCAGGGATACAGAAAGCCGCGATTCTTTTAATCGCCCTGGGTCCCGAAAAGTCGGCTTCCATTTTCAAACATTTAAAAGAAGAGGAAATTGAAGAACTGACACTTGAAATAGCCAATACAAGGAGCGTGACTCCTCAGGTAAAGGATGATATCATTGATGAATTTTATCAGGTCTGCCTTGCACAGCAGTATATTGCGGAGGGCGGTATTTCCTATGCGAAAGAATTGCTTGAAAAAGCACTGGGCGATGACAGGGCAAGGGATGTGATCGGAAAACTGACGGCATCTTTGCAGGTGAAGCCTTTCGAATTTGTACGGAAGACCGATGCAGCCCAGCTGCTGAACTTTATACAGGATGAGCATCCCCAGACCATTGCCCTGATCCTTTCTTATCTGTCTGCATCCCAGGCGGCGCTGATTGTATCAGCCCTTCCGCCGGAACAGCAGGCAGAGGTGGCAAAGCGTATTGCGGTGATGGACAGAACAAGCCCGGATGTGGTAAAGGAAGTGGAAAAAGTGCTGGAATCAAAACTGGCATCGCTGGTAAACCAGGATTACACCATTATCGGCGGTGTGGATTCAGTGGTAGATATATTAAATACGGTAGACAGGGGAACAGAGAAGCACATTATGGAAACCCTGGAAATCGAAGAGCCGGAACTGGCGGACGAAATCAGAAAGAAAATGTTCGTATTCGAGGATATTCTTCTTCTGGACGACCGTGCGATCCAAAGAGTGCTGCGTGACGTGGACAACAATGACCTGGGGCTTGCCCTTAAGGGAGCGAATGAACAGGTACAGAACGCAATCTTTAACAACCTGTCCAAGCGTCTTGCAGTGATGATCAAAGAGGATATGGAATTTATGGGGCCTGTGCGTATGAAGGACGTAGAGGAGGCCCAGCAAAAGATTGTAAATGTAATCAGGAAGCTGGAGGATGCAGGTGAAATTGTCATTTCCAGAGGCGGAGGTGACGAGATCGTTGTATAGGAATTTATATAAAGCCGGCTGGGTAGTTGTAGATGAAGACGCCCTTGTGATAGACAGTAACGAATTGGTAACAAAGCGGATGGAAAAAGCTGCCAAAGCAGGGCGTTCCTCCGGAGGATTTGTGTCAGGGCTTGATGCAGAGAGGGTGGAGGTTGCGCCGAATCTTGAGGAAGAGGAAGCTTTAAGGCAGGCGGCCTTAGAAGAACAGGCAGCTTTGGAGAAAGAACTTACTTTTGCCAGGGCGGAGCTTCAAAGGCTGCGTGATGAAGCAGACCGGATGATAGACAGCGCCAATGTACAGATTGCCCAAATGCGGGAACAGGCCTTAAATGAGGCCAGGAACCAGGGGTACCAGGCAGGCTATGATGAAGGAATGGCCCAGGTGCAGGGAATGAAAAATGAATGCAGGCAACGCCAGGCGCAGTTGGAAGCGGAATATGCCCAGATGGTGGAGAACTTAGAACCGGATTTTATTGAGACACTTGCAGGCATTTATGAGCATATCTTTAAAGTAGACTTAAGCAGCTATAGTGAGATTGTGGTAAACCTGCTTATGGATACCATGCAGAATACGGACAGTGCATCAAGCTATATTGTCCATGTGGCAAAACAGGATTATCCCCAGGTGATCAAAGAAAGGGAGCGGATTCTTGAAGGGACTGGAACACTTTCTGACAGCCTGGAGATTATATCGGATATGACCCTTTCCCCGTCCCAGTGTATGATTGAGACGGAGAATGGCATTTATGACTGTTCCCTGGGAACAGAATTGGAAGAGCTGGGGAGAAAATTAAGGCTTCTTTCATACAATAAACAGATAATATAAGGACGAAGGCGGAATAAAAATTGGCGGCACAAAACATTGATTTCGCAAAATACATAGCCTTAACCGGCGAAAAGTTTTTTAACGTAAGGGGTAAAGTGGTAAATGTAGTGGGGCTTACCATTGAGTCTGCGGGGCCGGCGGCGAAGCTGGGAGATATCTGTATGATTTACCCTGTAATAAAGGATGAGAATACACATCCTGCCCTGGCGGAGGTGGTAGGGTTTAAGCAGGGAAAAAACCTGCTGATGCCTTATCAGGACGTGGAAGGGATCGGGCCGGGAAGCAGTGTGGAAAACACGGGAGCCCCCCTGAAGGTCCGTGTGGATGATTCCCTTCTTGGCAATACCCTGGATGGGCTTGGGAGGATGAATGGGGAAATCCCCCAGGCAGGAGAAGAGTATTCTGTGGAGGCGAAACCTCCCGATCCAATGAGCAGGGAAATCATTGACCAGGTACTTCCCCTTGGGGTGAAAGCAGTAGACGGCCTGATTACGGTGGGAAAAGGACAGAGAATTGGCATTTTTGCCGGTTCTGGAGTTGGAAAATCCACGCTTATGGGAATGTTTGCCAGAAATACAAAGGCGGATGTGAACGTCATTGCCCTCATTGGGGAGCGTGGCAGGGAAGTCCGGGAATTTATCGAAAGGGATTTAGGGCCGGAAGGAATGAAACGCTCTGTGGTAGTGGTATCAACTTCTGACAAACCAGCCCTGGAGAGAAAGAAAGCAGCCCAGACAGCTACGGCTATTGCGGAGTATTTCCGTGACCAGGGGAAAGATGTTTTGCTTATGATGGATTCCCTTACCCGTTTTTCCATGGCCCAGCGGGAAATTGGCTTAGCCAGCGGGGAGCCGCCTGTATCCAGGGGGTACCCGCCCAGTGTTTATTCGGAAATGCCAAAGCTTTTGGAACGGGCAGGAAGGTCGGATAAAGGCTCGATCACAGGGTTTTATACAGTATTGGTGGATGGTGATGACTTTAACGAACCCATTACGGATACGGCGCGGAGCATCCTTGACGGCCATATTATGCTTGACCGGAAGCTTGCCCACAAGAACCATTATCCGGCAATTGATGTTTTGCAGAGTATTTCCAGGTGTATGAGCCAGATTGCGGAAAGGGAGCATAAAGCTTATGCAGGAAAGCTGAAAAATGTGCTTGCCACCTATAGTGAGGCGGAGGACTTAATTAATATTGGTGCCTATAAAGCAGGGAGCAATCCGGGCATTGATTATGCCATTGCGAAAATAGAGGAAGTCAACCAGTTCCTTTGCCAGGAGGTGGGAGACAAATTTACCTTTGAACAGTCGGTAGCGCTTTTGAAAGCAATTTTTGCTGATGGGGCGGAGCGATAAATGGCACGGTTCATCTACAGGATGCAGAGCATCCTGGACATCAAGGAAAAGCTGGAAGAGCAGGCAAAAATGGAATTTGCCGCTGCCAGGGTAAAGTTAGACGAAGAGGAAGAAAAATTACAGATTCTTATTAATAGAAAAGCGGCTTATGAGGAGCAGGGCAGGGAGCTTCGCAAGGACAGCTTGATGGTACTGGATATTTTGGAAAACCGGAATGCAATTTCCAGAATGGATGAGTATATCGCTTACCAGCGGGGGCAGGTACATATCGCCGAGAAAGGGCTGGAAGATGCCAGATATAAGCTGCAGATTGCAAGGCAGGAAAGCAAGACCCATGAAAAACTCAGAGAAAGGGCTTTTGACGAGTTCGTGCGGGAGGAAAATGCAAGGGAAGCAAAGGAAATCGATGAGCTGACCAGCTACACCCACGGACAGAAATAAGTAAAAGAGTGTGAAATAGGTTATGCCAATTGATGATGAATTAAGTTTTGAGGACGAGAAGCTTGAAAAGCAGCGTCTGAAAGAAGAAAAGAAAAAACTGAAACAGGAAAAGAAAGAGCAGAAAAAGGCAGCCAAAGCCAAAGCAAAGGAGCTTGCCAGCCAGGAAGATGAGTTTATGGAAGAAGAAGGGACCGGCAGCGGGTCGGTTTTCCTGGTCACTTTTGTGATCGTACTTATCTGGATTGCAATTTTATGCCTGGTAGTCAAGCTGGATTTAGGCGGCTTTGGAAGCAATGTCCTGACTCCGGTCCTGAAGGATGTACCTGTCCTTAATATGATCCTCCCTGCCAAGGAGGCACCTTTGCCTGATGGGGAAAGCAGTGAGGAAGATGGATATGGGGGTTATACGGATCTTCGGGAAGCAGTTGATTATATTAAAGAGTTAGAGCTTGAGCTTGAACGGGCCCAGACAGCGCAGACGGACAGCTCCGATGAACTGGCAGAGCTGCGGGCGGAAGTAGAGCGGCTTAAGACTTTTGAAGACAGCCAGGTGGATTTCCAGAAAATCAAGACAGAGTTTTATGAGGAAGTGGTTTATGCGGATAAGGGGCCGGGGATAGAGGCGTATAAGAATTATTATGAACAGATGGATCCTGCCACTGCAGAATATCTTTACAGGCAGGTAGTCGCGCAGATAGAGGAAAGCGACGAGATCAAGGACTATGCCCAAACCTATTCTTCTATGAAGCCCAAAGCGGCAGCAGCTATTTTTGAAACTATGACAGACAATCTGGAACTGGTATCCCGGATACTGGGTGTAATGGCAGCAGATGACAGGGGGAAGATACTGGAGGTAATGGATTCCGAAATTGCCGCCAGGCTGACCAAGATCATGGATCCCGAATACTAAATCTGCGCCTTAAACCAATAAATGAATGTACCTTGAAAAAGAGCCCTATGGGCTTATAGGGAAAGGAGGAATGAGAATGATAAGCACACCTGTGAAGGATGTGAAATCCCTGATGAATTTCATGGGAGGGAAAAGTTTTACCAAAGCAGGAAATGCTGCCCAGGCAGGCAGTTTTGGCGATGTGATGAACATGGCGGGAAACAATGCCAACCAAAGCTTAAACAAACCTGTATCGGCCAGCCAGGCAACTGAAAAGAAGCCGGCAGAAGAGACTTTGAAAGTCCAGGGGGAGAACCGGAAGGATACGGCAAAGCCCCAGGAAACCGTAAGTGAGGCCACAGAGGGAAGCGGCAAAGAGGCAGAAGGCCAGAGCCAGGCAGTTGAGGAAGCCGGAAAAGATATTGTAAAAGGCATTGCCCAGGAGCTTGGTGTCTCGGAAGAAGAAGTGGTGAAAGCGATGGAAGAGCTGGGTCTTACTTTGTTTGCCCTTTTTGAGCCATCCAACCTCACACAGCTTGCCCTTACGCTTAGCGGCGAGCAGGATACGGCAGCAATTCTTACCGATGAGGGATTATTTGCCAGCCTGCAGAACCTGATGGGTATGGCACAGGATGTGAAAGCAAGCCTTATGCAGGAGATGGATCTGTCCCCGGAAGAGTTTCAGGCTTTACTGGAGAACATGCAGCAGGAAAAAGAAAGCGGCATGATTGATACTGCCCCGGCGTTACAGGAGGAAACCGTGCAGGAAGCTCCCAAGATTACAGTGGAAGTAAAGGCACAGGGAGAGACAATAAAGCTTGCAACGGATGAAAAGGGAAATGCTGTTAAAACGGTTGAAGTAACTCCCACAGACACCAAAGAAGAGGCTCCTAGAGAGAATACAGGGGGACAGGAAGCAAAAAGCGGGGAAGGCAAAGGACAGGCGGAAAATAGTTTTCAGGCAGCCGGCCAGTTGGCTAACACCCTTAACCAGGACACTGCGCCACAGGTTTCGGAAGTACCTTTTGAACAGGCAGCTTCCATGGCAGGCGAACAGACCCGGGAGATTATGGACCAGATTATGAATTATATGAGGATCCAACTGCGTCCGGGGATGGAACAGCTTGAAATGCAGCTGCATCCTGAAAGCCTTGGGACTGTCCATGTGCAGTTAGTATCCAAAGGCGGCGAAGTCACGGCCCAGTTCCATGTACAGAATGAAGCAGTGAAAGCGGCCATAGAAAGCCAGATTTCCACTCTGCAGGAAAATTTACGGGAGCAGGGTGTGAAGGTGGAAGCAGTTCAGGTCACGGTAGAAAGCCATGGATTTGAAAGCAATCTCTGGCAGGGACAGGGCAGGGAGGAAGAAGCGGCATCCCAAAACAACAAAAAGGCCCCAAGAAGGATCAATTTAAATGACTTGGGCGGTTTTGCGGAAGAGGATGCGACAGAAGAGGAACTGCTTACAGCCAAAGTGATGGAAATGAATGGAACTACAGTAGATTTTACTGCGTAAAATAAAATGCGCATATGGCGCAGAAAGGAGTTTTTTATGTCATCAGTGGGTGCAGTTATTAAAGACGGTAAAGTAGTTGAAACAGCGGCGGAAAGTTCAGTAAAGAATGCGGCCAATAAGACAGGGATGGATAAGGATGCCTTTTTACAGCTTTTGGTAGCACAGATGAAGTACCAGGATCCATTGGAGCCTACCTCCAATACGGAATACATCTCCCAGTATGCAACTTTCTCCCAGGTAGAACAGATGCAGAATATGGCGGCTACCATGGAGCTTACAAGGGCTTCGTCTATGGTAGGCAAGCTGGTGGAAGTACAGACCACCGACAGTTCCGGGGATACCAAGACTGTCCAGGGCATGGTAGAATATGTGACCTACGAAAATGGTAAGGCATATGTGTCTATCAATGGCAATCTTTATTCTGCAGACGATGTAAATGCAGTGATAGATGATACTTACCAGAATGCTTTTGACTTGGCAGTGTCCTTTATTGCGGCAATGGATAAGATGCCCAAGGTAGAATACCTGAAACTTGAGGATAAGGAAAGCGTTGAAGCCCTTCAGAAGGTATTCAACGGTATGACTGCTTATCAGCAGGGCTTTATTAGTGATGAATATGTCCAGAAACTTCAAAAGTATGTGGAACGTATGGCAGAACTGGTAGAAGCGGCAGGCGGGGATAAGGACGATGCCGGAGGAGAAGAAGGCGATAAAACTGAAGGAGAGGGAGACGGCGGCGAAGGAGATTCCGGGGCAGAAACCTCATAAACAGTTAAAAAAGCAGGATGCGTCTAAGACTCAGGGAGGAGGACAACATGAAAATCCAAGACAAGAAATTCCTTTCAATAGAGCAGCAGCTTCAGGCCCAGCATCTGAACCAGAATCAGAGCAAAAATACTGGGCAGGCAAGCAACCCGGACGGCAGATCTTTCCAGGAGATCCTAGAGAGCAGCCGTGTGAAGTCAGCCGGGGAAATGCGGTTTTCCAAACATGCGGCGGGACGGCTGGCAGACCGTAATATTGAACTTACGGACGGCCAGATAGAACGCTTACAGGAGGGAGCCCAGAGAGCACAGCAGAAGGGGATCAAAGAGTCGCTGGTAATCGTTGATCATTTGGCGTTTATCGTGAATATCCCAAATAACACAGTGGTAACGGCGATGAACCAGAATGATGCGGCGGAAAAAATCTTTACTAATATTGATGGAGCCGTAATTATTTAGCCGGACCCGAAAGGAGGCTATCGCTCCCTGACTGACAGAAGGGGCGATACGGCAAGAGCTTTTAAGGAGGTCATTTCATTATGATGAGATCATTGTTTGCTGGTGTGGCAGGTCTGAAAACACACCAGACAAGAATGGATGTAATAGGTAACAACATTGCTAACGTAAATACCACATCTTATAAATCACAGTCCATGACGTTCAGTGATTTGATGTACCAGACAACCCAGCCTGCATCCGGTGCAAGCGGGTTAAGGGGTGGTATCAACGCAAGGCAGATCGGCCTTGGTTCAAAGACCAGCGCGATTAAGACGTCAATCACCAGCCAGGGTGCGTCCCAGACCACCAATGATCCTTTTGATGTAAGGATCAGCGGGGATGCGTTCTTTGTGGTAAGCGACGGGGTGGATAAGTTCTTTACAAGGGACGGTTCCTTCTATATTGACGGCAGGGGAAACCTTGCTATGACCAGTACTGGTTTTATTGTCCAGGGGTGGCAGGAAAAAGATCCGGAAACCGGAAATATCCTGAAGAAGGAAGTACAGCCTCTGCGTATAATGACCAATGAGAACCAGACCTTCCCGCCGGAAGCTACCACTTATGCAACCATTGGCGGGTTGTGTGATAAGAATGATACAGATATCAATAGCGCAGATGGTAAGCAGATGAACCTGGAGTTTTTTGATAATCAGGGTTATAGTTATACGGCACAGTTTTCGGTTCATGCTGTTAAGGATCAGAATGGCGACCAGATAGATAACCAGTTTAGTGTTCAACTGGACGATATATTGGATTCTTCTGGAAATTCTGTTGTCTGGACAGATAGTACGAAAACCACTAAAACTGCATTTGGCGAGAAGGTTACCTTTGGTAAGCAGGCAACGGCACAGGGAGATAAGCATTTTGGGGCAGAACTTCTTGTATACCAGAAAGGAACAGGAGAATTTATTAGTATCGGTGGCGATGCACCGACAACAGATGCCACTACAGGTTTGGTTACAGTGAATAATAAAAGTGATACTGCACTGTTGAAGATTGATTTGCCTAATTTTAAACCTGTAGCAGATGGGGCAAATACAGCGCCCGGTATGCTGGTAGATTTCTCCGGAACCTTTAACTATGATAAAAACGGTGTAGCTACCCTTGCTGCAGTAGCAGGTGAGGAAGACGGCAGTAATTCTGGATACCGCCAGGGAAGCCTTAGCGGCATCACCATCCAGAATAACGGCTTGATCTACGGCACATACGACAATGGCCAGAGAAAAATATTAGGCCAGATCGCTGTAGCTACTTTCTCTAACGCTTCCGGCTTGGAGAAGAAAGGCGATAACCTTTATTCCTCTACCATGAACTCCGGTGAGTTCGACGGCATTGGTGTGGATATCAGCACCACTGGCGGGCGTATGGATGCTGGCGTACTGGAAATGAGTAACGTGGATTTGTCCTCCGAGTTTACGGAGATGATTACCACCCAGCGTGGTTTCCAGGCGAACAGCCGAATTATAACAGTTTCAGATACGTTATTAGAAGAATTGACGAATCTGAAGAGGTAAATCTTAAGATTTAGCCAGAAGGTATGTAATATATTTTTGAACAGATATAGATGCATTAAGATGAGGGAACCTGGCAGCGCTCTGGTTCCCTCTGATTTTGGGGAGTAGTTTGGTGGACGCAGGTATAGACAGCGTTAAATAAGCCACCGATAGTAAAAAATTACAGTGGCAATGGAAGGGAAGAAGTGATATGATATGATTGAGGTAACCAAAATAAACGGGACTAAGGTCTTAATCAATCCGGATCTGATGGAATTAGTGGAAGAAACGCCGGACACGGTAATTGCATTTACCACCGGTAGAAAAATAATTGTAAAAGAAAGTAGACAAGACGTGAAAAATCTTGTAAAATCGTATAGAAAGGATATTTTTGCGGGTTAACGCAAAAGAGGTGAGAGATAGTGGATATAGCGTCATTAGTAGGTATAGTGTTATGTTTCGGTATGTTGGCGTTCGGTATTCTGAATGCAACTCCTTATGTAAACCGGTACTTGGATCTTCCTTCTGCGATTATCACTTTCGGCGGTGCTTTTTTTGCAGTTATGACATCAAAGTCCATGGCGGAGTACATAGCTGGCCTTAAGAGTTTTCTTCTGGTATTCAAGTCGCCTGTGATAGATGTTAAGGCTATGATACAGAAGATTATTGACCTGTCGAACATAGCCAGGAAGGAAGGGCTCCTGTCACTGGAAGAGGCGGCTGGGGATCTGGACGATGAGTTCATGAAGAAGGGAATCCTGCTTATTGTTGACGGGACGGATCCTGAACTGGTGCGGGGGATTATGGAGACAGAACTGCTTAGTACAGAAGACCGCCATAAAAGCAAAATTGCCTTCTGGGAAGACCTGTCCACCATGGGACCAGCGTGGGGTATGATTGGTACCCTGGTAGGTTTGGTAAACATGCTTTACGAGATGGATGACCCTTCATCTATCGGACCTTCCATGGCAATCGCGCTGATTACAACTTTGTATGGTTCCCTGCTGGCAAACTGGATATGTACACCAGTTGCAGGTAAATTAAAAACCAATAACGCAAATGAAATTATGGTAAAGGAAATTATGATCGAAGGGCTTCTTTCGATACAGGCAGGGGAAAACCCCAGGGTTATTGAAGAGAAGTTAAAGTCCTTCCTGTCACCGGGGGACAGGACAGCTTCAAGTGATGGAGGTGAAGAAGATGGCTAAAAAGAGACAGGAAGATCCACCCCAAGGCTCGCCCGCCTGGATGGCCACCTTCTCCGACCTGATGAACCTGCTCCTTTGCTTTTTCGTTATGTTATTCTCCATGTCCAACATGGATGCCCAGAAATTTGAACTTCTGGCTGCTTCCTTTAACCAGACTTTCAGTGTCTTTAGGGCAGGCGCTTCAGCAATAGGGGACGGCGTGCTGGTAAGTAACGGGGTCAGCCAGTTAAATGAGCTGGATGAATACTTAAACACTACCGGCCGGGACTCTGAAGGCGATGCAATACCTGAGAAGCTGGAAAGTGCTGCTGAAGTGATGGAAGAGGCGAAACTGAAGGAATCCGAAGAGATGGCCGAAAGGATTGAGGAAGTCCTGGAGGAGAAAAAACTGGATAAGGAAGTGGATATAGAATTTACTTCCCAGTATGTACAGCTTACCTTAAATGGCGCCCTTTTGTTTGATTCAGGAAGCGTAGATATTAAGGAGGATGCCCTGCCGCTGATGGGGCAGCTTGGCGTTATCCTGCAGAGATTCGGCCAGGGAATTATAGAGATTGAAGGACATACGGATAATGTACCTATGTCCGGGGCGAAATATTCTAATAATGACGAGCTGAGCAGTGGCCGTGCACTGGCGGTGTTTTACTATCTTATGCAAAATACCACTCTTGACGCTGGAAGGATCAAACATGCAGGCAGAGGTGAATACATTCCCATTGCGGATAACTCCACACCAGAAGGAAGAGCCAAAAACAGACGTGTTGAAATAAAAATATATAATTCATTAAGCTCTTATTAAGAAAGGTTGTATCAAGCGATGAAAAAGAACCTGATTTCAGTAATCATTTTAGCGTTACTTGTAGTAAATATTGTACTTACAGGAATTATGATGGCCAGTGTCCTTAGCACAAACAAAAAGACAGCGTCCCTGGTGACAGATGTGGCTTCGGCAATCAATCTGGAATTAGAAGGTGGGTGGGGAAATCCGGCGGAACAGGCGGCGCTGATCCCGTTGGAAGATACTGCAACCTATACAGTAGCAGATATGACGATCCCTATGAGAAGAGGGGAAGAGGATGACAAGGATCGTTTTGGGGTGCTTACGGTAGTTTTATCTATGAATACCAAACATGAGGATTATAAGACTTATGGGGAAGGCGATTTAAGCGGCCGTGCGGATTTGATCAAAGGAAAGATCAATGATGCGGTAGGCCAGTACACGGCAGACGAGGCGAAGACAAATCCCCAGGCGGTGAAGGAAGCGATTTTGACCAGCGTTCAGCAGCTCTATGGATCGGATTTTATCTTTGATGTAACACTCAGCAGTGCCATTTATCAGTAGAAGCTGTAGTTCAGTAATTACGGCAGAAATGAAGGAGGTGGGAACTCGTGGGTGAGGTGTTATCTCAAAGTGAGATAGATAATCTGCTGGCAGCCTTAAGCAATGGCGAACTGGATGTAGATGAGATGCAGGATAAAGGGGATAAAAAGGTCAAAGATTATGACTTTATGCGTCCTGCTAAGTTTTCGAAAGAACACTTAAGAACCCTTGAAATGTTATTTGAGCATTATGGAAGATTGATTTCCACAAACCTTCCGGTATACCTCCGGAAGAATGTCCAGGTGTCAGTGGGAAGTTCCGAGACAATTACTTTTTCAGAGTTTTCCAATGCACTGTCCAATCCTGTTATTCTTGGGATTGTGGATTTCAGTCCATTAAATGGAAATATTATTATAGAAATGTCCTCAAATCTGGGATTTGCCATGATAGACAGGATGCTGGGCGGCCCGGGGCTGCCCCTTGAGAAAAACAGGGATTTTTCTGAAATAGAAATGATTATTTTGCATAAGCTGATGGTAGTGTGTATGCAGCTTTTACGGGATCCCTGGAAAAATGTAGTAGAAATTGAACCCATGTTAGACAGGATCGAAACCAACGCGCAATTTGCCCAGGTGATAGCTCCTAGCGATATGGTAGCACTTGTTTCCATGAATATCAAAGTGGGCGATGTGGAAGGACTTATGAATATTTGTCTCCCCTTCTTGACTTTAGAAGATGTTATGGATAAGCTGAATACCAAGTATTGGTACTCAACGCTGGAGAGAAAGAATAAAGTTGATTATGAAGAGCATATTGAAACGCTCATTAGAAGGATGGATGTCCCGGTAAAGGCAGTCCTTGGCAGAAGCAAGGTGTCCGTAAGCGATTTTGTAAATCTGCAGGTAGGAGACATTATACGGCTGGACAGCAAGGTGGATATGGATATGAGCATATATGTTGGTAATATCAAAAAGTTTACCGCGCTTCCTGGTTCCAACAAGGATAAATACGCAGTACGGATAACGTCAGTAATCAGAGAGGAGGAGTAAGGCATGGGGGAGATGCTTTCGCAAGATGAAATAAATGCGCTGCTTACAGGCATGGATTTGTCTGAGGATGCAGGCAAGCCATCTGGTTCAGATGGCGGGTCAATAGATGAAAGCCTGCTTACACCGGATGAAAGAGATGCAATAGGCGAGATTGCAAATATCAGTATGGGGTCGTCAGCTACCACCCTGTATTCGTTGCTTAACAGAAAAGTCAATATCACGACTCCTGTAGTAACAATGGCAAATTGGGATACAGTAGTTGCAGATTATGAACGTCCCTGCGTTTTCATACAGATACGGTATACGTCAGGGCTTGATGGCTCTAATATCATGATACTGAAGGAACATGATGTTAAAGTTATTACAGATTTAATGATGGGAGGGGACGGGAGCAATACTGATGGTGAGCTTGGTGAACTTCATCTAAGCGCAATCTCAGAGGCCATGAACCAGATGATGGGTTCTGCAGCGACTTCCATGTCCACCATGCTTGGAAAGATGATAGATATCAGCCCTCCGGAAGCAACCTTAATGGATTTAAACGACTTTAAGAGCGGAGGGGAAATCGCTTCTTTCCTGGAAGAAACTTTTGTAAAAATTTCTTTCAGGATGCAGGTAGACGATTTGATCGATTCGACGATCATGCAGTTATACCCAGTTGATTTTGCGGGGACGCTTTATGATACATTTATGTCTACCCAGGCACCGGAAGAACCGGCACCAGCAGCATCGGAACCAACCCCGGCTCCGGCACCAGCGGCTTATGAACCCCAGGCAGGCCAGCCTAATATGGGGCAGGCGAATGTAAATATGGGAATGGGTGCACCGCAGATGGATATGGGCATGCAGATGAATGGAATGCAAGGAATGCCCCAGATGGGAATGCCGCAAATGTATATGAACGGTGGCATGGGGATGCCTCAGATGTACATGGGAATGCCGCAGACGAACATGCAGAATATACAGCCTGTACAATTCCAGAGCTTCAACAATGATTTAAGTGCCATGACAGGACAGGAGAATATTGGACTTATTAAAGATGTTCCCTTGGATATTACCGTCGAACTTGGCAGAACCAAAAAATCCATATCGGAAATTCTGGACTTCGCACCGGGAACTATTATTGAATTAGATAAAATTGCCGGTGAACCTATAGATGTGCTTGTAAATGGAAAGCTCGTTGCAAAAGGTGAAGTTGTGGTGATTGAAGAAAACTTTAGCGTTCGGGTAACAGAAATAATAAAGTAAAAGGTAGGAGAGTGAAAAATGGCAAAGAATATTTTAATTGTTGATGATGCGGCATTCATGCGAATGATGATTAAGGACATCCTTACAAAGAATGGCTATAATGTTGTTGGAGAGGCTGAAAACGGAGCAAAGGCTTTTGAAAAGTATAATGAGTTAAAGCCGGATCTGGTACTTATGGATATTACCATGCCTGAGGTTGACGGTATTGCAGCCCTGAAAAAGATTAAAGGGGCAGACCCTAATGCTATGATCATTATGTGTTCAGCTATGGGACAGCAGGCAATGGTTATTGAGGCAATCCAGGGTGGTGCGAAGGATTTTATTGTTAAGCCTTTCCAGCCAGAGCGTGTACTAGAGGCGGTAAAGAAGGTAGTCGGCTGATATGCTCCTGTCAGTGATAGATGGAGCGGATGGATATCTTCAGTTTATGACGGTGCTGATTCTCTTTGTTTTGGTACTTGCGGTTACCTGGGGTGTAACCAGGTGGATTGCCAGGTACCAGCAAGGGAGGAGCGGTATCGGAAACCTAGAAATGATAGAAACCTGCAGGATTTCCCCGAACAAGTATATCCAGATTATAAGGGCAGGCGAAAAATATCTGGTGATTGCCATAGGAAAGGATGAGGTGCATATGTTATCTACTCTTTCTAAGGAAGAGCTTGTTCTACGGGAATCCCCTGAGGGTGAGGCAATTGATTTTGCCAATATTTTTGACAGGGTAAAGAAAATGAAGGAAAAAGATAAAGGCTAAGGGATAAGACATCATATGAAAAATAGTTTTGCCCTAAAAAAGAGAATTAAGATTATGTGCCTGCTGATGATAGTGGGCATATTCTGTATTATTCCCCAGTTGGAAGTACATGCAGCGGCGGATGACCTGAATCTGACGGGCAATACGGAAGAGAGGACTAATATTAATGAGCCGGGCAGCTCAGATTCCAGGGAGGAGTTGTCAGAGTTAAATATTTCTAATAACCTGACGGTTACCGTTGAAGGGGGTAATGGCCAGATTAACAGTACTTTGCGGATTTTATTTACTCTGACATTGATAGGTTTGGCGCCTACGCTTCTTATCATGCTCACTTCGTTTACCAGGACCATTATCGTTCTTCATTTTACGAGAGCAGCTTTAAATACCCAAACGGCGCCGCCAAACCAGGTGCTGATTGGGTTAGCTTTATTTTTGACCTATTTCATTATGCAGCCTACAATGACAGAGATTTATGAAAAGGCAGTAGTCCCATTTGATGCAGGGGAGATTACCCAGGAAGAGTTTCTGGAAGCAGGAATTAAGCCTCTACGTGAATTTATGTACCAGCAGACCCAGACAGAAGATGTAAAGATGTTTTTGGAAATTTCCGGCCAGGAATGGGATGGTACTTTAGATGGCATTTCCCTTGCAGTATTGGTTCCCAGCTTTATTATCGGGGAACTGCGGCAGGCGTTTATTATTGGTTTTATCATATACATTCCTTTTATCGTTATAGATATGGTGGTAGCGTCCACCTTGATGAGTATGGGTATGATGATGCTGCCGCCTACAACCATATCTATGCCTTTTAAGATTTTGTTGTTTGTACTTGCAGATGGATGGAATGTCATAATTGTGCAGTTGGTCAAAACATTCTTGTAGATGGATGGGGATTCAGGAAGGGATTGATAAAAGATGACAATTGATGAGGTTACACAGATTGCCAGTTCCGCATTGTTCTTGATTATAAAGGTAGCAGCGCCGGTTCTTCTGGTGTCCCTTTGTGTGGGGCTTATAGTGAGTATTTTTCAGACAGTTACCTCTATACAGGAGCAGACCCTTACTTTTGTACCGAAGGTACTTGCTATTTTTTTAGCCCTGATGGTATTGGGGCATTGGATGTTAGGGGAGATGTCAGGATTTATGGTGGAATTGTGGTCTGATTTCAGCAGATATGCAAGGTAGCGGATGATGCTGGAGACGACTTTTAGCTATGCGGATATTGAATATTTTCTGCTGATTCTTGCAAGGGTCGCAAGTTTTGTAGTGGTTGCTCCTTTTTTCAGTATGTCGAATACGCCCAGGAATGTGAGAATAGGCTTAAGCTTTTTTGTTTCAGTATTGCTGTATCAGGCCCTGCCACACCAGGAAATGATTTATGGCACCCTGGTTGGATATACAGTTATTATATTGAAAGAAGTTATTACCGGCCTTTTAATTGGATTTGCTGCCAACCTGTGCAGCACTGTGGTGACTTTTGCAGGGCAGATTGCAGACATGGAGATGGGCCTTTCCATGGCAAGCCTGATGGACCCGGCCACAAAACAGAATTCATCAATCACAGGTATTTATTATAATTATATGATTTTGCTGATGCTCATGATCTCAGGTATGGATAAATATCTTCTAAAAGCCCTGGCGGAAACTTATATTTTGATACCTGTGAACGGGGCGGTATTCCGCCGGGATGCATTGTTTTCTTCCCTGGTAGGCTTTTTGTCAGATTATATTGTGATCGGGTTCCGTATATGCCTTCCCATATTTGCGGTAATGATTATTTTAAACGCGGTTTTGGGTGTTCTTGCCAAGGTATCGCCGCAGCTGAATATGTTTGCGGTGGGTATTCAGATGAAGGTTCTGGTAGGGCTTAGTATTTTATTCCTTTCAACCTTTATGCTGCCCGGAGCCGCTGGCTTTATCTACAGCCAGATGAAGAGCATGGTGTCAACTTTTGTGGAGGTAATGATGCAGTAGCGGGAGGAGGCAGATAGGTGAAGAGGCATAAATATAAGGGGCATAAATATATACGGCAGAGGCTGCCAGGGCACCCCGCCATATTGGAATACCGCCTGCAGTTTTTTGCCAAGGACGGCCCTGGCGGGGAGAAAACAGAGCAGCCTACCTCCAAGAAACTTTCTGATGCAAGAAAAGAAGGACAGGTGGCGAAAAGTAAGGAAATTGCCAGCGCCTTTTCCATGCTGGCATTGTTTCTCATACTGAAGCTATACGTTGGGACGATAGGGATCCATTTTATTGAGAATTTTAATTTTGTTTATTCGAAAATACCCGAGACAGTGAAAATGTATAATGGCAATATCCCTGAGATAACCATTATTTCAATGGTGCGGGGGATGATGCTGCGGCTTATCATCACCATTGCCCCAATTTTCCTGATAGGGGTACTGGTAGTTTTTATCTGTGACCTTGTACAGGTAAAATGGAAGCCGACCTCAAAGCCGCTGAAACCCAAATTCAGCAAACTCAATCCGCTTAAAGGGTTTAAACGTTTTTTCTCGTTGAATTCTTTTGTGGAGCTTATCAAGTCGGCACTTAAGCTGGGGCTTGTAGGTTATGTGGCTTATTCCTACCTGAAGGACCGGGTGGGGCAGATTTATATTTTATATGATATCACTTTAAATCAGGCAATTGGCATGATTGGTGATGTGGTACTGAACCTTGGAATCAGGATTGCAGCGGTATATATGGTCATTGCTTTTGCGGACTATGCTTACCAGAAGTGGAAGTTCAAAGAAGATATGAAGATGACCAAACAGGAAGTCAAGGATGAGTACAAGAACCAGGAAGGTGACCCCCAGATTAAGGGGAAACAGAAGCAGAAAATGAGGGAAGCATCTATGCGGCGTATGATGCAGCAGCTTCCTGAAGCAGATGTGGTCATCACCAATCCTACCCATTATGCGGTGGCGGTTAAATATGACCCGGATAAATATGATGCGCCTTATGTGCTGGCAAAGGGAGAAAATTACCTGGCACAGAGGATTAAAGATGTTGCAAAGGAAAATGATATTGAGATTGTGGAGAACAAGCCCCTTGCCCGTATGCTTTACGCTAATGTAGAGATCGGGGAGCTGATTCCCCCGGAATTATACCAGTCCGTGGCGGAAGTGCTTGCATTTGTATATCATTTGAAAGGAAAAGTATGATGAGAGGTGAAAAGGCATGAAAAAGGCGGATATTGGTGTAGCGGCATATGTTCTTGCAGCGTTTATCATGCTCATCGTGCCTGTACCCAGCGGATTGCTGGATGTACTGCTTGCCTGTAATATAGCGATAGCGTTTACGATTATGTTTGGCACGATGTTTACGAAGGAAGTGCTGGATATGTCTTTTTATCCCACAATGCTTTTGTTTACTACCATATTCAGAATAGCGCTGAACGTTTCTTCTACCAGGCGGATCCTTACAACTGGTGACCCGGGCCAGGTGGTTGCTGTTTTCGGAAGCTATGTGGGCGGGGATGATCTGCTGGTAGGCGGAATTGTTTTTATTATCCTGATATTGGTCCAGTTTATGGTAATCAATAAAGGTTCTGAAAGAGTAGCAGAGGTTACCGCCAGGTTTACCCTGGATGCGATGCCAGGTAAGCAGATGGCAATTGATGCAGATTTAAATACCGGCGCTATTACCGATGAGGAAGCAAAGCAGCGCAGGGAAAAGATTCAGGATGAGGCGAACTTTTTCGGTTCCATGGACGGTGCCGTGAAATACGTAAAGGGAGATGCCACAGCGGGGCTTGTGATAACCGCAGTCAACATTATAGGCGGAATTGCCATGGGTGTATTCCGGCAGAAAATGGAATTTGCCGATGCATTAGATAAGTATGCAGTACTTACCATAGGTGACGGCCTGGTAAGCCAGATTCCCTCCCTTTTGATTTCCTTATCCACAGGTATTTTGGTCACCAAGGGTTCCAAGGACGCAGACTTTGGCACGGTGCTGGTAGGGCAGCTTTTTGGTATTCCCAAAGTACTTTATTTTGTAGGTGCAATTATAGCCGGTTTGGGAATCGTTACGCCGCTGCCAAGTTTGGTATTCCTTACCCTGGGGCTTGTATATGTTGTGGTGGGGAGAATGATCGCAGGGACTATTGAGACAGCCCAGATCGAAGGGGAAATCAGTGAAGACGAAGCGGCGGCAGAGGAAATCCGCCAGCCGGAGAATGTGAACAGCCTTTTACAGGTAGACCCTATCGAGCTGGAGTTTGGCTATGGTATTATCCCCCTGGCAGATGTAAACCAGGGAGGGGATTTGCTGGACCGGGTGGTAATGATAAGGCGGCAGATTGCTTTAGAGCTTGGTACAGTGGTCCCTATTATCAGGCTGCGGGATAACATTCAGTTAAACCCTAACCAGTATATTATTAAAATCAAGGGAATCCAGGTAAGTGAAGGGGAAATCCTTTTTGACCACTATATGGCTATGAATCCCGGGTATGTGGAGGAGGAAATTACCGGTATCCCTACCTTTGAGCCTTCCTTCCATCTTCCAGCCATCTGGATCACGGAAGGGCAGAGGGAACGCGCTGAAAGTATGGGGTATACGGTAGTAGACCCGCCATCCATTATAGCCACCCATTTGACGGAAATTATCAGGCAGTATATTTCCGAGCTGCTTACAAGACAGGATGTACAGAACCTGGTAAACAACCTGAAGGAATCCAACCCGTCACTGGTAGAAGAGCTTGTTCCCAAACTTCTTGGACTGGGAGAGATCCAGAAGGTCCTGCAGAATCTCTTAAAGGAAGGAATTTCCATCAGGGATTTGCTTACGGTTTTTGAAACTCTGGCAGATTATGCAGCGACAACCAGGGATACGGATATTTTGACAGAATATGTAAGGCAGAGCCTCAAGAGGGCTATTTCCAGTAAATTTTTCCCGGCCAATGAGACTACCAGTGTAGTCACCCTTGACCCGAAACTGGAGCAGGATATTATGGCAAGCGTTAAACAGACAGAAAACGGTGCCTACCTGGCTTTAGACCCGGAAAAAACCAAGGATATTATGAAATCCGTGGGCAATGAAGTGAATAAGCTGGAGAATCTTGGCAAAAACCCCATTGTTATCACATCCCCTATTGTCAGAATGTATTTTAAGCGTCTGACAGAGGATTATTATAGAGATTTGATTGTGGTTTCATATAATGAAATAGATAATAATATTGAATTACAGTCTGTAGGAATGGTGACGGCATGATAATCAAGAAATTTCAGGGAAAAACCGAAGCGGAAGCGGTTGAAAACGCAAAAAAAGAATTGGGTAACAGTGTAGTCATCATGAATGTCCGGAACGTAAAGCGGAAAGGGCTTCTGAATTTTGTGATGCCCCAGATTATTGAGGTGACGGTGGCGCTGGAGGATGAGCCGGAGAAGGTGCGGCAGCCGAAGGTGGAAACGCCCCTTCCTGCGCCACAGGTCCCTGTGGACACCATGGTACAACGGGAAGTGGCCAGGCGTTTTCAGCCAGCGCCAGGCAATATTTTGAAGGAAGATGAAGAAAACAGGGCGGACAGCAGTGCCATTGAGGAAAAACTGGAGAGCCTGCATATTTTGCTGGAGCAGCAGCTCCAAAAGCCGGAGGAGCCGGGAGCAGATGACGGGGAGGAGGAGGAAAGCGAGCTGGCGCGTTTTATAAAGCTGCTTTATAATACCATGCTGGAAAATGAAGTCAGCGAACAGTATGCCAACCAGATTATAGACGAAATTGAAAAAATGAATAAACCTAATGTGCCTATTGATTATGCGCTTGCCAATGTTTACCAGAAAATGATCTTAAAATTTGGTAAGCCCATTGAGATTACGCCCGCCGCCAAGGGGCCTAAGGTTTTGTTTTTTGTAGGCCCTACAGGAGTGGGAAAGACCACGACCATTGCAAAGATTGCTTCGGAATTCTGTGTGGGGGAAAGAAAGAAGATTGTCCTGCTTACTGCGGATACCTACCGGATTGCGGCGGCGGAACAGCTCCGTACCTATGCAGGCATCCTGGAAGTCCCTTTCAGGATTATTTATTCTGAGGATGAGATGGAACAGGCGCTTTGTGATTTTAAGGACTATGATTATATTATGGTGGACACTGCCGGCCATTCCCACCAGAACAAGGAGCAGGGGGAGGCAATGGGCAGGTTTATCCATTCAGTGGATGAACTGGCGGAGAAGGATGTATTTCTCGTACTCAGTGCCGTTACCAAATATAATGATTTAGTCAGCATTGCAGACGCCTATACGGAAATGACAGAATATAAGCTGATTTTTACGAAGTTGGATGAAACATCTAATCTGGGTAATCTGCTGAATATAAAGCTTCATACAGGCGCGCCGCTGTCCTATGTGACTTATGGGCAGAATGTGCCGGATGATATTGAAAATTTTAATCCCCAGAAGACGGTAAAGCTGCTTCTCGGAGGGGGAAGAAATTGAGTGGGGTAGGTTAAATGGATCAGGCCGAACGGTTAAGGAATATTATCAAAGCGGGCAGTATAGCATCCCAGAGTAAGTCCCAGGCCAGGGTAATTACTGTTACAAGCGGCAAAGGGGGCGTAGGTAAATCAAATACGGCAATTAATCTGGCGGTCCAGTTCCGGAAAATGGGAAAGAAGGTAATCATTTTAGATGCGGACTTCGGGCTTGCCAATATTGAGATCATGTTTGGGGCAGTTCCCAAACATAATCTGTTTGACTTGATTTACCAGGGGAAAAATATAAGGGAAATTATCACCCGGGGACCTATGGAAATTGGATTCATTTCCGGCGGTTCGGGGATAGCGGGGATGTCAAACTTAAGCAAAGACTACCTGAATTATATCATAAAGAATTTATCAGAATTGGATACAATCGCGGATATTATTCTTGTGGATACCGGGGCGGGCATAGCGGACGCTGTTTTGGAATTTCTTGTGGCAAGCGGTGAAATTTTGCTGGTCACCACGCCGGAACCTGCTTCTATCACAGATTCTTATTCCCTGCTGAAAGCGTTGAACCGGCACCCAAGATTTTCTAATGAGGACACACAGGTTAAGATCATTGCCAATAAGGTGGAATCCCCCAATGAAGGAAATATGCTTTTTAATAAACTGAATTCGGTGGTGAACAGATATTTGAAAATCCCTATTGTCTATCTGGGGGCAATCCCACAGGACAGCCAGCTTACCAGGGCAGTGATGCAGCAAATGCCGGTATGCATTCAGGCACCAGCTTCCAAATCTTCGGCGGCATATGAGATGATCGCGGCAGGGCTCCTGAACCCGGAAAAAAGTAAAAATGTGCCTAAGCGTGGGATGACGGCGTTTTTTTCACATATCATAACAGGAAAGAGATGAGAAAGAGGGGGGAGAGGGATGTTGTCAAAATATATTGAACCAGGAAACAGAATTGAAATACAATCCATAAGCCGGGCAAGGCTGACGAATGCAGTAACAAGGCAGATGTATAAATCGCTGATATGGGATACCATCTCGGAAGACCGGATAGAAGTATTAGTCCCCATTGAGAAAAACAAGCTGATACCGCTTCCGGTAAATTCCGATTATGACCTGTATATTTATACGGCATCAGGCCGCCAGTACCAATGCTCTGCAAAGATCGTAGATAAATACAAATCTGAAAATAAACATATTTTACTTTTTGAGCTGATTAGCAGCCTGAAAAAATTCCAACGCAGAGAATTTTACCGGTTAAACTGTACTCTGGAGATTGGTGTCAGGCTCCTTGAGGATGAAGAAGTAGAGGCAGTTTTGAGAGAGGAACGCTTCCTGGTGCCAGGGCTTCCCCTAAAGAAAGCTATTGTGGTGGATATCAGCGGGGGCGGCATGCGCTTTGTAGGGAGATATGTCTATAAGCCGGACAGCTTTTTATATTGTGGATGCACGCTGAAAGTTGACGGCAAAGAGAAAGAATGTGTACTGGTGGCAAAGGTCCTCAGGATGAGGGAGCTGGAAGATAACCGTGGGACCTATGAGCACCGTGTCCAGTTTGTAAGCCTTGACCCAAAAGAACGGGAAGAGATTATCCGGTTCATATTTGAAGAGGAAAGAAAACACAGAAAGAAAGGAATTCTATAGAAGAAAAGATGTTCTATAGTTACTTTGCACTTATGTGAAGTGCAGTTTGTGATATACTATTACATATTAGGGAAAACGGATGGTGAGAAAAGTCTATCATGATAAAGGCAGATGAATTGAAAGCCGGAAAAAAAATTGTCGCAATTGCCAGTTCTACCGGCGGACCTAAGGCATTGCAGAAATTAATCCCGTTGCTGCCATCCAATTTGAACGCGCCTGTTATGATCGTGCAGCATATGCCGGCGGGATTTACAGAAGCATTAGCAGGGCGGCTTAATATGCTCAGTCCAATTGCTGTAAAGGAGGCGGCGGAAGGGGATGTGCTACTTCCCGGACAGGTTTATCTTGCCAGGGGAGGCAGGCATATGAAGGCGGTTAAAAGCGGGGCACGGCACTTGATACGCTATTCAGATGAGCCCCCCAGGGAAGGGGTGCGCCCCTGTGCCAATTATATGTATGAGTCATTGGGGGCCTGCAGCTTTGAGGAAGTAGTGTGTGCAGTTCTTACCGGCATGGGAGCAGACGGGACAGCAGGGATTAAGAATCTGAAATTAAAGAAGAAAATAACGGTGTTCGCCCAGAGCGAAGCCACCTGCGCCGTATATGGAATGCCAAGGAGCGTTGTCCTGGCGGGGCTTTCCGGCAGGGGAATATCGTTAGAACAAATTGCACAGGAAATTGTGAAGAACGTGGGGGTAGTTTAACTATGGATGTGAATCAATATCTTGAGATTTTTCTGGATGAAACAAAAGAACATTTGGAAAGCCTGAACGGGCAGATATTAAAGCTTGAACAGGAACCGGAGGACGTGGATACTATTAATGAAATTTTCCGTGCCGCACACTCCCTTAAAGGTATGGCGGGAACCATGGGATATAAACGGATGCAGAACCTTACCCATGACATGGAAAATGTTTTTTCGGAGATCAGGAACGGAACCATGAAGGTGAAGTCCAACCTGATAGATACCCTGTTCCAGTGCCTGGATGCCCTGGAGGAATACACCAGCAATATCCAGGAAACAGCCGATGAAGGGACCAATGAAAACCAGCAGCTTATTAACCAGCTGAACGAGTTCCTCAAACAGGGCGGCAGGGAAGAGAAAAAGGCCCAGGGCCAGCCCCAGCCCCAGCCTGTGGAAGAAGCGCTGCCGGAACAGCCTGAGGAAGAAGAATATACTGAAAAATGGACAGAGATCAAGCTCAGCGATTCGGAGCTTCTGGTATTTTCCACAGCCAGGAGCCAGGGGAAAAGTGTTTATGGGCTGACAGTCCATGTACAGGAGAGCTGCCTGTTAAAATCGGCCAGGGCTTTTCTTGTTTACAAAGCGGTAGAGGAAAAGGCAGATATTATTGTCTGCAATCCCCCTGCCCAGGATATAGAAGATGAAAAGTTTGACTTAGATTTCAGCCTGATCATTGTCTCGGAATACCCTCTTGAGGAGATCCTGCAGGTTGCGAGGAATGTTTCAGAAATCGAAAGAGTGTTAGGTGCGCCCTATGCCACCAGGGAGCCGTCGTTAATAAAAGAAGAAGACTTTGCCAAGAATGGCATTGGGGCAGATACGCCAGCCCAGGCAGAACAGGAAATAAAGCCTGCAGCGGCTGTCCCGGTGCCGGTATCCTCCGCACCGTCCATTGCTTCCGGTTCCGCCAAATCAGGGGATAAAAAGGCCGGGGGTAAGCCTGTGGTCAACAGGACGGTGAGGGTAGATATAGAGAAGCTGGATGTGCTAATGAATCTGGTAAGTGAGCTGATCATTGCCAAGAATTCACTGGTATCCGCTTCCAGCGCAGATGGGATGTCCGGTTCCGGCTTTAACGAGCACATTGAATATTTGGAGAGTGTGACCACCAATCTTCATGAATCGGTTATGAAGGTGAGGATGGTTCCCATTGAAAGTGTTGTAAGTAAATTCCCCAGAATGATCAGGGACCTGTCAAAGAAGCTGAACAAGAAAATGGAACTGCATATGTCCGGTGAGGAGACAGAACTTGACAGGACAGTGGTGGATGAAATTGGGGATCCCCTGATGCATCTTTTGCGCAATTCTGCAGACCATGGGCTGGAATCCGCTGAAGTACGCGCCCACAGGGGAAAACCGGAGGTTGGTTCTATTTTCCTGGATGCTTACCAGGATGGCAATAATGTTGTCATTGAGGTCAGGGACGACGGCAATGGCATTGATGTGGAAGCAGTAAAGAATAAAGCCATTGAACGGGGCGTGATCACTCCTGACCAGGGCGAGAACATGACAGAGAAGGAAATCATCAACCTTCTGTTCAATGCGGGATTTTCCACAGCCAAACAGATATCCGATGTCTCCGGCAGGGGTGTTGGGCTTGATGTGGTAAAATCAAAGATTGAGGCCTTGAGCGGGGAAGTGGAAGTGAAATCCAAGCTGGAGGAAGGAAGTACATGGATCATCAGGCTTCCCCTTACGCTGGCGATCATCCAGGCGCTGATGGTTACTGTAGGAGGGGAAAAGTATGCTATTTCCTTAGGCAGTATCCAGACCATTGAGGATATTAAGCCCGGCGATATCAAGCTTGTCCAGAACCGGGAAGTTATCAGCCTGCGGGATACGGTAATCCCTATTATCAGGCTGAGCAAGGAACTGGATATTGAGAGCAGTAAGTCACCGGATGAAAATATGGTAGTGGTAATTGTGAAAAAGGGTGAAAAGCTTGCAGGCCTGGTAACGGACGAACTTATGGGCCAGCAGGAAATCGTTATCAAATCGCTTGGCAGGTACATTAGTAAATGCAAGATTATCAGCGGCGCGACCATATTAGGCGATGGGGAAGTGGCACTGATTCTGGATGCCAATGCATTGATATAGGACAGGGGGAAGGACAATGGAAGAAGTAAAATTACCTAGCGTAAAAAAACTGGCTGACGAGCGGACTGAATACAATACCATCCAGTTTATTGTGATCAAGCTTGGAAATGAGCAGTATGGCATAGATATCAAATTTGTGGATAATATTGTGCGGATGCAGCATATTACCAGGGTACCCAAAGTGGCGGATTACTTAAAAGGCGTGATCAACCTCCGCGGGGAAGTGATCCCGGTTATGAGCCTGCGCCTTAAAATGGATCTTCCGGCGGATGAAATTACCAAGGCTACCAGGATTATTATTCTCAAAATGGAACAGCATGGGATGATCGGGATCATTGTGGACGAGGTAAAGGAGGTTGTCACCCTTGGCATACACGAAATTGAGAAAGCATCCTATGACGGCAAGGAAGAAAAGAATAATTTCATTTCCGGCATAGGAAAACATGGCCAGGAGCTGATTTCTCTCTTAGACCTCAGTGCGGTAGCGATGGAGAAATAAATTAGGAAACAGAAAAATAGAATGTAATGTATATAGGAGGGGCCATGAAGGACCTTAGTATGGAGCAATTGACAAACCAATATTTTGATGTGCTGAAAGAGCTGGGCAATATTGGCGCCGGTAATGCCACTACAGCTCTTGCCCAGATGATAGACTGTAAGGTAGATATGTCAGTGCCGCAGGTTAGGCTGCTTGAATTCCAGGAGCTGGGAGACATAGTGGGAGGCGACGATCAGATTATGGTTGGCATTTACCTGCAAGTTGGCGGGGATGTAGACGGCAGTATGATGTTTATACTCCCCAAATTTGCGGCGGCCCATCTGGTGAATAAGCTGATGTGTGGGATGCTTGGTATAGATGAGGAAACGGCAGACGAATATGTGTTTGGCGAGATGGAGCTTTCTGCCATCAAAGAGGTAGGGAATATCATCACAGGTGCGTATTTAAATGCACTGTCCGGGCTTACCAACTTAAAGATTTATCCGTCAATCCCTCAGGTTGGAATTGATATGGCGGCCGCTCTTCTTAGTGTTCCGGCGGTGGAGTTCGGCGTCTTGGGAGATAAGATTCTGCTGATAGAGACCCAGTTTTCAGATGATGTGGATTTGGATGGATATTTTATTATGATTCCGGAAATGGAGTCTTATCAGAGAATTTTGACGTCGCTTGGTGTAATTTAGGGTTCGGAAGAAAAAGAAACGGGAGATTCTTTGTAAGATGAGTGAAGTGATTAAAGTGGGAATGGCTGACTGGAAAACCTGCAGGGGCGATGACGCAGTGACAACATTAGGGCTTGGTTCCTGCGTGGGAATTGCTATCAGAGATCCGGGGACAGGTATTGGAGGGCTGGCACATATTATGCTGCCAGACAGTACAGAAATTAAAAACAACTCAAACAGGCCAAAGTTTGCGGACACGGGAATAGAGGACATGGTGAAGGAGATTGTGCGTATGGGCGCAAACAGAAGCCGGCTGGTGGCTAAGATTGCCGGCGGTGCCCAGATGTTTGCTTTTGGGAGCAAAAGCGACATGATACGTGTGGGGGACCGGAACGTGACGGCAAGCAAAAAAAAGCTTGCCCAGTTAAAGATACCCATCCTTGCCCAGGATACCGGAAAAAATTATGGAAGGACGGTAATTTTTTATCCCAAGAGCGGAGATTTTGTCATTCGGTCTGTGGGGATGCCGGAGAAAGTAATATGAAAAAAGGTAAGTTGTTTGCCCCGTTTTTAATGCTTCTTGCGGGGGCTGTAGCGAGTATCTTGATGTTTTATTTTCATTATTCTACAAAGCAGACACTTTACGTGCTTCTGGCGGTGCTTGTGATTTTTTATCTGGCAGGATGTTTTATCCAGAAAAGGGTGGGTACTTTTGTAGATCAGATCAGGGAAGCAGAAGCAAAAGAGGGGGAAGTCATAGAGAAGGAAGCTCTTACACAGGACGGGGAAAGTGCAGTTGACAGTACAGGAGAAGAGATGGCAGGGGAAAATGCATAATCTTTAGGTAATGGAGGGAGCAATGGACGAGGCAGGACGCAATAAGCTTTGGGAAAATTACGGGAAAACGAAATCACCTGAAATCAGGGAAAAGCTTATATTAGAATATGCGCCGTTGGTTAAGCTGGTGGCAGGGCGCCTTAGCATGTATCTGGGATATAATGTGGAATATGACGATTTGGTAAGCTATGGCATTTTTGGGCTGATAGACGCCATAGACAAATTTGACAGCATGAAAGCTGTCAAATTTGAAACCTATGCCAGCCTTCGCATCAGGGGTGCGATTCTTGACCAGATCAGGAAGATGGATTGGATCCCCCGGACGATCAGGCAGAAACAGAAAAAAATTGACGCAGCCATGAAAGAAATTGAGACTGCTACAGGCAGGGCTGCTACAGATGAGGAGATTGCCGGGAGCCTGGGAATATCTGAGGACGATTACCTTGCCTGGCAGTCACAGATGAAAGTGACCAATGTGGTTTCTTTAAATGAATTTATGGAGTCCGGCAGTGAAGTCCCCGCCCAGCAGAGCAATCAGTACCGGTTTGACGGGCCGGAAGAGGTAGTTGAAAAAAAAGAACTAAAGATAATTTTGGAACAGGCACTTTCGCTCTTGACAGAAAAGGAAAAGAAGGTGATACTGCTTTATTACTATGAAGACCTGACTTTAAAGGAAATCAGTAATGTGCTTGAGGTATCGGAGTCAAGGATATCACAGCTCCATACCAGGGCGCTTCAGAAAATGAAAAAGAAGATGGGGAATTATATGGGGATATTTTCCGTATAGTAATGTGATAGCAAAGGACAATATTGCCGAATCGTACAGAGGAGGTTTTGAATGAAAAATAGTTATTTCCAGATAACCGGAGGGGGCGACGGTGCCTGGCTGAAGGTATTTGCGCCTGTGGACGGGGGGAAGCCAGTCAATGTCAGGGAGCTGGCGGAATATCTTACCCGTAATGGGATCAGTTTTGATGCGGCTGCTTTAAAAAAGGGGCTGGCGGGCGTCATGCCGGAAGGGGGCGGCGAAACCGAAATTTTCCTGAACCGGAATATGCCTGAGGCAGTGAAGGAATCCTATACCCTTGTGGTAAGCCCGGACAGGATGACAGCAACCGCAAGGTTTTATCCCCCCTCTACCAATGGGGCCAGGCTGACGGCGGAGGAATTTATAAGTGACCTGCAGCAGGAAGGTATCAAATATGGTATCAATAAAGAGGGATTAAAGAAATTTTTCAGGCGGCCCCTTTACTGTACAGATATATTGGTTGCAAAAGGGCAGCCTCCAAGACATGGGGAGGATGCCAGGATAGAGTATTATTTTGAGACAGATTTATCGGTAAAGCCTACACTGAAAGAAGACGGAAGCGTAGACTTTTTTAATTTAAATACAGTCAATTGCTGTAAGGCAGGGGATGTGCTTGCCAGGCTTTTTCCCGGGGATGCAGGGGAGGCGGGCATTAACCTTGCCTGTGAAAAAATCCCCCCCAGGAGCATCAAACAGCTTGTGCTCAAGCATGAGCGTAACGCCCACTTGTCAGAAGACAAACTGGAAATTATTTCGGATGTTGACGGGCATGTGACTTTGGTGGAAGACCGGGTTTTTGTTTCTAATGTACTGGAAGTAGAAAACGTGGATAATTCCACAGGCAATATTGATTATAATGGCAATGTGAAGGTGAACGGGAATGTGTGTACCAATTTCTCGGTGAAAGCCCAGGGAGATATTGAAGTCAGGGGGGTAGTGGAAGGGGCATACCTGGAAGCTACAGGGAATATCATTATTGCCCGGGGCATGAACGGGATGGAAAAGGGCACATTAAAGGCAGAAGGAAATGTAATTGCCAAGTACCTGGAAAATGCAACAGTTAATGCCAAGGGATATGTGTCAACGGAATCTATCCTGCACAGCGAAGTGATGGCTGGGACAGAGGTTTTGGTTAACGGCAGGAGAGGGTTTATTACTGGCGGAAAAGTAAGCGCCATGCACCTGATCCAGGTGAAAACCTTAGGCTCATCCATGGGGGCGGCAACGGTTGTGGAAGTGGGGGCGGACCCCAATATGAAACAGCGCCTGCAGCAGCTTTTAAAGCAAAGCGAAGAGAATAAAAAGGCCATAGATGCCACCCAGCCTGTTTTGATAGCCATGGCCCAGAAGCTGTCACAGAAGAACAATATGAAGCCGGAGCTGGTAAGGAATTTTCAGGATATGCTGAAAAAGCAAAAAGAGAACCAGCGTTTGCAGGAAGAAATGAAAAAGGAAATTGATTATCTTGAAAAGCTCCTGGAAAATACGGATGACGCAAGGATTGAAGTGACAAGCGAAGTATATGGGGGTGTTAAAATCTGCATTGCAGATGTTTCTATGATTGTAAAAGGCCGTGCGGACCACTGTAGGTTTGTAAAATCCCAGGGGGATGTGAAGATGGGGCCTTTATAATTAATAATTAGTAACAGGTTTGTAATAAAAGAAAGGATGTGGTTATTTTATGATCAGCCGGGTAGAAATTCAGGGACAGGTGACAAGGGCCCAGGACTTTACCACCATTAAGCAAAACGAAGACAATAAAGGCATGGTAGACCAGTCTAATTTCCAGCAGCAGTTCCATCAAAGCGTGGAGTCTAAAGTCCGCCAGGTACATCAGGGAGACCACGCCGAAAATGAGGGAAGACGGTTCGACGCAAAAGAAAAGGGAAATGGTAATTATTCCGGGGATGGCGGACGGAAACGGAAGAAAGAGGAAAGTGATGGCAAAGTGGTGATGAAGGGGCATGGCGGCTTTGACATGAAAATCTGAATGCGCTGGCCCCTGCAGGGCAGCCGGAAAGCCTGTGCCTGCCCTGCGTGTAATAAAGCAGCGCAGAAATGAGGAGAAATATGGAAATATTGGAAATTGTTCTTATTCTTCTTGGTATTGTTGTTTTTGTGGGAAGTTTCCTGCTGCCTGCCGGAAGGAACGTTGAAAATCTGGAATCTGCAAAGGTTATAGAGGAATCCGTCAGGGAGATGGTAGGAAAAGAAGTAGACGGGGTAAGGTCTCAGATCAGCAATATAGTGAATGAGACAATTAACTATTCTGTGGAAAAGACCGAGCGTTCCATGGAGCGGCTGACTAACGAAAAGATGCTTGCCGTAAATGAATATTCCGATACTGTGCTGGAAGAAATCAATAAGAATCACCAGGAAGTAGTTTTTCTTTATGATATGTTAAATAACAAACATGAGAGCCTTACGGCGACAGTGGGGGAAGCATCCCGCGTGGCCGGGGAGGTAAAACAGACCGCCATGGATGCGGAGATTGCCGCACGGGAAACGGAAGATAAGGTCAGGCAGGTAAAGAGTTCCATGGATGAAACATTAGATGCTGTGGCTAAAATGCAGGAAATGGTTTCCAGTGCTTTAGAAGAGGCGGAAAAAATTCCGGCCAGGGAGATACCGGCCAGGGAGGTTCCTGTGGTTTTTGCACAGGCCATGCCGGAGGAGGGGACAGATTTGCCGGAAGAGCCGGATTTCCAGCCTATCATGGCAGAAAGGGTGGAGGTAATCCCCTCTGTTCCCGTGGAATTTCCTTCTGGCACAGAGACACTCTTCCCGGCCCTGTTAGGGGAGCTTTTATCTGAAGAAGTCTATGGGCAGGAGGAGCCGGGAAGTTTTACTGATGGGAAAAGCCTTATGCCTGCGGAAGCGGCGGTAAAGGAGGAAATTTCCATTGATACCAGGATGGAAAGTGCAAGAAATAATAATGAAAAAATTCTTTCCCTTCATAAAACCGGCAAATCCAATGTTGCAATTGCCAGAGAATTGGGGCTGGGAGTAGGAGAAGTGAAGCTGGTGATTGATTTGTATGAAGGAAATCAGGGAATACGGGGAAAAGACGATGAACTTAAAATACTATCTTAGAGGCCTTGGAATCGGCATTATTATGACATCGCTGATTATGGGAATCGCTTCTGGGGATGGAAAGGAAACTCTTACCAATGAGGAAATAAAGGAGCGGGCAAAGGCTCTTGGAATGGTTGAGGAAGGGTCGGTGCTGGCAGATTTGGCCAGGGAAGAGGTGCCGTTATCCCCTTCGCCTGTAAAACGGGAGGAAGCGCCGGCGGAAAATTCCCCTTCTTTGGAGGGCACTCCCCAGAAAACGGGCCTCCCGGCAGCAGACAGCCAGGCATCCGCCACGCCAGAAGGGACGCCAAAGGAAGAAACCTCCCCTGCTCCTTCCAGGACGCCGGAGGGAAAGGCGTCCCCTTCACCTACCCCTACAAGCACCCCTACACCTACAGCTACGGCAAAGCCTTCTCCCACGGCGGTACCAACACCGGTGGCTACGCCGTCTCCCAAAGCAACGGCTGCCCCTACAAAATCCCCTGCACCAACTAAAACGCCCGCAGCCACACCTACAGCGAGCCCGGGGCAGGAAGCTGAGGACAGTATTATTATCCAGGTAGTAAGCGGGGACACTTCCTACAGTGTCTGCAAGAAGCTGCAGGAAGCAGGGCTGATCACATCAGCCAATGAATATGACGGTTATTTATGCGAAAACGGATATGATAAGCGTATCAATGTAGGCGAATTCCGGATACCCAAAGGGGCGGGGAAGGAGCAGATTGCAAAGATAATTGCAAGACTGGAATAAATCCCTTGCAAGAGGGATTTTTCTATGTTATAATTGGCACGTTGTAACGATAAATCACGCATATTTATTAAATGCCGGTGCTTTTCCTGCCCCCTGGAGGGGTGGGGCTAAAAAAGTTTGCAGGAGAGAAGAAGATATGCGGAAGAAAAACCAAATGGAGGTAGAGACATGAGCGTTATTTCAATGAAACAGCTTTTAGAAGCAGGTGTCCATTTTGGGCATCAGACCAGAAGATGGAACCCCAAAATGGCTCCTTACATCTTTACAGAGAGAAACGGCATCCACATCATTGACCTGCAGAAGTCTGTAGGCAAGGTTGATGAAGCGTACAGGGCGGTGTTCGAGATCGCATCCCAGGGCGGGACGGTTCTCTTTGTGGGTACCAAGAAACAGGCCCAGGATGCGGTGAAAGCGGAAGCGGAGCGCTGTGGGATGTATTATGTAAATGAAAGATGGTTAGGCGGTATGCTAACCAACTTTAAGACCATCCGCAGCAGAATTGATAGATTAAAAGCAATCGAAACCATGTCAGAGGACGGAACCTTTGATGTGCTGCCTAAGAAGGAAGTTATTGCCCTTAGAAAAGAATGGGAAAAGCTTGAAAAGAATCTGGGCGGTATTAAGAGTATGGCCAGGATCCCTGATGCAATCTTTGTAGTAGATCCCAAGAAAGAAAGGATCTGCGTACAGGAGGCTCATGCCCTCGGCATTACTTTGATCGGTATCGGCGATACCAACTGTGACCCGGAAGAGCTGGATTATATCATTCCTGGTAACGATGACGCGATCAGGGCAGTGAAGCTTATTGTTGCCAAGATGGCAGATGCTGTGATTGAGGCAAATCAGGGTGAGGAAAACCTTGAGGCACAGATGGAAGAGGCTGCAGAAGCCGCAGAGGAAGGGAAAGAGCCCCAGGATATTGAAGAAGTAGTGGCAGCCGCAGAGGCGGAGCAGGAATAATGGCAGCACCTGCCCGGATATAGGCAGGGGAGAAACTGGAATTTAGGAGGTTAAAAATGGCTAATATTACAGCAGGCATGGTAAAAGAGTTGAGAGAGATGACCGGCGCGGGCATGATGGACTGTAAAAAAGCTCTTGCCCAGACCGAAGGAGATATGGATGCAGCAGTTGAGTTCCTTAGAAAAAATGGACAGGCAAAGGCTGAGAAAAAGGCTGGAAGGATTGCAGCTGAAGGCCTTTGCAGGGTTGCCCTTAAGGATGATAAGGTTGCGGCAGTTGTGGAGGTAAATTCCGAGACAGACTTTGTAGCGAAAAATGAAGAATTCCAGAATTTTGTGGAGGCGGTTGCCAAACAGGCAGTTGATTCCGAGGCAGGGTCAATGGATGAATTCATGGCAGAGGCTTGGAATGGGGATGCTTCCATGACAGTAAAGGATGCACTGGTGGAAAAGGTAGCTAAGATTGGCGAGAACTTAAACATCAGAAGATTTGAAAAAATAGTTGCAGAAAATGGATGTGTGGTATCCTATGTACATGGTGGCGGAAGGATTGGCGTTATCGTGGAAGCTGAAACCAACGTAGTCAACGGGGAGATTAAGGAAGCTATGACCAACCTTGCTATGCAGGTGGCGGCGCTGTCCCCTAAGTATGTATCCATGGCGGATGTTTCCGATGAATACAAGGCCCATGAAAAGGAAATCCTTATGGCACAGATCGCTAATGACCCCAAGATGGCTGGCAAGCCGGAGAAGGTAATAGAGGGTGCAGTGACCGGGCGCCTGAATAAGGAACTGAAGGAAGTGTGCCTGTTAGAGCAGGATTATGTAAAGGCAACTGCAGAAGACGGCAAGCAGACAGTGGCACAGTATGTGGCGAAGGTGGCGAAGGCGAACAGCGCCGACCTTACCATTAAGAGGTTTGTCCGTTTTGAAACCGGAGAAGGCATTGAGAAGAAGGTTGACGATTTCGCAGCAGAGGTTGCTGCACAGGCAGGCCTTTAAAGAGTATAGTGAAAACACAGGCCCGGAGAAATAAAGGTTTCTCCGGGCTTTTTGATTACAATGAGCAAGGTTATGGGAAAATAAATAAAAAAGAGAGGATTTGTGATTTAACCCTTTTCCATAAAAGCATATTGTGTTACAATACAGACAAAGCGTTTAGAAGGAGCCAATGGTATATGAGGGGAGCTTATGACCGGCGGGAAAGGATACGCCGGCTTAAGAAAATTATAATAACGACAATTATGGCTGCAATTGTGATACCGGTAATTACCTCTGTCATATTGGGAATCCGTGTTTTTCAGTTGCAGGGCAGGGTCAGGGAATTAGAGCAGGAGATGGCTGCCATTTTGCAGCAGGCAGACGAAGTGAACGGTGTCTATACGACTGCCGCCGTGGAGGAATCACCGCGGGATACGGCTCAGGCAGGGCAGCTCCTGGATAAAGGGGAAAAGGAGGATGTTCAAAATTACCAAAAGACGGTATATTTAACCTTTGACGACGGTCCAAGCCGTAATACGGATAAGATACTTGATATATTGAAAGAATATGATGTAAAAGCAACCTTTTTTGTAGTTGGGAAAACAGATGAACATTCCGTCAGGGCATACCAGAGGATTGTGGAGGAGGGACACACTTTGGCAATGCACTCTTACAGCCATAAATATGAGGAGGTTTATCAGTCAAAGGAAAGCTTTGCGCAGGATATGTCGCAGCTTCAGGAATATCTTTACCAGATTACAGGTATCTGGCCAAGATTTTACCGTTTCCCGGGAGGAAGCTCCAATCTGGTAAGCCAGGCAGATATGCAGGAACTCATCGGCTACCTGAATGAAAATGGAATTACTTATTTTGACTGGAATGTTGCATCAGGGGATGCGGTCAGCGGCCATCTTAGCGCAGAGAGTATTGCAGGGAATTGCCTTAACGGGATTGAAAATAAAGATATGAGTATGATACTGATGCATGATGCGGCTGAAAAAAACACGACAGTGGAAGCCCTGCCTGAAATTATCCAGACAATTAAGGACAGGGGAGATTCGCTCATTCTGCCAATTACGGATGAAACCATGCCGGTTCAGCATGTGATGGCGGGACAAAATCATTAAATTTAAAGGGAGGACTTTTAAAATGGGTTTTTTTTCAGATTTAAAGGATGACTTATCTCAGGCGGTGAACGAGTTTTTGCCGGAGGAGGAAGGCATGGAGGGAATAAAGCAGGAGACGGAATACGGGAAAGGGGAAAAGGCTATGATGCCGGACCTGTTTGATACTGACCCGGCCCAGGTGCCTGAGAAGGAAGAGGAACCGCCAAAGCCTGCCAGGGAACCTGTACATGCGGAAACGGTTCCGCATCCTGTGCCTGAGAAAAAAGTAACAGAAGAGGCTGCGGCAGTACAGCATAAAAGAAAAGTGACTGACGAGATTGCCATCCTTACAGAGACTACCCTGATTAATGGTAACATTGCCACAGAGGGCGGGCTGGAAGTGCGTGGCAGCATTGTGGGGAATGTGGAGAGCCTTGGCAAGCTGAATATTACAGGTACAATTCAGGGAAATACCCAGGCAGCAGAAATTTATGCAGAGGGGGCTAAGGTCTCCGGGGATTTAAAGAGCCAGGGAAGCATCAAGATTGGTGCCAATACCGTGATCATTGGCAATATTTTTGCAAACAGCGCGGTGATTGCAGGGGCGATCAAAGGCGATATTGATGTGAAGGGGCCTGTTATCCTTGATGCATCGGCAATTGTCATGGGCAATATCAAATCCAAATCAGTACAGATTAACAATGGTGCCGTGATCGAGGGGCTGTGTTCCCAGTGCTATGCGGAGGTGAACCCCACATCCTTCTTCGACAATTTAAAATAAAAGGTGAGGCAAAAAGATGCATAGAATACTATTGAAGCTCAGTGGGGAAGCCCTGGCAGGTGATAAAAAGACAGGGTTTGACGAAGATACAGTAAGAGAGGTTGCCCTTCAGGTTAAGGAGCTTATAATGGAGGGCATACAGGTAGGGATTGTCACCGGAGGGGGAAATTTCTGGCGTGGCAGGACCAGCGAAAATATTGACAGGACGAAAGCCGACCAGATTGGCATGCTTGCTACAGTGATGAACTGTATTTATGTTTCCGAGATTTTCCGCAGTGTGGGGATGAAGACGGCTGTTTTGACACCCTTTGAATGCGGTTCCTTTACGAAGCTTTTTTCCAAGGACAGGGCAAATAGGTACTTTGAAAAAGGCATGGTGGTATTTTTTGCAGGGGGAACGGGCCATCCTTATTTCTCCACAGATACAGGTGTGGTGCTCCGTGCGGTGGAAGTGGAAGCGGAGGTAATCCTCCTGGCCAAATCCATTGACGGGGTTTATGACAGTGCCCCTGCCATAAACCCTTCTGCAAAGAAATACGATACAGTAAGCATTAGCCAGGTGATAGCGGACAACCTTCAAGTGGTGGATATGACCGCCTCCATACTGGCAAGGGACAACCAAATGCCCATGTGGGTGTTTGGCCTGAATGAAAAAAACAGCATTGTAAACACAATAAAGGGTAATTTTACCGGGACAAAGGTGACGGTTTCTTAGCGGCGGGGATTTCTGGCTGTTATGATATTTAAGTAGAAGGATGGCCTCCGAAAGGGCGGCATCCGTTGTTAAAGGTTAGCGGAGGATAAGCAGGATGGACGAGAGAATTAAAGTATACGATGAAAAGATGAAAAAGACCTGTGAGTTTCTGGAAGGGGATTATCTGGGAATCCGGGCGGGGCGGGCCAATCCCCATGTGCTGGATAAGGTGAAGGTAAATTATTATGGGACGCCTACACCCATTGCACAGGTAGGGAATATTACCATTCCGGAGGCCAGGATGATCCAGATTTCCCCCTGGGAAAAGACGCTGATCAAAGACATCGAAAAGGCGATTATGTCTTCTGATATCGGTATTACGCCCTCCAACGACGGCGCTGTTATCCGGCTGGTATTCCCGGAGCTCACCCAGGAGCGCAGGAAAGACCTGGTAAAGGACGTAAAGAAAAAAGCGGAAGAAGCCAAGGTTGCTGTCCGCAATATCAGGAGGGATGGGAACGATGCCTTTAAGAAGCTGGCAAAGGCGGAGGTTTCGGAGGACGAAATTAAGGAGCTTACAGATAAATTACAGAAGCTGACAGATAAGTATATTAAGGATATTGACAAGCTGATGGAAGAAAAATCGAAGGAGATTCTTACCGTGTAAAGAAGAGGGGCAGGGCGATTAGATCCTTAATCGTTGTGCCCTCTTTCTATTTGTGACGCTGATTTGGCTTTTAGGTGTCTTTGGGCGAAAATTCAGGCAGGAGGAGAAGTTTATGGCAGAGCAAAAGGAACTGGTAATGCCGCAGCATGTGGCAATCATACTTGACGGAAATGGAAGATGGGCAAAAAAGAAGGGAATGCCCAGAAATTATGGGCATGTACAGGGAGCCAAGACGGTGGAGGTAATCTGCGAGGAAGCTTACCGGATGGGGATCCAGTACCTGACAGTGTATGCTTTCAGTACGGAGAACTGGAGCCGCCCTGCAGATGAGGTGGAAGCTCTTATGAAGCTTCTGCGCAACTATATGAAAACCTGCCTTTCCACTGCCAAGAAGAACCGTATGTGCGTGCGTGTTTTGGGGGACAAGGCCGGGCTGGACGAGGATATCAGAAAGCGGATCGCCCAGCTTGAGGAAGCCACCAGGGACAATGACGGGCTGCATTTCCAGATTGCCTTAAACTATGGCGGCAGGGACGAGATCGTGCGGGCTGTGCGGAAGATTGCGGAGCAGGCAAGGGAAGGGGAGGTTTTGGCGGAGGATATTACAGAAGAGTATCTCTCGGGGCTGCTGGATACCAGGGGGCTGCCCGAGCCTGACCTTTTGATACGTACCTGTAATGAGCAGCGGATTTCCAATTTCCTGATCTGGCAGAGCGCTTACACGGAATTTTATTATACGCCTGTGGCATGGCCCGATTTTTCAAAGGAAGAATTGGTAAAAGCTGTGGAAGCATATAATCATAGAAACAGGAAGTATGGCCGTATTGAGGAGGAGTAAGTGATGTTTACCACAAGGCTGATGAGCAGCGTCGTTCTTCTGGCGCTGGCGTTATTTACCATATATTCGGGAGGGTATCTGCTGGCGGCGGTTTTATATTTCCTTGCCATGCTGGCCTACCATGAGCTTACCAGGGCCTGTAAGCTGGGGGGAGGAGAGAAGGCAAATGGCCTGGAGAGGATTGGCTATGCTGGGATTACGGCATATTATCTGCTGATGGCCTTTGCTGAAAATAAACTGTATTTATTTTTAGGGCTGATCACTATTTTGGTAGCGTTTATGTTCCTTTATGTTTTAACCTTTCCCAGGTATGGCGCAGAACAGGTTATGTGCGCTTTTTTTTGTGTGGCTTATGCGCCGGTAATGCTTTCTTTTATTTACCTGGTAAGATGCCTTCCTTATGGCATTTACACCGTATGGATGATTTTTATCAGTTCCTGGATTTGCGATACCTGTGCCTATGTGGTGGGTATGCTTCTTGGAAAACATAAGCTGACGCCCATTTTAAGCCCCAAAAAGTCTGTAGAGGGAGCCATTGGAGGTGTTGCAGGCTCTGGGATTGTGGGGGCGTTGTATGCCTATTTTGTAGTGGAGCAGGCCATCAGCGGGCAGAAGGTGGTATGGATTTTTGTACTGATCAGCGCTGTGGGGGCGGTGATTTCCCAGGTAGGCGACCTGGCGGCCTCTGCCATTAAGAGGAACCATGAAATAAAAGACTATGGGAAGCTGATCCCGGGGCACGGCGGTGTGATGGACCGGTTTGACAGCGTTATTTTTACAGCGCCTATGATTTATTTTCTGGCCCTTATGCTGATTCACGGGTGAGGCGCTAGTACCTGGGCGTCCCTTACGGTGAGGCAGGTATGGAATCCCTTTAGGGAAGGAGCTATGGCACTGCCGCAGAAAGCGGCGTGGAGGTAAGAGAAAATGAAAAATATCGGAATTTTGGGTTCTACCGGTTCTATTGGAACCCAGGCCCTGGAGATTGTGAGAAAAAATCATGATCTAAAGGTATGCGCCCTGGCGGCAGGGGGGAATGTGCTAAAAATGGAAGAGCAGGTCCGGGAATTCAAGCCCCGGCTTGCGGTAATGTGGACAGAGGAAGCGGCCAGGGAGCTGAGGGCGCGGGTAGCGGATACAGGGACAAAAGTAGCCCAGGGGATGGAAGGGCTGCTGGAAATTGCTGTGAGGGAGGATTTGGAGGTTTTAGTTACCGCAGTTGTGGGCATGATAGGGATAAAGCCTACCATTGCGGCTATCAAGGCAGGCAAAACCATCGCCCTGGCCAATAAGGAAACCCTGGTCACGGCAGGGCATATTATTATGCCCCTGGCAGAAGAAAAACACATAGCGGTCCTTCCGGTGGACAGCGAACACAGCGCGATTTTTCAGTGCCTCCACAAGGAAAAGAAAGACAGGGCGGAGAAGATCCTGCTTACCGCCTCCGGCGGGCCCTTCCGTGGGAAAAAACGCCAGGAGCTCGGGGACATTACCGTGGAAGACGCACTGAGGCATCCCAACTGGTCCATGGGGCAGAAGATTACGGTGGATTCCGCGACTTTGGTAAACAAGGGGCTGGAAGTGATGGAAGCCAAATGGCTTTTTGCCATGGAGCCGGAAAAGATCCAGGTGGTGGTGCATCCCCAGAGCATTATCCATTCAATGGTGGAATTTGCAGACGGGGGAATTATGGCACAGCTTGGCCTGCCGGATATGAAGCTTCCCATACAATATGCCCTGTTTTATCCGGACAGAAGGCCTATGGCAGGCAGGCGGGTGGACTTTTATGAACTGGGTACCATGACTTTTGAAAGGCCGGATATGGAAACCTTCAGGGGGCTGGGGATGGCTTATGCTGCCCTCAGGGAGGGGGGCAGCATGCCGGCTGTGTACAATGCCGCCAATGAGAGGGCTGTTTCCCTCTTTCTTGGCAGGAAGATTAAATTTCTTGAAATTTACGATTTGATCCAGGGCGCTATGGAGTGCCACAGAACCATACAAAACCCTTCCGTGGAGGAAATCCTTGCGGCGGAAGCGGAAGCCTATGATTATATCAATACCTGCAGGAGGTTGTAAAGTGGCTGTTTCTATTATTTTGTTTTTGATCATCTTTTTTGTGGTGGTGATATCCCATGAATTCGGACATTTTATCATTGCGAAAAAAAACGGCATCCATGTGGTGGAGTTTTTTATCGGCATGGGCCCTTCCCTGTTTTCTTTCCAGAAGGGGGATACCAAGTACTCCTTAAAGCTTTTCCCTATTGGCGGTGCCTGTGTTTTTGAGGGCGAGGATGGGCTGCAGAAGGAACAGGGAGAATTATCCCCGGGCGCCTTTCCCAATGCGCCGGTGTGGACCCGTTTTGCCACAGTATTTGCCGGGCCGCTTTTTAACTTCCTTACAGCCTATGTGATGGCGATTGTGATCGTATGCGCTTATGGGATTACCCTGCCGGAGGTACAGACAGTATATGAGGGCAGCGCAGCCCAGGAAGCAGGGCTTAAGGAAGGGGATGTTATCACCCGGATGAATGGGAAACGCATCCATTTAGGGGAGGAAGTGACCCTGGTTACCCAGTTGAATACCAAAGGGGAGAGCATCCGCATTACCTATAAAAGGGATGGGCAGGACTATGAAACGGTTGTTTCCCCTACCTATGACGAACAGGCACAGCGTTATTATATGGGAATCGGCGTGGGAAAATATCTGAAATGTAATGTACCCCAAACCTTCCAGTATGCATTCCATACCATGGGCTTTTATGTGGAGACAACGGTGAAAAGCCTGCAGATGCTGGTTACGGGGCAGTTGTCCAGAAATGATGTATCCGGCCCTATTGGTATCGTGAAGGTGGTGGATGATGTGTATGATTCCGCGAAGGTTTACGGGATGCTGGATGTGGCGCTGAATATGGTGAACATTGCCCTGCTGCTTTCTGTGAACCTGGGTATCATGAACCTGCTGCCCCTGCCGGCTCTTGACGGGGGGCGTTTGGTATTTTTGCTGGTAGAGGCAATCCGTGGGAAACCGGTTCCGGCGGAGAAGGAAGGAATGGTGCATTTGGCAGGAATGATGGCGCTTATGGTTTTGATGGTGCTTATCTTCTTTAATGATATTACAAAATTTTTCTGATGTAATAGGAAAAATAGGGAAGAATCCTTGTGCAAAATTACCAAAAAACTATTTTTGGCAATTTTGTACAATGGATTCTTTTTTTCGTTTCGCATATAATATACACAATGCGTATGGTAAAAGGCAGTTTTGCAAAGTGCATTTACAGGGAGCAGGCATTAAATGCCCGGAAGGGAAGAAGGGAGAATTTAACGGCAGTGAAAGGGATTTCTGGGGTATATTGGGACAGGGGAGGACGCCCGGTGAATGAGGATTCCCTTACCCTGCAGCAGGTGATGACAGCCAGGGGGAGGGTATGGATGATGGCGGTGAGCGATGGCATCGGAGGGCTCAGCCAGGGGGAGATTGCCAGTGGGTATATTTTGGAGAAACTGGTGGAGAATTTTTATGCCCAGATGGTTTCCCTGGTGGCCAGGGGGAAGGGACAAAAGCCCCTGGAGAAAAGCCTTCTCCGTTGCTTTTACAGCATGAATGGGGAACTGCGCCGTTATGCCAGTGGGAAGGGGATTTCGCTGGGGGCTACGGTTTCCCTCCTGTTTGTGTGGGAACGCAGGTATCTGGTTTTCCACCTTGGGGACAGCAGGATTTACTTATGCCGCCGGGGGAAGCGGAAACTTCTGACAGGAGACCATTCTGACGGCGGGCATGGGATTTTCAGATGTATGGGGAGCTTTCCCTTCCAATATCCGGATATCCGCTGCGGAAGGATTTATGGAAAATGTGGTTTTCTCCTGTGTACAGACGGGTTTTACCGTACATTGGATGGGGAGGATCTTGGGATTCTCTCACCGGGAGAGGTCGAAAGCGGTGAACAGGCGGAGAAAAGGCTGCGTGCCCTGGGCGCACTTGCCAGAAAAAGGGGAGAGCAGGATAACTTGTCAGCGGTCTATGCCATTGTTTAAGATAAAAATAAAGGAGTTGTATGGAGTTTCAGAAGTATGAGGTCCTGCGGCAGATTGGCGCAGGCGGGATGGGAAAAGTATACCTGGCAAGGGACAGGAACCTGGACCGGTTGGTGGTGATGAAGGAAAGCAACAATGGTTTCCTTCTTGTGGAAGCGGAGATTTTAAAAGGGCTGGCACATCCCGGGCTTCCCGCGGTTTATGACTGTTTTCCCTGGCGGGAAGGCACTTGCCTTGTAATGGAATATATTGAAGGGATGTCCCTGCGGCAATACCTGGACCGGCACAAAAGAGTGCCGGAAGGGCAGGCGGTGGAATGGGCAGTACAGCTTTGTGGAATCCTGGCGTATCTCCACAATAGGCACCCATCGGTGATTTACCGGGACTTAAAGCCGGAGAATATTATGATATGTGAGAATGGGGAATTGAAGCTGATTGATTTTGGCGGAGCCCTGCGCTGTACCTGGGGTAATGAGAGGGAAGAAGTGTGCGTGGGTACCAGGGGGTATTGCCCGCCGGAGCAGTGGCGGGATACCCAGGGGGACGTGGCCTGGGATATTTATGGCCTTGGGGCGGTGCTCCATGAAATGCTCACAGGGGCAAATCCGGCAGCACCTCCCTGTGGGAAGCGTCCCATCATGGAGTATGACAAGGGGCTTTCCCGGGCGTTGGACGGGATCATCCAAAAATGCCTGGCAAATGTTCCCGGGGACAGGTATCCGTCTATGGGGCTGTTGCAGAAGGAGCTGTGCCAGTACCATAAGCTAAAGCCATGGGACAGGGCATGGAAAACGGCGGGAAAGCTGTTTTTAGGCGCTTTGGCGGGTTATACCGCAATTTGCTTTATCCTGCCTTTTCTCAGGGGAATACCTGAAAATGAAATTCCTTTTCCTTATCTGGAAAAGCCTCTGATTTTTCTTTTGATAACCATAGTTTTCAATCTGATATTTTTCCGGTGGAACCATAAGAAGCAGTGCCTGTGCAGGCAGGAAAAAAATATCTGGCTTACAGAAAAGGGTTTTTCGGGCCTGGTGTCCTTGTGGCTGCTTGCTGCCTGGGGGGTTCTGGGTATGTCAGCAGTCCATTTAACGCCCCCTTCCCTGGCTAAAAGCGAAACCGGGGAGCTATGGGTGGAAATGCGGGATGGGCAGGGGCGGAAAATGCTTTTAAGGGACGGCGCTGTGTACCATACACAGGACAGGGCACGGTTTGAGCTTCCCGCCGACAGCCTTCCTGATGGGAAGGTATCTTTACAGTTTGTCGCGGTGGGAGAGGATGGGCATACGTATTGCAGCAGGGTTTTTTACCTTTCAGGGGACAGGCAGGTTCCCTAGGGGGGAGGGAATGCCTTAGATTTTCTGAAAGCAGGTTTGTATACAGGAAAACATTCCCGGTGCTATTGCTTATGTGGGCACCTCTGTTGCATAATGTATTTATACCACAAGACGGAAATTTTTATATGGAGGGAGATAAATGGCAGCAGTAAGGGTTAAAATCGTGTTTACAGCTTTTCTGTTATTTTCAGCAGCTTTGCCAGGCTGTGCAGGAAATCGGGATGCTGGCGTAAGGAGTGCGAAAGAAGTATGGGAAAACCAAAGATTGGGGGATCAGCAAGAAGAGGAGGTGCAAAAATCCCAGGGGCAGGAAAATGCCCGGGACGATACTTACGCCAATCTGTCCCAGCTGGGAATAGAGGATATCAATGACAGAGGCACTTATTACCAAGCATATATGCCCAGGGGAAGCCAGCCAGGGGATGGTTCCGCTTTTTATAATGGCCATGGGCTTTATTATTTTGCCAGTGTGGAGAATTATGGGGGCGCTTCCGAAATTTATGATAACTTTGAAAATCTGTATGGGCTTATGCTGGAGGGGTATCAGGGGCCGGACCGGGATTATTCGGACATTAAAGGCAGCGGGATACTGGAAAACGGGGAGGACCGATATTACATTCTTACCGCAAGGGGCAGGGATTATGACGGCATGCCTTTTGAATCCAGGCAGATTGAGTACAGACAGGTGCAGCCCTCCGGCGCCTGCATTAGCTGGCGGCTGGAGATGCAGAAAGAATATGCGGACCAGGAAACGGATGCTATTTTAGAGGATATGGAAAAGTGCTATGGCATCAGCCTTGCACCGTTAAAGACAGGGAGTGGGATTGAGCCGGATACAAAGGAACAGGACATAGGGGAGGAGGCACAAGGGGGGCTGGAAGGCCTGGAGGGGTATGAGTATCTTGGCCTTACCACTTTATCGGATTATGACAGAGAAAACACCTGCCCGGTGATGCTGCCCAGGGGCAGGGATACCCATGTAAGGAACGGACATGCGTCATCCTTTCTGCATGGCGTCCAGGTGGTTGCTGATTTGCAGGTTTTTTATAATAGCAGTGTTTTAATGACAGAGCTGAAATACAGCCAGGATATGAGGTTTGAATCAAGGGAGGGAAATACTGAAAAAACGAAAAATGTATGGAAAAGCGCAATGATGCCTGTTCCCGGTTATGGGGAGGCGCTGTACTCAGTGATTTCCTATGAGAAAAAAGGAAATAAAACAGAAGAATTTTTCCCCAGGGCTGAGGTGTTGCTGGATATCAGGCTTGACGGGGATTATTACCTTGCCCTTGCCATTTACCTCTCAGGTGAGAAGTATGACGGGTCTACCAACAAAGTAATCCGGGAGCTTGAACGGGCTTACGGGATTGACCTGTCGGAATACTATTATCAGGAACCGGAAGAAGATGGCACAGGCGGGAATGGCGGGGCACAGGGAGAGGATCCCCTTACAATGGCAAAGCTTTTGGGGGATGGGGAAATGCCGGAGGAGGAAATGGAAATACTTCCGGATACTGTGCTCTGGTTTAACGCCACCTATGCACCCCTGACATACAGCAATGGCTGGGACTGGAAGCTGGTAGGGGGGATTAAGCCCACAGAGGAGAATATAGGAATAGAGAAATACCTGCTGAAGTCAAGCTGGGGCGTATCTGACAGGGAGACTGCCATGGAAAAGGCAAGGTGGCTGAAAGAGGAAGGGCATAGGAAGGCCTGTGGGGAATGTATAAAGGAACTGGAAGAGATGGGGCTTTTGGAATTGGAGGAAAAGGAGTTCCAGAAAAAATTTCTTCTATCCAGCCTGCGTGCGAATGCCTACCGCTATGTAATTGCTTACGGTTTGTACCATGCAGGGAAGGACGAGGCCGCTATGGCGGCCTGGGATTTGTGCAGGCTGAACCAGATGTACGCCTCTTATTATATTTGCGGGTATATGACTTATGAGGAGGCCATGGACGCATCCCTTGAAAATTCCCTGGAATTGCAGGAAATGTTTTCTTCCTGGGAGGAGATGATGGAGAGCTATCTGCTGGGCTATCAATTCTGGCAAAGCGAGTCCGGCAAAAAGGAGGATTCCCCCACACAGGAGAGATACCGGATTTATGAAATGCTGCAGGCATTGGAGGATAGCCCATATAAGCTTGCTTGGGACATGGAATTGAAAAAAAGCTGGTAAAAAGAAAAAAACCGTCAATAATAATAAAAAGCGGAACAGGAAGCAGCAGAAGGAACTGAACGGAGGTAACTATGTGTACAGCAGCAACTTATAAAACGAAGGATTTTTATTTTGGGCGTACTTTGGACTATGAATTTTCATATGGGGAGGAAGTTGTGGTAACGCCACGCCATTTTATATTTCATTTCCGTGATATGGGGGTGATGGACAGCCATTATGCAATCATTGGCATAGCCCATGTGGCAGAAGGGATCCCCTTGTATTATGATGGGGTAAATGAAAAAGGCCTTGGGATAGCAGGGCTTAATTTTGTTGGGAATGCAGATTATAAGAAGGCGTGCCCGGATAAGGACAACGTGGCAACTTTTGAGTTTATTCCATGGATACTTGGCCAGTGTGCCACGGTAAAGGAGGCAAGGGAGCTGCTGTCGGATATTAATCTGACAGATACGGTTTTCAACGATAAGCTTCCCAACGCCCAGCTTCACTGGCTGATTGCCGACAGGGAAGAGGCGGTTACGGTGGAATCAGTGAAGCAGGGGATAAAGATTTATGACAATCCCCCGGGGGTGCTTACCAACAACCCGCCGTTTGATATGCAGATGTTCCAGCTTAATAACTACAGGCATCTTTCAGCAAAATCCCATCCCAATTATTTTTCCGGCAAACTGCCCCTGGAGGTATACTGCCATGGCATGGGGGCGCTGGGGCTGCCGGGAGATTTAACTTCCACGTCCCGTTTCGTGAGGGCGGCTTTTGTTAAAATGAATTCTGTTTCCGGGGATTCGGAGCATGAAAGCGTTGGCCAGTTTTTCCATATACTTGGTTCTGTGGACCAACAGCGGGGGTGCTGCGGCCTGGGGGAAGGCAGGTATGAGTATACCATATATACCTCTTGCTGTAATGGGGATAAGGGAATTTATTATTATACCACTTATGGGAACCATCAGATTACAGGGGTGGATATGCACAGGGAGGACCTGGACGGCGCCCGGCTGGCCAGGTATGCCCTGGTGGGGGAGGAGCAGGTCAGGATGGTGAATTAGTTCAAATTCTGCCATATCTTTTTCGGATATTGCTGGCATATCGGAGGTGGAAATGCTACAATGGAATTATCATATTGCAACAAAGGAAAGGAGAAGTAAAATGGCAGAAAACAGGATGGTAGGGGAATACCCGGTAATTGGTATCCGTCCTACGATTGACGGAAGAAGGGGTTACTTAAAGGTGCGGGAGTCCCTGGAGGAACAGACCATGGGGATGGCAAAAGCTGCTGCTGCTCTTTTTACAGAGAATCTGCGATATTCCAACGGGGAGCCGGTTAAGGTAGTGATTGCGGACACCACCATCGGCCGCGTGGGGGAAACTGCTGCCTGTGCGGATAAGTTCCGCCGGGAAGGGGTGGATATCACTTTGACGGTAACCCCCTGCTGGTGCTATGGGGCGGAAACTATGGATATGGATCCTATGACCATCAAAGGTGTGTGGGGATTTAACGGAACAGAGCGTCCCGGCGCGGTTTACCTGGCTTCCGTGCTGGCAACCCATGCGCAGAAGGGGCTTCCGGCCTTTGGCATTTACGGACATGATGTGCAGGATGCGGATAATCAGGAAATTCCGGAGGATGTGAAGGAAAAGCTGCTGCGTTTTGGCAGGTCAGCGGTTGCAGTGGCAACCATGAGAGGAAAATCCTGGCTGCAGCTTGGCTCTATCTGCATGGGAATTGGCGGTTCTATTATTGACCCTGCTTTTATAGAGGAATATCTGGGGATGCGTGTGGAGTCTGTGGATGAGGTGGAAATTATCCGGCGCATGAGCGAGGGGATTTATGATAAGGCGGAGTATGAAAAGGCGCTTGCCTGGGTGAAGGAAAACTGCATAGAAGGTTTTGACAAGAATCCGGAAGCAGTGCAAAAGACCAGGGAGGAAAAGGATAAGGACTGGGAGTTCGTAGTGAAAATGATGTGCATCATCAAAGACCTGATGAACGGAAATCCCAACCTGCCCCAGGGCTGTGAGGAGGAAATGGTAGGGCACAATGCCATTGCCGCAGGGTTCCAGGGACAGCGCCAGTGGACGGACTTTTATCCCAACGGGGACTTTGCGGAGGCAATGCTCAATACCTCCTTTGACTGGAACGGCGCAAGGGAGCCTTACATCCTTGCCACAGAAAATGACGTATTAAACGGCCTTGGGATGCTTTTTATGAAGCTGCTCACCAACAGGGCGCAGATTTTTGCGGATGTGCGTACATACTGGAGCCCGGAAGCGGTAAAGAATGCCACAGGCTATGAGCTGGAAGGGATTGCAAAGGAGGCAGGCGGCTTTATCCATCTGATCAATTCCGGCGCGGCATGCCTGGATGCCAATGGGCAGTCCAAAGACGCCCAGGGCAATGGCGTGATGAAGCCCTGGTATGAAGTGACCCAGGAAGACCAAAAAGCAATGATGCAGGCCACCACATGGAATGCGGCGGATTTCGGCTATTTCCGTGGGGGCGGCTATTCTTCCAGGTTCCTTACGGAAGCGGAGATGCCTGTGACCATGATCCGTTTAAACCTGGTGAAGGGGTTAGGGCCTGTGTTACAGATTGCGGAAGGCTGGACGGTGAAGCTTCCCGGCGAGGTTTCGGACAAGCTTTGGAAACGCACAGACTATACCTGGCCATGTACCTGGTTTGCACCCAGGGTAACAGGCAAGGGAGCCTTTAAGACGGCCTATGAGGTTATGAATAATTGGGGGGCAAACCATGGCGCGATCAGCTATGGGCATATCGGCGCGGACCTGATTACCATGTGTTCTATGCTGCGCATACCTGTGTGCATGCACAATGTAGAGGAAGAGAAGATTTTCCGTCCTGCAGCCTGGAACGCATTCGGCATGGACAAGGAAGGGCAGGATTACCGTGCCTGCGCGGCATTTGGCCCTATGTATAAATAAATTGGAAACTGCGGCGTAGAGGCGGTAAGGCCGGCTGTGCGCCGTAGCTGGGAAAGGAGAGAGCATGGGGAAAGAAAAAAGGATGCTGGCGGCAGATTTTGGTGCATCCGGCGGCAGGGTGATGGCAGGAAGCTACGATGGTGGAAAAATAACGCTCAGCCAGATACACCGGTTCTCCAATGACCCTGTATGGCTTTTTGACACCATGCACTGGGATTTTCTGCGGCTGCTTTTTGAACTGAAAAGCGGCATTAAAAAGGCAGACCAGTCTGGGAAAGTGGACAGCATCGGCGTGGACACCTGGGGAGTGGACTTCGGTATTGTAGATAAAAACGGACGCCTGATGGAAAATCCAGTCCATTACCGGGATGGGAGGACCCTAGGGATGGCCGGGCAGGTGGAAAAAAGAATCCCTCAAAGTGAGCTGTACCGGATTACCGGCAACCAGATCATGGAGATTAATACGGTATTTCAGCTCTATGCCCTGCTTCAAAGCCGCCCGGATTTCTTCCGGGGGGGAGAAAAGCTTTTGCTGATGCCGGATCTTTTTAACTATTATCTGTCAGGGGCTGCATGCAGTGAGTATACCATTGCATCCACCACCCAGATGCTGGATGCCTGCCGGAAGGAATGGTCTGCTGAAATCCTGGATAAGCTGGGGCTGCCCGGAGGGATTTTGCAGCCGGTGGTGGCACCGGGAACAAAGCTTGGGCCTTTGGACGGCCGCTTGTGCAGGGAGCTTGACATTTCCCCTGCCCAGGTGATTGCGGTGGCGGGGCATGATACCCAGTGTGCGCTGGCGGCCGTACCGGCACGCCAGGAAGATTTTATTTTTGTAAGCTGCGGGACCTGGTCGCTGTTTGGGACGGAGCTTGGGGAGCCTGATATGGGTGGGCAGGCGGCGGTCTTTAACCTCACCAATGAGGGCGCTTTCGGCGGAAAAATTTCATTCCTGAAAAATATCACGGGCTTGTGGGTTCTCCAGGAAAGCAGAAGATGGTGGATAAAGGAAGGGAAGGAATACGGCTTCGGCGCATTGGAAGAAATGGCGGCGGGGGAGGGTGGCAAAAAGAGCTTCATTGACCTGGACGACCCTGTTTTTACACCTGCGGGAGACATTCCCGGGAGAATACGGGACTACTGCCAAAAGACCGGGCAGAGAGTTCCAGGGACCATTGCAGAGACTGTCCGCTGCATTGACGAGAGCCTGGCTTTAAAATACCGGAAGACACTGGAAGAAATCCGGCAATGTACAGGAAAAGAGTATGCCGCCATCTACATGGTAGGCGGCGGGACGCAAAGCGGGCTTTTGTGCCAGCTTGTGGCGGATGTGTGCGGCCTGCCTGTGTATGCCGGGCCTGTGGAGGCTACGGTTTACGGAAATCTGCTGATACAGCTTTCAGCCATGGGAGAGGTGGACGGCCTTGGGCAGATGCGGCAGCTGGTGGCGGCTTCCGAAGAGATTACTGCCTACGAACCTTTGGACAGATGCGGCTGGGATGAAATTTACCAGTATTATAAAAAGGAAATATTGAAACAATAAATGCCAGGGGGTGCCAGAGGGCGGGCATAAAATTTCTACAGGCAGTTTTATGGCGTTCCCTGTATTTGGAAAGATAAAGAAGGAGTTCGTTATGGAATTAAGCTATATGCCCTTAAGGGAGCAGATTTGTGACATTTGCCATAAAATGTGGCAGCTTGGCTGGGTGGCGGCCAATGACGGAAATGTATCAGTTTTGCTGGAGGACGGCACACTGCTTGCCACGCCTACCGGCATCAGCAAGAGCTTCATTACGCCGGAGAAACTGGTACATATTGATAAGGAAGGAAAGGTCCTGGACGGGCTGGAGGGATACCGCCCTTCTTCTGAGATTAAGATGCATCTTCGCTGCTATGAGGAAAGGGAAGATGTAGGTGCGGTGCTCCATGCCCATCCTCCGGTTGCCACAGGCTATGCGGTGGCAAATAAGCCTTTGGATGATTATTCCATGATAGAGACGGTAATTGCCCTGGGTTCCATTCCGGTAACGCCCTATGGGACACCTTCCACCTACGAGGTGCCCAATGCCATAGCGCCTTATCTGGGGGAGCATGATGCTGTCCTTTTGCAGAACCATGGGGCGTTGACTGTGGGGAGCGATGTGCTTACAGCTTATTACAGGATGGAGACATTAGAGCTCTTTGCCAAGATTTCTTTAAACGCCCATCTTCTTGGCGGGGCGCAGGAACTATCCAGGGAAAACATCGACCGCCTGATTTCCATGAGGGAAAATTATGGCGTCACCGGAAAGCATCCTGGCTATAAAAAATATTCGTAAGGAGAGAGGGATGGAAAAAGCAAAAGTTTATTTTACGAAGGAAATCACACCGGAGAAGGTGATGGAAATGTACAAGGTACTGGGAAAAGAACTGCCCGGCCCGGTGGCGGTAAAGGTACACTCAGGGGAAGAAGGAAACCAGAATTATCTGCGCCCGGAATTTATGCGTCCGATGGTGGATATGGTGAAGGGAACCGTTGTGGAGTGCAATACGGCCTATGAGGGAGCCAGGAATTCCACGGAAAAGCACCAAAAGCTGATGGAAGACCATGGATGGAGCAAATATTTCCAGGTGGACCTGCTGGACGCCCAGGAACCGGACCTGGCACTGCCTGTTCCAGGGGGAAAAGTTTTAAAAGAAAATTATGTAGGGAAAAACCTTGCAAATTATGGTTCCATGCTGGTGCTTTCCCACTTTAAAGGCCATCCTATGGGAGGTTATGGGGGCGCATTAAAGCAGCTGTCTATTGGCTGTGCTTCCAGTGCGGGAAAGTGCTGGATCCATTCCGGCGGCATTACCAAAGACCAGGGGGATGTATGGGAGAATGTTGCGCAACAGGAGGCTTTCTGTGAGGCCATGGCAGAGGCAGCAGGCAGTGTGGCAGCATATTTTAAAGGGAATACCGCTTATATTAATATGATGTGCAACCTGTCTGTGGACTGCGACTGCTGTGCGGTGGCGGAAGATCCCTGTATGGAGGATATTGGAATCCTTTCATCCCTTGACCCGGTGGCTCTTGACCAGGCATGTATTGACCTGGTTTACCAGTCAAAGGATCCGGGAAGGGAGCATTTTCTGGAGAGGGTGGAATCCCGGAAAGGTACCCATACAATTGATACAGCGGCGGCTTTGGGCTATGGTACGAAAGAATACGAACTGATTTGTATTGACGGGCCATGCACAGAATAGGGGTAATTTCTGATACCCATGGGCTTTTGCGCCCGGAGGTAGTGGAAACCCTCTGTAGCTGTGAGGTTATTCTCCATGGGGGAGATATTAACAGGCAAAGCATCCTGGAGGAGCTAGGCAGGATAGCGCCTGTGTATGTTGTACGGGGGAATAATGACAAAGAGTGGGCGGAAGCATTGCCAAAGGAGAGACGCTTTCGCCTGTATGGGCTTAGCTTTTATATGGCCCATGATAAGAAAATGCTGCCCAAGGACAGGGAGGGCATTGATATTTTCATCTATGGGCATTCCCATAAATATGAGGAAAAATATTCTGGGGGCCAGCTCTTTCTCAACCCGGGAAGCTGCGGCCCGGTGAGGTTTTCCCTTCCCGTAACGCTGGCAGTTGTCCAGGTGGAGGAGGGAGGCTCTTTTCTGGTGGAGAAGATTGAGATACCCAGACAGCCATCCGTCGGGAGGAAGTGGCAGGATCCAAACTGGCAGGAACAGCCCCGGGATATGCGTAAGCTCATAGAACAGGTGATGCGGGATACGGACAGGCAGGTGGAAGTGGCTAAGATTGCGGTGAAAAACGGCATCAGCAAAGAGCTGGCGGAACAAATCTGCAGGCTGTACCTGACCCATCCAGGGGTGGATGCAGAGGGGATTTTGGGAAAGATGGAAAAAAGATGATTGGTTATGGCTGGCTGTTTGGTAAGCTTATCCAGACGGGCGTTAAAAACGCTGGGAACCTGTATTGCTGCAGGTGTCCCGGCGTTTTGTATCTGAAAATAATTGGTAACAAGTCCAAGGGATTGATTGTTTTTTGGATGAGAGGGTGATATGCTTAAATAAACACTTTATTAAAGTATAGGTGAGGATATGGAAAAGAAGAAAATAACCAATATGGAAGTAAAAAAGAAAAACCGGAATGAGGTTTTCCGCTATGTCTGTAGACATGAAACTGTGTCAAATCCCGATATTTCATATAATATGAAAATCAGCCTGCCGACAGCAACGCAGATTACAAAAGAATTGATTGCAGAAGGCCTATTGGAGGAAAAGGGGGAGCTGCAGTCAACCGGAGGGAGAAGGGCGAAAGCGCTGTCAGCAGTAGCCAACGCAAAACTGGCGGTGGGGCTGGATATTACCAAAAACCATATTACACTGCTGCTTACCAATATTGTGGGGGAAATCCTGAAATATGAGCGTATCTGCCAGCCCTTTGCCCAGGGAGAGCCTTATTATCAAAAAGTAAGTTACAGGCTGGAGCTTTTTTTGGATGAAAGCAATATTGACAGGGAAAAGATTTTGGGGGTAGGCATATCCTTTCCGGGGATTATTGATTTGGATAAAGAACTGATAACTTATTCCCATATATTGGGTATAGAAGACATACCCTTCCGTTCAATCAGCAGTTTCTTCCCTTATCCATGCTCCTTTCTTAATGATGCCAATGCAGGGGCATATGCGGAGGGATTCCATGGAGACGGGGCTGGACGGTTTTTTTATCTTTCTTTAAGCAATACAGTTGGCGGTGCGATTTTTGACAGGAATGAACTGGTACATGGCAAGAATTTCCGGTGTGGTGAAGTAGGCCATATGACAATTGTTATGGATGGGGAAAGCTGCTATTGTGGGAAAAGGGGCTGTTTGGATGCTTATTGCGCAGCATGGCGTTTATCAAAGGCGGCAGATGGAAAACTGGAACAATTTTTCCGGTTGCTGGACCAGGGGGATACAGAGGCGGCAAGGATGTGGGATTCTTATATAAACTATCTGGCTATCGCAATAAATAATATCCACATGGTCTTAGACTGTGATATTGTATTGGGAGGTTATGTAGGAAGCTGCATAGGTACACATATTCAGGAACTATGGGATAGTGTTGCTGGGAGAAATACCTTTGGGGAAAAAGAGCCTTATGTGAAAGCCTGCCATTATAAGGTGGCAGCAGCAGCCTTAGGGGCGGCGCTGAAAGTGGTAGAGGCATTTGTCTGCCAAATATAAAATACAGGCGGATGCTGTGGAAAGAAGTTTCAGGAATGAGGCTTCTTTTTTTGTATGCATTTTTAATAAAATTCCTGGTAACATTTTGGCAGTAATGACGAAAGCACAGAATTTGATAAAATATAGTTGACAAAATTAGGTATTGCCAATAAAATTAAATACATAATAAAACTAATTAATTAAGTAATAAATAAAGTGATGCTGAAAAGAACAATGGTGATGGGAAGCAGTAAAAACTAAAAAAATGGAGGGAACAATCATGGAAGGAAAAATGAAAGTGGCGGTAATGCTGGGAAAAGGAAAAATGGGATTTCAGGAGCGGGATATCCCGGAGGCCAAAGACAATGAGGTGCTTGTGAAGCTGGAGTATATAGGGATCTGTGGCAGTGACCTGCATTATTATGAGACAGGTGCGATTGGCGATTATGTGGTAAAGCCGCCTTTTGTACTTGGGCATGAGCCAGGGGGGATAGTTGTGGAAGTGGGGAAGGATGTAAAGCACCTGAAAGCCGGTGACAGGGTTGCGCTGGAGCCGGGGAAGACCTGCGGGCACTGTGAATTTTGCAAAACAGGAAATTACAACCTCTGCCCGGATGTAGTTTTTTTTGCAACGCCGCCAGTGGATGGGGTATTCCAGGAATATGTGGCCCACGAGGCGGACCTATGTTTTAAACTGCCAGATAATGTAAGCACCATGGAAGGGGCTTTGATCGAGCCCCTGGCAGTGGGGTTCCATGCAGCCATGCAAGGTGGTGCCAGGGCAGGGCAGACGGCAGTTGTCATGGGGGCAGGCTGTATCGGCCTGGTGACGATGATGGCGTTAAAGGCAATGGGCGTATCCAGAGTTTATGTGGTAGATATTATGGAAAAACGTCTCCAGAAAGCGCTGGAGCTGGGGGCAGACGGTATTATCAATGGGGCGCGGGCAGACGCTGTGGAAGAGGTAAGGAAGCTGACAGATGGGAAAGGGTGCGACCTTGCAGTGGAGACAGCAGGCACACAGGTGACCACAGTGCAGACAATACATATGACGAAGAAAGGTGCAACGATTGTGCTGGTAGGTTACAGCAAGAGTGGGGAAATGACCCTTCCTATGAGCCTTGCACTGGATAAGGAGCTGACCTTCAAGACTGTCTTCCGTTACCGCCATATCTACCCAATGGCCATAGAGGCTGTTGCGGCAGGCAAGGTAAACCTGAAAGGCATTGTGACGGATGTCTTTGGGCTTGACGAGGCACAGAAGGCAATGGACTACAGCGTGAATAACAAAGGGGATATTGTAAAGGCAGTGATACGTATTGACGGGTAACCAGGCAGCAGCATAACCCTGGAAACTGCATACAGGATTGTTTCCGGGGTTCATTTAGTGATTGGGAGAGGGCTGGAATGGAGGATAGTAATGGAACAGAAAAATACAGATATCAAAGTGCCATTAATCAGCAAGATTGCCTATGGCATGGGGGATGTAGGGTGTAATTTCAGTTGGATGTTTGTGGGTAACTTCCTGATGATATTCTATACAGATGTTTTTGGGATAGGGATGGGCGCAGTGGCAGGGCTGATGCTGTTTTCGAGATTTTGGGATGCGGTCAATGATCCTGTGATCGGCGGTTTGAGCGATAAGACGCATACAAGATGGGGGAGATACCGCCCATGGCTTTTGGTCGTCGCGCCCCTGACTACGCTGGTATTGATAGCGACATTCTGGGCGCACCCCGGCTGGCCACCTACAGCAAAGATTATATATATGGCAGTTACCTATTGCATCCTGGTATTAGGTTATACCTGCGTTAATATCCCTTATGGGACTTTGTGCGGCGCTATGACACAGAATATAGAAGAGCGGGCAAAGATCAACACGTTCCGCTCTGTCAGTGCCATGGTTGCCATCGGCATTATCAATATCATAACAGTCCCCCTGATTGCGGCGCTTGGCAAGGGGAGCGGTAAAAGAGGTTATTTTTTGGTGGCGGCCATCTATGGATGTATTTTTGCGGCATGCCACATCTTCTGCTTTGCAAAGACAAAGGAAGTTGTAAATGTGCCGGAAAAAGAAAAAACACTCCTGAAAGTACAGTTATTGGCTGTTGCAAAAAACAGGCCGTATCTGATTGCGGTGGCAGGGCAGTTCCTGTTCGGGATAACGCTTTATGGAAGGAATGCGGATGCACTCTATTATTTTACCTATGTGGAGGGAGACCAGGCATTATTCAGTACCTATTCCCTTTTTATCATTATCCCTTCCATCATTGGCGCGGCATGCTTCCCGGCAGTATTCCGGCTGACAAACAATAAGGGGCGTTCTGCTTCCATATTTGCACTGCTTACAGGGATCAGCATGTTCTGTATGTACTTTTTTACCGTTGGGGAGTCACCTGTTCCCTTTTACCTGTTTTCCTGCCTGGCGCAGTTTTTCTTCTCTGGATTTAACACAGCAATTTATGCAATCGTACCGGATTGCGTGGAATATGGGGAGTGGAAGACAGGGCTCCGCAATGATGGTTTCCAGTATGCTTTTATTTCTTTGGGAAATAAGATAGGGATGGCGATTGGTACTTCTGTACTGGCAGGTGTTTTGGGCAGCTTGGGATATGTAGCGAACCAGCAGCAAAACCCGGCTGTATTGGCTGTGATCAAGCATTCCTTTACAACGGTTCCCGGCGTGCTGTGGATTATAACAGCAGCGGTATTATTTTTCTACCGCCTGAATAGGAAAGCTTATAACAAGATTGTGCAGGAGATCCAGGAAAGAAAGGGAACCAAAAGATATTTGGGCCAGTAAAAGGAAATACAATAGGAAATATGGAAAGGAGTATTCTGGAAAATAGGGATGCTCCTTTTAATTTATTTGTTAATCCTGAGTTTTCGTAGTATTATTTATTGGTAACGGGATATTATTTTGGAATGGAGGATAATGCTATGGATGATTTGATAACAGGATGGAAATTATTGGAACTTATTGCCAAATTGCCTATGAGGGATTGGATGGAACAGGTAAAAAAGGCAGCAGGAAGAACCTATGGCCTTATCCATAAGTCGACAGCGGCGGAAATCCATGGGGTAAAAGGTTTTTTGATTTGGGATTATATTCTTTATAACGAAATTACTTTTAAAGATAATAATGAAAACATTGTCTCCTTGTACAGGGGCTTGAGCGACAGGGAAACAGAAGAAAGATGGGATGAATTGGTTAAAGAGTTTGGGGTATAGATCCTGATTATTCTGGTATCCAATATCTGGAACGAAACAGATGAATAGTAAATTTAATATTACAATAAGAGACGGAAGGAAGAATGTAAAAATGAAAAAGGGAAATGTTTTGGTAATTGGAAATTCTGGTGTTGGAAAGTCAACCCTGATCAATGCTGTTTTGGGTGAAGAGGTTGCACGTACAAGTTATGGAACAAAGGGGACAACACCTAAACTGGATATTTATGAAAGCGAAAAAATTCCTTTTCGGCTAATTGATACGATTGGATTTGAACCAGGATTCCTTCAAAAAAACCAGGCAATTAATGCAGTGAAAGATTGGAGTAAAGATTGCGCCAAAGTTGGGAAAGAGGATACCGGTATTAATGTCATTTGGTTTTGCGTAGAGGGAACATCAAGTAAATTATTTCCCGATACAATCCATAATCTTTTCCGGGCAACGGCCATGTGGCGCAGTATTCCAATTATTGTGGCCATTACAAAATCTTATTCGGAGCTTGATCGGAAAAAGAATATTCAAATGGTGGAAAATGCGTTTGCGGACAAGAAGATAAAGAGATATTCTCCCAATTTAAAGGGAATTATTCCAGTGGTTGCAAAGACGTTTAGTTTAAATGCTACAGCTTATGCGCCGCCGGAAGGGATTGGTGAACTGATTGAAATTACAAATAGCCTGCTTCCAGAGGGAATCAGGGCTGCCCAAAAAGATCTTTTTGCATTTAAATTAAAAAGAAAGAGAATATTTGCCCAGTCTGTTGTGTGTGCAATTACAGCCAGTGCGGCTGCTGTTGGTGCGGTTCCCATTCCAATTCCAGATGGAACAATACTTACGCCTTTGGAAATTGCTGAAGTTAAGTCCCTAAGGAGAATTTATGAAATAAAGAATTCAAACCAGCTGACTAATTCGATTATTGAAGCTGGTACAGTAGGCTCTGTGGCGAAAAACGCGATTAATCTCATTAAAGCAATTCCTGGACTCAACTTAGCTGCGGCTGCCCTAAACTCAATCATTGCAGCATCTTTTGTTGTTGCGATTGGAGAGGGGGCAATTTACATATTTGAACAGGTGTATCTGGGAAATAAGAAAGCTGATGATATAGACTGGGTAAAACAGGTTATTGAATCAAGGCTTGTCAATGATTTTGTAGAAAAAGTTAATGCGGCCATTCAAAAAGTTGGTGATAAAACTGACAAAGAAAGTATTATTCAGGCTGTTTTAGGGGTTTTTAAATTTAAGCAAAAGTGAATTTTTTCATAAATTGCTAGCTGTAGTGCCTTTGAAGCAAGGTGGGAAATGCTATGTCCTAAGAATCAGAGAAATTGTTCAGGAAAGAAAATCTCATAAAGGGAGACATACAGCAATGTTGAAAAGTAAAATCGGGCCGGTGTAAGGTTTTTTAGCTAGGCTGAAACGATTAAGAGTATTGATAGTGTAAAGGAAAATGGTAAGATCCCAGATGAATATGCTTTCCTGATTGTACGCATGTGTTATATAGGCGGTGTGTTTAGTAGTGATACATAATATAGACCGGAGCCGGAAAAGATAATTACTCTTACATCGGGTGTATATAGAATCATGGTTGACGATAAATCTTTTAGATGAGTTAGTGCAGGATGGCAGACTCGTAATGGACGAAGGTGTAGCTATGAAATTGAAGAAGTTTATTAACCGAATAAAACCACCATGCGCGAAATGTCCTTATAAACTGGGACTGATAGAAACGCCAATTAGTCCTTGCCCACAATGTAAACGGAACGATTACGATTCTTATGAATGGTTTCTGAAACTGCCATGGCAGGGGATAAATTCTAAGGACAGTGATAAGTGAAAACCATATAAGGGAGCGGTGTAAAAGATCTGTGATGGGCCAACTATTCAATATTGACAGTATGAAATATTTTAGGTGGGTGGCATTTCACCGTATACCACAGTTCCGGAAACGGTGGATTCCCGGGAGTAATTATCGTGGGAGAAAATACTCCAAAACAAAAACCTAATTCTATAGCAAGTCATCCAAGTACATTAACTGTTTATATAAATATGAAAATAACGCATTATGAATGGAATCCAGAAGGAAATTTTGAGCATTGTTTCATAAACAGATGAAACAATAGCGGAGGAAACAGGCAGATAATTACATAGGCAGAATGAAAGGCATATGCAGGGAACATATGCCTTTTCTTTGTTACAATAAGCCGGCTCACGAGCGTGACGGCGTTTGTTGGTTAGATATCCAGCAGTCCGGCAATATCAGAAAAGTTGAGGTAAAGATCCTGATATATATAAACCTTGATTGTGGAGTCAAAAGAGTACTGGATATTAAGCTTGTTTTTCATAGACAGCACCATCAAAGACTTCTACCCTCCTGTTTTCCGGAAGAGCCTCGTACTGCTCCAAGGTAATAATATTCAGCTGTGGCTGTAATTCTGGTGGCATAAGTAACACTTCCTTTCGTGTTTATTGTATGTGGCTGGGAGACGGTTATTCATGGGCTGATTGGAGCCTGCGCTGAGTGCTTCCTGCACAATCGTTCCAGTTTTGCATCCAATGTTTCATGAATTGGAGCATCTGGACGGGGAACTGTATCAGAACTTTCTCTGGGTGGTGTTGGTATCTGGAGATTGGGGGAAGCAGGAACATATTCCATAATGTCTTCTGGTTAGCAATTTAAAGCTTTCAAATGTTACCTTCTGATGTTTAGTATACACTAAAAAATATTAGCGTCAATTAAAAATAATTTAGCGGTAACTATTGATGCTGAAATTGACGAATGACAATAGATTTTACGGAAGCTGCGTTTATCGCAAAAGAATTTATTACAGAAGCACTTTCAAAAGCGCCCTGTTGTAAGATTTGCGGTGGGTTACTTCATAGAAATGCAATAAGTGTTGACCATGTAGAAAGAAAACAAGATGGAGGAAAAGCGACGATAGAGAATGCACAGCTTACGCATCCTTATTGTAATACTGGAGTGAAAAATTAAGTGTTTAATCAAATTATAATAAAAAAATGAAAATGCCCGCAGTTGTAGGGGAACATCGCAACACAGAAATTGAAATAATGAAGGAACGCAGAAGTGCGTGAAAACGAGCTTTACAACGGATTTTGCAATTTTATTTCTCACTTTTGCGTTCTTTTTTTGCTACAGGGATTACTCCATCTTTAAATTTGGAATCTCTTTTTAACGATGTCAGTAATCATTAAAAGATGAGAATAAGGGCAAGGATAGAGTCTGGTTTTGAATGATTGATTGAGTTTTGTCTTTGATATGATACAATGATTTAGATGACGGCGGAATCAAAGAGTATGGGTACAGACTATGATATTATGGTAGAAGAGCGCAGACTTGGAAATATCCGCTTGCAAATCCATCCTATTTGTGTTAGCATGTAACCGTTGAACAAATAAATCATTAATCCAGAAGGAAAAGGAGGGCTTACCATGCAAAAAAATACAACAATCCATAACAGAATAATGAAACTGACGATCAAAGGTATGTCACTCCGTGCGTCTTACAGATAGCTTTATTTTATTGCGCCAATAGAAAGTTCCGATAATGATCTTGGATATTTCTATTGCTTCGTACTGTATAGATAGTGGAAGAGTAGTCAGCACCTTTGGGGTGCTTTTTTTGCGCCCATTTTTACAGAGAAAAGGAAAAGTATAAATTATGAAAACAGTAAAAGGCATTTACACCGAAGCAAAGATTTTTACAGATGATGTAGAAGACTACGCTCTGGCACAGGTAAAAATGATATGCGATAACGAAACCGCAGACGGCAGTACGGTTTGCATGATGCCCGACATCCATCCGGGTAACATTGCGCCGATCGGTCTTTCCATGACAGTCACGGATAAGGTGATTCCACAGCTTTTAGGAGTCGATATCGGCTGTGGTATGACCTGTGTAAAACTGAATAGGAGTCATGCGGAGTTCCAGAAATTAGACAGGGTGATCCGGGAGAACATACCATCCGGTTTCAACATTCGGAAAGAACCCCATCACATGGCGGAAAAATTTTCTTATGAAGAACTCCATTGTATCCGCCATATCAACAGGCAGAAGGCAGACAGGAGCCTTGGCACGCTTGGCGGCGGTAACCATTTCATAGAACTGGATAAAAGGGATGATGGCAGTCTGTATCTTGTAGTGCATACAGGGAGCAGGCATTTAGGGGAGGAAGTGGCGGAATATTATACGAAACTTGCAAATAGCTGTCTGAAAGAACAGGGCAAAGAAGTTCCTTATTATATGAGTTATTTAGAAGGTGATAATAAGACCGCATATATGGAAGATGTGCAGATCATCCAGCGTTATGCTGAATGGAACAGAGAGATTATTGTCAGGGAGATATTGAAAGGCATGAAGTGGAAAGCGGCAGAGCAGTTTTCTGTGCCGCATAATTATCTGGACGATTCCGGTATACTCCGCAAAGGCGCTATCTCTGCGAAAAAAGGAGAGCCTGTAGTCATTCCGGCAAATATGCGGGATGGGATCATCTTAGGCATCGGAAAAGGCAATGCAGCATGGAATTATTCTGCGCCGCATGGCTCAGGCAGAAAGTTAAAGCGTGAAGAGGTGAAGAATCAGTATACGGTATCAGAATTTAAAAAGGAAATGAAAGGCATTTACAGCAGTTGTGTCAGTGCCGACACTTTGGACGAAGCGCCTTTTGCATATCGTCCCATAACGGAGATCACAGAGCAGATCAAAGATACCGTAGATGTAACTGAGATATTGAAACCTGTCTATAATTTCAAGGCAGGGAGCAGAAAGTAGAGGAGACAGAAATTTATGATAGTACAGATCAGTGCAGGACAGGGGCCGTCCGAGTGTCAGCTCGCGGTGGCAAAGCTGTTTGCGGCATTAAAAAGAGAATTTGAGGATTTAGAAGTGATATCTGAGACAAAGGGGTATGAAAAAGGCTGCCTGGACTCCATCCGCTTCCGGACGGCGCAGGATCTGAGAGGTCTTGAAGGTACGGTATTGTGGATATGTAAAAGCCCTTTCCGCCCGAATCACAAAAGGAAGAACTGGTATGTGGATGTGAGCATCATTCCGGAGCAGGGAGAGATCGCGTCCGGGAAAGAATACCGTATTGAAAAATTCCATTGTGGTGGGAAAGGTGGCCAGAATGTAAACAAGGTGGAGACAGGTGTACGGATCATCCATATACCAACAGGGATTGTGGCGCTGTCTACCGAAGAGAGGAGCCAGTTCTTAAATAAGCAGCGAGCAATGGAGAAGCTGCAGGAGAAACTTGCGGATCTGCAAAAGGAGCAGGAAGCGAAACTGGTAAATGCCGCATGGCGGGAGCAAAACCGCATTATCAGGGGAAATCCGGTACGGACTTATGAAGGGGAGAAGTTTATTCTGAAAAAACAGCAGGAATGATTTGGCTGTTTTGGAACGTATGAGGTTCCCATGCAAATATATATTATAATCATGATACTGTGATGATCCCTGTACCGTTTATGGCACAAGGTGAGAGTGTGTGGTATCCCATGCGATTTCAGTGATATGCGCATAGACAGAAGTACCGTACCAAAAGACAGATATCAGTATGAAGTTGCCGATGATGATGAGAGCCAGGGAGAACCGTCAAGAGTAAGGCTTGGTATCATGGTCAATTTCCTGGGGACGATGATCAGTGATGTCCCACTGCCACTTATTAATGATAATGTGCTGTGGCTACAGGAAGGGGATTTTTGAATGGATGTAGTAACCATTCAGTCCGCGCGCTTTAATTTCCGTACCCGGATAGACTTTTTGACAGCATTTGCAGCTTCCAGCATGACATACATTTCATCGGGGTCGCAGTCGGAAAAGACTGCCTGCACATCGTCCGTTAGATAAGATTTGGAATCGTGGATACTGTCAGAGAGCAGCCTGTCCACACTGGTATGCAGGGCGTTGGCAATCTTTATGAGGGAAGGGAGGCTGATCTTGGTAGAAGCAACTTCCGTATGGGAGATATGCTGGCTGGTAAGCCCTACCATTTCAGCTAACTGTTCCTGTGATAATCCGGCGGCTATGCGCGCCGAACGGATCTTCTGTCCTAATAATACATAATCCATTATTTTTACCTCATTCAAAAATTAATATTATTATTGTATGGGCGATTTAGCTATGTTAAAATGGATTGTATAGGCGGATTAGCTTTTATAGGCGTATGGCGCAAATAAAACCAGGGGATGATGTATTTAAGGGAAAATGTCTACCAGCGGTAGACATTATGAGGAGTAAATTAAGTTATACTAAATTATAGAACTTATGAACGATATATCAGAAGATAGATAATTTTTGTATTTGTAAATACACAATAAAATGAAATCTGCTACTTATAAAATACGTTGCTTAGTGGTTGGTGAAATTGCCAAAACAGCGATAGAAAGAAAATTATGCGACTGTGCTTTTTTGTGCAAATTGACGAAAAAATTCATAATATATAATTATTATTTTTTTAACGATCTGTTCTTACAAAACACATGTTTAGGATTTTAGCAGGCAGGATATCGAAGTATAATTTTGTTAATCCAAAGAAACGGTTAATATTGCCATAGGTTTTGTGGGATTTTATGATGAAGGGGAGTGGATGATTCTTCTGATGGCAAAATTTTCAAAATAGAAAAATAGACGAAGGAGGAATGTAACAATGTCTAAATACACACATCATCCCAAAAGAGCACATAACTGTGTGTTTTGCAACAACTGGATTGGGGATGCCCAGATGCAGTTCAAAAATTCTGTTGCGGGATACGAGTATGAGGCAAGTGCAAAAGGAAAATGCACAAGAAGGAATGGAGCCAGTACTGGTGCATGTTATTCATGCCCCAGTTATGAGCCAAGTATGGATGCAAGAAAATTATTATAGCTGGGACTGGTGAAGGAAGTGAAATAAGTGCCGGACGATATAAAATATAGAGTGCCCTTAGGTTTATGTAGACATGCTGTTATGAAGCTGGATGCATTCATGGCAGATATACATGAGATAAAAGAAGATGAAGAACTATCCCCTGAAGATAGACAGATTTTTGAACAGATTGCCGAGATATCCGGGGAGATGATGGCAGCAATCGTCAATATGGTTACAAAAGAAATGGGAGAGGAGGAATTTTTATCGGAGGATGTCGTTATGGATAAAATTGATAGAAATTTATATGAAATATAAAATAAGGGAGAAGTTGTCATAATGAGTGTGAAATGTAACACAGCAGAAGAATTAGGTAAGGCAATAAAAAATAAAGAAGATACTATTGAAATCGAAGGAGATTTGAAAAATCAGGTTATTCGTATAAAGGCTACCGGAAAAGTGGCATGGGGTGTGTGTGTAGTATCGCTGGGAGTTGCGGTTATAGCTTATTTATCAATACCAGCAGCGACTGCAGGGGCAACTCCGGTGGGAGGAGCAGTGTCAGCTTTAAGTGGGGTTTCGGCAACAGGAGTGGCTGCCGTGACGTTAGGATCGGCGGCTGTGCCTGCGGTTATGATTGGTGTAGCGGCTGGAGGCATTGGAGCGTTAAATACATTGAGAGACAAATATAAGATTGTAGAGAAAAATAAGAAGTGTATCAAATTGAAAAGAAAGTAGTGTGTTTGGGGAAAAGGAAGAAACGGTAAATGAAAAAATATTGATACCGAAAACTGACAGTAACCACAGATTTGTACGTCTGTTATTTTGTATGAGGGATGGACGGGAAAAGATTATTGATGACAGTTAGGAAAATTGTTAGATACCGTGTGGACAAATAGAATGAGAATGTTTTAATTTGAAATATAGCAATGAGGATAGTACAAGTAAAGAGATTTTTTACAAGAAAACTAGGATTGAGAGGAGATTGTTATGCCGCATAATAGTGAGTATAAAGACTGGGAAACTAAAGAATTAATAGAGTTTTATGTTCCAGATGTCTATCAGCCAAAGATTTATAGAATTGATTATGAGAAACTGAAAGAGAGAGGAATAAAGCTGATTACATTTGATCTGGACGACACCATAGTACCAAAAGTCACAAATCGTATGCCTGAGTCTGCCCCACCGTTGATGACCAAGTTGAAAAAAATGGGTTTTAAGGTTATGCTGATATCCAATAGCAGAAAGGTGAAGAAAGTAGAAATGTTTGCAAAGAAACTGAATGTGGAATATTCTATAGCGAGAGCAAAGAAGCCGGGTGGAGAGGCTTTTGAAAAGGCTAGAGAAAAGTATCATCTGGAAGAAAAACAGATAGCACATGTTGGCAATAGTATTATGAATGATGTGGGAGGCGCTAATCCGTCAGGGATTATGACCTGCTTGGTTAGATATGTTGGTGACGTTCCGCACAATGTCATTCAGGTTGATAAAAAGCTTAAAGCGGAACTAAAAGAGCGGAAATTGTGGCAAAAGCATCATATTGAGCAAAAAGAGGACCAATATTATCAACTGGGTGAGACACAAAAAGGTTCGAGTCCGGAAGTTGCAGGAATCAAAAGATATAAGGGATAAATCGGATGTTATAAAGGAAGGTATTTTAAAGAACAGAGAGTGTAAAGATCCACTTTTATTGATGATACAGGAGATGAGAAATGAATTCCAAGCAGATATTGAAACAGTTTAAGGAAGAGGCACCAGACTCTCCCTATATTACCAAAGAGTATTTGAAGCATTTTTGCAAAAATCATCGAAAATATATTCTGATTTCTCCGATACATATGGGAAAGATTGAGGAAAAGATTTTTAAGGGGAAAACGATGCTGGAATGGGTGGCTGATACAGCATTTGAAAAGAATTAATCGTATCTGCATCTTAAATTCAAAGCGTAAATGCCGCGCAATCGGAAAAAGAAAACAGATTCTTGCTCCGGTTTTGTAGGGTGATTATGAGAAGGCAGAGGCCGCATGGATGGAAATGAAGAAGGGAGACCTTACGCGGCCTAATAAGGATTTAGGGCATGCTATGTTTAGTTGCCTGGGCATGAATACAGGGATTGGTCTCTCTGCACAATTATTATCTGTTCTGGCTAACTGGAGCAAGAACGCCGGTCTATTCAGCAGAAAAAAACTGGAAGACATTGTAAGGAAAAGTATTACATTGGAATCACTTCAGGACAAGCTGGTATATGTTTCACTGTCCGCACTTGCTTTGAGGCCAAAGAAATTTGGAACGAGGGAGCTTGTCATAAAATCCGAATATACTTATCTGGATACCAGAAGCGGGGATTCCAAAGAGAAAAATATCAAAAAGGTGTTAGCATCTGCGGCATATCCTGGTGCATTTACGCCTGTGGGAGTGGACGGAAAAATCTGTATTGACGGCGGAGCGTTAGATAATGAGCCTGTGTATCCTCTGATCAAAGCCGGGTATCGAAATATTTTAGTAGTCCGTCTTAAAAAAAGGGAAAAAGACGGAAAGGACATATTGGAATCTTTTAACAAAAGGCTTAGGAAGAAGTTTTCCGAAGAAGAGCTGGAAGGAGTAGAGATTTGTCATGTTTGGCCACAGCGGTCTTTAAAAAAACTTTTGGAAATTGATCCTAAGCTGACTCAAAAGCGGATAAATGCAGGGTACGAGGCGGCAGCGTCTCAGTTAGAGGATAGCTTTTTTCAGTAATTGAGAGAGGACAAGGGAGCAGAGTGTGATAAAAAGAAAACCCAAGAAATTGAAAAAAATTCCTGTCGATCTGGTATCATACATCCAGATTGAGACAGAAGCAATCAAAGACTTTAATGATAAACAGATGATATCCAGTTACTGTCTCAGTAAGTTGGAAATAGTCAACTGGTATCTTGAATTATTGGAGGTTGGTTCCAAGAAGTATGTTGTTCCCCAGAGTAAGGCTTATCTGGAAGCGGTCAGGGATCAGCTTATAGAGTGCCATAGACAGATCATGCGTGTAAAGATCAAGAATCCGAATGAACGCCCCATTATTGATATTAAATATCCCAAAGGATATGAGGGGTAAATTTTCTTTATCATAAAAAGTTAAACTGTGAGAGAGCCGACAATTAAGGAACAGCATTTGCTAAAAGGATATAGGAAAAATACAGTATGCGAAGGAAGGTATTTTAATGTCAGTAAAGAAAAAAATAAAAAAGAGCGTAAAAGGGACTGTTAAAGCAGGTAAAAAGGCGGTATGGGCAGTAGCGTTTACTGCTGTTGCTATGGTAGCATGTCCTGTCGCCAAGATACTTATCGATGAGGATGGCGATTGAGGATTTTGCATATGTCGGAGAAATTCCATGTGCTGATAGATTGGCAGGTGCGGATTCATGGAGGGGTTAAACCGTATGCAGTGATCAGGCATCGCGGTTTCTGCATGGGTGGCATTTATTATGATGATGCCAGAAAATATCCTCATTTAATACAAACGAAGACGCTTCCCTAAATGGGGAGCGTTATTTATCTTATTTTTCGGGAAAAGAAGTTCGGTGAAAATAGTAAATGAGAAATACCATTCAGCTTCAATATAATTTTAAATCAAACATTATTACAGTCAGAATTGATCAAAAGTATACAACAGGAGGATACGATGAAAAAAGATAATCTAAAAAGAAAACCATGCGCCAAATGCCCTTATACCTTGGGACTGATACGGTCCTTAACCAATCCCTGCCCGCAGTGTAAGCGGAACAATTATGATTCTTATGAGCGATTTTTGAATCTGCCGCTGCAGGGAAAGTCCTATAAAAACGGGGATGAATAAAACTACAGGAGGGAACAGATCATGTTTGAGAGAATGAGAATACCGGCCATCTCATAAAGGTATGGCTGAACGATATGGACTGTCTTGAGGATAAGTGTCTGGTATCATCTGTCGCAGCTTCCGTTTGTACATAAATGGGTATGCCTTATGCCGGACACCCATGCAGGGAAAGGGATGCCCATAGGCGGCGTCTTTGCGGCAAAGGATGTGGTCATTCCCAATGCGGTAGGAACAAATATCGGGTGCGGAATGGTTTTTACAGCCGCCAACGTAAAAGTGGCGGATATCCGGGAAATCCAGACAGGGAATGGTACTATCATCCAGTCTGTGATCGGTGATCTGATGCGTGGAGAGGATACGGAGCTGATGGAGGCCGTAGAAGAAGGGTATTACCAGATCGGCACGCTTGGCGGCAACCATTTCATAGAGTTGCAGGAGGATGAGGAAGGTTATCTTTGCATTATGATCCATTCCGGGGGTAAAAATCTGGGAGTCGGCATATGTGAGCATTTTAATACATAGGCGCAGCGCCAGTTTCTGCCGGTTCCTGTTGGCTGAATAAATTCGTAGGTTTGGCAGAAAGCAGTTTCCTGTTTTCCAACCATTCATCTTCATGCTTTGCGGCCTGCAAAAGACACATCAGAACAACGCCGGCAGACATCCCTCCTGTGAATGTAAGGAAGTGTGTAATCATGTTCCACATAAAAAATCCTCCAAAAATTGGTAAAGAAAAACGCCCACTGGAAAGCAGGCGTATCATCAAGTATCAGTTATCTATTCTTTTATTTTTTCCTGCTGCGGACTGTCCCGGCAGAACAATCTCCCCGACCGGGATTTCCCGCAGCTCTTTTTTCATCTGGTGCACAAACCGGATCGTCCTGACCGTGCCGCCTTTTTCCCTCCCGTCATACACGGCGAT
>OFGR01000088.1_pt1 | contig 87093 bp, 73 predicted proteins | sample 1521811 | NCBI WGS metagenome assembly OFGR01 (sample SAMEA3504098, study PRJEB24116) | mouse gut metagenome | biome: mouse gut; feature: mouse-associated habitat; material: faeces | place: Denmark | collected 2011 | reverse complement strand
ATGGAAATTTAGACAAGTGAAACATGTGGTTAATTGGTGGGGGTTATACTAGTATTGATATGGAGGAGGGAAAGGACTGCGTAAGCATCCGGATTAAATATGAAAAAACTGGGCCATTATTTGAAACTTATGGGGGTCTTTGCGAAATATTCGCTTATGTCCGCCCTGGAGTATCGCATCAACTTTGTCACAGGAATGATGGTAGAGATGGGATGGATGGTTATCAAACTGCTCTATGTGGCCATCATTTACAAGGCGGGAACCAATATTGGAATATTGACCCCGGATCATATTCTGCTGTTTATTGGAACTTATGTTTTGATGACGGGGATTTACATGCTGTATTTTGGAAATTTAAGCTCCATTCCAGGGATGGTACAGCAGGGGGAACTGGATCTGTACATCGTAAAACCGGTATCTCTGCAGTTTCTGGTGACTATGAGGAGGGTGGAGTTTGCGTATCTGCTTCCCAATCTTGTGGCGGGAACTCTGATGATCACCGCAGGCTGGCGTCTGGCGGGGCTGCCCGTGGGAGTGGTTCCGGTGGCAGGGTTTGTATTCTTTTTCGTTTGCGGGTGCCTGCTGACTTACAGTCTTTTTCTGCTGCCATATCTGCTGAGCTTCTGGACTGTGTCCATAGGAGGGATTGCGGACATCAGCAACGCCCTGTGGGATTTTAACAATATGCCATCCATGATCTATGGAAAGTGGATGCGGCGGATCGGTACTTATGTGCTGCCGGTGTTTGTGATAACAAATTTTCCGGGATTGTTTCTGATGGGGGAGCTGTCTCCTGGGGCCTGTCTGTGGGGGGCCGGTGCACCGGTGCTGTTTTTTCTGATTTCCAGGAAAATCTGGAGACTTTCCCTGAAACGGTACAGCAGCGCAAGCTCATAAAATTATACATGAACCAAAAAAACCCTGCCTGGGGAAAGCTACTCAGGCGGGGCTTTTACAGTTTAAAGTTTTGTTTTCACATCATTGTAAACAGAAATATAAAAGATGTTGCCGGGGCAGCCGGAGTCACTGCTGTCGCCGGGAGGCATATTGGCCAGTTCTTTAATAATTTCATTCAAATATTCTGTATGTTCCTGAATCCGTCGGATCTGGTTAAAGATATATGCCATATCAATAGTACTTCTCCCTTGCCATAATATTTTTCTGTGGATGCCGTTTTGTCTGATGGGTGCCGCTCCCGATTCACAGTTTTAGTATAGAGGATTTTGAACTCTGTGTTATATCTTAATTTTATTTGAAAATATCCACAGAGAGGATGCAGAAAATGTGCTTGAGAAGATATAATGGAAGATTGGGGGAAGTAAAAGAAATCAAGGACATGTTTCGATCAAAAATATGTCCAGCAGTATTGAACATGACATATTAAATACTTATATACGAAATTTTTTAGGGTATTTTTACATATTCTAGTGACATATCAAATCATATGTGCTATAATTATCGCAATCGTTTATGGGAGGTGAGGATATGACAGGAAATGAATTGTTGTTGGCGATTTCTACCATGCTTGACCCTATGAGGGAAGAGATACGTGAAATGCGACAGGATATCAAAGAAATTAAAAAAGATGTGGAAGGCCTGAAAAAAGATGTGGAGGGCCTGAAAAAAGATGTGTGCGGTCTGAAAAAAGATGTGGAGGGCCTGAAAAAGGACGTGTGCGGTCTGAAAAAAGATGTGGAGGGCCTGAAAGCAGATGTGGAAGGCCTGAAGAAGGACATGGAAGGCGTAAAAGAAGAGCTTCAGGAGGTCAAGACCAAGGTAGCTGAGATTGACGTGAGGGTAAAACGGATTGAGATTGTTCAGGAAAATGAGATGCTGACTCGGTTAAATACGATAGAAGCCTGCTATATATCGACTTTCGAGAGGTATAAGGACAGCGTAGAGGATTATGAGGCCATGAAACAGGACATACCTATAATGAAAAAAGTAATTGCGGAACACAGCGAGATTCTGCAGAGATTAGCATAGCTTATCTCTATCATTTGACGGTGCAGGCGGACATGGGCATGAAAGATTCAACACAGGGATATCCGGGACCAGAGAACAGTATAATAATAAAACAGCATGTATTACGACATGCTGTTTTCGCTGGCATTTTCCTGGTAGTACCTGGCCTGTGTCTCATACATCTCCCGGTAGAGACCGCCGTCCAGGCACATAAGCTCTTCATGGGTGCCATCCTCTGTGATACGTCCGTTTTGAAGTACCAGTATCCGGTCGCAGAGTCTGGCGGCTGACAGGCGGTGGGAGACCATTATGGCAGTTCTGCCCCGACTGATTTGTTCAAAACAGTTAAAGATTTCCGCTTCCGCCTCCGGATCCAGAGCGGCGGTGGGTTCATCCAGGAGCAGCACCGGGGCATTTCGGTACAGGGCCCGGGCAATGGCCAGACGCTGGGCCGAGCCTCCGGACAGCTCCACCCCTTCCGGCTCAAACATCTTATACAGGTAAGTTTCAGCGCCTTTCGGCAGCGCTTCTGTTATCCTGTCAAGCCCCACCTGGGAAAAAAGAGAGTGAAGATTTTCTCCGCCGTCCCTTCCCAGTTCCACATTCTCCCGGAGGGTGAAGGCGAAGAGCTTATAGTCCTGAAACACTGCGGCGCTTCTGCCTGAGAGTCCTGCTCCCGCCTCCCCTGCCGGTTTCCCATCCAACAGGATATCTCCCGATTCCGGGCAGTAGAGCCCGCAGAGCAGCTTTACCAGTGTGGTCTTTCCTGCACCGTTGCGGCCCACCAGGGCCACCCGCTCTCCTTCCCGGATGGACAGGGTAAGGTTTTGCAACACGGGCTCCTCCGCGCCGGGATAGCGGAAGGAGACGTTTTTAAACGCCACAGAAGGGGCGATCCGATTCTCTCCTTCAGTTTCCCGGGGATGCAGGGGGATTTCCTCAAATTTCCGGTAGGCCGAGAAAATCCTGCCCATGTAGAGCAGCTCCGACATTCTGTCAGTGATGCGGAACAGGGCGGAGCCAAGGTTCAGAAAGAGACCTGTGTAAAAGACATAGTCGGCAGTGCCCAACCGTCCTCCCATGGCCAGAAGGGCAAATACGCCGTACACCAGAAAAAGCTGTCCCTGGGACACCAGCGCGGAAAGTCCCATGCTGCGGCTGATGCGGTTCATCTGGGCTGTCACCGCCCGCAGTTCTTTTCGGTTCAGCCGGCGGATTTTATCCATAATGATCCTGTCCATCCGGTACAGGCGCACATCCTTTCCCAGGGAATTGTCCCACACCAGACCTCCGTAGCTGCTGATCCGCCGCTCCACAGGAACGATGATCTCAAAGGTGCCGTTTTTGATTTTCCTGGTGCGTCCGGTGAGAAGTAGATTCAGCCCTGTGAGGGCGGCCACCGCCAGAAGGAGTATGGGAAAACTTCCGGCTGCCGCCGCTGCGGTGCCTCCTGCCAGGAAGACCGCATGGAGAATGTCAGGGATCATTTCCTGCAGCACTTGCTCCAGGACGCTATAGTCGATAATAGGGCGCAGAGCCTGTTCTTTCAGATCCATAACCTCCGGGTTCTCCAGAAGGGCATAGTCCATGGACATGATTTTCTCCCCCACATGACATTTGAAATCATCTCGGAAGCGGGCTGAACAGACTTCCTGACGGGCAGCCAGAATTGCTCTGATGCTGTTCAGAGCCAGTCCGGAGAGCACCAGGGCCAGAGCCCACTGCAGGGCTTCCTGTCCATTTCCGGCCAGAAGGCTTTCCAGGATCTGCTTTGACAGCCAGATGCCGGTGAGAGCCTGCACTGCTTTGGCTGCCGCAGTTCCCGCCGCTGTCAGAAGGTAGGCCGGGGAGATTTTCAGAGTGAGCTTCATCACATAGAAAGGCAGGGCTGCCTGGGTGAGCCAAGTTTCCTTTTTCATTCTGTGCTGCCTCCTTCTCTGTAATACTTTGCCTGGGTCTGAAAGAGCTTTTCATAGTCCCCTTTCTTCCGGCACAGTTCTTCGTGGGTGCCCTGCTCTGCCACCCGACCCTCCTTCAACAGCAGAATCTGGTCGCAGAAGCGGGTGGAGTTCAGGCGGTGGGAGATGAAGATGGTGGTTCTTCCCTGGGCAATGGCGTGGAACTGCTCATAGACCCGGTGTTCCGCCAGAGCGTCCAGGGCGGCAGTGGGCTCGTCCAGAAGCAAGATGTTCCCACCTTTGTACAGCGCCCTGCAGATCACCAGGTTCTGCCTTTCACCCCCGGACAGCTCCACTCCGGAGGGTTCAATGGCCCGGGTCACGGGAGCGTCCATCTTATCCGACAGGAAAAATCCTTTAGGATGTAGGTTTCACTGCCGGGATAGCGGAAGGAAACCCTGTCAAATTCCACGGACCAGGGACCTTGTTTTGCAGGAACAATTCTGCTGTTGGTTGAGGCTGTAGCCTGGGCGGTGCAGGCTTCCGCCAGGAAATTCCTGTAGCTGTCAATCTGCCGGGCAGCGTCGGCCAGATCTATTCCGGAGCGCACCAGGGTCTGTCCCAGAGCGGCAAAGGAGGCGAACACCCCTGTATAGAGCACAAAGGCGTCGATGGAGAGTTCCCCTTCCGCACAGCCCAGGATCAGGAAAACGTATACGGCTCCTTCCCGCAGGAGGGCGGCAAGAAGATCCCCACCGGCGGACAGGGTCTTTTTGGCGGCAATCCTGGAGAGAAGCTGTTCATATTCCTTCTGCCAGCGGCGGTAGATGCCTTTGAGCCAGTCTCCCAGGGTGAAGAGCCGAATTTCTTTTCCGTAGCCGTAGTCATACATTAAGGAGAAAACATAATCTTTTCTGCGGGCCAGGGCAGCCTTTTCGTCCCGTAGGCTGTATTCATACCGGGAGGTGCGGTTTTCCAGGTAAAGGCTTATCCCCATGTTCAGCAGGGGCAGCAGAAGCAGGAGCGGCTGCAGGCGGCTCACCAGTATGGTGTAGAAGATCAGAACCGCCCCATTGGCCAGAATCCCTGTCCCGGCCCGGTGGATGGCAGGCACAAATCTGTCAACCCCGCCGGAAGCGCTGCTCATCCGGTTCAGAACGGCAGGATTTTCCAAATCCGTAAAGGGCATGGTCATGGTTCTCTCTTGGAGAGCTTCTTTCAACTTGAAACTCAGACCAGTGAACAGGTCTTCCTTCTTAAAGCCGTAGTAGACCATCAGAAAGGAAGAAGTCATGGAGGCGGCACACAGAATCGCAAAGTCCCCTGCAAACACAGAAAAACTGCCTTCCATAATGTCCCGCAGCAGCACCTGGGGCAGCAGCACGCCTACCGCCGGCGCCGCCGCCAGCGCCAGGGACTGCAGGGCAAAGAACAGAAAGCAGCTTCTGTCCGTCCGCCAGATCAGTTCCAGGTACCATTGGAGGTTCCTAAGGATTTTTTTCATAGGTATCCCTTTCTTCTAGTATAACTCCCACCAAATAACCACATGTTTTGTTTGTCAAAATTTCTATCTGCATCGTTGTTGTCAGGCATCGTGTACGACTCTTTTCTCCGTCTTGCAGGCTGAAAAAGTGTTGTGGGCCATACTAGTTTTTTCATCTTATTGGATCCATTTTATCAGACCTATTCAGCGAAATCAAGGCGGCTGCTGGAGAAATATTTGACTGTACCGCCCCGGGGCAGTACACTATGGGAAGAGGGTTGCATCCGTAAGAGTTTACATAGAGGAATTGTTGTGGGTTATGCCAGCCTGGCGAATGCCGCCCCGTATACAAAAAATTGGCACAGTGAGGTAAAAATGCAGCACAAAGTATTGATTATTGAGGATGAAACAGATATAAATCGTCTGCTGTCTGAGATTCTGAAGGCGGACGGATACCTGCCTGTACAGGCATATTCCGGGACGGAAGGGCTTCTTCTGGCAGAGAGGGAATCTCCGGATCTGATCCTTCTGGATCTTATGCTGCCGGGGCTGTCCGGGGAAGCGCTTCTGGGGAAACTGCGGACGGAAAAACACTGCACGGCGCCCGTTCTGGTACTCTCCGCCAAAGGGTCTCTGCAGGATAAGGTGGGACTTCTGCGCATGGGGGCGGATGATTATATCACCAAACCTTTTGAGCCGGAGGAGGTGTCCGCCCGGGTGGTGGCGGCTTTGCGGCGCGGAGGCAGTGTACCGGAGCAGGGGAAGGTATGGAGCTATAAAAACTTAAGGCTCTGCCAGGAATCCCGAAAAGTCACGGTCAACGGTGCGGAACTGTCTCTGACGGCCCATGAATATGAACTGCTTCTGCTTTTTCTGCAGGCGCCGGAGAAAGTCTATTCCAGGGAAAACCTCTATGAACTGGTGTGGCGCAGCGGTTATTACGGGGAGAATAATACCGTGAATGTCCATGTGAGCAATCTACGGAAAAAGATCAAGGAAGCGGATCCGAAGAACGAGTATATCCGGACAGTGTATGGCATTGGCTTTCAGCTGAAGTAAAAGAAAATCTTTACGACTTCTTTAAAAGTTTTTTATGACTTATTAACCTCCCGGCGTTTATACTGTACTTGTGAACAAATACGGCAGTGCCGGCATCTGCTGCCAGATTTCAGAGGAGAAAAGGAGGTCAAAAATGAACGATTACGCCATAGAAGCCAGACAGGTATCAAAGTCTTACGGCCCGGTTCTGGCACTGGACAAAGTCAGTCTCCATGTGAAAACAGGGAGCATCTATGGACTGGTGGGGGACAACGGGGCGGGAAAATCCACTTTTTTAAAGCTTCTGGCAGGGCATGTTTTTCCCACTTCAGGGGAGATCCGCCTGTTTGGGCAGTTTGAGGAGAAGGAGCTTCTCCGCTGCCGCCGCCAGACAGGTGTTATGATTGAGCATCCGGGATATTTTCCCAACATGACAGTGGAAAACACTCTGGAATACTACCGCATCCAGAAAGGGATCCCGGGAAAAGAAAAGGCGGAGGAAATGCTGCATCTCACAAAGCTCTGGGAGAAAAGAAAGAGCAGGTGCAAAAAACTTTCCCTGGGGCAGAAACAGCGTCTGGGCCTGGCCATTGCCATGATCGGGGAGCCCAGGCTGCTGATTCTGGACGAGCCGGTCAACGGGCTGGACCCCAGCGGCATCCTGGAACTGCGCACCCTGCTGCGCCGCCTGAATGAAGAGAAGCATATCACGATTCTTCTCTCAAGCCACATTCTGCCGGAACTGCAGCAGACCGCCACACACTTTGGGTTCCTGAGCAGGGGCAGGCTTCTGGAAGAAATCTCAGGGGAGGAGCTGTCAGGCAGGTGTGCGGATTCTCTGGAGATCGTCGTCTCGGACCAGGAAATCTATGCCGCTCTGCTGGCAGGGCATTTTCCGGAGGAGAGATTCCAGGTGCTGCCGGAGGGGACCATAAAAATCAACCGCTGCAGGCGGGAGGCGGAAGCCTACAGCCGCCTTGCCACCGACAACGGTCTTTACATCAGGGCCCTGAACAGGTGCCGGACTTCACTGGAGGATTATTATATGAATCTGAAAAACGGAGGGATACGGGGATGCTGAATCATATCAAAATGAAGAATGGAGGGACACAGGAATGCTGAATTATATCAAAAGCGAATTTTACAGGGCGGCACACAGCGCAGAAATCCGTGGAACGGCCCTTGGGCTGGGGGGAATTGTGCTGCTGATGAACCTGGTTCTGTACCTGATGAAGGATCTGGAGCATTTCCGGTATGGAATCACCTCTTTTTCCTACTCCATGCTGGTCTCCATGCCCATGTTGTACTGCTATGTGGCTGCGGATGTGGCAGTGATGCTCTATGAGGCGGACAGAAAGAACGGCACCCTGGGAAACAGCGTCTCCTATGGCCTGTCCAGGATACAGATTTTTGCCTCAAAATGCATGGTCAGCTTGGGCGTGTCTCTCTTTCTGCTTCTCCTGATCCTGCCCGTTTACATCGGAAGCGCCCTTTTGCTGCCTGTTTCCGGACCTACCACCGTGGGGGAGCTGCTGCTGGAGATTCCTGCCATGTCCCTTATTGCCACAGGGGCGCTGATTCTGGCGGTGGTGCTGCTGGACTTTTTTGAAAACAGTTTCTTCAGCGTCCTGACCTGGTTTGCTGTTCTGGTGTTCCTGCCCAAGGCTTTGCTGCTGGCGGGTATGGCCCTGGCTTCCAGGACGGAGCTTCTTTTGGACATTGCCCTGTGGATGCCTGTGAATTTTCTCTCTGTCCAGTCGCAGGTCAATATGTCAGAGTGCACCCCCCTCTGGAGCACCGGGGCGGGAATGGCAAAATGCCTGCTGTCCGGAGCCGCAGGCATCTTTGTCTTTGGCGCTGTGGGGGTGCTGATGCTGAGAAAAAAGGAGATCTGAATGGTATGCTTGCTGTGGTATTCTGCGTGGTGGCGGCAGGATTTGCCTTCCGCTGCTTTTCCCTGAAACATGCCCTGAGGGAGATGAACCGGGAGCTTCTGGAGATCCGCCGGGAGCTTTCCCGGAACCAGATTCTGCACCTGCCCCTGCCCGACCGGGATCTGGAGCAGGTGATGGAGTCCATGAACGGCACCCTGGAGGAAGTGCGCCGGGAGCGGCAGGGCTACGAAAAAAGAGAGGCGGAATTCCAGCGGCTGATTGAAAATATCAGTCATGACTTAAGAACGCCTCTCACTGTGATTCTGGGCTATCTGAAATGGATGAAGAGAGGGGAAAATGTCCCCGACGCCCTGGAGGTCATAGAGCGGAATGCCCGGGCAATGGAGAAACTGGTTTCGCAGTTTTATGATTTTTCCCGACTGAACGCACAGGACTATGCTCTGGAGCTGGTGGAGGTAGATGTGTGCAGGATTCTGCGGGAATGCATTGCGGGGAGCTGTCAGGTTTTGGAGGCGGCATCCCTGAATCTGCGGAGCTGCCTTCCGGAGCATCCGGTGCCGGTACAGGGCAATACAGGCGCCCTGGAGCGCATTTTTTCAAACCTTTTTCAGAACGCGGTCCGGTATGCCCGCAGCGGACTGGAGATCTGTCTGGAAGAGGACGGGAAGGGACAGGTGAACATTTGGTTTCAAAACGACGGGGAGGGGATCACAGAGGAGGAAGTCTCCCATCTGTTTGACAGGTTCTACAGGAACGATTCCTCCAGGCGCCGGAACGGCTCCGGTCTGGGCCTGACGGTGGCAAGATCTCTGGCGGAACTGATGGAGGGCGCCCTCACCGCCCGGCTTCTGGAGTCCGAAGGCAGAACAGAGGAAGAAGGGGCATGGGGCAGAGGAGCGGATGGAATGGTTTCCATACGGTTTACGCTGACACTGAAATTATACGGGAGCCCTAAGTAATTGCGGGTGAGCCGAGTAAACATACTTTAAACATGCTGGGAAGGTATAAAAATATGCTTTTATAAAAAAGATGTGAAGGAGTCTCTTGCCAGGGAAAAATTGATATGCTATAGTATGAAAATAGTAATAAAATAAGAAATATCAGGGCGGGAAAATGAAAGAACAGCTATGAGGTCTGCGTCAAAGGAAGAGGGGACTGGAATGAAAAAGATTATGGCGCTGTCAAAGGGAACCGGGGAGATGTTCCGGATCTTGTGGCAGTCTGGCAGGGGACTGACTGTAATGCTGGTGGTGAACAGCCTGATCCGCAATGCGCTGTGGCCGGTGCGGGCTTTGGTTGTAAAGGACATGGTTGATCTGGCTGCGGCGTCCTGGGGGCAGGGATCTGCCGCCTGGCAGGGTAATTTTATGCTGGATGCCGCCCTGTTTTTTGCCTGCTTCTGCGCCAACAGGGTCTGGTGGCCTCTGAACAGTTATGTGCAGACGCTCCTGCTGGCCAGGCTGGGGCATGAGTCCAGGGTGCGGATTATGGCGGCCATGAACGGAGTCGGCTTATCTTTTTTTGACTGCGCGGAGAACAGGGATATCTATGAAAGGGCTCTGCGGCAGGCAGATGACAGGCAGCCCATTAACACAGTAAACAGTGTCATGGGGTTTGTAGCCCTTCTGGTGAGTTTTTCCACGGCATTTTTTGCCATGGCCGCGGTGAGCGTGCCGGTGACAGTGCTCCTGCTGGCAAGTTCCATTCCCTCCATTATCTGGGAAGGGCGCTTCAATGAAAAGGTTTATCAGTTCGATCAGGAGGCTGCCCGGGAGAGGCGCAGGATGGACTATTTGTTCTCCCTGTTTACGGATAGAACCGCAGCGAAAGAGATCAGGACATTCCGGGCAGGACCTTATCTGGAGGAGAAGCGGCGGAAGGCCCTGGAGGAATACCAGGGCAGGTATCTGCGCCTGGCAGGGTGGAAACTGCGGGTGGACGGGGGGTTCTGGCTCATCCTTCAGGGGGCGCTGATGCTGGGTTATTATCTGGTCATCTCCGAGGTGCAGGGCAGGGGTACTGCCGCAGGTTCCCTGAGCTTTTTCCTAACGGTGGCGGTGGACATGCAGGACGCGCTCAGGCGGTTCGGCTCGTCTTTCAACGGAGTGGTCCAGGGGGCCAGGTATTTTGACAATCTTCTGGAGCTGGAGAGGACGGGCAGGGCTCAGGAGGAGGCTTTCGGCGGACGCCTTACACCGGAAAGGGTGGAGACAGTGGAATTCCGCCATGTGAGTTTCCGCTATCCGGGCCGGGAGGAGGAAGCGCTGCATGATGTGAGTTTCACCCTGCGCTGCCCTCCGGTGATGCTGGTGGGGATGAACGGCTCGGGAAAGAGCACCCTGCTGAAACTTTTACTGGGATTTTACAGGCCGGATTCAGGGGAGATCCTGATCAACAGTATTCCGGTTGGGGAGTATGACAGGGAGCAGTATTACGAGCTGTTTTCTGTCTGTTTCCAGGACCGGATGAGGTACGGTTTTTCCTTCCAGGAAAATATCATGATGGGAAGTCCGGAGATGGACCGAGAAAGGTTCTGGGAGATCGTGGATCAGGTGCAGCTGGGGGAGGTCTGTGAAAAGCTGCCGGAGAAGGAGCGGACGAACCTGCTGCGGGAGTACGATGAAGGAGGAGTGGAGCTGTCCGGAGGACAGTATGACAGACTGGCCATTGCCAGGGCCGTGGCAAAGGAGGCGCCTGTACTGCTTCTGGACGAGCCGGATGCAGCACTGGATGCCAGGGCGGAGGAGACTTTTTTCCGGATCTATGACAGGCTTGTGGAAAAGCGCCTGGGAATCATGGTCACTCACCGGATGCAACGGGCGGTGTCAGCGGATGTGATCCTGGTCCTGAAGGACGGGGTTTTGGTGGAACAGGGAAACCACAGACAGCTTATGGAGCGGAAGGGGCAGTACGAGGCTATGTTCCGCATGCAGGCGGAGCGCTACTGGAGAAATTCTGTTCAGGGAGAAGCCGTGGCGCAGGAGGAGAATTTATCATGAAAAACGCGGTGTATTCTGTGAAACTGCTGTTCAGGGCATGCCCGGCAGCCGTGTTGTTGTTGTGGGTGTTTACTGTGCTTCTTCTGATCCTTTCTCCCCTCTACTCCCTGGTGGACAGGGAGCTTTTTGACATGGTGCAGGAGGGCCTGGGAGGCAGCGTTGACAGGGGACGGATCCTGCGGATCGTAGGGCTTTATTTCGGCTATAATCTGGCGGTGTTTGTCCTGGCAAAGGGGAAGGAGGCGCTGAACACTTACGGACAGGCGAGAACAGGGGCCCTGGTGCAGGAAAAACTGGTAAGGGGGCTGGAAAGCTATTCCTATGAAGTGTTTGAAGACAATACTTTCTATGACCACATCCAGACCATCAGCCGGGAGGCGGGAAAAGGCGGTATCCTGTCCCTTTCTCTGGACCTGGCGGCTTTTGCAGGGGTGGCGGCAGCCACGGTCAGTCTGTGTCTGCTTCTGCAGCCCTTGGGCTGGGGCGCGGTGGCGCTGTCAGTCCTGTGCTGTGTGCCGGGGTTTCTGCACCAGGCTTCTTTCGGGAAGAAAAACTGGGAATTCAACACATCCAGAGTGCCCTTGCAGAGAAAATGCAGCTACTATTTTTCTTTGCTTTGCTCCAGGGAGGCTTTTGGAGAAAACAGGGTTTTCGGGACCAGGAAACTGTTCTGGGGCAGGTATGAGCAACTGTACGGGGAGTACTACCGAGAGCTGCGCCGCTTTAATGGGAGAAACTGCTGGAAGGGGGTCCTGATGGCGATCCTGCACGCGGTGGGTACGGTGTCCGTGATCCTGTATGCCTATTACAGAGCGGTTCTGGGTGAGATATCTCTGGGTGAGGCGGTTCTCTATGCGGGAGTTAGCCAGAGCATCTATAACAATATCCAGAATGCCGTGTATATGGCCGGTTCCATCAGCGGCTCTGTCAGCGGAGTGCGCTGCCTGCTGGACTGCCTCCGGGAGGGAGAGAAAAAAACAGGGCGGAATGCCGGCGGAAATACTGGAGTATCCGTGCAGGATAAGGCTGTCAAGGGGGGCTTCTGCAGGGAGAAAACTTTCGGAGGAATGGATGTTCCGGGGCATGCCTGTGTGGGAGAAGATCTTCCGAGAAGTGCCCGTCAGGAACAGGCTCTTTTGCCCGGTGTGCTGATAAGGCTCCAGGGAGTTGCTTACGCCTACCCGGGGACCGGACGGAGGGTACTGGAAGGGCTGAATTTGGAGATCAGGGAAGGGGAGAAACTGGCGGTTGTGGGGGAGAATGGCAGCGGCAAGACCACTCTGGCGAAGGTTCTTCTGGGACTTTGCGTTCCCGGGGAGGGGACGGTGGAGGTGCAGGACCGTCCGGTCCAGGAATGTCCCCGGTATGCCTCCGCATGTTTTCAAGATTATGCCGTTTATTCCCTTTCAGTCCGGGAAAACGTGGCGGTGGGAGATCCCCTGAAGGAGGACCTGGACAGGGAAGCGGAGAGGGCTCTTTTCCTGGGGGGCCTGGACAAAACAGTGCTGGGCAGCAGGGGAGGGGAGGACTTTTCCTATCTGGAAAGGCAGATCACAAGGATGTTTGACTCGGAGGGTCTGGAACTGTCCCGGGGGCAGTCCCAGAAACTGGCCCTGGCAAGGGCATTTCTGTACGGGCAGGGGCTGATCGTGTTGGATGAACCCAGCGCATCCATGGATGCAGTGACAGAAAAAGAGATTTTTGAGAGCACGCTGAAACTGATGGAGGGCAGGACGGCGGTGGTAATTACCCACCGGCTGTCCAATGTGGTCCAGTGTGACAGGATCGTTTACCTGGAAGGGGGAAAGATTGTGGAATCCGGCACACATGAGGAATTGATGAAACAGGGCGGGAGGTACAGGGAGCTTTTTATGCTCCAGGCGCAACGGTATCTGTCGAAGCAGTGACTGGAAGGGGCTGTGTAGAGTGTGTGCAGGGGCACAGGAAACGCTGTTGGCTGTTCTGGGGCAGTTTCTGGAGAAGGGGGTTGAAGATGAAATGTGGGGATGTGTATTTCAGCCTGCTGTGGGACAGCAGAGAAAACTACGAGGAGTGGCTTGGGAGCGGCAATGGGCGGGGCGAGTATATCACAGATCTGAATCTGGAATATCTGTATGAAGAGATACAAAGGCTCAGCGGCTATGGGGAGCAGTATGACTGGGAGAAGATTTTTCTCCATCCCTGCACAAGAGTGTCCACAGTCCTGCACCGCCAAGGCATTATGCAGCGGCTGTGGGAGGACCCGTCTCTGTACGGCGCTGCCAGGGACTTTATTTCCAGCGTATCCGGGATGCGGAAAAAAATGGGACGCGTTTGCGGGATGAATGATGAAAGGAAAAAAAGACTCTGTTTTCTCCAGGCTGCAGAGACATTTTTCACAGAGATGGAAGGGCTGTATGAGAGGACGGACAGGGGAAGAGACTGGAAGCCGGGCCTGGCGGAAGGAATCAGAAGGCTGGCGGATTGCATTGCCGGAAGCAGTGCAAAGAAGGAGAGAGCAGTGCTGTCAGACTGCCTGCAGAAACTCTGCCGGTATGCTCCCCAGAACTTGATACTGAACAAGGACAAGACCCAGGCCTGCCATAATATTGTGATCGTTCCAGGACCGCCGAAGAATATTCTTGACAGCTATACAGGAAGGCTGAGAGAGGCGGCAGAGTTCTTCCTGGGAGAGTACGATTTTTCTATTGATGTCTATCAGGATATGGACATAACATGTCTTGACCAGAAACTTATGGAGTATACTTATGCACAGGCGGGGGAGACCAGGAATGAGATAGATATTATCTATGAAAAATACAGAGATTTTGACTTTTTCCCTTTTATCAGCCTGGCCGATGAGCTTGTATTTTACCTGTCATGCATACACTTCCGCAGGGAGTATGAGAAAGAAGGTTTCTATTTTACCATGCCATGTTTTGGGACAGAGAGAACCTGCGTAAAGGGGGCATATGATATGCTGCTGGGCGTGAATCTGTTCAAAAATGGGGAGGGATGCCGTCCGGTTTCTAACGATTATGCGTTCCACAGAGGGGCTTCCTGGTTTATTCTCACAGGCGCCAATCAGGGAGGAAAGACCACCTTTATCCGGAGCATAGGCCTGATTCAGTGCCTGGCTCAGACGGGTATGTTTGTTCCAGCAGAAGAGGCCATACTGAAAGCAGTGGGACATATACACACATTTTAGCAGGGAAGAGGAGTCTGCTTCTGTGGGACGGTTTGAACAGGAACTCAGGAAGGTACATGCAATTCTGGAACAGCTTGAGGAGGGGGATATGATCCTGCTGAACGAGCCGTTTACCAGCACTCAGCGAATCACCGCAGTGGCGATTCTGAAAGAACTAGTATTAAAATTCCACTGCCGGGGCTGCGTGGGAGGATTGGTGACACATTTCTATGAGATTGCCGAGATACTGCCTAGGGAGTGCTTCTACAGCCTGGCGGCGGAGGTGGTCCAGGGCGGTGACGGCAGGGAGAGAACTTTTCGCATTGTGCCCAGGGATCCATACTGTCAGTCCTATGCCAGGGACATTGCAGCAAAATGTGGCGCAACATATGAACAGCTGATGGAAGCTATGGGATTTGGGGAAGGAGTGTCGGACAATGCTTAGTTTTGACCTGTTATATCCTGATGAACAAAAGCGCAGGGAAGGACGGGGGAGCAGCAGGATCAGTGCTGCGCTGCTGCATGACCTTCAGCTGGATGAACTGGCAGAGAGGGGGATTCTGGGCGGAGAAGAATACCAGATTTTGTGCGGGGAGATCGAGCAGCTGCCCGGGGATGTGGAAGTGATCCGTTTTCGCCAGACCGTGATGCAGGACCTGATGGAAAATCCGGCATTTGTGAAGGGGCTTTCAGCCCTGTGCAGGCAGCTGAAGGACGATATTCCCAGGAAGAGATATGATATCTGGGAACCCCAGACTCCTGTGTATAAAAATCTGGTGGATTATGTAGAGCTTTTGAAAAGAAACTGTCAGGTGCTGTACGGAACAGATTTCAGTGCAGAGACGAAATTCCATTCGGAGGTGCTGAATAACCTGGTGATTTTTTTAAGGGAGGGCGGCTGTAGAAGGAAACTGGAGGAGGCCGTGGGGCTGCTGGAGGAGATTTTGGAAGCCGGGGCAGTAGGATACCAGGTGCAGTACACCTGGGGCCAGGCCATGAGCAGAGTGGTCATACAAGAACTCTCCAGGGACAGTGTCTGCCCTATGAAAGAAAAGAGGCTACTGAAGAGGAAAACGCCGGATAAGGACCGCATTGTCTCTGCGGATGGAAACCCTGTGCTGAGGAATAATATAGCGGAGATTTATTCTAAGACCATTGTCCGCCTCTGCGATTTTGCTTCCAGGCTGAACCATGCTGTTGTGGGGGCTTTTCAGAGGATACAGAGCGGCCTTTCTTATTACCGGGCAGGGATAACACTATACCGGATGTACAGGGACCTGGATATTCCGGTCTGCTTACCCCTGGTATGGAAGGGAGAGCAGGGCAGGATGACATTTGCAGGTCTTTTTCCGCTTCGACTTGCTGCAGAATGTTTCCAGCAGGGCGGTGCAGGGAGCAGCGCGAAGATTCAGTGCAATGATTACTCCAATATGGAGGGAAGGATCGCTTTTATCACAGGGTATAACAGCGGGGGAAAGACGGTATTTCTCCAGTCACTGGGTACGGCCCAGATCATGTATCAGCTTGGGTTTTATGTTCCAGCCCGGTCCTTTCAGGCGGCACCTGTATCCTATATCGGGAGCCTGTTCGGTAGCATGGAGGACCAGAAGACGGAGCATGGAAAGTTGCAGCAGGAACTGGTCCAGGTAAGGGAACTGGCCCGGCAGCTTAAGAGGGGAAGCTTGATCCTGCTGAACGAGATCCTGGCCACGACTTCGGAAAAAGAGGGCAGTGAAATCATGGGAGAAGTGCTCCATGCCTTCTCAAAAATGCAGGCGCATATGGTGTTTGTAACACACCTGTTCCGGCTGGCTGATGCGGCCCAGAAGGGCAGGCTGTGCCTTGCAGACGGGGAAAGGGCATTAAATTATGTGACGGAGAAGTATGATGAAAAGGAAGGGGATGAAAAAACATACCGCATTATCCAGGGGGCACCTATGGATGATATCTACGAGGGCAGGTTTGCTGATCAATATTTAAAAATAAAATGAATCTTTGTGTGTTTCATACCGAATATTAAAATTTACTGGTCAATTGCATGCAAAAGAACCATATGGTTTTTGGGAAAATCTGAGCCAAAGAAACAAAACATTTTATCTGGGGGCCGAAGCAGATTATAGACATGCTGTCAGAGGGAGACCCTGTTTCTCGCATTATTGGATTAATTATGGTTATAACTGGAACTGAAAAATGGCATACATTCAATATTATCCAAAGAGTTTGATGAAGATGGTATTACTTTTTCTGGCGGGGAGTTACAAGAGGTTGCATTGGCGCGAATAATAGTCAGAGATTGTGAGGTTGTTATTTTGGATGAGCCATTCAGCGCTTTGGATTCTTTGGCGGGAAATGACTTTTTTCATAATATGTTAGATATTGCGCAGGGAAAAACAATTTAATATATTACACATCGCTTAACACCCATATAGCGGCATTGCCAGATGCTTTCTGGGTGGGATCATTTTCTGATGATGCTGCAAAATCGAAAAAAAATTCAGGTTATCTGGAAATCCATCATAGCACGATGTAGTAGAGGCGAAAAACAGAATTGGTATAACCTATTTGAAGTTTAGGTGTTCTAGAGTTTTATAGATTAAAGATTATCAGGGAAGGAAAAGTAATAGCATGCACAGATACAAACGGATTATTGATAATCATATCTACGTTATGAAATTGATAAGAAAAGGGAGCAGGTGGTTTCCTTTTCTTTTAATATTATTTTCTATTATGCGTGGAATTAATGTCTTTATGATGACAACTTACCTTTATCAATATGTATTAAACTCATTGCAGGAAGGTGAGGAATTGCTGTCTATTTTTTTAGCAGTGGGAGGGATGTCTTTATTTTCGCTATTCTATAATATTGTGTTGCAATATAAAAATGTGGCAATCGAAATTACATCTTATAAAATAGAGAAGCAAATTCAAAAAACTTTACAGGACAAGGCGGTTTCTGTAGATCTTGGATGTTTTGAAAACCCGGAGTTTTATAATTGCTATGTCAAAGCGCTGGCTGAAGTTTCGCAGCGCGCTCTCCGAACACTGGATAATATATGTGATTTGATTGTAAATGTGATCACCATAGGTTCTATTGGCACTTTGATTTTTATGATTGATCCCATTTTTGTTTTGCTGGCAGTGCTGCCTTTTGCTGCAACAATTCTTTTAGGTGAGAAGCAGAATAGTTTGAAGTATGACAGAGATATGAAAAACCAGGAAATATCCCGTGAAAAAGATTATGTGCAAAGAATTTTTTACTTGAGTGAGTATGCAAAAGAGATGCGGCTTACGGAGATGCATAAAGTTATGTTGAGGAAAATGCATGAGACAGTATTAAGGCTAAAAGCAAATGTAAAACAATACGGTTATACGATTATGGGTTTGGAGTATAGTTTGGCAATATTTTATGATGTAGTTGTATATTTTTCTTCTATATTTATTGCTGCATACAAAACATTAGTGTCTTCTACCATGCTATTGGGAGATTGTTTTGTTGTCATTAATTCCATAACAAATATTTCGTATATAATAGGCGAGTGCGGAAGAAACATTATGGCTTTTGATGAAAACTCTCATTATATTGATAATATACGAAATTTTCTGGAATATGAGAATAAGACCCCTGACAACATCAATGGTGAGCCTGCTGGCCCATTGGAAAAGATGACATTTCGCAATGTAAGTTTTTCGTATGAGGGGCAGGGAATGGAGACTCTTAAAGATATCAGTTTGAATATTTCTGCGGGTAAGAAAATTGCCATTGTTGGTCATAATGGTGCAGGAAAATCTACACTGGTTAGATTATTGCTGCATTTTTATGAGCCCACAAGCGGGAGTGTTGAATATAATGGTAAATCAATTGACGAATATCAGATTTCTTCCTATCGAAAACAGTTTAGTACAGTTTTTCAGGATTTCCATCTTTTTTCTTCTGCGACAATTGCAGAAAATGTCATGGCATGCGGACATCTTCTGGAATGGCAGAAAGTTGAAGCTCAAAAGGCGCTGCAGAAAAGTGGGATATATGAGAAAGTGAATAGCTTGCCTAAAAAAATGGATACAATAGTGGGAAAGGAATTTGACTTAGACGGCGCAGTGTTTTCTGTTGGTGAAACACAGAAACTGGCAATTGCCCGTGCGATAGCAAAAAATACAGAGATTGTAATTCTTGATGAACCATCAAGTGCGTTAGATCCCATAGCGGAAAATAAGATTTTTGAAAGTATTTTTGAAAACTTTCGTGATAAAACAGTGATTTATATTCTTCATCGTTTGTCCAGCGCGATTTTGGCAGATAAAATATACCTGTTGGAGGAGGGCAGAATTATTGAACAGGGAACTCATTCGGAATTGATTGCAATGAATGGGAAATATGCGGACATGTTCCGTAAGCAGGCGGAAAAGTATGTGAATTTTGAGGAGGGAGGAATAACATGAAAAAGGAGATACATAACAATGTAACGAAAATATTTTATATGATTCGTTACATATGGAAATATACGCCATGCTATATGGGAATCTTGCTTTTGCAGGTACTAGGCAATGCCTTGTGGGATATTCTTGTGGGTATGTTGTTTCTGAAATATCTGTTTGATGCCATTGAAGCAGGTGCGGATTACAGTGAGATTCTGTATCGTGCTGTTATTGTAATGGTGTATCGTTTGATTCTTATATTGTATGGAAAATGGATTGAAAATATTTATCGGCCGAAAGCAAATTTGAAGCTTCATGAAGGCATGCAGACGGAGCTTTATCAAAAAGCACGGAAGTTAGATTTGGCATATTATGATAATCCTGATTTTTATAATCAATTTATCTGGGCAATTCATGAATCTGATACCCGTGCAGTGAAGATTATGTCGAATTTGAGTGATTTATTGAGCAGTATGATTTCTTTGCTTGGTATGAGTGCTGTTTTTTTGGCGATTGACTGGATTGCTGCTTTGGCCGTGTTAGTGTCATCAGCGCTGAGCTTTTTTATCAGAATAAAAGCTAACAAGATTAAGTATCAGAAAATGGAAGAAATGAAGCCACTTATCAGGAAGACAGATTATATTACGAGAGTTTTTTATCAAGGCGATTTTGCAAAAGAATTGCGCATGGGAGACATGGTGAAAATATTACAAGATGACTTTGATAAATCTATGGATCAAAAAATCTCATGTGCAAAAAAATATGCACCTGGAATTCTTATTATTTCGTTGCTTTCACAATTAATGACGACCTATTTATTTAATATTGGAATTGTGGGATATCTTGTTGTGCGGTATATGTTAGACTCGGATTTTACATTGGGCGGTTTTTCTGTGGGAATTAATGCAACATGGAAATTGTTTGTACAAGTTAGCCGGATCATTGACTGCTTTTCCAGATTGAATGAGGATAGTGTCTATGCGGATAAATTCCGGACATTTACTGAATTGGAGCCGCAGATTAAGAATGGGTATGAAAAAGCGGCCAAATTTGAGACACTTGAATTTCAACAAGTCTCATTCTCTTATCCATTCGGCAATCAGAAAAACCGAGAGGTGCTTAAGAATATATCTTTTACAATACGCAAGGGAGAAAAAATTGCTCTAGTTGGATATAACGGAGCAGGTAAAACTACGCTTACAAAACTCGCAATGAGGCTTTATGATGTTACAGGTGGAAGCATAAAATATAATGGAAAAGAGATAAAGGAATATGATATTGAGTCATATCGGGCGCATATCGGCGCTGTTTTTCAGGATTACAAGATATTTGCTGCAACTGTCGCAGAAAATGTAGCCGGGGGCGAATACAGGGAAGATCAAAATATGGAAATCACAGAAGCACTAAAATCAGCAGCTTTTTGCAATAAACTTGAGACGCTTCCCAAAGGAATCCATACGATGCTGACAAGGGAGTTTGATGAACAAGGCGTGAATCTTTCAGGTGGTGAGATGCAAAAAATTGCTATAGCACGGGCATTTGCAAAGCCGTATGATATTATCATTATGGATGAACCTTCCAGCGCATTGGATCCACTGGCTGAATATGAATTAAACAAAGTAATTGGAGCTGCTGCCAAAGACAAGACAATGATATTTATTTCCCACAGACTTTCGACAACTCGTATGGCAGATCGCATTTATATGTTCGACAATGGGGAAATTGTAGAGCAGGGGAAGCATGAAGATTTAATGAGATTAAACGGAAAGTATGCGCAAATGTTTTCAATTCAGGCGAAGAAATATCATTTGTAATTAAGTTGAGCAGATTAGAGGGATTACTCCCCTAACTTTTCTGCTTCCAGCATAGCAGCAATCATTTTTTGTTGGGTGGTTCCAGCCTCACTTTATAGGGGGATGCTGTTTCATGAAGCGACTGGCGTACAAAAATGTTAAATGCCGCAGTCAGGTTCAGGCTAAGTTCAGTAAACAGCGCGTCCGCCTGCCCCTTGCTTTGCTACAGTCGGAACCGGCAGATACGCACAACAGTTCGGAGCCGGAGGCCCATCCCTGCCACAGTTGCGGTGAATGCGGAAACAAGGGGCAAAGTGTCACTCTTTTGGGGCTGAAAAGCCCTCAAACATACCTCAAGAAGAGCTTATGATCAAAGGTTTAAAGAAAAGCTCTTGCACATAATATGTCAAAATGATATAATACTAAATAACTGAAATTACTTCAAAAAGAGAAATTATATTTTTTGTGTTGTATTATTTTTTTTATTAACTGTTTTTTAATGTGATTTTACCAATATGAATATAGAAAAGCATAAATATTTTTTGCTTATGAAGAAGGCAATATATGGGTACATTGTGTTCTGGATGACTGTGATACTGCTGTATACGGGTGGAAGCCCAATGGTTTCTGGTACGGATGGAGACCATATGGGAGGAAGCGGACGATTACTTGAGTGGGATGGAGAGCATGGAAGAGGTTATCCAGGTCATTGAGAACAGGGTGGGGATTTATAACTGATATTTGTAAACGTATGTATAGGGTCATAAGGAGAAAGGAGTGGTTCCGCTGTACAGATGAATTATGTGTGGATGTTTCTGAAGTTACTTGCTGAAGAAATTAAGGAGGGTTGACTATGCAAAATCATTTGATAATAATGGCCTTGTCTTTTTTGACAATTGCGATATCCACTCAGGGAAACAGTGGTTGTTTAGCAGGAGAAAATAAAGTTGTGGAAGATTTATGGATATGTGACGATTGGGCAGATGAGAAGCCGCAGACTGCTGAAGAACAGTACCAGGAGATGCTGAATGACTCGAAATACTCGGAAGAAGACCTTCAGGAATTCTATGATAAAATGTTTGCACCTCCCACAGTAACGAGAGCTGATATAACCTTTGAAGTGCTTGCAGTGCCATATTATCGGCAGGAGGAAGAATATTACGGTGGTCCGGCGACGGCGCGGCAGACAGTGGCTTTTTTGACTGGAAATGTAGAAAGCCAGAAAGATATTTTTGAGAAAGTGAAAGCTGATGGGGAAGACAGTAAGGCAACATTAGGCGACAGATTGAAAAATTATGTCAACAGTATGCAGAGTGTGAATGTATATGCACTAAAATATCCGTCTTCTGCTTCAGAGATGAGTGAGGATATCTATGCCGATCTCAGCCGCGGCGTTCCGGTAATCCTGTGGGTTAAAGTGACACAGGAGGGCAACTGGATTTATAATACAAAGGGCGGTCATTTTATGAATGTCACTGGTATCAACACCGGGGGCTCTCTGATAGAAGTTACTGATCCGTATATTATGTGGGTTGAAGACAGTCCATATATAACCGGTAAGTATTGGGTCACAGCAGAGGAAGCGTACAGCGCGACGAAGGCAAGAGGCTTGGGATATTTTAAGTGATTAAGCTGTATAAGTCTGTAGGAAGCTGTCCGGGTCATGGAGGACGGGCTTGGGATTTTTAAAAAGCACTACTGGCGTGAGGGGCCATTCCCAACTGCCGGCGGTGCTTTTATATGTTTTTGGCTGTTGATACACCAGCGGAAGCCCTGCGGCGCAGGTTAAAATTGACAATAAAGCGCATCTGGAATATACTGACAATAGTATAAAAATATATACGATCCTAAATAAGTGTTCCTGGATATTCCACGACTATACATAGGAGAAAAGATGGAAATTGCAAAGAATATTTTAAAAACAATGCAGTACACAATGAGGCAGGTTCTGGGGACTGGCAGGAGAAATGTATTTTATCTACTGCTGGATGTGGCGAGAAGAGTGGCGGTTTCGCTGTGGCTCATAGTGCTCCCGCAGAAAATTGTCAGCAGCATGCTGTCAGAACAGTATCGGCAGGGCGTGAAGCAAATCCTGTTTTTATTCTGATTTTTTGCAAATGATCTTGCGGGGGCATGCATGAGCCGTATGCGAAATAAAATGCAGGTGAATATTAACATTGACCTGAACACCAGATTGAGCAGAAGCATTATGGGAACGGAATATGAGAAAGTGGAGACAAAATCTTATCTGGAGAAAGTGGATTTTGCCAGAAGAAGCCTGGAGAGAAACAGTGTGTTTGCCGTATATGACAGGCTGATTGAAGTTCTCTCAGGTGTGACCAGTCTGGCAGGAATTGTCTATATCATAAGCAGTCTGCCCCCTGTATTGACGGCGCTGATCCTGTTTACGGTGGCCGTTGGGGCGGCTGGGGACATTTATCGGATGAATTATGCCTTCGACAGGGACCGACAGGGAAATGAAATCGAGAGAAACCTGTACTATGCCCGCAATGACCTGGCAGGCAACAGGTATGCAAAAGATATTCGAGTCTGGAACCTGTACCAGTATATCAGCGGAAAGGTGGAACTGTATGCGAAAAAACTCTGCGATCTCTGGGCAAAAACCTCGCTGAGGTCAGTGAAAGTGGTGGGATGGACCTACATAGTAAACGGGCTGCAGTATGTTATCGTGTATGCGGCCCTGGCCTGGATGGTATATGAGGGCAGGCCGGTCTGCGGAGAGAGGGAAGGGAAAGTGATCCTGGCGGCGGCAGTCAGTTATGGCGTGCTGCTTTGCCTGCTGGGGTGCGGGGAAAAGAGCTTCAAACTGCTTCAGGAAGCTCACGGATTCAGGGCATGCAACCTGTTAAGGCTGTCAATGAATAAAAAGTTTATGCGCCTGGACTATGCTGACACGGAAAAAAGTGAGGTCATTGATTCCTTTGAGGAAGCGAAAGACTCCATGTGGGAATTTACAGATGTGGGTTATGTCCTGTTTGACGATATTGCAGGGAATTTGCTCTCTTTTGTTTTTATGAGTTATATTTTGACAGATATCAACCCTCTAATCTATGTGTTTGTCTTAATACTTGTGGGGATCAATCTATATGTGCAGCACAGAAAAAATGCATTTTTTCACCAGGTAGAACTGGAAGAAAAGCGGGCTGAAAAGCATATGAACTATATGGCGGGCTTGATGCAGGACTATAAGGTTGGAAAAGAGATCCGGCTGTTTCAGACTTCAGATTTTATGATAGAGAAATATATCCATTTTTCCAGGAAATATAAAGCGCTCATAGACAGGAAAGAAGACTATGCCGTGAAGACTTCCCTGATCCAGGCGGTGCTCTATCTGGGACAGCTGTTTGCCGTATACATCAGCGCGGTTAAGAAATATATGGAAGGAAGTCTGCTGATCGGCTCTTTTCTGCTGTATATTTCCTCCATCAATGCATTGACAGAAAGCATCAAAAATCTGCTGGCGGCATTGATTGAGCTGTCGAAAGTGTCCTACTACTATAAGGACTATGAGAAATACATGAGTATACCGGAGAATATTTATGCCTCAGGAAAGGACAGTGTGGAGGCAGAGGGCGACTATGTAATTGAACTGAGAGATGTGGCATACTACTATCCGGGTGTGGAGAAGGCAGCGCTGGACAGGATTTCTTTTCGGATAACATCCAGAGATAAAGTGGGCATAGTGGGGGAGAATGGTTCCGGAAAGTCAACCCTGGTCAAGCTCCTGCTGAGATTATATGATCCTGTGGAGGGAGCGGTCTATCTAAATGGAAGAGATATAAGAACCATTGATTATGACAGTTATCTGAAGATTTTCAACACAGTTTTCCAGGACTTTTCCATCTTTGCCTATTCCATTCTGGAGAATATCATTTTCGATCAGAATGCGGACTGGGAAAAAATTGACACAATCTTAAAGGTGACAGGATTTGGGCGGCAGATGGAGAAGTATAAAAACGGCATAGAATCCAGAGTGACAAAAGTTCTGGACGACGAAGGCGTGAATCTGTCCGGGGGAGAGCAGCAGCTGCTGGCAATATCCAGAGCTTTTTATCGTGATGCAAAGATACTGGTATTTGATGAGCCTACGGCGGCGCTGGATCCCATGAAGGAGGCGGAAATATTTGAGCTGATCCATGATATGGCGGAGGAAAAAGCGGCGGTATTCTGCGCCCACCGCATGAGCAGCACAAGATTCTGCGATAAGATACTGGTGTTGGATGAAGGCCTGTTAAAAGAAAGCGGCACCCACGGTGAGCTTATGGAGCGAAGAGGAATATATTACAGTCTGTTTACCAGGCAGGCAAGTTTCTACAAATAGAATGCGGAATGGGAAAGGGGAGCAGATACTTTTCCCGCAGGGCGGAGGTAACAAAATGGGCAGAAATGATACAGTATGGAAGCTGCTGGGCGGGAAGCCCTGGGCGCCTTTGGGGGCAGGCTGTCTGGTGGTGGCGGGCGCTGCATGCAATGTGGCGGAAGTGGTGGTTTTGGAGGAATTTGTGGACGGATTCCAGGACTTTTCCCGGCTGCGGATACTACTTTTTGCAGTTCTTCTGGCAGGATTTTATGGCTTTCGCTATTTTCAGACGCCCCTGCTTGAGAGGCTGAACCATCTTGTGGGGCTTCAGCTGCGGGCCGCTCTGGACCGCAAAGTGGCGGAGAAGGCAGCCCGCATCTCAGCGGCAGCCCTGGAAGAGGAGGAAAACCAGGCCCTTCTGGGGCGGCTGCAGAATGAACCGGAGAGACGTTATGCCGGCGGCTTTTTTGCGGTTCTGCAGATCCTGGGCGGTGCGGTGGGAACGGCGGGTGTTTTCGCCTTGATACTGGAACATGTCCCTGTCTATCTTTTGATAGTGGTGCTGCTTTTGGGACTGATGGCAGTGGTATTCCGACTCATCGGCAGGTATAAAGTGACAATGTACCATTCCAGACAGGAGATCGCCAGGCGGGGGGATTATCTGTCCGGCATACTGTTCGATCGGTCTCTGGCTCAGGAGAAAAAACTGTTTGGGTACACGGGTTATATCCAGAAACTCTACCGGGAAGAGACCATTGCGTCGGGAAAGTCCATGAGGAAAAGCATTCTTATCTCCAACCTGATTTTGTGGCTGTATGACAATATCACCTATCTCTTTTCCGCGTCGGCCTACCTGCTTTTTCTGCCGCCTCTGTATCAGGGGGAGATGAATCTGGGTCTTTATATAGCAGTCATTCCCGCCCTGGTGAGGATGGGGGAGTTCTTTGTGGCTGTGGGCAGCAGCTGCCTTCCGGCGTACAGGGAGTATCTGGCCTGTCTGGAGGATATGAACCGGCTGAATGCCCTGCCGGAACAGTACTATGTCCCGGAAAAAGAGGGAGGAAAGCGCCCAAAGAATCTGTCAGATCAGTTCCATGAGATAAAAGGAGAAAACCTTGTGTTCCGCTACCCGGGACAGGAAAAACCTGTGATTGAGGGACTTAACTTTACCTTTCAGTCAGGCAGAAACTATGCCCTGGTAGGAGAAAACGGCTGTGGAAAATCTACATTTATCAAGCTTCTGATGGGATTATATCAGCCGGAAAAGGGCGTGATCACCGTGGACGGGGAGGATATACGGACTATGGAATTCGGCAGACTGCAGGGACTGTTCTCAGCGGTTTTTCAGGATTTTAACCGTTATGATTATACCATCAGAGAGAATATTGTCCTGTCTGACCTGGGAGAAGAGGAGGAAGAGCGGATGCAGAGTGCGGCTTCGGAGGCAGGTCTGGACGCCTGGATTGCTTCCTGCCCGGAGGGATATGACACCCGCCTGGGGAATCTGGAGGAGGGCGGGGTGAACCTTTCAGGAGGCCAGTGGCAGCGTCTTTCCATTGCCCGGCTGCTCTACCGCAGGGCCGGAATCTGCATCTGGGATGAGCCCACGGCAGCCATGGATCCCCTGGCGGAATCTCGGCTCTACGGGACATTTCAGAAGAAAAAGTCCCGGAACCGGCTGAACCTTTTTGTGACCCATCGTCTGGGTGCCGCTGTGGGAGCGGATGAGATCTGTGTCATGGGAGAAGGACGTTTTCTGGAACAGGGAAACCATGAGGAGCTGATGAAAAAGGCGGAGGGTGTATACCGCAGAATGTTTGAGGCGCAGAAAGGAATGTATCAATGAGAAATGTAGGAAAAGCGTTAAAACTGATCCTTCCCATGGAGCCCTTTCGGCTGGGAGCCTATCTGCTGCTGTCCCTCCCGGGGGCTCTGCTTCCCGCCGTGATGCTGTATCTGCAGCAGCGTATTGTGGATGGGGCGGCAAGCCTCAGTCCGGAACGGCCTCTTTTTTTCTATATTAAGCCGGTTCTGCTTCTGATGGGAACATATATGCTGCTGAAGCTGTTTCGCCTGCTCGCCCTACAGTATATGGAGTTTGGCTATTTCCGCTATATTCTCCTGGATTTGGACGACAAGATCCATGAAAAGAGCGCCAGAGTTCCCCTGGAGTATTATGACAATGCAGCGTATTATCAGACTGTGCAGAGGGCAAAACAGGCTTCCACTTTTCTGGTGTTCACCGCCAATCTGGCGGTGATGTCCCTGGTAGCGGCAGGAAGTCTGCTCTCGGTGGGAGGCTATCTCGCCGCCATGCACCCTCTTTTGCTCCTTTTTGTGGCGGCGGTGAGCATTCCTGTAGGGGTGGAAAAGTACCTGGGGGCAAAAGGGCAGGCTTCTCTGGCACAGGATATGGCCCAGGTGGTCAGAAGGAAAAAGTATGCCTTTGGCCTTCTGGCAGAGGCGGGGAGCAAGAAGGAGATCGCCCACCATGGGGTGGGGGCATATGTTGCAGATAAGTATCTGAAGGCCTGTGAGGAAGCGGATGAGAGGGAGGAGCAGTATGGGGTGCAGGCAGGGCGCAGGGGGCTTCTCTGTGCCGGGGTGAAGACTCTTGCCCACAGCCTGGCTGTATTTATGATGGTGTGGCTTTTGGTCTCAGGCAGGATCACTCTGGGAGGATTTTCCGTGCTGTTGTCCAGTTTTGCCCTGCTGTCCGGCACCTTCTCACAGCTCTTTGACCATGGAGGAGAGATTCTGAAGACCGGAGCCATGTCGGAGGCCTTTTTTGCGCTGATGGATCTGGAAGTAAGGGACGGAACAGAGGATCTGACTCTGGATAAAGGGAGGGAGGCCGTGAGGCTGGAGGGAGTTTCCTACCGCTATCCAGGTTCGGAAGCCTATGCCCTGAGAGACATTTCTCTGTCCATAAAGACAGGGGAGAAAATCGCCATTGTGGGGGAGAACGGCGCGGGAAAGACCACCCTGGCGAAGCTGTTGTCGGGTTTTCTCCTGCCGTCAGAAGGACGGATGGAACTGGGAGGAATACCCCGGGAACAGCTTCGGGAGGAGGGGATCTTTGACTGGATCAGCGCCGTGTACCAGGAGTTTGGCCGCTATAAGCTTACTATTGCACAGAATGTGATCCTGGGGGATACCGGGGCTGCAGAGGAAGGAGATTGCTCCGAAAATCCGGCGGGGAAGGCCGGGGACCGGGAAAACATCAGGATGGAGGAGGGATGTACTCCGGAAAATGTCGGGGCTGTGGGGAAGAAGGGGACTGCTCCTTGGGGAAGCGGCGGAAAAAGGATCCGGGAAGCCCTGGACTGGGCGGATCTTTTTCTGGAAGAGGACCCGGAACAGATGCTTCTGGGGCGGGAATTCGGCGGGAGGGAGCTGTCCGGAGGCCAGTGGCAGCGTCTCGCCCTGGCCAGAAGCTATTACCGGCGGCGTCCTGTACTTTTCTTTGACGAGCCCACTGCCGCCATTGATCCTCTGGAGGAGGCGGCGCTGTACGGGAAACTGGAGAAGCTTGCAGCCGGAAGAACACTTGTTTTAGTGACTCACAGGCTGGGGGCAGTACGCCAGGCGGATCGTATCCTTCTTCTGGAGGGCGGAAAGATTGCGGAGGCAGGAAGCTTTACACAGCTTATGGAGCGGAAAGGCCGGTTTTACCGCATCTGGAACGAGCAGACCAAATGGTATAAAGAGCGTAAAGAGTGATTGCGCCCGGTTCCCAGGTATGCTATATTGATAAAGGGCTGTGTGGCAGAAGAGGAGAGTGAGGAAGCCTGGATTCTGCAATGGGGGGTATAAATGTGAAAAAACAGATTAAGATGCGGACATTTTCTGACAACTTGTATTTTCTGAAAATTCTGTGGAAATTTAATTCCAGATGGGTCATTCTGGGTTTTTTGGATCACTTTGTGGCCTTTGGGGAGTGGACTTTTGAAACAGTCATCTTTATGCGGTATCTCTTCGGAGCCGCGGATATGGACAGGAGTTTTTCCCAGACGGCGGGATTTGTGGTTGTATCTCTGCTGGTGTTTTTCTGCGCCAGCGTCTTTCGGATCTGGCTGCAGGAGCGGTATGTGCCCAAGGCAGCTCCGGAGTTGAATGAGAAGCTGAACCGGATGCTTTTTGACAAGGCCGCCGGTGTGGACATTGCCTGCTATGAGGATGAGGCTTTTTATGATACATACACCAAGGCGGCTTCCCAGGCTGTGGAGAGGGCCCAGTCCGTGCTGACGGATACCCCCAGGGTGTTTGCCTCTTTTTTCGCGTCGGCTTTTGTGGTGGGAACTCTTTTTTCCATCAACTGGGTGGCGGGCTTCTTTGCCTTTCTCCCCATGATCGGGAATTTCCTGTTCAGCAGGATTATCAATCGCGTTGAGTACGAGCGGACTCTGGAGGGCACGCCCCAGGTGCGGCGTATGAACTATGTGAACCGTGTGCTGTACCTGCCCAGGTATGCCAAGGAGATCCGCATGACAGGGATCAAGAATGTACTGGACGACACGTATGAGACGGCCTACCAGGGACTGCAGGGCATCACCAGGAAATACTGGAAAAAGCTCTTTTGCCTGGGACTGTCCAGGGGTGTGCTCTGTTTCCCTTTGGTGTTCGAGGGCATGTGGCTTTTTGCGGCTTACTGTGCCATGGTGACAAAGTCCATTCTGGTGGGAGAGTTTGTGGTGCTGTTTAACGCCATTGTCAGCACCACCTGGATGCTCTCGGATCTCACCAACAGCATCTCCAGCACTTACCAGAATGGGCTCTACGTGCAGAAGCTGAAGGAATTTCTTGCCTACGAGTCCAAAATTCCCGAGGACTGGCAGGGGCTTCCGGCGCCGGAAAAGGTGGAGACCCTGGAGCTGAGGGATGTGTCCTTTCGGTATCCGGCCCAGGAGAAGGATGGGGCTTACGCCCTGTCCCATGTGAGCTGCACCTTTTACGCAGGCAGGCGCACGGCCCTGGTGGGGCACAATGGATCCGGCAAGAGCACGCTGATCAAGCTGCTGCTTCGGCTGTATGACCCCACGGAGGGGAGTATTCTTTTAAATGGCACGGACATCCGAAAATTCAACCTGCAGCAGTACCGGGGACTCATAGGCACCACCTTCCAGGACTTTGAGCTCTTTTCCATGAGTGTCCTGGAGAATGTGATTCTGGAGCGGCTGGAGACCCAGGAACAGCGGCGGGCAGCCATGGAAGCTCTGCGCAGAAGCGGCGCCCTGGAGGAGATGGAGAAGCTGGAAAAAGGCGTGGACACCATTCTTACCAGAGAGTTTGACCAGCAGGGGGCAGTGCTCTCCGGGGGCCAGGCCCAGAAGGTGGCAGTGGCCAGAAGTTTTGCTAAAAATGCGCCCATTGTCTTTCTGGACGAGCCCTCAAGCGCTCTGGATCCGGTGGCGGAGTACCGCATGTATGAGACCATTATGGAGGTGTGCGGCGGGGAGCAGGACAGGATCGCGGTGATCATCTCCCACAGGCTTTCCTCGGCAGCCATGGCGGATACAGTATGCCTGCTGCAGGAAGGGAAGCTGAAGGAACAGGGGACACATCTGGAACTGATGGAACAGGGAGGAATCTACGCGGATATGTTCCGGAAGCAGGCGGAGAGTTACCTGCAGGATGTGGAACCGTTTCCGGGAAAGGAGGGCCTATGTCCGAACAGAATATCACAGTAAAAAGGACCGTCTCCAACAACTGGTTCCTGTTGAAAATCGCCCTTCAGGAGGCTCCTCTTTACACCCTTCAGGAGCTCACCACCAGGGCCAGGCACAGGGTTATTGTGTTTATTGAGCATATCTATATGATTGGATATATTGTCAACTGCATCCAGTATGAGAGGCCCTTTACGGATGTGCTTTGGTTTGTGCTGGCTGTCTTTGTGGGTGTGACCCTGGTGGCCCAGGTGCTGCCCAACTATGTGGAGACAAGACTGAAACCCCTGTCCCTGGAGAAAATTCACCTTCGGATTCGGCGGGAGCTGTACCGGAAGGCGGCGCAGATCGATTTGAAAAATTATGATGATCCCGCCTATTATAATGAGTTTGTGTGGGCCATGGGAGAGGCCGCAGAGCGAACGGAACAGGTCATCGGCTCCTGCGCGGTTTTCATCGGTGAGATCGTGGGTATCCTGGTCACAGGGGCCTATGTGCTCACGCAGGATCCTCTCGGACTGGTGTTGACAGGAATTTCTGTGTTGGCGGTGCTGCTGCTGTCCAATCTCTACAATAAATACAGGCTTCAGTTTCAGGAAAAGATGAAGACGCTGGAGAGAAAGCGGGATTATATCAGCAGGGTGTTTTATCTGCCGGAGTACGCCAAAGAGCTGCGCTTGAGCCGACTGAAGCCGAAGCTGTATGAGGAATTTGCGGATACTTCCAGGCAGCTGCGGGAGATTGCCGCAAAGGAGACGAAAAGACTTGCGATTCTGTCTTTCTGCATGAATTACTGCTGCAGCACTTTTGTCTTTGAGGGAATCTATCTGATCTATCTGCTGTTCCAGGCCATTGTGCGGGGAGCCATCGGCTATGGCACCATGGTGACGCTGTACAACTCCTGTTACAGCCTCAGGGGCTGTTCCCAGAGCCTGGCCTGGGTGCTGACGCAGTTTCCCGAGCACGGGCGTTACATAGAGAAGATCCGCCATTTCCTGGAGTGCCCTGCCCAGATCTGCCAGGATGAAAAGGCGGAGCCTGTGAAGGGAGAATTTAAAGAACTCTCTCTGCAGAAAGTATCCTTCTCCTATCCTCAGGGCGAACAGGTGCTGAAGGAGATAAATCTGACCATCCGCAGGGGGGAGAAGATCGCTCTGGTGGGATACAACGGGGCGGGAAAGACCACTCTGGTGAAGCTGCTCATGCGGCTCTACGATGTGACTTCAGGGGAGATTACCCGCAACGGCAGGGACATCCGCAGGCTGAACCTCCAGGAATACAGAGGGCAGTATGCGGCCCTGTTCCAGGACTACCAGATGTTTGCCGCCACCCTGGGGGAGAATATTGTCATGGACAAGGTGCCTGTGGACCAGGAGAAGATCAAACCCTTGCTGCAAAAAAGTGGATTTGACAGAAAGTTTTCGGAGCTCTCCAGGGGATATGAGACGCCCCTCACGGGAGAATTTGAGGAGGATGGAGTCACATTCTCCGGCGGGGAGGCCCAGATGGTGGGGATCTGCAGAAGTCTCTATCAGGACAGTCAGATCGTGGTACTGGACGAGCCTTCCAGCGCGCTGGATCCCTTAAACGAGTACAATCTGAACCATACCATGATGAATCTGGACCGTGAGAAAACAGTGATCTTTATCTCTCACAGACTCTCAACCACCCGTCTGGCAGACAGGATATATATGCTGGAGGAAGGCCGGATTGTGGAGGAGGGTTCCCACAGGGAGCTTATGGAACTGGACGGAAAATATGCCGCCATGTTCCGGATGCAGATGGAGAAATACCGCTGAGAGGCCAGGAATGTGTTTCTGAAATGGAGGGAGAAAATGCCGCCAGTATATGTGATGATCAAACCGGCCTCGGGCCTGTGCAATATGAGATGCAGCTACTGTTTTTATGCGGACGAGATGGAAAAGCGCACCCAGAGTTCTTATGGAATCATGGAGGAGGAGACCCTGGAGTGTGTGGTCCGGGAGATTCTGGACTATGCGGAGGGGGAGTGCACCATCGCCTTCCAGGGCGGGGAACCCACGCTGGCGGGGCTGCCCTTTTTCCGCAGATGTCTGGAGCTGGAGAAGCAGTATAACAGGAAGCATGTGAGGATTTCCCATGCCCTCCAGACCAATGGCTATGGCCTGGATCAGGAGTGGTGTGAGTTTCTGGCCGGGAATCATTTCCTGGTGGGGCTGTCCCTGGACGGAACTCTGGCCACCCACGACGCCTGCCGGAAGGATGCGAAGGGGCAGGGAACTTATCTGAGGATTCTGAAGGCGGCGGAGATGCTGAAAAGGGCAGGGGCGGAGTTCAATATCCTCACAGTGGTGAACGCAAGAACAGCCCCCAAGATACGCCGCATCTATGAGCAGTACAAAAAACAGGGATTCCTCTGGCAGCAGTATATCGCCTGCCTGGATCCTCTGGGAGAACGGCGGGGAGAGCGGGACTACTCCCTGACCCCCAAGGTTTACGGGCAGTTTCTCATTGATCTGTTTGATCTGTGGTATCTGGATCTGAGGCAGGGCAGACAGCCCTTTATCAGGCAATTTGAGAACTATATCGGGATCCTGGCAGGCCGCATGCCGGAGTCCTGTGAGCAGAGGGGAACCTGCGGCATACAGCATGTGGTGGAGGCGGACGGCAGTGTCTATCCCTGCGATTTTTATGTGCTGGATCAGTACCGTCTGGGGAACCTGCGGGAGGACAATTTCGGTAGGCTCCAGGAGCGCCGGAAGGAGATTTGCTTTGTGGAGGATTCCTTTCAGCGGGGGGAAGAGTGCGGCAGCTGCCGGTATTTTCCTGTGTGCAGGGGCGGGTGCAGAAGGCACAGGGAACAGCAGGGGGGCGGCAATTATTTCTGCCAGTCCTACCGGATGTTCTTTGACGCCTGCCTGCCCAGGATGGCAGAGATTGCCCGCAGCATACGATAAAGAGTTTTGGGAAGTTGTTTTGGAAGAAGGGGAGGACCGTAGATGGCGGATCTGATGGGGAGCCTCAACGAAAGGCAGAGGGAAGCCGTTCTTGAGACGGAAGGGTATGTGAGAGTGATCGCCGGGGCGGGCAGCGGCAAGACAAAGCTTTTGGTGAGCCGCTATGCTTATCTGGTTCAGGATTACGGGATTGATTCCGCCAATATTCTCTGTGTGACTTTTACCAACAAGGCCGCCGGGGAGATGAAGAAAAGGATACGGGCTCTGATCGGGGAGGACAATGACGTCAGTCTTATCTGTACCTATCATGGTTTCTGTAACCGGCTGCTGCGGGAGAATCCGGAGAAACTTTTTCTGGACAGGCAGTTCCAGATCATAGATTCCCACCAGCAGAAGGTGGTTCTGGGAGAAATCTACCAGAAATATGAGTTGAAAATGGACTATGCCAGCTTTGAGTCGATATTGAAAAAGCTTGGGGCTGTGAAAAAGGATACGGAATACGTGCCAAGACTGTGCAACCCTGTTCCCTGCCAGATTCTTAAAGAGATAAAGGACCAGGACGACCGTATTATGGAAGAATTTCTGCAGAGACAGAAGGCCACCTACTCCCTGGACTTTCACGACCTGATCTGCTTTGCCATCTACCTTCTGGAGACCGATGAGGGGATCCGGGAAAAGTGGCAGGACCGGTTGAATTACATTATGGTGGACGAGTTTCAGGACAGCTCTTCTGTGGAGATGCGCCTGGTGGAAATTCTCTCCGGAAAGTATCAGAATATGATGATTGTGGGGGATCCTGACCAGAACATTTATGAGTGGCGGGGGTCGGATGTGAGGCTTCTGGTGGATTTTGACAAGGATCACGACCCTACCAGAACCATTATTCTCAATCAGAATTACAGATCCACACCTCAGATTCTGCAGTGTGCCAACGCGCTTATAGAGAAGAATGAGCTGCGGCTGAAGAAGGATCTGTTTACAAGAAATGAGGCGGGAGCGCCGGTGTTCCATTACCATTCCAAGGATGAGATCCAGGAGATGGAGGCGGTGGTTCAAAATATTAAACATCTGCGGGCCAGGGAGGGGATGCGGTACTCGGATTTTGCCATTATTTACCGGGCAAGTTTTCTGTCCCGCATGGCGGAGAAAAAGCTTGTGGAGAAAAATATTCCCTACGAAATTTTCGGCGGAGTCCGCTTTTACCAGAGGATGGAGATCCTGGATGTGCTGGCATATCTGAAGTTAATCGCCTATGATGATGATCTGTCCTTCAGGAGGGTGGCAAACACTCCCAGCCGAAGGTTTGGCCGGGCGAAGATGAATTATCTGGAGGCTGTCAGAAACGGCAGTCACAGAACTCTTTTTGCCGCTCTGGAGGAGCATCTGGAGGATAAAATTTTTCAGAACAGCGATATTGCCTCCTTTGTGCAGCTGATCCAGTCTCTGCGGACGAAATGCGGGCAGAAGCGGATCTCCGAGATTGTCAACCAGGTGACAAGGGATTCGGGCTATGAGGCTTATATCCGGGAGCTTGGGGATGAGGAGAGACTGGAAAATCTGGCGGAGTTTAAGCGCATTGCAAATGAGTTTGAACGGGAATTCGGGGAGAATCTGAGCCTGGATGAATTTTTGCAGCAGATTGCTCTTCAGTCCGGGGAGGAGAGGGATGAGGCAAAGGACACAGTGAAGCTTATGACCATCCATTCCTCCAAGGGTCTGGAATTTCCGGTGGTATTTGTTCTGGGGTTTTCGGAGGGGATCTTTCCCTCTGCCAAGACCCTGGGGGAGAGAAAAAAACTGGGTCTGGAAGAAGAGCGCAGGCTGTGCTATGTGGCCATTACCAGGGCGGAGAAGCACCTTTTCCTGATGGAATCCGAGGGCAGCACTCCCGGGGGGATCAAAAAACTGGTGTCCCGTTTCCTGGAGGAGATCGGGGAGAACAACTATACCAGAATAGGGCGGATCTCAGAGGACCTGAAACAGGAGAGCAGGGGGTATGCGGCAAAGCTGGACCGGGAGATTCAAATGGAAAGGCCGGCGGTCAGGAAGGCGGGAGATCAGGTGGAACACCATATCTTTGGAAAGGGAACCATCCTCTCTGTAGATGCCAAAAGGGGAAGCTATTCCATTCAGTTTGAGAAGGTAAAATTGCCCAGAAATATCTCCGCAGGCTATTTTTCCCAGGAACATTCAGCCCCGCCTCTCCAGAGAGAAGGCGGACCCCAGGAAGGAGCCGTGGCAGAACCCCAGCCCCAAAAGCAAGAACCGTCCGGTGTGGGACCGAAAGTGGAGGAGGCTCCCTCCAGCGTGACGCCGGAAGGGGAGGAGGGGGAGGAGAAAGCTCTTTCAGGCAGAACGCCGGAAGCGAAGAAGGGGCATCTCTCCGGTGAGACGCCGGGGACAGAGAGGAACAAGCCGGACAGGACCGATCTGCCGGCCACAACACCTGCTTGGAAGGAAGAGGAGCCTTCCGGATCAGAGGCCGGGGAAAAGACCCAGGAGTACAAGCCGGACGAATCCGAACAGGAGGAGTATGAAGCCGCCCGCCTGAGAGCGCTGAAGGAGAACAGCCCCAACCTGTGGAAGCGTCAGTCCGTACCCCATCAGGGATGGACCTGTGTGGGAGTGGAGGATCTGGGGGCGCCGGTGGGAATCTGTCAGATGTGCGGATACCAGATCATACGCTATGCCCATCAGATGGAACACCCTCAATATGCCGGTCTGTCGGTGGGATGCGTATGCGCAGGCAGAATGGAAGGGGACGTGGCGGGGGCAAAACGCCGGGAAGCGGAGTTCAAAAACAGGCAGGCAAGGCGGGTGAATTTCTTTAAGCGTCAGTGGAAACATTCCCAGAAAGGAAATGAGTATCTGAAGATAGACGGGCATGTGGCGGTGCTGTATCATCCGGCCAGGGCGGGAAATGTGTGGAAATATTCCATAGACAATGAATTCTGCAAGGCCGTGTATCCCACCAGGGAAAGGGCCCTGGCAGGAGTGTTTGACAGATTGGAACAGCTAAAAGGCAGAAAATGAGAGGAGAATAAAAAGGCGGGCATAAACTGCCCGTGGGGGGAGAAAGCAGTGGAAAACGACAGCAAAATACTTGGGAAAATCAAACTTGTTATGATTATCCTTGTGTGCATCCTTGCGGCACTTGTGATTGCAGGGATTATGTACGTGAGGGATTATTATCCTGCGGAAGATATGGTGCTGGCGGCTATGGCTTCGGACAGCGGGGCCACCGTGGAACAGATCAGCGATAAGACAATGGTGTTTCTTCCCGCAGAGGGAGATCCTGTGGCAGGACTGATATTTTACCCCGGAGGAAAGGTGGAGTATACAGCCTATGCGCCCCTGCTCCATGCCCTGGCGCAGCAGGGGGTGCTCTGTGTGCTGGTGGAGATGCCCTTTAATCTGGCGGTGCTTGACGTGGATGCGGCGGAGGGAATCCAGGAAAAATTCCCTGAGATCCAGGACTGGTACATTGGCGGACATTCCCTGGGAGGTTCCATGGCCGCCAGCTATGTGGCGGAGCATCAGAAGGAGTACAGGGGCCTGGTTCTGCTGGCGGCGTATTCCACAGAGGATCTCAGCGGCTCCGGTTTGAAAGTGGTGTCCATATACGGCAGTAAGGACGAAGTGATGAACATGAAAAAGTACCAGGACAACCGGTCCAACCTTCCGGGGGATACCCGGGAATATGTGATAGAAGGAGGCTGTCATGCCCAGTTTGGCTGTTATGGAGTCCAGGAAGGGGACGGTATTCCGGCGCTCTCCGGGGAAGAGCAGCGCAGCAGCACTGTCCGGTTCATTGTGGATTCCATAAAATAAGAAAAATGGCACCAAATTGATGAATAGAAGATAGAAAAAAGGAGTCCCCATATGGCATTTGCGCATCTTCACGTCCACACAGAGTATTCTCTTCTGGACGGTTCCAACAAAATCAAAGAGTATGTGGCCCGTGTGAAGGAGCTGGGGATGGACAGCGCTGCCATCACAGACCACGGCGTCATGTACGGCGTCATTGACTTTTACCGGGAGGCCAGGGCGGCCGGCATCCGGCCCATTATCGGCTGTGAGGTCTATGTTGCGCCGGGGTCCCGGTTTGACAAGGAGTCCGGCGGGGGGGAGGACAGGTACTATCACCTGGTGCTGCTTGCGGAGAATAACACAGGTTATGCCAATCTGATGAAAATTGTCAGCAAGGGATTTACCGAAGGATACTACTATAAGCCCCGGGTGGATATGGAAGTGCTGGAGCACTACCACGAGGGCATTATTGCCCTCTCCGCCTGCCTGGCCGGGGAAGTGCAGCGGAATATTTCCAAGGGCCTGCCGGAGGAGGCCCGGAAAGCGGCCAGAAGGTACGAAGCCTGCTTTGGCAGGGGGAATTTCTTCCTGGAGCTCCAGGACCATGGATACCCGGAACAGAGGATGGTGAACCCGGAGCTTTTGAAAATGAGCCGGGAACTGGACATTCCCCTGGTGGCCACCAATGACGTCCACTACACGATGGCTGAGGACGCGGACGCCCACGATATTCTTCTGTGCATCCAGACCAACAAGAAACTGGCCGACCAGGACAGAATGCGCTACGAGGGGGGCCAGTTCTATGTGAAAAGCGAGGAGGAGATGAAGGAACTGTTCCCCTACGCCCTGGAGGCTCTGGAGAACACCCAGCGCATTGCCCAACGCTGTCAGGTGGAGATTGAGTTTGGGGTCTCCAAGCTGCCCAGATATCAGGTGCCGGAGGGGTATGATTCCTGGAGTTACCTGAACAAACTGTGCAGCGACGGTCTGGCTGAGCGCTACGGGGATGGGGATAAGCCTGCGGGGAACACAGGGCAGACTCTCCGGGAGAGGCTTGACTATGAACTTTCTGTCATTCAATCCATGGGGTTTGTGGACTATTTTCTGGTGGTGTGGGATTTTATCAATTATGCCAGGGGGAAGGACATTCCCGTGGGGCCGGGCAGGGGCTCCGCCGCAGGCAGTATTGTCTCCTACTGCTTAAAGATCACCAACATTGAGCCCATACGTTACAATCTGCTCTTTGAGCGTTTTCTGAATCCGGAGCGTGTGTCCATGCCGGATATCGACGTGGATTTTTGCTTTAACCGCCGGCAGGAAGTCATTGACTATGTGAGTGAGAAATACGGCGCTGAAAAGGTGGTACAGATTGTCACCTTTGGAACCCTTGCAGCCAAGAATGTGATCCGGGATGTGGGCCGGGTGCTGGATCTGCCCTATGCCCTGTTTGACTCCATCGCCAAGATGGTGCCCAGCGAGCAGAACAAACCTGTCTCCCTGGACAAGGCTCTGGAGATGAATCCGGAGATGCGGAAACAGTACAAGGAGGACGAGCAGGTGCGCCACCTTCTGGACATGTGCAGACGTCTGGAGGGGCTGCCCAGGCACTCGGGCATGCACGCGGCGGGAGTGGTAATCTGCCCGGAGGAGGCGGATGAGTTTGTGCCCCTGTCCCGGGGGAGCAACGGCGCCATCACCACCCAGTTTACCATGACCACCCTGGAGGAGCTGGGACTTTTAAAGATGGATTTCCTGGGGCTGAGAACCCTGACGGTGATCCACGACGCGGTGGAGTATGTGAAACAGTCCACCGGGAAAACCATCGACATTGAACACCTGGACTACGGGGATCCCCAGGTGTACGCCTCCATCAGCACAGGAAGGACCGACGGCATCTTTCAGCTGGAGAGCGGAGGCATGCGGAATTTCATGAAGGAGCTTCGGCCCCGGACCCTGGAGGACATTATTGACGGAATCTCCCTCTACCGTCCGGGCCCCATGGACTCCATACCCAAGTACATCCGGGGCAGAACCGACAGCAGCGCCATCACTTACTCCTGCCCGGAGCTGGAACCCATTCTGGCCCCCACCTACGGATGCATTATCTACCAGGAGCAGGTGATGCAGATTGTCCGGGATCTGGGCGGATACACCATGGGGCGCAGCGACCTGGTGCGCCGGGCCATGAGCAAGAAAAAACATGCCGTCATGGAGAAGGAGCGGACCAATTTTATCCATGGCAATCCCCAGGAGGGGGTGCCCGGGTGCGGTGCACGGGGTATTGGGGAAAAAGTGGCAAACGGCATTTTCGACGATATGATAGATTTTGCAGAATACGCCTTCAACAAGTCCCACGCGGCGGGCTATGCGGTGGTGGCCTACCAGACCGCCTATCTAAAGCACTATCATCCCGTAGAATTCATGGCGGCCCTGATGACTTCGGTTATAGACAGCCCCAAGAAAGTGTCCGAGTACATTCTCACCTGCCGGAACATGGGGATTGCTCTGCTGCCTCCGAATATCAACCAGGGGGCGGGGGGATTTTCTGTCTCCGGCGACAGCATCCGCTATGCCCTCACGGCCATCAAGGGAGTGGGCTGGGCGCCCATTGAAAACATTGTGGAGGAGAGGGAGCAGAGGGGGCCTTTTACCAGCCTGAAGGACTTTATCACCCGCACCACCAACAAGGAAGTGAGCAAGAGGGCGGTGGAGAGCTTTATCAAGGCAGGGGCTCTGGACGGCCTGGGAGGCACCCGGAAACAGTATATGAGCGTGTATGTGCAGTTCATAGACCAGGCCGGAAAGGACAAGAAGAACAACCTGGCCGGACAGTTGTCCCTCTTTGACATTGCGGAGGATTCCCAGAAGGAAGAATTTGAGATCCGCCTGCCGGATGTGGGGGAATATCCCAAGGAGATGCTTCTGGCTTTTGAGAAAGAGGTTCTGGGTATCTATCTGAGCGGACATCCCCTGGAGGCCTACCAGCAGCTGTGGCAGAAACACATCACCCACACCACCAGCGATTTTGCCCTGGATCAGGAGACCGGGGAGGTGCAGGCCCAGGATCAGGACTTGGCTGTGGTGGGGGGAATGATCGCAGACCGGACCATTAAGTACACCAGAAATGACAAGGTGATGGCGTTTCTGAGCCTGGAGGATCTGGTGGGGAATGTGGAGGTGGTGGTCTTTCCAAAGGATTACGAGCGGTACAGCGCCCTGCTCGTGGAGGAGGGCAAAGTCTTTATCAAAGGGCGGGTGAGCCTGGAGGAGGACAAGGACGGGAAGCTGATCTTCGAGCAGGCGGTCTCTTTTGAGGACGCCGCCGGGGCAGGGCAGGGACCGCTGTTTGGGAAGCGGTATAACAGCAGGGACAGATACAATGCCGCCGGACAGGACAGGAAAGGCGGCCAGGGAACATCCCAGGGGGCCAAAAAGGTCCCCAAAGGGATCTGGATCCAGTTTCCAAATGGGGAGAACTATGCCGCCAGGGAGCAGGAACTTTTCAGCGCAGTGGAAGGGAATGCCGGAAATGACGACATTGTGATCTACTTAAAGGACACCAGGGCCTATAAGACCCTGCCTCCCCAGAGGAGAGTGAAGGCGGCTCCGGAACTTTTGCAGAAACTGGAGGGTATTTTTGGAAGGGAAAATGTAAAATTCCGTTAAAATTTCCGGCGGCAGCTATTGAAAACCGTATGAAAATGGATTAAAATGGTAACAGTTCAATGTCCTGTCTGAACTGTTACTTAAAATGGTGCCTGGATAGTAAGGACATGTCTATAAATAACTTGCTAAAAATGTTAAGGAGGTTTGACAATGGCCAACGAATTGAAGACTATTGCTGTTTTGACAAGCGGAGGGGATGCGCCGGGCATGAACGCTGCCATCCGCGCAGTGGTCCGTACCGCTATCTATAGAGGGCTGAAGGTCAAGGGAATTAAGAAGGGTTACAACGGTCTGCTGAATGAGGATATTATCGACATGGAGCCCCGGCACGTGTCCGACATCATCCAGCGGGGAGGTACGGTTCTGGGCACGGCCAGGTGCCTGGAGTTCAAGAAGCCGGAGTATCAGCAGAAGGGCGCGGAAATCTGTGAGAAACATGGGATAGACGGTATTGTCGTGATTGGCGGCGACGGCTCCTACAGGGGAGCCAGGGCTCTGTCCAGACTGGGAATCAATGCCATAGGCATTCCCGGCACAATCGACCTGGACATTGCCTGCACAGAGTACACCATTGGTTTTGACACTGCGGTCAACACCGCCATGCAGGCCATTGACAAGGTGAAGGACACTTCCTCCTCCCATGAGCGCTGCAGTATCATTGAGGTTATGGGAAGGCATGCGGGGTATATTGCACTCTGGTGCGGTGTCGCCAACGGCGCGGAGGATATTCTGCTTCCGGAGAATTATGATTACAATGAGCAGGAAATTATCAACCATATTATTGCCAGCCGCAAGAAGGGCAAGATACATCATCTGATCATCAACGCAGAGGGCATCGGCCACTCCACCTCCATGGCCAGGAGAATCGAGGCGGCCACAGGGATTGAGACCAGGGCCACCATCCTGGGCTACATGCAGAGGGGAGGCAGCCCCACTGCCACCGACCGTTACTATGCGTCCATTATGGGGGCCTATGCGGTGGACGCCATGCTGGAGGGGAAGACCAACCGTGTGGTGGGCTACAGGTTCGGAGAATTTACGGACTTCGACATTGAGGAGGCTCTGATGATGCAGAAGGGCATTGACAGATATCAGTACGAAGTGGCAAGAATGCTCACCATTTAAACACAGAATCAAAAAACCGGGCAGGGAGTTTTATCCCTGGCCGGTTTTTTTGATTCTGTTTATTTGTAGACACTTCCTTATGACCATTGTACCAAGCTTTAAGAAATATTTAACAATTTCAAATGTGTATTTTCTGTCTGGCCGTCAATACTGGATATTTAAAGGGAGTTTGGCTGGATACGGGGGGTTTGACCTGTTTTACCCAGGGGGGTTGACATTTTCCGTAACATCTGCTATGCTAACTTCGTAACAAATTTAACAACTTCGTAATATATTCTAAACAATGTGGAATATTTATCAGGAAGCTGAGATTTGTTTTGGTGAGATAGTTCGGGGAAGGATGCCGGACTATGGAACGGATGCCTGCCTTGGCAGGCAAGGAGGTGCAGACATGAAAAAATACAGAAAGCTGCCTGCTGCGATACTGGGATTTGGTTTTTTTCTCATTCTGGGGCTGCAGCAGTGTATGACTGTCCAGGCTGGAGGGGACGATTATCTGGAACAGCTGCGCGGAGGCGTGGCGTCGGTTCTGACCCCTGTCTCATCCAACCCGGTTGATACGGTAAATGCCACGGCGAAAGAATTGAACCTGGACCTGTGGACGGAGACGGAAGAAGAGCCTGAGAGCAGGCTTGTGATGGCAAATGTCAAAAGTGCCCTGAATGTCAGGAGCGAGGCCAATGAGTCTTCGGAGAAAGTGGGAATGCTCTACAAGGACTGCGGAGGCACCATTCTTGAGAGGAAGGACGGCTGGACCAGGCTGCAGTCGGGCAATATTATCGGCTGGGCCTCGGATGAGTATCTGCTCTTTGGGGATGAAGCCCGGGATCTTGCCAACGATGTGGGCAAGATGGTGGCCACCATCAGCACGGAAACCCTCCGGGTGAGGAGTGCTCCCAGTGCGGATTCGGATACCTGCGGGCTGCTGCCCCAGGGAGAGATTGTGGAAGTCCTGGACGAGCGGGAGGACGGATGGATCTGTGTGGACTATGAAGGCACGGACGGTTATGTATCTTCCGATTATGTAGCTCTGAATTTCCTGATCGACGAGGGAGAGACAGTGGAGGAGATCCAGGCCAGGGAGGAGAAGGCGGAAGAGTCTAAACGTCATGTGAACTACGGCGAATACACCGCCGATGCGGACACCAGGATGCTGCTTGCGGCGCTGATTCAGTGCGAGGCGGGAGGAGAGAGCTATGAAGGCCAGGTTGCCGTGGGGGCGGTTGTGATGAACCGTGTCAGAAGCGGGGCTTATCCGGACTCCATCCACGGTGTCATCTATGCTTCGGGTCAGTTCACCCCGGCCATGACGGGCAAGCTCAACAGGGTGTACGAGGCCGGCAATATCTATCCCAGCTGTATCAAAGCCGCAGAGGAGGCTCTTGCGGGAGTGTCCAATGTGGGCGACAGAACCCACTTCCGCCGCAACAACGGTCGGGAAGGGCTGGTGATAGGAAACCATGTCTTCTATTAATATGGCCGGATTTGGGCTGTAGCGGTAAACCAGGCTGCGGCGGCCAAACGGGAAAGTTTCACAGGAATCGACAGGAAGGGCGGGCGTGCTGCGGAAAAGGCAGTGCGCCTGCCTTTTTCCTGTGAAAAAAGTTAGAAATCCATTGCCCAAAGGGTATTTTTATAGTAAAATCATATAAGAAGGGAGGGATTGAATGAGCGAGATTATGATTTTCTGGCTTGTACTGCTGATTCTGTGCATAGCCGTTGAAGCGCTGACCATGGGGCTGACCACAATCTGGTTCGCAGGCGGAGCACTGGTGGCGATTCTGGCTTCCCTGCTGCAGCTGCCGGTCTTTATGCAGGTGATCCTGTTTTTTATTGTGTCCCTGCTGCTGCTGTTTTTTACCAGACCCCTGGCGGTGAAGTATTTCAACAAGGATCGGGTGAAGACAAATGTGGAGAGCATGGTGGGACGCCAGGCCATAGTTACCGGTGACATTGACAATGTCCAGAGTTCGGGACAGGTGACGGTGGGCGGACAGGAATGGAGCGCCCGCAGCTGTGACGACAATGTCCGGATCCTGGAGGGTACGGTGGTGACTGTGACTGCGGTGAGCGGAGTCAAGCTGATAGTAAGACCGGGGGGACGCCCGGGCGGGCAGCAGGCTGCACCGGAGACCGCCGTCAGCAGCGAAGGAACTGCTTTGAGATAAAGTGGTAACGGTTCAGTGCCCTGTCTGAACTGTTGCATAAAGTGTGCGTACTGTCACTTATACAGTACAGAAAGAGGTGGAAATGGAACCGATTATTTTGTTGGCTGCGTTGGTGGCGATTATTCTGGTGATCGCAGTGTCCTGCTTAAAGATTGTGCCCCAGGCCCAGGCCTATGTGATTGAGCGTCTGGGCGCCTACCAGGGGACCTGGTCCGTGGGCTTCCACATCAAGGTTCCTTTTGTGGATAAGGTGGCCAGAAGGGTGAACCTGAAGGAGCAGGTGGCGGATTTCCCGCCCCAGCCCGTTATCACCAAGGACAACGTGACCATGCGCATCGACACCGTGGTTTTCTATCAGATCACGGATCCCAAGCTGTTCACCTACGGGGTGGAGAATCCCATGATGGCCATTGAAAACCTTACGGCCACCACCCTTCGGAATATCATCGGCGACCTGGAGCTGGATCAGACCCTCACAAGCAGGGAGACCATCAACACCAAGATGCGGGCGGCGCTGGATCTGGCCACGGATCCCTGGGGCATCAAGGTCAACAGGGTGGAGCTGAAGAACATTATGCCCCCTGCGGAGATCCAGAACGCCATGGAGAGGCAGATGAAGGCAGAGCGCGAGAGGCGGGAGGCAGTGACCAGGGCAGAAGGCGAGAAGAAGGCCAAGATCCTGGAGGCGGAGGGCGCCAAGGAATCCGCCATCCTTCGGGCTGAGGCAGATAAGCAGTCCGCCATTCTCCGGGCCGAGGCGGAGAAGGAGAAGATGATTCGGGAGGCGGAAGGTGAGGCGGAGGCCATTCTGAAGGTGCAGCAGGCCAATGCGGACGGTATCCGGATGCTGAAGGAGGCAGGCGCCGACGAGGCGGTGCTGAAGATCAAGAGTCTGGAGGCCTTTGAGAAGGTGGCGGACGGCCAGGCTACCACCATCCTTCTTCCCGCGGAGCTTCAGGGCATTGCAAGTCTTGCCTCCGCGTGGAAGGAATCCGGAAAGAAATCCTGACACAGTCCTGCCGGGAAGGCAGACTGGCAGCAGGAGATCAAAACATTCCAGGGGAAAGACCGGCCGGCCTTGTGACAGGGCCGGCCGGCGGCGTATCAGGAGCTGCCGCCCAATAAAATGATATGAGAATGGCATGGGGAAAGGGAAGGATAAGAGCATGAATCTTAAAGGACGTGATTTTTTAAAGCTGTTGGATTTTACTGCGGAAGAGATTTTCTATCTGGTGGACCTGGCTGCAAAGCTGAAGGAGAAGAAAAAGAAGGGAGTGCCCATGGACTCACTGCGTGGGAAAAATGTGGCGCTGATTTTTGAGAAGACAAGCACCCGCACCAGGTGCTCTTTTGAGGTGGCGGCCCATGACCTGGGAATGGGAACCACCTACCTGGACCCTTCCGCCTCCCAGATTGGGAAGAAGGAGAGCATAGCGGATACGGCAAGGGTTCTCTCGGGTATGTTTGAGGGAATCGAGTACCGGGGCTACGGCCAGGAGATTGTGGAGGAACTGGCGGAGTACGCCAGTGTGCCTGTCTGGAACGGGCTTACCAATGAATTCCATCCCACCCAGATGCTGGCGGATCTGCTGACCATCCAGGAGCATTTTGGCCGTATCCGGGGGATCCGGCTGGCCTATATGGGGGATGCCCGCTATAATATGGGAAACTCCCTTATGGTGGCCTGCGCCAGGACAGGAATGCACTTTACCGCCTGTACTTCCCAAAAATATTTTCCGGATCCTGTGCTTGTGGAACAGTGCAGGGAGATAGCCGCAGCAGCCGGGGGAAGTATTACTCTCACGGAGGATGCCCTGGCAGGAACCAAAGGGGCGGATGTGGTCTACACCGACGTGTGGGTGTCCATGGGGGAGCCCAAGGAGATCTGGGAGGAGCGCATCAGGGAGCTGTCCCCCTACCGGGTGGACAGAGGGATTATGGAAAATGCAGGGGAGGGAGCGGTGTTTATGCACTGCCTGCCCGCCTTCCACGACCTGAAGACGGAGACCGGCGCCCAGATTGAAAAGAGCTTTGGAATCCGCGAGATGGAGGTAACGGATGAAGTGTTTGAGTCCTCACAGTCCCTGGTGTTTCAGGAGGCGGAGAACCGCATGCACACCATCAAGGCGGTGATGCTGGCCACTCTGGCAGGGGAGGACTGAGCTTTTTCTAACGTGTGGTTAATTGGCGGGGGTTATACTGGTACCCAGCGAGTGAAACACAGCGGTACTTTTTTGGGCCAAAGGGCAGGGCGGAAATGGAACTGAGATTATGAAAGCAAAAATACTGGCGCTTCTGCGGGAGCGGGGAGATTATGTGTCCGGGCAGGAGCTCTGCGAGCAGTTTGGGGTGTCCCGCACGGCGGTCTGGAAGGCCGTGGGACAGTTGAAAAAAGAGGGTTACAGCATAGAGGCGACGCCAAACAGAGGCTATCTTCTGGCGCCTGAGAGCGAGGTCTACGGGCAGCATGAGCTGTGCAGCCGCATGGGCACCAAATGGGCAGGGAGAAGGGTGGTATTTTACGAAACTCTTCCCTCCACCAATCTGCAGGCCAAGCTTGACGCGGAGAACGGGGCCGGGGAAGGCACCCTGATTGTGGCGGACACTCAGACTGCAGGGAGGGGCCGCAGGGGCAGATCCTGGAGCAGCCCCGGAGGAAAAAATGTGTATTTTACCCTGATCTTAAAGCCGGATTTCGACCCGGAAAAAGCCGCCTGCGTGGCCCTGGTGATGGGACTTGCGGTGGCGGAGGGCATAGAGAAAGCCTGCGGCGTGCAGGCGGGCATCAAATGGCCCAACGACATTGTGGTGCAGGGGAAAAAGGTCTGCGGGATCCTGGCGGAGATGAGTGTGGAACAGGATTTCATCCACTATATTGTGGTGGGAGTGGGAATCAATGTGAAGGAGCAGGAATTTGCGCCGGAACTTGCAGACCGCGCCACCAGCCTCTGGCAGGAGTGCGGCCGGAATGTGTCCAGGGCCCGGCTGGTGACGGAGGTTATGGGGGCCTTTGAGGCCTGTTATGAGGAGTTTCTAAGGGATGGATTTGCAGGAAAAATCATGGAGCGCTACAATGGTCTTCTGGTGAACCGGAACAGGGAGGTGCTGGTTCTGGATCCCCAGGGGGAATTTCGGGGAATCTCCCGGGGAGTCAATGAGGAAGGTCTGCTCCTGGTGGAACGGGAGGAGGGCTCTGTGGTGGAAGTGTATGCGGGAGAGGTGTCCGTGAGGGGCATCTACGGTTATGTGTAGGTGGGTGGAATGGAGAGCGGAAAGACAGTGCTGTGCGGCGCTAACGCCTATGAGATGAAATACTATTTTAACGAGAGTTTCAGCAATATTCCGGAGTCCGTGAAGGAGGAACTGCACATACTGTGCGTGCTCTTTACAGAGGAGGTGGGCGGTGTGTTCACCATTGCCTTTGAGGAGGACGGGAATGTGGTGCTGGAGACCAACGCGGACGACGACGATATCTATTATGATGAGATCACCAGCGGCCTGATGGTGTCCCAGGTCAGAAGGCATAGACAGGAGCTTTTTGAGACATTGCGGCTGTATTACCGGGTTTTTGTGCTGAAAGAAGATGGGGCGGCCTGTCTGGGGGAAGAGGAATGAGTCTCCGGCGGCGTGTCACTTAGACAGATTCCCCGGCTGGGTTTGTCCGGGGCTGACAGGGAGGTAGGACGGTTGATTCTGGTAATTGATGTGGGCAATACAAATATGACCCTTGGGGTGTATGAGGGGGAGGAGCTGAAGGCGACTTTCCGTATCATGACCAAGATGCCCAGGACATCCGATGAGTACGGAGTCCTGATCACGCAGCTTCTGGAGCACAGGGGGATAGAGGCGGAGAAACTGGAGGGGTCCATTGTGGCCAGTGTGGTTCCGGATGTGATGCACGCCCTGATGGGCGCTCTGGCCAGGTACACAGGTACCCGGCCCATGAACGTGGGGCCGGGGGTGAAGACGGGCATCCGCATTGTGACGGAGGACCCAAGAGCCATCGGCGCAGACCGCATTGTGGACGCCGTGGCGGCGTATGTGAAGTACGGCGGTCCTGTGCTGGTGCTGGATTTCGGCACAGCCACCACCTATGACCTGATTACGGAGTCGGGGGAGTTTGCAGCGGGCATCACCGCCCCGGGCATCCGTATCAGCTCAGAGGCGCTGTGGGCCCAGGCGGCAAAGCTGCCGGAGATTGAGATCCGCAAGCCAAGGTCCATTCTGGCACAGGAGACCATTAGCAGCATGCAGGCGGGGATTGTCTACGGGCAGATCGGCCAGACAGAGTATATTGTCCGCAAGGTTCGGGAGGAGAGCAGGATCCGGAATCTGAAGGTGGTGGCCACAGGGGGACTGGGCAGGCTGATTGCGGAGGAGACGGACGCCATTGACATTTATGACAGCTCTCTTACCCTGGACGGGCTGCGGATTGTATATGAAAAAAACAAAAGGTGAGGACATATGGATAAACTGGAGATCGGCGGTGTGACTCTGGAAAACCGTGTTATATTGGCTCCCATGGCAGGTGTGACAGACCTGCCATTTCGTTTGCTGTGCAGAAGGCAGGGAGCGGGGCTGGTGTGCATGGAGATGGTCAGCGCGAAAGCGGTATATTACAGAAATAAAAATACGGAAGCCCTTCTGGCGGTCCACCCCCAGGAGGGGCCGGTGTCCCTGCAGCTGTTCGGCTCGGATCCGGAAGTCCTTGCGGACACGGCAGGGCGTCTGGAGGAGGGGCCTTATACTTTTCTGGATTTCAACATGGGCTGTCCCGTGCCCAAGGTGGTGAACAATGGGGAGGGTTCCGCTCTGATGAAGGATCCCAGGCGGGTGGAGCAAATCCTCACGGCCCTGGTGAAGGCGGTGCGCCGTCCTGTGACGGTAAAGATTCGCAAGGGTTTTGACCAGGCTCACTGCAACGGGGTGGAGATTGCCAGGATTGCCGAGGCCTGCGGGGCGGCTGCGGTGGCGGTGCACGGGCGGACCAGGGAGCAGTATTACAGCGGCCGCGCGGACTGGGACATTATCCGCCGGGTGAAGGAGGCGGTGAAGATACCGGTGATCGGCAACGGGGATGTGGACAGTCCCCAGGCGGCTGCAGAGATGCTGGAGACCACCGGCTGCGACGGGGTTATGATCGGCAGGGCGGCCCAGGGAAATCCCTGGATCTTTCGGGATACGGTGGAATTCCTGGAGACGGGGCGCATGCCGGAGGCCCCCGGGGCAGAGGAGAAGAGGCGGATGGTCCTGGAACACGCGGAGCTGATGTGCCAGTGGAAGGGGGAGTACACCGCGGTGCGGGAGATGAGAAAGCACCTGGCCTGGTATACGGCAGGGATGCCCCACTCCGCCCGTTTCCGGGGGGAGATCAATTCCATGAACACAATGGAGGAGCTGAGGGCGGGGGTGGAGACTATTTTCCGCTGAGGCCGCATATATTTTGTCCATGGACACCATTGTATTTTTCTATAAAAAAAGAGGGGCCGGGAGGCCCTGGGCGGAGCCGGTGGGGCTGAAAACTTATATGCTGATCCGGGTTCCCATGGATATGGGGGAGGAGTGGCCGGGCAGGAAAGGGTGTGGCGGGGCGGCGGAGGATTCCCGCCCCGGGGCCTGTCGCAGTCTGGAGGAACCGCCGGGCGGCAGGAGTATTTTTGGCCGGCTGTGGGCGGCGCTGCCCCATCCCCTGAGGAAGCTTTGGCAGCGGCGCAGGGACAGGGTCCGGCAGCGGCAGGAGGAGAGGGAGGCTTTGGAGAGGGAAGCCCTCATGAGAGAGTCCATGGAAGGGCTGTCCCGGGAAATTGCGGAACTGGCGGGGGAGGACGGGAACTGTTATGCCGTGTACGAGGACAGTCTGGAAAGGAAGATTTCCCCTCTGTGGAAGGAGTATTTTCAGGCGCCCCGGTTCCAGGGCTATACCCGGCGGTTCTGGGTGGAGCTGCTGATGGAGGAGGCTGTGTGGCCCCGTTTTGTGGTTCTGGGGACGGCGGAATGTCTTCCTGAGGTGATGGAAAAGTATGCCCACAGGATGAAGAGTCTCAGCTGGATCCTTCCGGAGGGAAGCTGTGACCTGGCGCTGCAGGATTTTGTGGAGGATTTTTACTTGGAATACGGGCTGGCGGTGACGATTAAGACATTTCATCCTGTCTCGTCCGCGCCCTGGCGCAGGGAAGGGGCCCTGGCGGCGGGGTTTCTGGCGGGGGGACCTCCAGCCAGCATTCTGGACTTTACCGGAGAGCCCTGTCTGCTGCTTCCGGCGGCGGAGGGGAGTGTGTGGCTGGATATGATGTCCATGGAGGAGAAAAAAAGGCGGATTGAGGCCAAGGGGGCCGGGATCGCTTATTTTTCCCTGAAGGAGAAGTGGCGGCGGGCACAAAAACGGTGCAGTGGTCCTGTACTGCCTTGACACTGTAAGGAAAAGTGGGTATAATACGGGAGATTGCATCGTGCATTCAGGACGGCAGGGGCGGGCTCTTGGCAGCGGAGCTTCTGCCGAGGCTCCCACAGTGGAATGGGGGCATATTTATCAGTGTGGAACAGAAAGGTGTCAGAAGTATGCGTGAGAAGAAAAATATCCTGACCTATGAGGGACTCAGGAAATATGAGGATGAACTGCATGAACTGAAAGTCGTGAAACGCCAGGAAGTCGCTCAGAAGATCAAGGAAGCCAGGGAGCAGGGCGATCTGTCCGAGAATGCCGAGTATGACGCGGCCAAGGACGAGCAGCGCGACATTGAGGCCAGAATAGAGGAACTGGAAAAAATTCTGAAAAACGCCGAAGTTGTGGTGGAGGACGAGGTTGACCTGGACAAGATCAACATTGGCTGTGTGGTCAGGCTTCTGGACATTGAGTACAGTGAGGAGCTGGAGTACAAAATTGTGGGTTCCACAGAGGCGGACAGTTTAAAGGGCAGGATCTCCAACGAGAGCCCTGTGGGCAAGGCGCTGATCGGCTGCAAGGTGGGGGACAATGTGGATGTGGAGACCGCCGCAGGGGTGTTCAGCTACAAGGTTCTGGAGATCCAGAGAAGCAGATAGCGTGAAAGTTCCGGAGCATGTTGGAAGGTTCAGACAAGCTCCGGGCAGCGGGTTCCAGGGATTGAGTAAATACGGATAGGAAGAGGTATATTATGCATTGGTCGGACAAGATTGCTGACAAGGTCATTCAGAGAAACCCGGACAAGGAGGAATATGTGTGCGCGGCGGGCATCAGCCCCTCGGGCTCCATCCATATCGGAAATTTCAGGGATATCGCCACAAGCCTGTTTGTGGTGAAAGCCCTGGAGAGAAGGGGGAAAAAGGCAAAGCTTCTGTTCTCCTGGGACGAGTATGACAGGATCAGGAAAATTCCTGTGAATGTGGCCCGGGCTAACAGCGATATGGAAAAATATATCGGAACCTCTTACGCGGATGCTCCCAACCCTTTCGGCACGGAAGAAAAGACTTATGCGGAGTATTTCGAGAGAGAGTTTGAGGCATCCATTGCCAGGTTCGGCATCAAAATGGATTACAGATATCAGGCTCAGATGAACAGGAGCGGTAAATATAAGGATTATGTCATAGAGGCCCTGCAGAAGCGGGGGGAGATCTTTGACATTCTGGACAGTTTCAGAACCCAGGACGCCCAGGAGGGAGAGCGGGAGGCGTACTATCCTGTGAGCATCTACTGCCCTGAATGCGGCAGGGATACCACGAAGATCACGGCGCTCTCGGAGGACTGTACCAGGGCGGACTATGTGTGCAAATGCGGTCACAGGGGTGTGCATGACTTCCGCACAGACTATAACTGCAAGCTGGCCTGGAAGATTGACTGGCCCATGCGCTGGAAGTATGAGCAGGTGGACTTTGAGCCCGGCGGAAAGGACCACGCCAGCCCCGGGGGCAGCTATGAGACCAGCAAGGTTATCGCGGAGAAGATATTCCAGATCCAGGCTCCTCTCTTCCAGGGCTATGAGTTTATCGGCATCAAAGGTTCCACAGGTAAAATGTCAGGCTCCACAGGGCTGAATCTGACGCCGGATACATTGTTAAAGATCTATCAGCCGGAGATTATTCTGTGGCTCTATGCAAAGTCGGAGCCCAACAAGGCTTTTGACTTCTGCTTTGACGATGGGATTCTGAGGCAGTATTTTGAGTTCGACAGGCAGTACAAGAGCTGGCTGGAGGGAACCGCCGACGAACATGTGCAGGATATTATGAAGAGCTGCCTGATGTTTGAGGAGAAGATCAAACTGGTGCCCATGTCCCATCTGGTGCAGCTGGGGTCCATTGTGGACTTTAATGTGGAAATGCTGGAGACTGTGTTTGCCAAGATCGGGACGCCTTATAAATATGAAGACTTCAAGGACAGGCTGGATCTTGCCAGGTACTGGCTTGAGAACTGCTCCCCTGAAAATGCCAACAAACTGTGCCCTGTGAGGAACTGGGAGGTGTACAGGGGGCTGGACGAGAAGGAGAAGGAGGCTGTGAGCCTGCTTCACCAGGAGCTCTCCCAGAATACGTACACCCTGGAGGAGCTGAACACGGAACTGTATGAGATCCCCAAGAAGATCTACGGATATGAGGCGGAAAATCTCAAGGGGCTCCAGGGAACATTTTTCAAAAATGTATACCGGCTGCTGCTGAACAAGGAAAAGGGGCCCAGGCTCTACCTGTTCCTGTATGCCATAGAGAAGGAGCAGTATCTTGGTCTTCTGGACTTCTCCACACCGGTCACGGAGGAGGAAGAGAGAGCCATGGCAGCGCCTGTGGAGCCGGAGGAAGTCCAGGAACCGGAGCGGAAGGTGGAGTACGGAGATCCGGACCCTGTGGAGCCCGTGGGGGAGGAGATTTCCCTGGAGGAGTTCAGGAAAATCGACCTGAGAGTGTGCAGGGTGCTGAAGTGTGTGGAGATCCGGAAGGCCCACAGCTGTTATAAGATCACACTCTTTGACGGAATCCAGGAGAGGGTCATTGTATCCACCCTGAAGAAGTACTATAAGCCGGAGGAGCTTATCGGCAGGAAGATTATTGTGGTGGCCAACCTGAAGCCCGCCAGGCTTATGGGGGTCACAAGCCAGGGCATGCTGCTTGCAGCCACCAACAATGCCTGCGGCTGCCAGGTGGTGTTTGTGGATGATTCTGTGCCGGAGGGTACCAGGATCTGCTGATTTCCAGGCCATTTGTTAAGGTATGTCTGGAACCGCAGAGTGCGGTTTCGGACATACCTTTTGTAAATTTAGGAAGGATATATCTGATTTTCGCAGGCTTCCGAAAAGCTTGGTCGTTACTGGAAAAAATAAAGAGGCACAGACCGGGCATGTCTGCCAGTCATCTCCCGTGGGGGAGCCGAATATGTATCTATAGACAGCAGCTGTATGCCCCTATGGTCCGGGCGGCAGCGAGAAGCTGAGAGGAGCTTATATGAAGGTAGTGGTTTTGGCAGGGGGGCTCAGTGCCGAAAGGGATGTATCCCTCAGCTCGGGGAGCATGATCTACAGGGCTCTGAGAGAAAACGGGCACCGGGCGGTACTTCTGGATGTGTATCTGGGATACCCGGAGGACCCGGAAGGAATCTTTGAGCGGGAGACGGAATGGGATGCCGGCGTGGGTGTTGTGGGGAAGAAGGAGCCGGATCTGGAGGCCGTGAAAGCTCTGCGGACAGATGGGGGAAGGAGCTTTTTCGGCCCCCATGTGCTGGAGATCTGCCAGCGGGCGGACTGTGTGTTCCTGGCCCTGCACGGGGCCTGCGGGGAGGACGGCAGGATCCAGGCCTGCCTGGAACTGCTGGGGATCCCCTACACGGGGGCGGGCCCTGTGGGGTCCTGCCTGGCAATGGACAAAGGTCTGACAAAGGACATTTTCCGGGTATACGGCATTCCCACACCTGGAGGTATTCGGCTGAAAAAGGGCCAGGATGGGGTGAAAATCCCATATCCCTGTATTGTAAAAGCATGCTGCAGCGGCTCCAGCATAGGGGTATGCAGGGCCGGCAGTGACCAGGAGTATGAGAGGGCAAAAGAGGAGGCGTTTCTGTACGGGGAGGAAGTGATTGTGGAGGAATACATCCAGGGCAGGGAGTTCTCCGTGGGGGTTATGGATGGGAAGGCACTGCCGGTGATAGAGATGGCGCCCAGGGAGGGATTCTACGATTACAGGAACAAGTACCAGGCGGGGACCACAGTGGAGACCTGCCCTGCGGAGATTTCCCAGGAAAAAGGTCGGGAAATGCAGGAGATTTCAGAGCGTGTGTTCCGGATTCTGAGACTGGAGGGCTATGCGCGCATGGACTTTGTCATGAGCAGGAAAGAGGAAGTATTCTGCCTGGAGGCCAACACTCTGCCGGGGATGACACCCACTTCCCTGCTGCCCCAGGAGGCGGCAGCGGCAGGGATGGACTTTGGGCAGCTTTGTGAAAAAATTCTGCGGATGGCTCTGGAGCGCAGGGCGTAAAGCGCTGAAAACGGCAGCAAGAACAAAATAAAAGGTGGAGATTTAACATGATGAATCTGACAATCAGCGAGATAGTGCAGGCCTGTTCCGGCAGGTTTGTGCCCGGCGGAGAAGAGGAGGACGGCAGCAGGCAGGTCAGCTGTGTGGTCATCGACTCCCGGCAGGTGGAACCCCAGGGGGTATTTATCGCCGTGGAGGGAGAGAGGGTGGACGGACATAAGTTTGTCTCCCAGGTGTTTGCCCAGGGAGCGGCCCTGGCGGTGGTACAGAAAGGGCCGCAGCAGGTGGAGGAAGCCTGGGGCAGCCCGGCCCAGGGATGGGGCAGCTACATTTTGGTGAAGGATACTCTTCAGGCCCTGCGGGACATTGCGGAGGCCTACCGGAGGAAACTTACCGTAAAAGTCGTAGGTATTACCGGAAGTGTGGGAAAGACCAGCACCAAGGAATTTGTGGCGGGAGTTCTCTCCCAAAAGTACAGGATACTGAAGACGGAGGGGAATCTGAACAATGAGATTGGGGTTCCTCTGACTCTGCTGCGGATCCGCCCTGAGCATGAGGCGGCTGTGGTGGAGATGGGCATCAGTGATTTTGGGGAGATGCACAGGCTTAGCAAGATGGCCCGGCCGGATATCTGCGTGCTGACCAATATCGGCCAGAGCCACCTGAACAATCTGAAGGACAGGGAGGGCATTCTGAGGGCCAAGTCGGAGATTTTCGACTATATGGCCAAGGACGGAGAGATCTGCCTGAACGCTGAGGATGACAAACTTTCTGCACTGAAGGAGATCCAGGGACATAAGCCGCATTTTTTTGGTCTGGGGAAAAATGCCCTGGAAGAAGTCTCGGTGGTGGATATTGTGGGCAGAGGGCTCTCTGGCAGTGACGCGGTACTGCGCAGGCCGGAGGGGGAATTTGAGGTTCATATTCCCCTGCCGGGCCTGCACATGGCCTTGAACACGGCTGCCGCGGCCTGTGTGGCAGGGCTGTTGGGCCTCACCGGAGAAGAGACGGCTGTTGGAGTCGGCAGTGTTCAGGCTGTCAGCGGGCGGACCAACATTCTCCGTCTGTCCCGGCACACTGTAATAGACGACTGCTATAATGCCAATCCTGCATCGGTGCACGCGGCTCTTGACCTGCTTGCCCTGGCGGAAGGAGAAAAAGTGGCGATTCTGGGGGATATGCTGAACCTGGGAGAGAATTCCAACAGGTATCATAAAGAGGTGGGGGTCCATGCGGCACAGTCGGGTGTGAGTCATCTGATCTGTGTGGGGGAGGAGTCCCGGCACATCTGTCAGGGAGCGGCTGACAGCGCCAGGAAAATTGGAAGAGTGTCTCATTTTCCGGATGTGGAGGCTCTGGTGGAAGCGTTGGAGCGAAATCTGGGGGTTCTGGTTCCGGAGGGAAGCACCATACTGGTGAAGGCCTCCCACGATATAGGATTTGCCAAAGCGCTGGACTTTTTGAGGAAAGTTTCGGAGGACGGCCAATCTTAGGAAAATCTTAACCTTATTTTGCCCGATATATGAGAAAATAAAAATAATAAGTAATGTAATGGGGTACGGTATGGACGAAAAGATACTGGTGGCGGAGGACGAGAAAGAGATTGCAGATCTTGTTGCGCTGTACCTGGAAAATGAAGGATTTCAGGTGGTAAAATGTTATACGGGGGCGGAAGCACTCCGGGCTGTGGACCGGCATACCCTGGAACTGGCGGTTCTGGACATTATGATGCCGGAGGTAAGCGGCCTGGAAGTCTGCCGCCGCATCAGGGAGAAACACAATTATCCGATTATTATGCTGACGGCCAAAGGGGAAGAGATGGACAAGATTACCGGACTGGCTCTGGGGGCGGACGACTATATGACAAAACCATTTCTGCCCCTGGAGCTGGTGGCCAGGGTGAAGGCCCAGCTGCGCCGGTACAAGAGATACAATACAGGATCGGTCCAGGAGGATGTGCTGGAGATTTCCGGTCTGACCCTCAACATCGGCAGCCATGAGTGCTTCTTAAATGAAAAACCCTTAAATCTGACCCCCACAGAGTTTTCTATCCTGCGCATTCTCTGCCAGCGCAGAGGACAGGTGGTCAGCGCGGAGGAACTTTTCCACCTGATCTGGGAGGATGAATACTACACCAAGAACAATAACACTATCACAGTACACATACGTCATCTGCGGGAGAAGATGGGAGATTCTTTTGAAAATCCCCAGTATATCAAGACTGTCTGGGGATGCGGCTACAAGATCTGAAGAGGAGACAGGGTGAAAGCGGGAAAAAAGGCATTAAAGCTATTGGTGACGGTTCTGCTTCTGGCAGGCGGGCTTGTGTTGTGCAGGCTGCTCTATCTGCTCTTTGACAGGGTAATGAACGGGTTTGTGGTGGACTGGTTTGAAGAGAACTACGTCCTGGAGGAGTGGGTGGTGCTGAGTTCTTCCGGTGAGGGGTTCTATCAGAAGAGCATCAAATGGTGGAAGGTCAAAAGGCTGCTTCTGGAGACTTTTTCCGTATCGGTGGTCCTGGGGATTGTCGTTACAAGGATGGTTTCCCTGCTGTATGCATCAAGGCAGGAGAAGAAGGTGCTTGGAGCTGTGGGGGAGAAGATTGGGGATTTCATGCATCAGTCCCGGGAGGCATCGGAGGTATTTCCTAAGGAGTACGCGCCGGTAACAATACAGATGGCTCAGATTAAGGCCAACATGGAACGCCAGGAACGGATGCTGAAGGAAGAAGCGGCCAGAAAGAGCGATCTGATCACTTATCTGGCCCATGACTTGAAGACTCCCCTTACCTCTGTGATTGGATACCTGAGCCTGCTGGATGAGGCGGCGGACATGCCTGCGGAGCAGAGGGAGAAATATGTGCATGTGGCCCTGGACAAGGCCCTGCGGCTGGAGCGGCTGATCAATGAGTTCTTTGATATCACCCGCTATAATCTGCAGCAGATTGTGCTGGAGAAGGAGAGCGTGGATCTTTCCTTTCTGCTGGTGCAGCTGACGGATGAGTTCTATCCCATTCTCAGCGCCCATGGGAACAGGGTCAGGCTTGACCTGGGGCATGGGGAAGGCGTCACAGTCTATGGGGACGCGGAAAAGCTTGCCAGGGTGTTTAACAATATCCTGAAAAATGCTGTTGCCTACAGCTATCCGGACACAGAGATCCAGGTGAGGCTGGAGGAGGCGGGGGGAAAAGTAAAGCTCTTTTTTTCCAACCAGGGCAGGACAATTCCTCACCAGAAACTGGAGCTTCTTTTTGAGAAGTTCTTCCGCCTGGACGATGCCCGGGCCACCAATACAGGCGGGGCGGGACTGGGGCTTGCCATCGCCAGGGAGATTGTCACCCTTCACGGGGGCGCTATCAGGGCGGACAGCCAAAACGAGGTGACAACCTTTACTGTGGAGCTGCCGGGTAATGGAAGCTGAGTTTTTGTCTGGCTCAAAAATATTCTTTCTTCAGCTGGAAATACCGCTCCGATATGATTCCCCCTACGTAGCTGCCCAGGTTTTTCCGGGCAGCCCGGTCCATTTCGTTCAGGTAGATGGGCTTTTCAAATTCTATCACCACCGTGGCTCTCTTGATCCTGGGCAGATGGTCTTCCCATACGCTGGCAGAGTTTACAATGGTCATGGGAACCACGGGAACCCCTCCTTTTTCTGCGATCTTAAAACTGCCGTCCCGGAAGGGAAGGAAAGTGTCATTTACCTTGTTGCGGGTGCCTTCCGGAAAAATGCACAGGGATACTCCGTTTTTTACTTCTTCCACGCCGGTGAGGATGGTCTTGAGTCCTTCTTTGATATTGTCCCTGTCCAGGAAGAGACAGTGAATGTTCTTCATCCAGCTGCTCAACAGGGGCCACCGGTTCATTTCCTTCTTGGAGACATAGCCTGTGACGCCGGGAAAAAGCGTGTAACTCAGGACGATGTCAAAGTAGCTGCGGTGGTTGCCCACGAACAGTGCAGCGCCATCCTGGGGCAGGTTTTCCTGGCCCTGCACAATGACTTTGGCGCCGGCCAGGACGGTGACACAGCGGAAAGCCCAGGATATGATTGCCTTTGAACTTCGGTCTCTGAGTTCGGGGCTGCGCTTTCCTATGACCCATTCCACCAGCAGAACGGGGATGCTCAGGATCAGGAAGAGAAATAAAAATAGGACCACTAAAAGCAGACGTACCATGACTTTAACCTCTCGTATTATTGATTCTGCCCAAAAGCACCGGGGGCAGGGCAGTCTTATTTTAGCATATAAATTCCAAACTGTACATAGAATAAATCAAAACAAAAAAGACAGGGGACAACATAGTGAAAAAAATACGGACAGCTCTGCTGCTGTGGGGGATTTTTGCTGCCATAGTGCTGTCGGTGGGAGGCTGCACCATGCTGAGTGAGGAGAAGATCAAGCTGAGAGATCTGGACTTTACGGTGCTTGGGGAGGAAAAGATACCGGAACAGCTGCGGTCTATCATTGATGAAAAGAAGGGCGCAGCTTTTCAGATTACCTATACGGACAATGCCAGTCTGTACATATGTGTGGGCTATGGGGAGCAGGAGACAGGGGGATACAGTATTGCGGTGAATGAACTGTACCTGACAGAGACGGACATTATCGTCAACACCAGCCTTCTTGGGCCGGATCCTTCGGAGAAGAACAATAAGACGCCTTCATATCCCTATATTGTGATTAAGACGGAATTCCTGGAGCAGACGGTGACATTTGAATAATGCGTGGGTTTATGTTTCCGGGAGGCTTCTGCCACAAAGGCTTGCTTTTGCAGCCGGGTCCATGTTACACTGAGAAGAAAAGCGTGGAGGAGTGGAGGGATAATATGCTGCTGATACAGAATGCTCATGTGATAGATCCGGCTTCAGGCAGGTCGGAGGAGTGCGATATCCTGGTGCAGGGGGAGAGGATTGCCCAAATAGGAAAAAGTCTTCCGGCGCCGGAGGGAGAATGCGGGATCATTGATGCCCGGGGGCTTGTGGCGGCCCCAGGTCTGGTGGACGTGCATGTGCATTTCAGGGAACCGGGATTCACTTATAAGGAGGATATTCACACAGGTGCCGCCGCCGCTGCCAGGGGAGGTTTTACCACTGTGGTGATGATGGCCAACACAAAGCCGGCCATAGACAACAGGGAGACTCTGGCATATGTACTGGAGAAGGGAAGGCGCACGGGCATCCATGTGCTCTCCTGTGCCAGTGTGACTGTGGGACTTGGGGGCAGAGAGCTGACTTCCATGGAGGAACTGGCGGAGCTTGGGGCGGCGGGCTTTACCGATGACGGAATCCCGCTTCTGGAGGAAAGTCTGGTGCGCAGGGCCATGGAGAGGGCGGCGGCGCTGGATAAACCGGTGAGCCTGCACGAGGAGGATCCCGGGCTTATAGAGAACAACGGCATCCACAGAGGAAAAGCCAGCGAGTATTTCCAGATGGGAGGTTCCCCCAGGGAGGCCGAGATCAGCCTGGTGGAGCGGGATCTGAGACTTGCCCTGGAGACAGGGGCCAGGGTCAACATACAGCATATCAGCGCCAGGGAATCGGTGGAATTGCTGCGGCAGGCAAAAAAACAGGGCGCCGCCGTCCATGGGGAGGCGACACCCCACCATTTCACCCTTACCCAGGAGGCTGCCATCCGGTACGGCACACTGGCAAAGATGAACCCTCCCCTGCGGGAGGAGGCGGACCGTCAGGCCATTATCCAGGGATTGGCGGACGGTACCATTGACATGATTGCCACCGACCATGCCCCCCATGCCCCCTGGGAGAAGGACAGGCCTGTGGCCCAGGCTCCCAGCGGCATTATCGGACTGGAGACAGCCCTGCCCCTGGCCATTACCGGCCTGGTGGATACAGGCTGCCTTTCCATGGAACAGCTGATTGGTCTTATGAGCACCAACCCTGCCAGACTTTATGGCCTGGATGCGGGGTATCTTGCCCAGGGCGGTCCGGCGGACATTGTGCTTCTGGATCCTGGTGCGGAGGTGGTGCCCGGGGAGTATGCCTCCCGGTCTTCCAACACGCCGTTTACAGGATGGCGTCTGAGGGGCAGGGTGGTAAAGACCATAGCCTCCGGCAGGGTGGTCTACTGTAACGGTTGCGGGAATGTGTTTTGAGACCTGTAAATCCCGCAGAATTGCACAGAGGGCAGACACCTAACTCTGCCGAAGTCCTGCCCCAGGGCTGCCCTGGACAGGGGTCATTTCTGGAACAGATCCCACTCTTTCAGGATGGCGTCCTTGTCCTTGAGCCCCTGCCGGTAGGCCATGTTTGTGTGGAATGCGATCATCTCGCTGTATAAGTCTGTGATGGTGTGGTCAAGTTCCCTCAGTCTTGTGAGGAGCCTTTCCTTTTCCTCTTCCGCCTGGGACAGGGACTGGTGGAGAGCCAGATAATCCTTGTTTTTTGTAAGAATCTCATCCAGCCTTTCGTTGGTGCCGCATTCTACCAGAATGTCATAAATTTTCTTTTCCATTTTCCTCGCCTTTCTTTTGTAAAATTTTTACCTGACAGTACCATTATACGCTTTTTTCTGGGGGATGTCCATGCTTTCTGACAGATGGAACCGTTCAGACAGTGCCCTGTGCAAACGGTTAGATGTGCGGGACAGCGTTTTTTACTTGAAATAATGTTTGGTGAGTAGTAAAATTACAGGGATAAAGCAGGTGGAGACGGAGAACAGACTGTTTTTTTGACAGGGAGAGGATGGGAGGAATGAAACAGAAACAGACAGCGGGTGTGCTTTCTCAGAGGGAGGCTGCACCGGGAATTTTTGACATGTGGATTGAGACTTCACTGGCGGCGGAGGCGGTGCCGGGACAGTTTATCTGTGTTTACCCCAGGGACAGGAGCACCTTGCTGCCCCGCCCCATCAGTGTCTGTGAGACAGATGGGCAGAAGGGCCGTCTGCGCGTGGTATACCGTGTGGCAGGGGCGGGAACCAGGGAATTTTCCGGCTATGGCCCTGGGGAGAAGATCAGCATCATGGGGATGCTGGGCAACGGCTTTCCCCTGGAGGCAGGGCTTTCTTTAAAGCAGAAAGAAAAGGACGTGTTTCTCATAGGGGGCGGCATTGGCATTCCTCCCCTTGTGGAACTGGCGAAACGCCTTAGGGCGGAAAGTATCCGGATAATTCTTGGGTACCGTGACGGGGAGCTGTTCCTGAAGGAGGACTTGGAGAAGTATGGGCGGGTGTATGTGGCCACCCAGGACGGCAGTGCGGGAACCAGGGGAAATGTGATGGATGTTCTGGCCCAGGAAGCACTGGAGGCAGGTGTAATCTATGCCTGTGGCCCCATGCCCATGCTGAGGGCGGTGAAGACCTATGCCCTGGAGCAGGGGATTTTGGCGTATCTCTCTCTGGAGGAGCGGATGGCCTGCGGGGTTGGCGCCTGCCTGGGCTGTGTGGCGAAAACCACCCGTCCGGACGCGCACTCCCATGTGAACAATGCCCGTATCTGTACGGAGGGGCCGGTGTTTGAGGCCCGTGAGGTGGACATATAGCCGGGGAGGGCTGTGCGGGTACATCCCTTGGCAGGTGCCCGCAGGTAAATTTCTGGCCGGCCCGCGGCGCCTGGCCGGGATAGACCTGCGGGGAGAGATTGCAACTGGAGTTAGGAGAGAGAATATGAATACAGAAGTGACACTGGCAGGTATTACCCTGAAAAATCCTGTTATGACTGCCTCAGGAACCTTTGGATCCGGCATGGAATATTCGGAATTTGTAGATCTGAACCGGCTGGGGGCGGTGGTGACGAAGGGGGTGGCCAATGTGCCCTGGCCCGGCAACCCCACGCCCAGGGTGGCGGAGGTATACGGCGGCATGCTCAACGCCATTGGGCTTCAGAATCCTGGAATAGATGTGTTTCTGGGCAGGGATATTCCGTTTTTGGCAGAGTATGACACAAAAATCATTGTGAATGTCTGCGGCAGGACTGTGGAGGACTATGTGGAAGTGGTGGAGCGTCTGAGCGGGGAGAGTGCGGTGGACATGCTGGAGATCAATGTGTCCTGCCCCAATGTAAAAGAGGGAGCCATCGCCTTTGGCCAGAAGGCGGATGCCCTGTATGGTATCACCAGGGAGATAAAACGCCATGCCAGACAGCCGGTTATCATGAAGCTGAGCCCCAATGTGACGGACATAGGAGAGATGGCCAGGGCGGCGGAGGCGGCGGGGGCGGATGCCCTGTCTCTGATCAATACCATCACTGGGATGAAGATTGATGTCCACAGGAGAAAATTTGTGCTGGCCAACAGGACAGGGGGCATGAGCGGCCCCGCCATTAAACCCATTGCGGTGCGGATGGTCTACCAGGCGGCCCAGGCGGTGAAGATACCCATTATCGGCATGGGAGGAATCGCCACAGGGGAGGACGCGGTGGAATTTCTTCTGGCGGGGGCCAGCGCGGTCAGCGTGGGCGCCATGAATTTCGTCAATCCTCAGGCCACCATGGATGTGGTGGAAGGCATTGAGGAATATATGAAAAAATATCATGTGGAGAATGTCTCCGATCTGGTGGGAGCTGTGGAATAAACAGACAGCCGTGAAGGGGGCAGGAGCTTTCAAAACTGCCCGGGAGAAACTCAGAAACGGCGGAAACGCCTTGGGGTCAAGGCCTGTGTCCGGGCATATTTGGCGGGAAACCTTCATATATATGCATATACGAGTATATGTGGAGGTATTTGTGTGGAGCTGTTAAAGAGAAATATACATATGGACCGCATCAAGGTACAGGCGCTCACCCAGTTTACCCTGGAGGACGACCTGAATATTCCGGAGAACAAGCCTGACATCAGCGGTCTGAACCTGGAGAAGGGGGAGCTTGTGATCGATGAGATCAAGCCCGGAACCGACGCAGTCACTGTCAGGGGAAGACTCAGTCTGTCGGTGCTCTACCACACTGTGGAGGATGGCGGCAGCCTGGTGGTTCTGGAGGGGAAGGTTCCCTTTGACGAGAAGATCAACATGCAGGGGGTCACTCCGGCGGATACGGTTGTGGTGGAGGGAGAGGTGGAGGATGTCACGCTGAGCATGATCAATTCCCGGAAGCTGAACGTCCAGTCCCTGCTCACCATGACAGCCCGGGTGGAGGAGCTGTATGACGAGGAGGCGCCCATAGCCGTACAGGGGGACGAGAAGGCCGAGTACCGCCGGAGGCTCCTGAATCTGGCGCAGATTGCCATATGTAAGAATGATATATTCCGGCTGAAGGAGGAAGTGACCCTGCCCTCCAACTATCCCAATATTTTTCAGATCCTCTGGAACAATGTGTCTCTGGGGGATGTGGAGTTCAAGGTGATGGAGGAGAAGCTGACGGTGTCCGGGGACATTCATCTGTTCCTTCTCTATGAGGGGGAGGGGGAGGACCATCCATGCCGCAGCTTTGAGACCACCCTGCCTTTCAGCGGCGTTCTGGAGTGCCATGGCTGCAGGGAGGGGATGCTGCCGGATATCCGCTACCAGCTGGGGCAGCAGGAGCTGGCGGTGCGGCCGGATTTTGACGGGGAGGAGCGCAATATCGGTCTGGAACTGGTGATGGATATCGCCATCCGCATCTATGAGGAGGAGAGTCTGGAGATCATCTCCGACATTTACGGTGTCTCCAAGGAGATCAGCACCCAGACCCACCGGGCAGATCTGCGCAGGCTTCTCTCCAGAGTCACGGGCAAGACCAAGGTCACGGATCATGTGCGGGTGAGCGGTGGGACGGTGCTGCAGCTTCTCCACAGCGAGGGAACGGTGTCTCTGGAACAGCAGTCCACCGTGGAAAACGGTATCCTTCTTCAGGGGAGTGTCCAGGTGAGAGTCATGTATATCACCGGGGAGGATGAAGCTCCCTACGGCAGCACCCAGGCTCAGATTCCTTACCAGTACACGCTGGAGGTGCCTGATATTGCACCGGAAGACATGGGGAAAGTGCGCGCGGAGGTGGAGCAGCTTCAGGTGACTATGCTGGATGGGGAGGAGATGGATGTGAAGGCCATTCTCAGCTTCTCCACAGTGGTCTTCAAGAGCGTGCCCGTGGAGCTGATCACCCAGGTGAGCGTGTCAGAGCTTGACAGCGGCAGAATGAGCAGTCTTCCGGGGATGGTCATCTATATGGTGAAGGAAGGGGATAACCTGTGGAATATCGGGAAGAAGTACTATGTGCCCGTGGAGGGGCTGCGGCAGCTGAACGCCCTGGACAGCGACGAGGTGAAGCCTGGGCAGAAACTTCTCATCGTAAAGGGCAGCATTTGAGCTGACCTGAGATAACAGACCACGTTTTGCAGCAGAGAGACTGGTGATTTGGGAACGAAAAAGGCTTTCGCATCAGAGTGCGAAAGCCTTTTGGTATGTCTGTGGGTGTTATCTGACTGCTTCCTTGTCGGTGCTCTCAGGGGTAGTCGGAGTGGTAGTAGTGTTTTTCTTGGCCTCTTCCGCCATCTTGTCGAATTTCTCCATCACCGCATCGTAGGTGCGCTGGGAGATGTCGGGCAGGTCGGAGCCCCAGGTCTTGGAAGCCTTCTTGAAGCCCTTCTCAAAAGCACTGCGCATATCCTCAATTTTGTCAGGATCGCCTCCTGTGAGGGCATTGGCAAAATCAATGATCCTGTCTGAGGTCTGATTTACGCCCCAGTAACCGTCCTCGGCAATGTCCTCCTGGGCCTGAAGCCTGGTAGCCGGGTCCACAGTGAAGTTGCCCTTGCTCAGGAAAGACCAGATATCATTTGCCTTGCCGTAGGTGTTTGCCTGTCCGGCCATCATCTTCTCAACCAGGCTGCGCATCTGTGAAATCCGTGCGTCCGCATCGGCTTTCAGCTTGTTGATCAGGTTCGTGTCAGGCTTGTAAGTCTTCGGCGCGGAAACAGCCTCCGTTTTGGAAGGCTCATAAACGACACCTGTATCTGCGGGTTTGGAACTGCTCCCTGCGCTGGATCCCGCATTTTCCGCAGCGGTGGTGTCAATCTTTGTGTTCTCTGCAGCAGAATAGCTGTAGGCAGCAGCGGTCTGGCTTGATGTAACTCCATTTACACTCATAGTAATCCTCCTTCTGACGAATGAACGCCCATTTTCGCCTCTGGCGGCGCCGGGGCTTTTTTGCCGTCGGCACAGAGCACCAGGGCAACATCATCCATGATTGTGATATAAGTTATTTCGGCATGGAGAGGAAAAATGTTTAGCGGGGCCAGGATATTTATGGAAATAATCAGTGAGGCAGAAGGCTGGTTTTCAGGCGCCGCAGCCTTCCGCCCGGATGTGGAGAAGACAGTCGCTGACAAGACTGTCCTGGGAAGTGAGAAAATAGTCTGCCCGGATCTCCAGAACATCCTCCTGAAGAGAGGATTCCACCCATCTGGCGGATACATCCATTTTCAGAGAACCAAAGGGAGTGGCATAGTCCGCAGCATGGGTTCTGCCGGGCTCAAAAATCATATGGGAGCTGCCCTCCCCCCGTCTGGTGAGCTCCAGGGTGGATCCGGTTAATTTCAGACGATTTCTGCAGGGAACACCTCCATCCTCCCCTGGTTCCTGGTAGAGGAGATAGTGGCTGCCGTCCCTTTCATAGTATGCGCCCTGGGCCCTGGTTTCCACAACGGTCTCACTGCCGTCCTCTCCCCGCTGCGTGCCGGTGACGATCACCATAACTTTTTTCATTTTCAGGTCCTTTCTCCTGTGTTCAGAGGGCTGGACTCAATAGGCTTCAATGTTTATGGCTCTGGCGGAGAGAATGCCGTACTTGATGATGGAGTTGGCAAAACGCAGGAACTTTTCCGCCATGTCGCTGACATAGAACTGGTAACGGTTGCTTCCCAGGGCGGGGGTCTGGCTGTTGAGCAGATCCAGCCCTGCCAATAGCTCCTTTAACTCTCTCGCCGTCTCGTAGGCAGGGTTTACCAGGGTCACTTCCGGCCCCATAATCCGGCCCAGGGTGGAGCGGACCAGGGGGTAGTGGGTGCAGCCCAGGATGAGGGTGTCGATGTCAATGTCGATCAGCTCCGACAGGTACCTTCTGGCAATCTCCTCGGTGACGGGATCCTCCAGCAGCCCTTCCTCCACCAGAGGCACCAGCAGGGGACATGCCTTGCCGTAGATGGTGACATTCTGTTTCAGCTTTTTTATGTACTCGGAGTAGATCTGGCTTCCTATGGTGGCCTCGGTGGCGATAACCCCGATTCGTCCGTTCCTTGTGACCTCCGCCGCCGTTCTGGCCCCCGGCCTGACCACGCCTATTATGGGAATGTCGGATTCCTGCTCCAGGGCCTCCAGAGCATAGGCGCTGGCGGTGTTGCAGGCCACCACAATGGTCTTCACCTGGAAAGTGCGCAGAAATCTTACAATCTGTTCCGAAAAACGTGTCACAGTGTCCCGGGATTTGCTCCCATAGGGAACCCGGGCAGTGTCTCCAAAGTAGATGATTTTTTCGTTGGGAATCTGCCGGATGATCTCCCGGACCACAGTAAGTCCGCCCACACCGGAGTCAAATACCCCGATGGGGGCGTCTTTTTTCAGCAGCTCTTTATTCAGTTCCATCTTTTTCATGCAATGCCTCCCAAAGCAAGTTGAGATTTGTGAGCAGCCTGCTGCGGAGGGTGATCTTTTCAGGGGGTGCGCTCAGGAGTTCCAGGTAAAGTCCGTCCTCAAAGCTCCATTCCCGCGGCAGGGCGCACAGCTCCCCGTTTTCATCCTCCCTGTATATGTTCACAGTATCCGGAGTCAGGGTCAGCTCGGGATAGATCAGCCCCCACCAGCCCAGGGCGGCCCACAGGCCCGCCGCAACACGAAGTACAAGCCATTTCTTTTTCATGCAATATCCTTCATTTCCTTTTTCCGGGAGTATTGCCGTGAAAAAACCGGTTTATACACCTTTTCCGCCGTCTTCCTCTGCCCTGTCCAGGCGGATGCGGCGGATAATGGCTTTTTTCTGGTTGTCGATGTGGGTCCTGGCGGCCGCTGCCGCAGTCTCCTTGTCCTTGCCCACAATGCTCTCATAGATAATTCTATGCTCATCCACCAGAGTTTGATGCTGGCTTGTGTCCTTGATATATTCAAAACGATACCGGTACATCTGTTCCGACAGGTTGTTGACCAGCTGGATCAGGCGCTGGTTGCCGGTGGCCTGGACGATGATGCCGTGAAGCGCCACATCCGCCTGGGCGATTTTCCTTGCATCCCCCTCCGCCACGCGCTGTTCAAAGGCAGCGCAGGCTTCCCGCAGAGCCTCCAGTTCTCCTTCCGTGATCCGGTCACAGGCCAGTTCCGCGCAGAGGGCGTCCAGGGCGCGCCTTACCTCCAGCACGTCGCTCATGCTCTTCTCCGTGATCTGGGATACGGCGGCTCCATGCCTGGGGATCATGGTCACAAGCCCTTCCAGCTCCAGCTTGTGGATGGCTTCCCGGATGGGGGTGCGGCTTACGCCCAGCTTGTCAGCCAGGTGAATCTCCATCAGACGTTCGCCGGGTTTCAGCTCACCGGTCAGGATCGCCTGGCGCAGGGTATTGAAAACGAGGTCGCGGAGGGGAAGATCCGCCTGCATGGATATTTTCATATAGTCCCTCTCTCCAATCAGGGTGCATAAGGAATTGTCTGCCCGCAGGCGTCAAAAGGGGCCTGTGGGTCTGGTCAGAAATACCTGCCTGGCCTGGCCTTCCCGGGTGAGTTGTTCCAGGGCGGCCCTGGCCTGGGCTTCCTGTCCTGCCGGGAATATGCCAAAGACCGTGGGGCCGCTGCCGCTCATCATTGCGTTAAGCGCTCCCTCGCCGCGCATAACCGCCTTGATCTCCTCGATCACCGGATATTCCTCCACGGTGACCCTCTCCAGTACATTTCCCATGCTGGCCGCCACCTGGTCTAGGTTCTGTCTCCTAAGTCCCTCTATGATCCCGTCAATATTCGGATGCTCTTCGATCGCGTGGGAATCCAGCTTCTCGTAGACCGTCTTGGTCGAAACGCTGATCGGCGGCTTGGCAAGCAGAACATAGCACTTCGGCATAGCAGGAAGAGGCGTCAGACATTCCCCGATCCCTTCTGCAAGAACCGTTCCGCGCAGGATGCAGTAAGGCACGTCTGCCCCAAGCGTCACCCCAAGAGCCATCAGCTCCTCCTGCGACAGGCCCAAGGCAAACATGCGGTTCATCCCGAACAAGACCGCGGCAGCATTCGAACTGCCGCCCGCCATCCCGGCCGCCACCGGGATGTGCTTCTCCAGCGTGATCTTCACCCCCTCCTTGATCCCGCACTCCTTCATCAGAAGGTCTGCCGCCCGGTACGCCAGATTATTCTCGTTGACCGGAAGATAGAAGAGATTGGAGGATAAATGGATCCCCGGCTCCTTCGCCTTCTCGATCCGAACCTGATCATAGAGATAGACCGTCTGCATGACCATGCGGACGTCATGATATCCGTTCTGCCGTTTCCCCAATACATCCAGACCCAGATTAATCTTTCCCAGTGCCTTTAATTCTAATTTATCCATATGTTTTCTCCTTGTATCTTGTATACAGTGTGCTTATAGTATACTCATATTTTCCTTAAAAATCAATATCCTGTCGCCTGCTTTTATTTCTTCTGAAGGCAATTCATTCACCTCCATAATCCCTTCTACCGTTGTATTATACTTTTTCGCAAGATCCCACAGAATATCTCCGTCCCTGACGATATAGCCCGTAATGCCTGGGCGTCTCTCCATTTCTTCCATATCAAAGGGGGTAAACTCTATCTCCCTGATATTCCGAATACATACCGGCTCCTTTAAGAAGCTATGAAATGCCAGAACCGCCTTAATCTCAATCTCATCCGTCCCCAGAAGTCCGATTGATAACTGCTCTACCGCATAGGTCAGGCCGTAGGTCATATTTGCCGCCGTCTCGTTGCTCTCTAGCAGATAGGAAAACGGAACCATTCCCTGCCAGGTATCGAACGGGATTGCATCATCTGCCTTGACATACAGAAAACTGATGTGCAGCACGCCTTCAATCTGGATGCCTCCCTCTGCCGCCTCGGTATGCTCCACCTGTATCCTTGCGCTGCTATGGCAAATCTGCAGGATATCGTCCTTAATCTCCGGCAATGATAACTGCTCCGTAACCTTGCATTTGGAGTGATTCTGCATAAGCAGGCGTTCCAACTGCTCCTCCGTAATTTTCGGCATACAGCTCTGCTCCAATGAATATGCATCCGCAAGAATCTCAAGCCGTTCCTCCTCGTAAACTATCAGACGTACTTCCAACGTCGCCTCCACCCCGATTAGGCGCATTTCACCGTCCTCATCCATCCTCACGTCGATATTCACATCCACAAGCTCAGGATAGATTTGATGATACATCTTATCCTGAGCCCCATAGCACTCGATGCGCCCCTCGTAGGGAACCGTCTGCTCAATCCAGTCTGTTTTGCCGTCCAGGGACTCATAGAAGCAGAACAACAGCAGTTCTCCCTGTATTCTCAGCTCATCCGCCTCCAGACGGGTATCCAGCTTCCGGCTCGTCACCTCTGTCCAGAGCAGAGTTCCAATGTTCTCCTTTGTACCGCCTATGGACACCTCCTCCTTAATCCGGTATGTATCCTTCATCGCAGCAAAAACTTTCAGAAATTCTTTGCTCTCGAACCTCTTGTACAAAGACTGCCCGCACTCAATATCTGTCGTAAGCTCTGTCTCATGTTTTCCCTCTGAGCACACATTAAGCTCAGCCAGCGTCTTAATGCTAAGCTTCCTGGAATGAATTGCCGTGACCGTCAAATCTACGCTTGAAGACTGGACAAACAGATTTCCTACAGGCTCCTGCTCAAGATAAATCATTTCCTCAAAGGGAATTCTCCCCTCCAGGCAGGAAAGCCTCGTCTCCCCCTCGTCCGTCACGTACAGCACCTTAAAATTCAGTTTTCCCGATACCCTTATGTAGTTCTCCACTACCTTCATATCCTCAACGGTCAGCGTTCCTTCTCCCAAGATTACTTTCTTGACGTCACTTTTCGCGTCTGGTACATTGTAATCATCGTCAATGTAAAACTGGTCGGTAATCCTGTTTCCTGTCCTGTAAGTCTGCATTTGTCTGGTTACATATTCCATATCTGGGCCTCCTACTCAAATTCAATCTGTTTATCCGTATACTCCATTTTTATTACCACATAGGGGTAGGTTTTCTTCTTCAGAATCTTCTCCTCTTTTTTCGGTCCTAAGAGACTGGTCCCAATCCGTATCTCCTGCTCCGTCTCGAAACACTGGTCTACCGTTATGCTGTATCCGCTGGTCTCCTTTACCCCATAGCCTCTGGCGACATAGAGATATCCCTTGTCACCGTAACTAAGCTTCATCTGTCCTTCTTTCCCTTCCTCAATCTGAGCCATAAATTCATCGGGAACGTCTTCCTGGTCAACCACGGTAAACTCGATATTTCTTATTTTCTTATGATCCGTCTTTCCTGCTGCACATGCCGTCAATATCAGGATACAGAGCGGCAGAGCCAGAAATATGTAGTATCTTTTCATAAGGACCTCTTGTCAAGTTACTTTTCACCCTGTACAAAGGACTTGCGGGGTATTGTCAGTCACAAAGCGCAAAGTATCTTCTCACAATATATTCTCTCTATATCATACACACCAACTCTAGGAAAAATTCCAATTTTGTAGTATAATTGGTTTTATTAGTGACTATGAAAATGAATGAAGGAGATTATTATGAAAAATAATGAGAGACTTTCTGGGATTCTGCTGCATCCAACATCCCTCCCTTCCCCTTACGGAATTGGAGACTTGGGTGAGACAGCCTACAGATTTGTGGATTTTTTGGTAAAGGCAGAACAGCATCTATGGCAGATCCTTCCCCTGACACACACAGGCTACGGTGACTCTCCGTATCAAAGTTTTTCCGCTTATGCAGGGCAGCCGCTTCTTATAAGTCCGGCACACCTGATGGAGCTTGGGCTGGTAACTGCCGCCGACCTTTTAAACGTTCCGTCCGGCGATCCAGAATCGGTTGATTACGGCTCCATCATCCCTTGGAAGCAGTCTGTATTTAAGAAGGCTTACACACATTTTATGGATGCAGGCCCGAAGCTGCTTTCGCTTCACACAGAGTTCTCAGATTTTATACAGGAGGAGCAAGCATGGCTTGACGATTACGCTCTGTTCATGGCATGCAAATCCGCAAATAATGGGGTAAGCTGGCTTGACTGGGAGGACAAATACCGAAGGCCCACCCCTGAGTTTAAGCAAAAGCTTTGCAGCGCATTAAAGGAACAGATTGGTTTCTATCAGTTCCTACAGTTTATCTTCTATAAAGAATGGCTTGCACTGAAAGACTACGCAAATAGCCGTGGAGTAAAGATTATTGGAGATATCCCCATCTTTGTATCCATGGACAGTGCAGACGTGTGGGCGAACCAGCACTTGTTCCAGTTGGATACCAAAGGCTACCCTCTGAAGGTTGCCGGTGTTCCTCCGGATTATTTTTCAGCTACCGGACAGTTGTGGGGGAATCCTTTGTATGATTGGGAGGCTCATGAGAAGGAAGGCTTTTCATGGTGGATTTCACGCATCCAACACCAGCTTAAGTCCCTTGATATCCTGCGAATCGACCACTTCCGCGGCTTCGAGTCCTACTGGTCTATTCCGTATGGTGAGAAGACTGCCATCAATGGAAAATGGGTTCCCGCGCCCGGATATGAATTGTTCCGTGCGATTCAAAAGACCCTGGGCGACGACCTTCCCATTATCGCAGAAGACCTGGGAATCATCACACCTGAGGTGGATGCGCTGCGAAGGGAATTCCGTTTCCCTGGAATGAAGGTATTGCAGTTTGCTTTCGATAACATGGGTGAGAATGATTACCTGCCTTACCGTTTTACCACTCCAGACTGCGTCTGCTATACAGGCACTCACGACAACGATACAACCCTTGGCTGGTATCGGACTCTTAGCTCAGACTGCCAGCGCCGAATCCGTCGGTATACCCGCTGTACGGACGATGAGACAAGAATTGGGCGGGAACTGATTGCCGCTGCACTTGGCAGCATCGCAGGATATGTGATTTTCCCCCTTCAGGATGTGCTTGGCTACGATTCTTCGGCAAGGATGAACACTCCCGGAACCGCTTCCGGCAACTGGAGTTGGCGTTTCACAGAAGGCGCCCTTCGGGATGAGCTGGCTTTTGCACTACGGGAAGATACGATTTTATATGGAAGATATCATATGCCAGCCCAACAGACTGACAATGAACCGGATACAAATGATGAGCTTCTGAAAGAGCATGAGGCAGAGGCAGACGCCGAAAATCAACTGGCAGACCTTGAGGCAGACATAGAAAATACACTGACAGACCTTGAGACTGTCGCAGAAGATCAACTGACAGACCTTGAGACCGTCGCAGAAAATCCGCTGGCAGCGAAGAATCATGTCCAGACAGGAGGACCCAATAGATGATCAGGTTTATTTTATTAGTCCTATTCCTCTTTTCGTTCCTGCTTTTCGGAATCCCAATGCTAATCATTGAATGGGCGCTTAGCAAATGCATAAAGAATTTTAACAAAGAGGCAAGCGACTACCGCAGTCTGCGGGTGGTTCAATGGGCGTTTCGGGGCCTTTTGTGGATTACCGGAGTGGAGGTGACCGTAATCGGTGAAGAAAACGTACCGGATGAACCCGTCCTCTTTATTGCTAACCACAGAAGCTATTTTGATATCCTGCTGACCTATTCCCGCTGTAAGCGGTTGACCGGATATGTGGCCAAAAAGGAGATGCTGCGCTACCCCATCCTTCGTGACTGGATGAAACGACTGTACTGTCTCTTTTTGGACCGCGATAATCCCAAGGAGGGCTTAAAAAGTATACTGGAAGCAATCGATCACGTAAAAAGGGGGATCTCCATCTGCATTTTTCCGGAGGGAACCCGAAACGACGGCGAAGAACTTAGTATGCTCCCCTTTCACAGCGGCTCCTTTAAGATTGCGGAAAAATCCGGATGTGCTATTGTGCCAATCAGCCTGAACAACACTCACACCATGTTTGAGCAGCACATCCCAAGAATAGAAAAGACCCATGTTGTAATTGAATACGGCAAACCCATTTATCCAAAGGAGCTGGATAAGGAAACCCGCAAGCGAATCGCACCATATTGCCAGGAGATTATCCAGGAAACCATTAACCGTAATCAGGCGTTAGTGTAATTGACCCCTTTATCAAAAGATTCAGCATTTTACATTTAGTCATACAAGTGCTATAATAGAACAAATTCTATTCACATGCGGTTTGGAACACCGCTTAACAACCAAAGGAGCAAAAGCAGAGAGATGAACAGACAAGATTTAACTTTGCTGACGGACCTGTACGAATTGACCATGATGCAGGGGTATTATGCGAAGGGCCAGCATGAAAAGGTTATATTCGACGTATTTTTCCGGCAGAATCCGTGTAAGAACGGATACTCGGTCTGCGCAGGACTTGAACAGGTCATCCAGTATATCAAGAACCTAAATTTTACCTATGAGGACGTGGACTATCTGAGGGGACTTGGCATATTCAGCGAAGATTTTCTACAGTATTTGAGCGGTTTTCATTTTAGCGGCGATATTTATGCCATTCCGGAGGGAACAGTGGTATTCCCTAAGGAGCCTTTATTGAAAGTAATTGCCCCCATCATGGAGGCGCAGCTTGTGGAGACTGCAATCCTAAACATCATTAACCACCAGTCGCTTATTGCAACCAAGACGTCGCGTATCGTATTTGCTGCCTCCGGAGACGGAATCATGGAGTTTGGACTGAGGCGGGCACAAGGGCCGGACGCGGGCTTATACGGCGCCCGCGCGGCAATCATTGGCGGCTGCGTAGGGACTTCCAACGTTCTGGCAGGACGTCTCTTTGACGTCCCTGTAATGGGGACTCATGCCCATAGTTGGATTATGAGCTTTCCGGATGAATACACGGCATTTAAGACCTATGCTCAGATGTATCCGGACAACTGTACTCTCCTGGTGGACACCTACGACACTTTAAAGTCCGGAGTTCCTAACGCAATCCGTGTATTCCAGGAATTCCGTGACGCAGGGAGGACATTTAAAAAATATGGAATCCGCCTGGACAGCGGTGATCTTGCCTATCTGTCTAAGGAGGCCAGGAAGATGCTGGATGCCGCCGGTTTTTTGGATGCGTCCATCTGCGCATCTAATGACCTGGATGAATATCTCCTGCATGACTTAAAGATGCAGGGCGCTGCCATCGACTCCTGGGGAGTGGGAACGAATCTGATTACCTCCAAGGACAATCCGTCCTTCGGTGGTGTTTACAAACTCGCAGCCATCCAGAACAAGGAGGGTACTTTCGTCCCCAAGATAAAAATTTCTGAAAACACAGAGAAAATTACGAATCCTGGTAACAAAACCATTTTCAGAATCTATGATAAAACAACAGGAAAGGTAAAGGCAGACCTCATCTCCTTTGCAGACGAGACTTTTGATACGAATGAGGATATGCTTCTGTTTGACCCCATCGAGACATGGAAAAAGACAAAGCTTACAGGCGGGTCTTATACCATGCGCGAGATTCTTGTACCTGTCTTCAAAAATGGAGAATGTATTTACAAGTCTCCTTCTGTGACCGAGATTGCAGACTATTGCAGGCAGGAGAAGAAGACGCTGTGGGATGAGACGAAGCGTCTGTTCTATCCTCACCAGGTCTATGTAGACCTATCGCCAAAACTTTACGAAGTGAAGAAGGCTCTGCTGAATCAGATGAGCATTACCGAATAAAAGGAGATATTTTCTATGAAGATAATTGTATTAGCAGGCGGACTAAGTCCAGAACGTGACGTATCCCTGACCTCCGGCGCCGGAATCTGTAGGACTCTGCGTGAAAAAGGGCATCAGGCATTTTTGATGGATGTATTTTTCGGGTATCCCTATGACGCCGATAAACTTGAGGAAGTGTTCGACCTTCCAGGTTATGGGCTTGAGATTGCAGATGGCATTAAGACCACAGCCCCAGACCTAAAGGCGCTTCAAAAGTCCCGTCCGGACCAGTCTGACAGCCTGATTGGTCCCAATGTAATTGAGCTCTGCCAGATGGCGGACATTACTTTCATGGGGCTTCACGGCTCGATTGGGGAGGACGGTAAACTGCAGGCTACTTTTGACGTTCTTGGCATCCGCTATACCGGCCCCAACGCCCTTGGCTGCTCCCTGTCCATGAATAAACTTGTGGCAAAGCAGATTTTCAAGATGTCCGGCGTACCCACGCCAAGAGGCACCTCCCTTACCAGAAAGACCAAGGATACGCCCCTTTCAGAGCTGGGCTACTATCTGCCACTTGTCATCAAGCCATGCGCCAGCGGCTCAAGTATTGGAGTCTATATCGTACATACGGAAGACGAATACAAGGATGCCATACATAAATCTTTTGACATTGACAGGGAAGATGAAGTTGTGATTGAACCCTATATCAAGGGACGTGAATTTGCCTGCGGCATTATTGCAGGAAAAGCGCTTCCTCTGGTGGAGATTATTCCAAAGAATGACTTTTTCAACTATGAAAATAAATACCAGGACGGCGGCGCTCAGGAAATCTGTCCTCCTAAGTCTATTGATACAATGACTCAGCAGAAGATTCAGCGTGCAGGAGAGGCGGCTTTTGAGGCCCTTCGGATGGATGTTTACTCACGAGCTGATTTTATCGTTGACGATGAGGACAATAGCTTCTACTGTTTGGAGGTCAATGCCCTGCCCGGAATGACTCCGGCAAGTCTGCTTCCAAAAGCGGCGAAAGCTGACGGACTGGAATATGACGCCCTGTGCGAACGGATTATTGAGGAGTCTTTGTTGTCACGATACGGCAAGGCCCACATTACGGAATATAAAAATGAAAATACAGAGGCCTAAGGAGGCGTTATCATATGAAAAACCTTACGCTTGAAAATATTACAAAAGCCTGTCAGGGAATTTATCACGGGGATGAAAGTCTCTATGGCAGGGAAGTAGAGGGAGTCGTGATTGACAGCCGGAAGGTAAAGCCCAACTATCTTTTTGTGGCCATCGACGGGGTCAAGGTCAACGCCCACAAATTTATCCCTGATACAATCAAAGCCGGCGCCCTCTGCGTGGTTTCCCATGAGGACCTGGGCGAAACGGATTTTCCTTACATCCTTGTGGAATCCACGGGACAGGCGCTGCTGGACATCGCAAAGCTGTATCGTGATTCATTTGATATCAAGGTGGTAGGCATTACAGGCAGCGCTGGAAAGACGAGCACCAAGGAAATGATTGCCTCTGTTGCCGCACAGAAATACTGCGTCCATAAGACTCTGGGGAATTTCAACAATGAGTGGGGGCTTCCCATCACTATTTTCGGACTGGAGGAAGGACATCAGGTGGCAGTTCTTGAGATGGGCGTCAATCATTTTGGAGAAATGCGCCGTCTTTCTTCTGTGGCAAGTCCAGATATCTGCGTGATTACCAATATTGGTGTGGCTCATCTGGAATTTTTTAAGACGCGGGAGGGAATTTTCCGCGAAAAGACACAGATGATTCAGGATATGAAGAACGGCGGCACTATTATTTTAAACGGAGACGACGACCTCCTGTCACAGACTGCTCCCATTAAAGGGGTAAGTCCGATTTTCTTTGGCATGGGGAATGAGAATTCTTTTTATGCCGACCATATTAAGCCGCTGGGTCTTAAGGGAACTGCATGTACCATCTATCTTCCGGATGATACTTCCTTTGAGTGTGTTGTTCCTCTGCCTGGAATCCATATGGTTTCCAATGCCCTTGCAGGCGCGGCCGTAGGCTGTACTCTTGGTCTTACACCAGAGGAGATTAAGGCAGGGATTGAAGGACTTCCTTCCATTGCAGGACGCAACAATATAATTAAGACTGACCGGCTGATTATTCTGGATGACTGTTATAACGCGAATCCAGTGTCCATGAAGGCTTCGATTGATGTACTGGATATGGCAATCGGGCGCAAGGTTGCTGTTCTTGGCGATATGGGGGAGCTGGGCGAGCATACAGGCGAATTACACAAGGAAGTCGGTGAGTACGCCGCAAAGAAGGGGATTGACCTTGTATGCGGAATCGGGCCGATTTCCAAAGAGCTGGTAGAGGGAGCGGCAAGGGGCGGCGACGCCACAAAAGGGGTCTGGTTTGAGACAAAGGCTGACTTCCTGGCCGCTATGGGCACCCTTTTGAAAAAGGGGGATAATATCCTTGTCAAAGCCTCCCATGGGATGCAGTTTACGGAGATTGTAGAGGCCCTTCAGGCGATATAGAAAAATGTAATACTGGCAGGCGGATTTCCTTATGGGACTGTCCACTTGCCAGTATTTTTTGCTTCGTTGATGGTCGGGCCGCCAAACAGGCGGCTTCTCCTACACTCCCTCTCCGTCAAACTCCGGTATAAAGCTCTGGCGCGCTGCTTTCCCCTCCTGTATATAGCCACATTCCACTCCAAGCTCTAGGGCATAGTCCACAACCTTCTCATACTCTCTTTTCGTCACCCTCCGACCAAGAAGGGCATGATTTTCTACCTGGGACATAGGTGTATACTGATTCATAATGCTAATCAGAATACGGTTCCCATAAGTATTGTACAGATACCGGATTACTTCTTTAGAATTCTTAACATGCCCCGGCATCACCAGATGACGTACAACCACTCCTCTTTGCAGCAGTCCCGTCGTCTCGTCCATCTTGAATTCTCCTGTCTGGGACACCATTTCTTCCAACGCCTGCTTTGCATACACCGGATAATCCGGCGCCTGTGAATACTCCCCAGCAAGCCTCTCATCCATATATTTAAAATCCGGCAGATAGATATCTACATAGCCCTTCAGCATCCGCAGCGTATCCACCCTCTCATACCCGCTGGTATTATACACAATCGGAATATTCAGGCCCTGCCCTTTCGCCAGATTAAGCGCCTCTATGATCTGGGGTACGTAATGAGTGGGCGTCACAAGGTTAATATTGTTAGCCCCCTGGCCCTGCAATTCGAGAAAAATCTCTGACAGCCTTCCCACAGAAATCACTTTTCCTGCTTTTGCCTGGGAAATATTGTGATTCTGGCAGAAAATACAGCCCAGATTACAACCGGAAAAAAATACTGTGCCTGAACCAGCCTTACCAGAAATACATTCCTCCTCCCACATATGCAGAACTGCTCTTGCAGCCACAAGCTCTGCGGTCTCCCTGCAGTATCCAATACGCCCTGCCAGACGATTGGCATGGCACATTCTTGGACACAAAACACAGTCAGCCATACAGGTCATCTTCTTCATCCGACACCTCCCAGATACGCTCATTCACCCACATACACATGGTCTACCCTTCCCTTGACTTCATCTCCCAATCCATACACCACATGGCTTAGCACATACTGGCCCTCATTAATGAATACTTCCAGCAGATTACCGTCCACAAATATATCCAGCTCGCATCTGCCTCCAAGCTTCGGCGTGCTTCCTGTCAGACGATACCCTCGAAGTTTGCCGTACACCTTGCTTCTGTCTGCCCTGACGGTATCCTCCCATAGCCAGAGGCGATAACCGCCGATATCCAGACTCTCCCCTTCTTTAAGCCTCGCCCTTAGACGGTATGGCACAGCGCGGCCATTCTCCCTGGGAATACTGATCCTGCCGTCATTTAACTCCTCTTTTGGAATCTCCCTCTCAAAATATCGGTCAACCTCTGGATGTACCCGAAAATAAATCTGTCCCTCCACAACCTCCACCACTCTCGGCAGACACATCATACCGTTCCATGGTTTCTCCCCGCCATTCTCCACGGCTTTTGGCATCCGCATCCACCCAATCATCACCCGTCTGCCTTCTTTATCAACATTGGTCTGAGGTGCATACAAATCCATTCCGTAATCAACCAGCCTGCTCTCCCCTGTCAGGCACATATCACACGTAACCGTTGAAAACTGTGCCAATCCACAGACTGCGTAATGGGCATACTCCAATCCGTCTTGCGCTGCATACATGGGCGAACCCATAAAAACATAACTGCCGTTCACTTGAAAGATATCCGGACACTCCAGAATCTTCCCGAACTGCTCGCTTTGATATTGGTTTGCATATTCCCAGTTTTTCGCGTCCCTGCTCCGAAAGAATAACACACGCCCTTCCTGTTCTTCATAAGTACTTCCAAGGGCCATATAATAACAGTCTTTGTCCTGCCACACCTTAGGGTCCCTTGTATGGGTCCGGTTTGCAATCTTCTCATCCATAATAACCGGAATAATCTTCTTCTTATCCTTCCAGTTGTCAAACCTATCCCCATCCTTTGACACAATCATAGTCTGGCACGTCTCATATCGGTCCTTATACGCAGTATGAATATTCTCCTCATCTGTCTCCAGATATCTCACCCCTGAATAATACAGGTATAACTTTCCATCCTTCTCAATGGCGCTTCCGGAAAACACTCCATTTTGGTCATACGCCTTTGTGGGGAAAAGCGCAATCCCCAGATGCTCCCAATGAATTAGGTCTTCACTCACAGCATGACCCCAGTGCATGGTTCCCCATACCGGCGCATATGGAAAATACTGATAAAACAAGTGATATTTTCCTTTAAAGTAAATAAATCCATTGGGATCATTTATCCAGTTTCCCGGAGCCTTCAAATGTAATATATCTTTTTTCATATAAAACACACCCTCTTCTATAAATTATCCCGCCTATGGGTTACCGTCAGATTCCGAAATCATTTTTTACGATATTATTATACTCTTTCTTTTTCCGTCCTACAAGATATGCTCCCGCCTCATCTTCTTTGGCTTCCCTTTTTTTCAAGATCATCGGTCCTTTTGTAAAGCCGAAAAAGAGGGCGTCTTTTGCCCTCTTTTCAAATCCTATCTTATTTACTTGACTGCGCCGGCTACCACTCCTCCGATAATCTGTTTCTGAAGCGCCACATATAATACCAGAATCGGCACTACACACAGTAACAGCCCCGCCATAATCGTACCATAATCCGCAGAATATGTTCCATAAAAACTATAAGTAGAAAGAGGCAGCGTCAAAAGCTTCTTGTCTGACAACACCAGCGACGGCAGCAGGAAGTCGTTCCAGAAAGCCATCGAGTTTAGAATCACCATGGTTGATATAATCGGTTTCAGCAACGGAAGCACAATTTTAAAAAATGTTTGAGAGTGTGTGCAGCCGTCTATGTATGCTGCTTCTTCCAGCGCGATTGGCACATTTCCCTTAATAAACCCATGGAACATGAACACGGACATTGCCATGGAAAATCCGGTGTGCATGAAAATCAGCGTAATCCTGTGGTTCAGTACGTTCAGAGTACCGCCATAGATGCTGACTAGGGGAATCATAATCGCCTGGAAGGGAATGATCATGGATGCAACCATCAGGGCAAACGTAAGCTTGGAAATACCATTATTATGACGCACTATATAGTATGCAAGCATCGCCGCCAGTAAGGTCACCAGCACCGTTGCCGAAACCGTAACAATGAGAGAGTTCTTAAAGGCATTCAGGAAGTCCATCTGAGTAAATGCCTTTACAAAATTGTCAAAGGACAAGCCCTTAATAGTATACAGCCAGGAAAAAGGGCTTTTTATAATATCCCTTTTCTGTTTCAGGGAGTTGATTACCACCATAAGGAACGGGAACATATATGCAGCAAAGATAATAACCAATCCCGCTATTGCAAGAAAATTAGCCACTTTTCTCTTATTTCCGCCGATTGTCGTCTTTTTCATTATGCTTCAACCTCCTGTTTCTTCGTCAGATATACCTGAATACCGCTTATGCAGGCTACAATAATGAATAAGATAAGCGCCTCTGCCTGTCCGACGCCAAACTGCCTGGAGGTAAACGCCTTCTCATATACATGCATTGCCGCCATCTCTGTAGTCCCATAAGGCGCGCCTGCCGTCAGTGACAGGTTCACATCATATACCATAAACGCCCTGGACAGCGTCAGGAACAGGCAGATTGTAACAGAGGACATCATAAGAGGCATGATAATATTTTTAAGCTTAATCCATCCAGAAGCGCCGTCGATGCTGGCGGCCTCCATAACATCCTCACTCAGCCCCATGAAGCCCGCAACATAGATTAGAATCATATAACCGGACAACTGCCATACAGATACCAGTACCAATGCCGCAAATGCTTTTGTTGGGTCTGACAGCCATGACACCTCAAACAAACTCCATCCAGTAGATTCTCCGATACTTACAAAGACTCTTGAGAATACAAACTGCCAGATGTATCCCAGTACAATACCTCCAATCAAGTTCGGCGTAAAGAAGCCTGCCCGAAAGAAATTCTGTCCCTTAATTCCCCGTGTCAGAAGATATGCAATGACAAACGCAAGCACATTTACCAGTACAACCACCAGGATTACATACTTAAATGTCAACAGTAATGATGTCCAGAACTGCCCGTCTTTGACTACGCCAGCAAAGTTCTTAAGACCGATAAAATTCTTCACCTTCGCTACCCCGTTCCAGTCCGTCAGAGTCAGGTAGATACCATATATAAATGGAACTATGACCACCGCGAAGAAACAGAACATCCCCGGAAGTGCAAACATACAGAAATCTTTCCCGTTATTTTTTGCTCTCATGTCTTATCCCTCTTTTCTATTCCTACATATATTTTTTAACAAAACATATAACGCATTTACCGTTTTACTCCTGTTCATCCCAATACTCCTGAATCGACTTTGTAAGTTCTTCTCTGTCGCTTCTGTCTGCCAGGTACTTCTGCATCGCCGCCCCAAGAACTGCCCAGTGGTCATTGGGTACGATGGCAGAAGCATTGAACGCCTTGTCTTCATGAACCTTCTCGTAAATATCCCGACTTAATGGGTCATTGGGCTCATAAGGATTATTCTGAAACGGAGGGATAATGCTGCAGGTCTTCACCAGCATCTGCTGCCCAATCTCACTGAAAACAATCCAGTTCAGGAATTCCTTTGCCGCCTCCTTCTGTTTATCTGTGGCAAGCTGCCCGTCAAGCATAATCTGTTTGGAGGGCGAGCCCTGAATCTTCTGGTTTGCAAAATCTTTGGAATCATTATTCATGAAATACGGAAGGAATCCATATTCATCCTCTGTCTCGGCTCCTGCCTCCTCAAGATTCGGCCACGCCCAGTTCCCGTTGAACCAAATTGCCGTCTTGCCGTCCACAAGGTCGATGGCCATCTCATCATAATCTGCACCAAGAGGATCGCCCTTGGCTACATTATACTTCTTCAGCACATCAAACATATCCAGGAAATCCGACAGCCTGTCATAAGTATCCAGCTCTAGCTTACCGTCCTTGATGGACTCAATCGTCTCCTGGGCGCCCTCTGACGTTCCGTCACTCGTCTCATAGATATACTGTAAGTGGTGCGCTCCCAGCGACCAGTCCTCCTTGGCAAGAGATACAGGTTTTGCGATACCGTTCTCTACCAGCCTGTCAAGAAGCTCTACGAATTCCTCCTGAGTCGTAATCCCATCCGGATTAAATTCTTCTCCCAAAGCCTTCTCAATCACAGCCTTGTTATAGATAAGCCCTCTGCCTTCCACACACAGCGGGAAGCTGTAGACTTTGCCGCCAACCTCTGTCAGATAACCTTCTGCCTCTAAGATCCACTCCTCATCAGATAAATCCTCTGCTTTTTCTTCTGCCAGAGCGATAACATCTGTAGTATCAAGTATGGACAGGGTAGGCGCATTTCCCGAATTATACATGCTTACCACCTTGGTATACGGGGAATCCCCGTCTGTCACAGGCATTACCTCTACATGGACGCCGGATTTGCCCTCGAATTCGGCTGCCATCTTCTCCAGCGCCACCTGTATCTCTGCCTTTGAATTCAAAAGCGTGATACTCGTTCCGTCTAAAGCAGAATCATACTCAAACGTATCCACAGAGGTATCGATTGGTATCTCCTTCTCCACCTCATTGGGATCATCCGGATCACTGGCAAATCCAAATCTACATCCAGTCAGCATCACGGTTGTCAGTACTGTGACAATCCCAAATGCCGTAACTCTTGTCATAAGATTTCTTTTCATGACCATTCCTCCTGATTTCCTGCATTCTCTGCATATTTATAAGACTACTATAACCGGTTAAGTAACCAGTAAAGTAACCGGTTACTTTATGTGTTTATAATAGCACTCTTCTCTATGTCCGTCAATCATAAAAAATATCTTTGTGAATCCTATACGATAACCAGAGCCTAAAATTGTATATCCTTCACAAAACCGGTTACTTAACCAGTTACTTATTGTTCTTTTTCTCCATATTTGTTATACTGAATTTGTAAATAATTTTGTTATTAAGGAAAATCATCTATCATGGCACAGAAAAAAAACGTAACCTTCAGTGATATTGCAGAATACACACATTTTTCTAAGACAACCATCTCAAGATATTTTAATAATCCAGACTCCCTTACTCTTGAGAACCAGGCAATTATTTCGGATGCGCTTGTCAAGCTGAATTATAAGGAGAATAAAGTTGCCCGTATCCTGGCAAACGGAAAGACAGAATTCATCGGCATCATTGTTCCCAGCCTTTATTTTCATTTTTTTTCAGAGATTCTGAATCAAATTCTCTCTACTTATGAGACATTCGGATATAAATTTCTTGTTTTTGTGGGAAATGAAAAGAAAGAGATTGAGAAACAGTACATTCAGGAGCTTCTTGCCTACAAGATTGAGGGACTAATCGTGTTAAGCCATACCATCCCTTCCAAATCTCTGGCAGCCCTTTCCATACCTATCGTATCGATTGAACGCGAGGACGAATATATTTGCAGCGTTAATACGGACAACTATGCAGGCGGCGTCCAGGCGGCCGAACTGCTTGCAGAACATGATTGTGAGATTCTGCTCCATATTAATTCGCCTACTGCCAAAAATATTCCCGCGTATGGCCGTATACAGGGATTTCTGGATGTCTGTAAGAAGCGCCGCCTGAAGCATCAGATTATCTACAGAGATTTAAAAGCAAACTATGAAGCCATACAGGCCCAGCTCAATGAAATTATTGATGAACTTGAACGCGATTATATGGGACAGAAAAAAGGCGTCTTTATATCCAATGACACCCACGCCAATATTTTTCTGAACCTGATTTTCCGCAGACACGGTGGGCTGCCTTCTGATTACCTGCTTGTCGGCTTCGATAATTCTCCCATTTCACGGGAAGCAATCATTCCGATTAGCACAGTCGGGCAGCAGATTGATAAGATTGCCTATGAAGCAGTAGGTCTTCTGGTGGAACAGATGAACGAGCGCAAAAAAAGAAATCCCGTTCCTCTAACAGAGCCCATTCATAAGATTATTCCTCCCATCCTCATGCAAAGAGACACGACAGAAGGGTAAGATATACAGCACAAAATAAAAGACCGCTCTATAGGAGATGAAGTGGTTGCCTTCATCCTATAGAGCGACCTTTCATTCGCTTAATTTCACTTAATATGAAAAATCTACATATTCATTCTCTCAACGATCTCCGCTGCCCTTGTGCTTCCTGCCACGCCTCCGAAGCCGGTCTCACGCAGACTTACATCCATCTTATCCCCAACTTCCTTCATTGCGTCAATCACCTGATCCACCGGAATCTGGCTCTCAATTCCTGCCAGAGCCAGATCAGCCGCCGCAATCGCGTTAAATGCGCCGCCTACATTACGTTTCACACAAGGAACCTCTACCAGACCGCCCACAGGATCACATACCAGCCCCATCAAATTCTTAAGAGCCATAGCGCAGGCATTACCAAGCTTGACCGTATCTCCGCCCTTGACATGGCAGATGGCGGCCGCCGCCATACCGGAGCCAGAGCCAATCTCCGCCTGACATCCCCCTGACGCACCCGCAAGATAAGCTCGATTGGCAATAATCTGCCCGATTCCCGCCGCTACATAAAGGGCCTCAATCATCTTCTCCTCCGGCACATGATACTCTCTGTAATACGTAACCAGCACCGCCGGCATCACGCCGCAGGCACCCGCTGTCGGTGCAGCGACAATCCGCTTCATACATGCATTGTTACAGCCCATCTTTAAAGCATTGCTCATGACCTTAGCCATGAAATCCCCACACAATGTATCGCCTGCCTCTCGATAGGCGTCCATCAATCCCCCTTCTTTTCCCACCATGCGGCTTCTGGACATTAGCTCAGGATCATAAGCGTCCAGACCGTCTAACATCGCCTGCCACATACGCTGCATTTCCTTCCAGGAATCTTCCTGCGTTACCCCACGCTCATCGGCATCCTCTAGCTGAATCGCTTTCCAGAACTGGATTCCTTCTCTCTCGCACCTAATCTGTGCTTCTTCCATCGATTGATAAGACATAACTCCTTGCTATCCTCTCTTTCCACAAATTCACTCGGTTAATACTGTCTCACAGATATTCAACCAGCCATTCTCTCCTATGGTACTAATTCGCAGCCAGGAACTTCACCCTGATAATACCTCTCTTGCTCTCCAGCTCCTCCATTGCCTTCTGGGGCACGATCTGATCCGTCTCCACCACCATAATCGCATACCCGCCCCTCTTGTCACGGAACACCTGCATAGTAGCAATATTAATCTCTGCATTAGCAAGCGCTACCGCTACTTCCTTAATCCGTCCAGGCTCGTCCACATTCCGGATAATTAATGTATTGCTCTCTCCGCTGAAATTCACGTCAATCCCATCCAGCTTGCAGACTCGTATCCGACCTCCGCCAATGGAATATGCCTGAATCTTCATGGGCTTCACACCTTCTGCCTCCATGATTACCTGTGCCGTGTTCGGGTGCGCCTCCTTAATCTCCTTGGAAGCGATGGAAAACTCCATCCCCTCATCTTTCGCCACCTGGAAGCTGTCCGGAATCCTCATATCATCCGGCTTCATTCCAAGCAGCCCCGCAATCAGCGCCCTGTCGGTTCCGTGTCCCTTTCCCGTCGCTGCAAATGAACCATGCAGATACACAGTTGCTTTTTCCGGCTGCCTCCCGAAAAGCTGTCTGGCAACCATCCCAATCCTTGCAGCACCTGCCGTATGAGAACTGGAAGGGCCTACCATAACCGGTCCTAAGATGTCAAATATACTTCCCATTTTTTCTTCCTCTTTCTTTCTTATTTTGACATATTTTTCTTTTATTATACTTGAAACCAATAGGGTTTACAATCATCAATTCACCTTTCAAGGCTACTTCTTTCTCCCTTTGTCCATAGCACATATGAGAGACGATTGGCATACAATGCAGTAACTATATATTTATGACAGAAAGGAGTCGATTATGTATATTATTTTCCCCTGTATCCTGTTCATTCTGGTACTTTGCGCCCTCCTTATGGTATGGCGGAAAAAATGTATTATTAAAAAAATCTGCTGTAT
>OFGR01000086.1_pt1 | contig 88060 bp, 77 predicted proteins | sample 1521811 | NCBI WGS metagenome assembly OFGR01 (sample SAMEA3504098, study PRJEB24116) | mouse gut metagenome | biome: mouse gut; feature: mouse-associated habitat; material: faeces | place: Denmark | collected 2011 | reverse complement strand
CCGGGCCATCTGGTGTTCAACCGCTCGGTGAGCTTGAAGGACAGCTTTAAGCCGTAATTTTGGGGGAGTGACTTTGTGGAGAAACGGATTTTTGTCCATGGTTCGGGGCATAAGGCCGCAAGCTGGGACGAGACGATTTCTTATATGGAAAACAGTGGCGACGCCCTGCGTCCGGACTTGGCCGCAATCCTAAATGGGAAAGAAGCGACTTATGCTAATCTATCCGCTTGCTTTGCGGAATATTGCAATAAAATTGGGGAGCCTGTCCATTTATGCGGTATTTCATTGGGGGGAATGCTGGCGTTAAGCTACGCCCTTGACTTCCCGGAGAAGGTAAAAACATTGGTTCTAATCGGTACGCCTCATAAAGTGCCAAAGATAATGTTTGGGATACAAAACGTGATTTTTAAGTTGTTGCCAAAGTCGGCGTTTGCAGGCATGGCCTTTGGCAAGGAGGACACTTTCGCTTTGGGGAATTCCATGAAGAAATGGGATGTTGGCGACAGAGCGGGGAATATTCAATGCCGGACACTGGTGGTCTGCGGGAAAAAGGACAGCGCTAACCTAAAATCGGCATATTATTTCGCTGAGGCCGTCAAACATGCGCAATTGAGGATCATGGAAAACGCAGGACATATTGTCAATGAGGAAAGTCCCAGAGCACTGGCGAAATTACTGGACGAATTTTACTGTGCGCAAGCCTGATGCTATAACAGACAAGCCCGGACGGAGAGTAAAAAATCTCCGTCCGGGCCTTATTCTGTCAGTGCTTCCCTTAAATGCGCCACCGCCCGCCGCTCGATCCGGGACACCTGCACCTGGCTCACCCCCAAGACCTTGGACACCCGGTCCTGGGTGAAGTTCCGGTAGAACCGCAGGAGGATCACCATCCGCTCCCGCTCCGGCAGGGCGTCGATGGCGTGGCGCAGGGCCAGCTTTTCCAGCAGGTCGTCCTCAATGCCACCGTCCCCCAGCACCGTCTCCAGGGAAAAACCGTCCTCCCCGCTCTCCCCCTGGAGGGAGGCCACCGACAGCATGGCTGTGTCGGCGGCGGCGATGTCCTCCGGCTCCAGGCCGGTGGCCTGGGCCAGCTCCCCCACCGTGGGCTCCCGGCCCAGCCGCTGGGACAGCTCCTGCCGCCGCTGGCGCAGGGCCATGGCCCGCTCCTTCGTCCCCCGGCTGACCTTCACCGCCCCGTCGTCCCGGAGAAAGCGGCGGATCTCCCCGGCGATCTTGGGCACGGCGTAGGTGGAGAACTGGGTGCCGTAGGCGGTGTCAAAGCCCCGGATGGCCTTCAGAAAGCCCAGGCACCCCAGCTGGTACAGGTCCTCCGGGTCCACCCCCCGGCCGTAGTACCGCCGGGCCACCGACCAGATCAGCCCGCTGTTGTCCATGAGCAGCCGCTCGCAGGCGTCGTTGTCTCCGGCCTTGGCGGCCTCCAGCAGGGCGGGGGCGTCCAGCCCCCTCATTTCGGGCCGGCCGCCCTGCGGGCGATCCGCTTGCGCATGGTGACGGCGGTGCCCTTCCCCGGCTGGGAGCGCACCTTCAGCCCGTCCATAAAGCTCTCCATGATGGTGAAGCCCATGCCGGACCGCTCCTCCCCCCCGGTGGTGAACAGGGGCGTCCGGGCCTTGTCCACGTCCGGTATGCCCACGCCGGAGTCCTTCACCTGAAGCTCCAGCCACCCATCCCCGTACAGCCGCAGGCGCAGGGTGATTTTGCCCAGGCGGTCGGGGTAGGCGTGGACGATGGCGTTGGTCACCGCCTCGGACACGGCGGTTTTGACGTCCGCCACCTCGTCCAGGGTGGGGTCCAGCTGGGCGGCGAAGCAGGCCGCGCAGGAGCGGGCGAAGCCCTCGTTGGCGGAGCGGGAGGTAAAGACAACGGTCACCTGATCGATAGCTTTCATCCTATGTACCCTCCTCAATCAAATGGGATCAGCCGCCCCACCCCGGCGGCGTCCAGCACCCGGCGGGCCTGGGCGGGGATGTGGGCGGCCCGCAGGCTCCCCCCGTGCCGCTCCATCTGCCGCAGGGCGCGGAGCAGCACGGCAATGCCCGAGCTGTCCATGAAGGTGACGCCGGACAAGTCCAGGGTCAGGCGGGCGGGGACGCGCTCGGCGATGGCCTGGTCCAGCTGGGCCATCATGTCCCGGGCGGCGTGGTGGTCGATCTCGCCGGACAGGGTAATGGTGAGGCCGCTGTCCTTGCTGGCGACGGTGATGGGCATGGCTTGTCCCCTCTCTGCGAAAAAAATAAGCGCGGTACGGGATGGCTCCCGTATCGCGCTCATTATAACGCGCCCCGCTGGGCGGATTTTGTTGAAGGGATAACCAGGAATTGGAAAATTTACGGGGCCTGCCGGATCACGAAAGCGTCCAGCACCCGGAGCAGGTCGGCCCGGGCCTCCGGCCCATCCGACGCGGTAATGACGGCGGGAATCCCGTTGAGGGAGAAGACGGCCTTGCAGGTGGGGCCCTGGTCGCCGGGGCTGGTGAACTCCATGATCTGGGCCGTCAGGCCGCTGGGCGCGGTGTAGGTGTCCCGGCTCACCTGTGTCCCCTCGGGGAAGCGATAGCCCAGGAACCGCTCGTCCCAGCCCTCCTCCGGGGTGGTCTGGCGGTCGGTGAACAGGCGGGCCTCCACCAGGAGGTTTGTCTCCCCCATCTCGTAACAGCCGTAAACACGGGCACTGGACAGCTCGGGACCGTCGAGCACCACCATAAACGGGCTGTTCACGCCGTCATAGATGTGGCCGAAGCGGGTGGCCGGGGAGTTGTCCAGCACCGGGTTGTCCATCAGGTTGACGCCGATAAACTCCTCCGCCGCCTGCCAGGAGGAGACGGTGCGGATCAGGTTGCCCTTTGCTGTTTTCTGCACTCCCTCCAACGCCTTGATCTGGTCGGAAAGGCTGTCGTAGGGGTGGTAAGCGATGCCGCCTTGCAGATAGGTGACGCCGTTGTCCCCCTCCACAATGGACAGGCCGGAGAAGTGGACTGCCGCCGCCGTCCCGATGAGCACCAGACACAGGCAGGCCGCGATGAGCCCCGCCCGGGCCAGCCTGGGCAGACGCCGCCTGGCGGGGGCCTGGAGGTCGGCCTCCTCGATGAGGTCGGGGGGCAGCTCAGTCATCAGGTTCAAAACGTCCTCTTTTTTCACAGAAAACCCTCCTTTTTCAGCTGTTCGCGCAGCCTGTTCCGGGCGCGGAACAGCGCGCTCTTGGTTTTGCTTACGCTCCACCCCAGGCGGCGGGCGGCGTCCTCCTGCTGAGCCGCCAAAACTTTGTTTTTCATCGACAGGTGCCGTCCTCCTTCTTCTGGTTCGCTACCTCCTTATTTTGCCAAGGAGATATGAACAATCCTTAAAGAAAAGGGGGGCTGTACCGAATTGTAGCTTTGCTGTCATCTTCCTTTTTGTACATGTCATTCTCTATACTGGATATTGATAGAAAATAATTTGCTTCTTTCTTGTTGATACCTAGTTGGTTACATATCATTGAAAGCAGTTCTTCCTTTCTCTCTTTCGAGATGGGGGAAGAGGTGACTTCTACTTTAAAGAGACGGCGGTTGATGAGTCCGCGGCTCAAAGTAGAGAGTATGATATCGCTGTGGCTGCTCCATACTTTCAGTGCAGTCCATATATCATTGTCATCCAATTGAATAAAATATTCTAGACAATTAGAATCATTATAAAATTCTTCTTTGCCAATGGAATGGTATAAAAAGAACTTCAATGCCGGAGAAGCAAAGAGATTAATGCCTTTTGAAGCTAATTCTTTGGCGCGGAGCAAGGTGCTGATGAGCATCTTTTCACTGGCTACAGATGTTTTATGCAGGTAGACTTGCCAATACATCAGGCGGCGGGATGTCAGAAAGTTCTCTATGGAGTAGATTCCTTTCGATTCGACCACCAGATGATCGTCTTTTACGTCCAGCATCTTGATGATACGTGCCGAACCGATATTGCCTTCCGTTACGCCGGTGTAAAAACTGTCACGGCGCAGATAGTCCAACCGGTCCATATCCAGTTGTCCGCTGACTAATTGGTGAAGAAACTTTTTGGGATACTCATCTTTAAAGATTTGGATAGCAAGATTGAGCTGCCCTTTCAGGTCTTTGTTGATGCGCTCCATCAGCATCAGTGAAATTTCTTCATGAGAGACGCCTGTGACCAATGTGTTCTCCAGAACATGCGAGAAAGGCCCGTGTCCGATATCATGAAGCAAAATAGCTGCCTGAACAGCTTCCGCTTCACTGTCAAAAATGAAATTACCTTTGGCTGTCAGGTGATTGATGGCTTCACTCATCAAATAAAAGGCTCCCAGCGAGTGCTGAAACCGGGTATGTTGCGCTCCCGGATACACAGCAGAAGATAAGCCCAGTTGCTTGATGCGTGTGAGGCGTTGCAGCAACGGGTGGCATACAATATTATATAACAACCCCTTCGGGATATTGATAAACCCGAAGACGGGGTCGTTTATGATTTTTCTTTCACTCATTAAAGAATGGCTTTCAACTGTTCTTCCATTTGTGCCTGAACTTTCTTGGCTTCTTGTCCGGCTACGTTTGCGAAGTTTTCAGTTTTATCGGCATAGATAATGGCGCGGCTGGAGTTGACAATCAGTCCGCAAGTATGGTTCATGCCATATTTGCAAACTTCCTCCAATGAACCGCCTTGTGCACCTATGCCCGGTACCAGCAGGAAGTGGTTGGGAACAATCTTACGAATATCTTCGAATGCACGTCCTTGGGTTGCACCTACTACATACATCATGTTTTCATCGTTTGCCCAATTCTGTGAGGTGCGCAAAACCTTTTCAAACAGACGCTCGCCGTCGGCATCAGCCGTCAGTTGGAAGTCGTGCGAACCTTTATTGCTGGTCAAGGCCAGTAAAATAACCCATTTGCCTTCGTAAGTGAGGAACGGAGTAACGCTGTCCTCACCCATATATGGAGCTACAGTGACAGAATCGATGTTCAATTCTTCAAAGAAAGTGCGGGCATACATGGCCGAGGTATTGCCAATGTCGCCACGTTTGGCATCGGCAATGATGAATTGGTCAGGATAGTTTTCCTTGATGTAGTTCACTGTTTTTTCAAAAGCAATCCATCCCTTCACGCCCATGCTCTCATAGAAAGCCAGGTTGGGCTTGTATGCAATACAATAAGGAGCTGTTGCATCGATAATAGCCTTGTTGAAAGCAAAGATAGGGTCTTCTTCCTTCAACAGATGTTCGGGGATTTTCTTTATGTCTGTATCCAATCCTACACAGAGGAATGATTTCTTCTTTTTGATGTTCTCAAATAATTGTTGTTTGTTCATAGTTATGCTATTTAGCTTGATATTATTATAATTCACTCTCTTTCAATCGCTCTGCATTTTCAGCCACTATCAGATGGTCGATGCAGTCCTGAATGTCGCCGTCCATGAAAGCAGCCAGATTGTAGATGGTGTAATTGATACGGTGGTCGGTGATGCGTCCCTGCGGATAGTTGTAGGTACGGATCTTTGCCGAACGGTCTCCGGTGGATACCATCGTCTTACGCTTGCTGGCAATATCATCGATATACTTTTGGTGTTCCTTGTCATATATAAAGGTACGCAGGCGCGAAAGGGCGCGTTCTTTATTTTTCGGCTGGTCGCGGGTCTCGGTACATTCGATAAGGATTTCCTCCACTACGCCCGTGTTCGGGTTCTTCCAATTGTAGCGAAGACGTACTCCCGATTCCACCTTGTTGACGTTCTGTCCGCCGGCACCACCGCTTCGGAAGGTATCCCATTTGATTTCACCTTCGTTGATTTCCACATCAAACGGTTCGGCTTCCGGCAATACGGCAACAGAAGCGGCCGATGTATGCACACGCCCTTGGGTTTCGGTAGCCGGAACGCGTTGCACACGGTGAACTCCTGATTCGTATTTCAACGTACCATATACTTTATCACCGGTCACATAACAGATAATTTCCTTGAATCCTCCGGCAGCACCTTCGTTGGCACTGGAAACTTCCAGTTTCCAGCCTTTCGTTTCGCAATATTTGGAATACATACGAAACAGGTCACCGGCAAAGATGGCGGCTTCATCGCCTCCGGTACCGCCACGTATTTCGAGGATGGCATTACGGTCGTCCTGCGGGTCGGCGGGGACGAGCAGCAGCTTTATTTCTTCTTCCAATTCGGGAATACGCGCTTCGCAGGCATTTGCCTCTTCGCGTGCCATTTCCTTCATTTCGGGGTCAGATTCGGTTGTCATTATCTGCTTTGCCTCTTCCAGTCCGTTCAGGCATTGTATATATTCTTTGCGGGCCTTCATAATGTCGCTCATATCCTTGTATTCCTTGGTGAGTTTGACATAACGCTTTTGGTCCGCAATCACATTCGGGTCGGTGATGAGGGTGGAAACTTCTTCAAACCGGGCTACCAGCCCTTCTAACTTATCTAATAATGTATTTTCTGCCATTCACTGAGTTACTACTACTTCTTCTTGTTCTTATTATTAATCACAGCAACGACGCTTCCACCTACTAAGTAACCGATAACTGTTCCAATTATACTACCTGAAGGCATTTTGAATATAAGACAAAGCCCGATGAGTAGAATAAGAGATAACAATATCTGTATGAGGAAAACTCGTCTGTTCATATTGGTTAGTATTTGAATTCTCCAAATTCACTCTTGATAATCAGTTCCTTCTTGTCACTTTCTTCGATGTGTCCTACAATTTGTGCATCGATATTGAACGACTTGCTGATAGCGATCACTTCTTCAGCGTGCTCCGGTGACAAGTAGACTTCCAGACGGTGACCCATATTGAATACCTTGTACATTTCTTCCCAATCCGTACCGCTTTGTTCTTTGATGGTCTTGAACAACGGAGGAACAGGGAACAGGTTGTCTTTCACCACTCGGACGTTGTCTACAAAGTGCAGAATCTTGGTCTGTGCACCTCCTGAACAGTGAACCATACCGTGAATTTCGGGACGAAGCGCATCCAGCAACTTCTTCACTACCGGAGCGTATGTACGCGTAGCCGATAATACCAGTTTGCCTGCATCCAGCGGGCTGCCTTCCACTTTGTCTGTCAGTTTCAGGTTTCCGCTATAAACTAACTCTTCGGGAACGGCCTTATCATAACTTTCGGGGTATTTCTCTGCCAGATATTTAGAGAATACATCATGACGGGCGCTGGTCAAACCGTTGCTTCCCATACCGCCGTTATATTCTTTTTCGTAAGTTGCCTGTCCGTAAGAAGCCAGGCCGACAATGACGTCACCCGGACGGATATTGGCATTATTGATAACGTCTGCGCGCTTCATGCGGCAAGTTACGGTAGAATCTACGATGATGGTGCGGACCAAGTCACCTACGTCGGCTGTTTCGCCACCGGTGGCATATACGCCTACTCCCATTTCACGAAGTTCGGCAAGCAGTTCGTCTGTTCCGTTGATGATAGCAGAAATGACTTCTCCGGGAACGAGCAGTTTGTTGCGTCCGATGGTGGATGAAACCAAAATGTTGTCGACAGCACCCACACAAAGCAGGTCGTCGATATTCATAATCAGTGCATCTTGCGCAATGCCTTTCCACACACTCAGGTCGCCGGTCTCTTTCCAATAGAGATAGGCTAATGATGATTTTGTCCCTGCACCGTCGGCGTGCATAATGTTACAATATTCGGGGTCACCACCCAGAATATCAGGGATAATCTTACAGAAAGCTTGTGGAAAAATACCTTTGTCAATGTTCTTAATGGCGTTGTGTACATCTTCCTTGGATGCGGACACGCCGCGCTGCATGTATCGTTGATTACTCATGAGTTAAATGTTTTGTTCAATTGAATGCGCAAAAATAGTTATTATTTTGCTTATAGCCTTGAGTTTTACAAAAATAAAAAGAAATCCGGCTATGTTTTACGTCCTGTTTGTATTTGTTCCGGAGGTTAGTCCCGATGTGCGTCGGATTAAGCCTTTCCGTCCTGTTGGTTAAGTGTTTTTGTAGGTCAGACTATTACAGACTTCGGCAATGGACCGTACGGTCTGCTGCAGTGGACTGTACGGTCTGCTGTAATGGACTGTACGGTCCGCTGCCGAAGTCTGTACTAATCTTCCGCTTAAAAGACCTTAGCTGACGGCATGGAATGCCTTAGTCTTCCCTTTGTCTGCGGTAAGTAGGGGGAAGGGACAGTTTATCGGAAAAGAAGCCCGTAGCCCTCCATGAATATTGTTTATGATGGCAGGGAGATAAAATGACTGTTTTTCCGATAGTTGTCTATTTTAAGTATTGCTCTTTAAAGATATTGACGCATAGAATGAAGATGGAAATCAGTAGCGGACCGAATATCACTCCCATGAATCCAAATAATGACAGCCCGATGACAACTCCGAAGATAGTGATGAGAGGATGGGTGTCTGCCATCTTTTTTTGGAGGATAAAGCGGATAAGGTTGTCGATGTTGGTCACTATTAATCCGCAGTAAAGAAGTAATCCGACGGCATGAGGCCAATCACCCGATATGGCCATGTAAGCAGCTAAAGGAAACCATACCAGGGCTGTTCCCACAATAGGAATAACGGTGGCAAAGCAGGTAAGGAAACCGAAAAGCAATGCACTGGGGGCATCAAACAGATAGTAGCCCAACGTAGCGATTGCTCCTTGAATGATTGCCAATAATGGAATGCCTATCGCATTTGCCCGAACAATCATATTGATTTCGTTCATTACATGCTTCTTGTTGCTGTCACTGAAGGGGAGAAGCTCATAAATATATTGTTCCATTTTTGTTCCTCCAATCAGCATGAAGTAGAGTACAAAAACCAATACGAAGAGATTGACGGCAAAACTGCTGATACCGCCCATCAGGAATTGGCCGATGCCGGGAAGTATGGAGGCTATCGAGCTGATGTTTTCTTTGCTCAGTAAGTCATATTCTGTTTTCTGGCGAATCCAGTCGGCAAGGTTGGTGACTGTGTTGACAAAAGCGGTGGTGTCTACATTGACGGTCTGCAATTTGTTGATAAGGAGCCACACAGCCAATGAGAGAGGAACCAGGAAGCAGAGTATTGCTTCTATCAACAGGATAATGGCAGTGATGCTTTTCCTTATTTTTTTCTTTTGAGTAAAATAGAGCATCTGTCCTCTGACCATGATGTAGATGGTACATGCTCCTAATATTCCTCCCATAAAAGGAGTCATTTTCAGAAAGAGCAAAAGCCCTAAGCCCAGTATGATGGTGATAAGGGAATATTTCCAGTATTGTTCTTTTATGCTCATGTTTTATTGTATATCTCTCGTAGATAAACAATAAAACAGAGCATAATGTTTATCTCATCAGAAGGGGACGTTCTTTGTCATGTTCTCGTAATTGTTATATTGTCCGCTGATGTTTTCTTCGGTTTCGGGAGCCAGTTCCATGGCTTTTTTCATATCTTCCACAGAACCGTCCTTGTCGCCTTTCAACAACTTGATGCGGCCTCTCTCATGATAGGCTTGTGCAAAGTTGGGATTGATTTCGATGGCTTCATCATACACTCCGATGGCTTTGTCGAAGTCTTTCTTTGTCAGGAAAAGCTCTCCCGACAGCAGATATGCCTTTTCATTAAAAGGATTGAGCGACAATACTTGATTGAAACATTCCTTTGCCTGCTCCTCTTCACCGGTTGCTGCCAGTATTTCGCCTTTCAACAACAGGGCCTGTTCGTCTTCGGGGTTGAGGCTCAGTAATTTTTGAATGTCCTCTGCCGCATCTTTTGCTTGTTTCATGCCCCATAATATTTCAGCGCGCAATTGGTATGCTTCCGTATAGTCTTCTTTTAGGATAATCGCTTTGGTCAGCATGGCAATGGCATTGATTTCTTCTTTCATTCCCACCGCTGCTTTGGCAGTGAGATAATAGGTGAGAGGATTCTTGTCGTCTAAGGCGAGTGCCTTTTGGCAGGCATCGTTCATGGTTTCATAGTCTTCTTGCATGAAGCAGATACCGGCCAGCGACAGAAAGGTGCTGACTTGCTCAGGGGCTTTTTCTGCCATGCGGTCGAAGGTGATGCGTGCATCATCCAGGCGGTTGGCCTGGATGTATGCATTGGCAAGGAAGGTGAGCGTTTCCATCTCGTCATTGATGGCAACTGCTTCTTCAAAACATTTGATGGCGTAGGGCAATTTGCCCATGCGCTGAGCGCGGATGCCGTCGTATTTTAAAATCTCAAAATTCTTTTTATCGTTTTTCTCTTTTTCCGTTTCAGGGGTATTGTTCCCACCGAATAAAGATTTAAAAAAGCCCATAATTTACAGTTGTTTTATTTGTCTACAGTAATAATGAATCGTCTGAGATAGATTTCTTGTTCCTTGTCTTGACTGTTGCTGAATCTCACGGCTTTGACGGGAGCTTTCTTCAGGTCTGCTGTCAGGCGATTCTTTTCCTGTTTATAATCTATTTTCTTCCATTCTTTGCCGTCGGTCGAAACTTCAAGTACTCCCCAGGTTGCCACTTCGGGTTTGCCGAAGTCAATATCAATGCTTAATCCCGGATAAACGTTATCAAGCTCGATAGTGATAAAGCCTTTGGCTTGCCATTTGATGACTTCCAGTGCCGGAGACACTTGGATGCGGTTGGTCTTTAGTTGCAATGGCAGGTTTTTGATTTGTTCCACATCACTGATAAGTTTATGCGGCATATAATCGGTAGTTGCATCCAGTAGGGTGCTGTATTTCTTGTTATAGCGTTCTGTCACTGCTGCAAAGGTTTGGTCAATCAATGGTTTAATCACTTTTGTGGCCGTTTTTACACCCGGTTGATATGGATTCTGATTGTATGTCTGGTCTATTTGGAACATCTGTTGCTGTAAAGCTTTTACGTGTTTGTATTTGCGCATAAACAGTTCTTGGTTGCCGCTTTCGTAGGCTTTTGCCATAGCCAGAACTTCTCCTCCCGTTTCGCCCAGCAGTTTGAATTGTGCCAGCCACGGTTTCATTTCTTCCACCAATGGAGTGTTTTCGGCATCGGTCAGTAGGATGTCGCCGGATTCTGTCATTCTGCCGAAAGTCTCTTGCAGGGCGGTGTAATCGCTTTCATTATATTTCCCACCTTTTATATAGCTGTCGGTGAAACTTTGGGCGACCGGTTGCAAAGCGACAGATTCGTCACGACGATATCTGTGTCCGTTCGCTCCCAAGTCGGAATTATGTGCCGCAAAGAATTCCAATTCTTCGGCAGATGTCGGCATGATGTTCTTGATGGCATCCTTCCAAGTCTTTTCACTGTCATACTTTTCAGGATTCCATGAGTAGGATGCTACTCCGTATATGGCAATCTTCGATGCTTCGGCATGTTCCATCGGATTGGTCACGAAGCCAGACATTTGGTCGGCTATCTGAGTGTCATTGCCGTATACAGGGCCGAGCAGCAAATGGTCGCGTACATAGTCTGATACAGGGAAGTTCCACCAGATATAGGCCGGACGTTTGATTCGTTCGTTAATCCATTGGATACCGTCTTTGGTGATGTCGGAAATCACGCGGTCACCTGTCCACATGATTTGGATACTCGGGTTCAGCTTGTCGCCCAGTGTGGTGAGGTATCCGCCTTTGGGGTCGGACCAGCTTTTGTTATACTCTGTGGGGCACATGACGAGCGGGGTTACATCCTTTTTCACTTTTACAAAGTTCTCGTCGATGTAGTTCAATAGCTCTGCCTGTTTGACAGGGTTGGTTCCTTCGCCTGAAATGTCGTCAAAGAAGACAGCGAAAGAACGTACGCCTAAGTCATACATCTTTTCGAATTTGGCCAGCAGGTTATCACGGTCTTCCTGATTCCATTTGATGTCTTGTCCCGGATGGATGGCCCATACGAAATCGACTTCATTTTCTTTGGCTACTTTCACCAGTTCTTGCAACTGCTTGGCTTCTTTTTCGGGATAGGGCAGACGCCAGTTGGGAGAACTGTGGTAAGGGTCGTCTTTAGGACCATAAATATAGGTGTTCATCTTGTTCTCGCCATAGAATTTGAGTTGGCGCAGACGGGCGGCATGGCTCCACGGAGTGCCATAGAATCCTTCCACTACACCGCGGAAACGGATAGAGGGGTAGTCTTTTATCTCGACAGCCGGAAGTTGGTTGTCTTTCAGCAGGCGGCTGAGGGTCTGCAAGGCATAGAATGTTCCTCGTTCGTCATTTCCTGCCAATACAATTTCTTTATCGTTGATGCAAAGATAGTAGCCTTCCTTCCGGTTGGGAATCTGACGGGCAAACTTGCGGACGGATTTGTCTCCTTTTTCCCCGATATAGATGCGTAAACCTTCTTTGGCTGAGTGTTTTCCTGCCAATAACTGTTTTAATTGTTGTACTGCATAGGGGTTAGCTTCCGTGTCTCCAGTGAATTGATAGATTCCGGGTAAAGTGATTCGCTGGCCGGATTCGGACATCTGTTGAGGTACAGGCTGGACGTCTGCATGTTGTGCAAATGCATTGAGTCCTGCAAACAGACAAATAATTGCTAAATACGCTTTTCTCATGTTTTATTGGGGTAAAAGGTTAATAAATCAGTGGCAAAGATAATACTTATAAAGAAAGTATTCCATCATTTGATTGTATTATTTCTTCAGATAGGAGGTACGAAAGCACCTTTTCCGCCTTTTTGCGCTCTCCGTTTATGCTGTTTAACAAATCGGCGGCAGAGAGGGGGGATGTTCCGAGCAGTTCACGGATTTGATTTTCCATCTCTTGAAATTCACCCAGCTTCATACCCGAATGGTGTGTGCTGAGGCATACGTCACATAAACCGCAGTTGTGCTCGTTTTTCTCGCCGAAATAGCGGAGCAGCATGCGACTGCGACATTTGTCTTTGGCAGTGGCGTACTCTATTATGGCCTTAATTCGGGTCATATAGCTCTCCTTACGGTCTTCATATATATCATGGGTGATGGCAAGGCGATGGCTTTCCTGCCGTTCACGGGTATATATTATATAAGGTGTCTTTTTGCGTGGGATATAGTGCAGTATATGCCGGCGGGTCAGCATCAGCAGGATTTCGTAAATGCGTTGGCGTGTCAGACCGGAACGGATGGCTAGGGAATCTTCGTTTATATAGGCGTAGTCGGTGAACAGGCCGGTGTAAGAACGAAGGATGATGTTGATAAGTTTCTCTGTTTCGGAGTCGGTCTCGCGGAGTTTGTACAACTCGTCTCTGTGGACGGTGAACAGAATGCGGGAAGCGTTGTCTTGCTCGTCTGTATATTCCAGATATCCGGCCCGGGTCAGTATTTTCAGCGCACTGTCTGCCTGCACGGGGAAGTGCTTGAAGTTGTGGCAAAACTCATCCAGATTGAAGGCAAATGTACAGCCCAGACCGTCTCCCATTGCCATTTGGAAATAGTAGTTGACGTCTTCATACACTTTTCGGATATACTCTTTATCGGGAAACGTGTCGGTTATTCGTTTGTTGAGCGTTGTCTTGTCACTCTTGGCATAAAGTAAGACAGCGTAAGCTTTTTGTCCGTCTCGTCCCGCACGTCCGGCTTCTTGGAAATAAGCTTCGGGCGAATCTGGTAAATCAATATGGATAACCAGACGGACATCCGGTTTGTCAATGCCCATTCCGAATGCATTAGTGGCAACCATGACACGGCTTTCGCCTGAGAGCCAGCTTTTCTGCCGCTGATCTTTCACGTCATTGTTCAGTCCTGCGTGGTAAAAGGTGGCTGTGATATCATTGTTTGTCAGTAACTCCGCCACTTCCCGGGTACGCTTTCGGTTTCGGGTATATACGATAGCGCTCCCTGACACACGGTTCAAAATGTGCAGCAACTTTTCCTGTTTGCTCTCTGTATTGCGGACAATATAGGCCAGATTCTTTCGCTCAAAACTCATGCGAAAGACATGGCTGTCTGCTCTGAAGCCTAATTTTATCTGAATGTCTTTGACTACTTCGGGAGTGGCTGTAGCGGTAAGTGCCAATATCGGGATGTCAGGAAGCAACTCCCGTATTTCGGAAATCTTTAAATAGGCAGGACGGAAGTCATATCCCCATTGAGAGATACAATGAGACTCGTCGACTGTAATCATGCTGATTTTCATATTCCGCAGCTTGGTGCGGAATATATCAGTGTCTAGTCGTTCGGGAGAGATATAAAGGAATTTATAATCGCCGAATATGCAGTTCTCCAGCGCTACAACAATTTCTTCACGCGTCATGCCCGAATAAACCGCCAGTGCCTTGATTCCCCGGTCACGGAGATTGCGCACCTGGTCTTTCATGAGAGCAATAAGGGGGGTAATGACCAGACATAATCCCGGTTGCGCCAATGCCGGTACCTGGAAGGTAATGGATTTACCTCCGCCGGTAGGCATCAGCCCTAACGTATCATGTCCTTTTCCGATACTCTCTATGATTTCTTCTTGAATGCCACGGAAGTTATCATAGTTCCAGTATTGTTTTAGAATCTCTTTGTAGGTCACCCTTGTCTATTCCTCACTAGGTTTGATATCTTCAATCTGCAACTGTACCTCTCCGCGCTTATGCGTGTTTTCTTCGATGGTATAACAGATGTCGAACGAGCGTTTTGTCTTGATGTAACGGGCTTGTGAGCTTTGTCCGAAAGCTATTCCGTTCATGACATTGTTTGATTTGTTGTCGACCAGTTCCAGTTTGATATGCTCCTGATCGCGACCTACCACTTTGCTGGTTCCGTAGTCATATACATTATGTGTACAGAATACCGGTTTGTGATTGTCGGGTCCGAACGGATTGAACTTCTTCAGGTCGGCATGAAATTTCGGAGTGATGTCGCGAAAATCTATTTCAGCATCGATATCTATTACCGCACTGGTCTGTTCGGGTAAAATATGCTCGGATACATACATTTCAAAACGCCGGGTGAACTCTTCCACATTCTCTACCTTCATCGAGAGTCCTGCCGCATACGTGTGACCACCGAAGTTCTCCAGCAAATCACGGCAGTTTTCAATAGCCTTATATACATCAAAACCGGAAACGGAACGGGCCGAACCGGTTGCTAGATTATCAGTGCGTGTCAGCACCACTGCCGGACGGTAATAAATCTCGGTCAGGCGTGAAGCTACAATCCCGATTACCCCTTTATGCCATGCTTCATTATAAATGACGATGGTACGACGTTCTGCCAATCCTTCCAAACTGTCCACAATGTGATTGGCTTCTTCGGTCATGGTCTTGTCAAGGTCTTTTCGGGTCTCGTTGTACTGGTTTATCTGATTGGCTTTTTCCAAAGCGGAGGAGAAGTCTTTTTCTATCAATAATTCGACAGCTTCTTTTCCATTCTGTATACGGCCGGAAGCATTGATGCGCGGTCCAATCTTGAATACAATATCTCCGACAGTGATTTCTTTTTCGGACAATCCGCAAATGTCAATAATTGCTTTAAGTCCTACACTTGGATTGGAATTCAACTGTTTCAGTCCATGGTAAGTCAGAACACGGTTTTCTCCCATGATGGGAACAATGTCAGAGGCTACACTGACAGCGACCAAATCCAAGAGGGGAGTCAGCTGATGGAACTCAATGCCGTTGTTCAAGGCAAAAGCCTGCATAAATTTGAAGCCTACGCCACACCCCGACAGATGTTCGTAAGGGTAAGTTGCATCCGGGCGTTTCGCGTTCAGAATGGCTACGGCAGGAGGGAGCACGTCATCGGGTACATGGTGGTCACAGATGATGAAATCAATTCCTTTATCTTTTGCATAAGCAATTTCTTCCACCGCCTTAATGCCACAATCCAATACAATAATTAGTTTTACACCCGTTTCATAGGCATAATCCACCCCTTTCACTGATACTCCATAACCTTCGTTGTAGCGGTCGGGAATATAGTAATCGATGTTCGAATAGAACTGTTGGAGAAACTTGTATACCAATGCTACGGCTGTCGTGCCGTCCACATCATAGTCTCCATAAACCAATATACGTTCTTTCTTTCCCATAGCTTGGTTTAAGCGTTCTACGGCAATACTCATATCCTTCATCAGGAAAGGGTCGTGTAGTTCGCTAAGCTGTGGGCGGAAGAATCTTTTAGCCTCTGCTGCTGAGGTTATACCTCTCTCTAGCAATAGCTTACAGAGGACGGGACTGATTCCTGTCTCTTTAGCTAATGCTTTAGCTGCTTCTGTCTGTTCTTGGCTTGGAGGTTGGTAATTCCATTTGTGATTCATTTTATATATTATTTTTTTCTTTTTTCTTCTCACATGAGGAGACCTCACTTTTATCTGTTTCAGGTGGTCTCCAATCAATCCGTAAAGTTAGGAAAAAACAAATAAAAAAACCGTTAATTCCGTATATATTTTTACGGAATTAACGGTAGTGCTTTAAATACTAGTATATTACAGTATTATTTAATACCTAACTTTTTAGCGATTTCTTTAGGAAGTGCTTTCTTGTTGACAACGATATTCATGGTTTTGTAGCGCACGAATGCTTTTGATGCATACCACACACCGTTATATTTGCCGGCTTTGCCCCAAGAGTTCTTTACCATATAGTATTCGTTTCCATCTTGGTCTTTGGCGATACCGTAAATCTGCATTCCGTGGTCATCGGTCGTTTCCCAGTTGTCGTATGCTTCTTGGCGTTCTTCTTGAGTACACCATTTCTGAGGCTGCGGTTTGCTGTTCAGTTTCTTTTCTTCCGGTTTCATTTTCAGCCAGTGTGCCATGTCCGAGCCACTCAACTCTTGTACTTTTTCAGCATCGGGCATCACTGCGATACCATCGCGGGTAAATCCTTGTTCGCTGACGTCGGAACCCCATGCAATAGTATAGCCGGTATTGATGGCATTGTCAAATACTTCCATCAGTTCGTCGATAGGCAAGTTATAAGATTGTCCCCAACGCCAGTTGTCTTGAATTTCAAGAACAAACGGTTCGTAGAACGGATGGTGAGTATAAGAAGTCAATGAAATGTAATCGTCAGGATTCAGTCCGGTTGATTCGTAGAATGACTGAGGAGTATATTCTTTCCCTTTGTAAGTGAACTTTTCGGGGCATTCACCCAAATAAATGTCATGAATGGCAGCGATGGCTTTCTTCCACAACGGTTTGCGGTTTTCGTCTGTTTGGAGCGAGCGGTGCTTTCCTTTTGCGATAGCAGCGACAACAGCGTCAGATACGGCTGTCAGTTCTGTATGGTTGCTTAATGTATCTCCATACATCACACCCGGACGCATTTCTTCTTCAGGTACCAAGCCGAATTTCTTCATGCCATACAGTACGTCATAAAAAGAACCTCCTTGTGAGAAAGATACATCTCCGTGAGTACGCACGGCTGCATCGGCACGGTCGAGATAAGTTTGATGTACGATATACATTTCAGACAGGTCGTATTCGCCTTTTCCCATGCGGAGTAATTCTGATTCCAAAAAGGCCATACTTGAGTAACACCAGCAAGTTCCTGCACGACTTTGGTTCTTAATAGAAGTAATAGGAAGTTCCTTTACGGTAGTAAATACGAATCCTTCTTCTTTGGGTTCTTCTTTTGCTTCTTGAGCCGACAGACTCATGCTGACGAGTCCAATAGCGGCGAGTAATGTAAATCTTTTCATTCAGTGATAATAGTTTTGTTTGATATTAAATTATTATTCATTCATAATTGCTTCTACCTCATCGATAGTAATAGGGATACGTTTCTCTCCGGTAAAGCGGGAGCCTTCGGGAGTAATCAGAATATCATCTTCCAAACGGATACCGCCGAAGTCTTTGAATTTGTCAATCGCATCATAGTTCAGGAAGTCGGTATGCATTTTCTCGGCTCTCCATTTGTCGATGAGAGCGGGAATAAAGTAACAGCCCGGTTCGTCTGTGATAACGAAACCTTCTTGCAGACGGCGTCCCATGCGCAAAGAAGCAAGTCCGAATTGTAACGAAGGACGCACTTCATCGTCATAGCCGACATAAATCTGTCCCAAGTCTTCCATATCATGTACATCTAGTCCCATCATGTGTCCCAGGCCGTGAGGGAGGAACAAGGCATGCGCACCGGCTGCAACAGCTTCGTCTATATTGCCTTTCATCAGTCCTAAGTCTTTCAGTCCTTGTGCCAGAACTTTACATACTTCTTGATGCACGGACATATAAGTGATGCCCGGTCGGGCAATTTCCAATGCTCTGTCATGGCAAGCCAATACTATATTATATACGTCTTTTTGGCGTCCTTCAAATTTTCCGCCGACAGGAACAGTACGGGTATGGTCGGAGCAATAATTGCTCAGTCGTTCTGCCCCCGCATCGGTCAGCATCATGCGTCCCACCTCTAAAATGTGGCTATGGTCGTGGTTGTGCAATGTTTCACCGTGCTGAGTCAGGATAGTGGCAAAAGAAGTCATGCTTCCGTAAGAAGAAGCGATGCCGTCCAATACTCCGGCAATATATTGTTCTTTTACTCCCGGTTTGCATAAACGCATGGCAGCGGTATGCATTTCATAGCCGATATTGCAAGCTAAGTCAATTTCTTCTATTTCACAGGCTTCTTTGACAGAACGCAAAGCAACGACAGCTTTGATTAGTTCCAGTGAAGCATATTTTTTAACGATGGAAGCACGGATACCGGTCAATTCTTCCAGCAGCATCATATTGTCGTAACGATAGGGAGGGAGGAAATGAATTTTTCGGCCTTGTGCAACGGCTTTTCCCACCATTTCTTTCAGTTGCGCAAAAGGATAACTCTGCTGGACACCTACCTGTGCAGCCAAATCCTTGACGCTCGGTTGAGGCCCCATCCAGATAATGTCATCCATATCTACATCATTGCCAAAGAAATAATCTTCTCCTGCTTCAACGTCCATGATTCCTGCATATCCCGGATGAGAGTGACCGAAGAAATAGAGGAAAGAACTGTCCTGACGAAATTTATATGTATTGTCCGGGTAGTTTGCCGGGGCTTCGTTATTGCCTAATATAAGGATAAGGCCGTTTTGCACTTTGTTTCTCAGTGCTTGCCGACGGTTTTTATAAATAGCAGAATCAAACATGGTTAACTCGATTTTAATTGAATATTTATGAACTGTTTGCAAATGTAACAATTATAATTTTAAATTCACGTGCTGATGTTTAAAAAATAATCATACCGCGCGACTTTGTGCTTGTTTATCCTTCATATTTTTCGATTCTTTCTTGTATAAACGAGAATTTCTTAATAACTTGCCGCGTCTTTTCGATGAAATCTTTATTAAGTCCGCTTCTATTAACCTCTTAATAACTAACAAAATGAATAGAATTGTAAGCCGAAGTCTATCGGGAGCCTTTTGTGGTGTTTGTTTTTCGATGATGAATGCACAAGACCGTCCCAATATCGTAGTATTTATTGTGGATGATATGGGGTTGATGGATACCTCTGTTCCTTTTGTGACAGACCATCATGGAAATGCGGTGAAGCAGCCGTTAAATGAATGGTATCGCACTCCTAATATGGAACGCCTTGCCCAACAGGGAATTCGTTTTTCCACTTTTTATGCTCAGAGTGTGAGTTCTCCTTCAAGAGCTTCTATCATGACGGGGCAGAATGCAGCCCGACACCGTACTACAAATTGGATTAAGCCGGAGGATAACAATCGTACCCCTTATGGACCATTGGACTGGAATTGGAAAGGACTGACACGTAACAGTATTATTTATCCTTATGTGCTGGAACAGGCCGGTTATAAGACTATTCATGTCGGTAAAGCACATTTCGGTTGTATCGGCAGTGAAGGAGCCAATCCGAAGAATTTGGGCTTTGAGGTTAATATAGCCGGTTCTGCCATCGGCAGTCCGGGCAGTTATCATGGAGAAAACGGTTATGGGGCGATAAAAGGAGCAAAGTCTCGGGCTGTTCCCGATTTGGAACAATATTTCCATACCAAGACTTTCTTGAGCGATGCGCTGACATTGGAGGCGGATAAAGAAATAGAGAAAGCGGTTGCCGAAAAGCGGCCTTTTTACCTGAATATGGCTCATTATGCTGTTCATTCTCCTTTTGAGACGGACGAGCGGTTTATAGGACATTACACAGACCCGGAGAAGGACCAACAGGCATGTGCCTTTGCCACTTTAATCGAAGGAATGGATAAATCATTGGGTGATTTAATGGATAAATTGGAAGAATTAGGTATTGCTGAGAATACATTGATTATCTTTTTGGGTGATAATGGAGGGGATGCACCTTTGGGAGGAGCGGCGGATTATGGCTCGTCAGCACCCTTTAAAGGCAAGAAAGGCTCGGAGTATGAAGGCGGAGTGAGAGTGCCTTTCATTGTTGCCTGGGCGCATCCCGATGCAGGCAATAAGTTTCAGAAAGCTTTTCCCGTCGCACAAAATGCCATACAGACACAGATGGGGACAGTGATGGATATTTATCCTACCGTATTATCTGTTGCCGGAGTAAAAGCACCGGAAAATCATATATTGGATGGTTCCACCCTTGGAAAAATGATAGCAGGTAAGAAGGATAAAGCACATCGAGATGATTTCCTGATGCATTTCCCTCACGAACACCGTGGCAGTTATTTCACTTCCTACCGCAAAGGCGATTGGAAACTGATTTATTATTATAACCCGGAACATCCCGAGGCTCCTTATTATAAACTGTTTAATCTGTCGGTAGATCCCTATGAGAAGAATGATGTGGCAAAATCGGAGCTGAAAAAGGCGAAGGAATTGTTTGGACTGATGGTAAAAAGACTGGAGATGGAAAAGGCTCTCTATCCTATAGATAAGAATGAAAATGAGTTGAGACCTTTCTTTATAGCGAAATAATTTTTGAAGAAAAGATGTTTGGATGTTCGCCGAAAAAGATAACTTTGTGTCGAACTTTAATGGGAAGCTGTTTGTTCCTTGACTTTGATTATGAAAATAGACGATAAAACAGGACTGGTATTAGAAGGAGGAGGTATGCGCGGAGTATTTACCTGTGGCGTACTGGATTATTTGATGGACAACGAAATCTGGTTTTCTTACGGAGTAGGAGTATCGGCAGGCGCGTGCAACGGGCTTTCGTATATGTCCCGTCAGCGGGGACGTGCAAAATTCAGCAATATCGATTTACTGGATAAGTATCATTACATCGGTATCAAGCATCTGTGGAGCAAACATAGCATTCTTGACCAAGAATTGCTTTACGAGCATTTTCCTAAAGAGATTCTTCCATACGATTATGAAACCTACGAAAAGAATCCGGCACGTTTCGAAATGGTGACTACTAACTGCCATACAGGGCGTGCCTGTTACTTGGAAGAGAAGCATGACCGGAAACGTATTATAGACATAGCCAAGGCATCCAGCAGTTTGCCGTATGTATGTCCTATTGCTTATGTGGACAGTGTACCTATGCTCGATGGCGGAATTATTGATTCCATTCCCGTGATGCGGGCTTTTGAACAGGGATATGAAAAGAATGTAGTAGTGCTCACCCGTAATCGCGGTTACCGTAAAAAGGGAAGGGATATCAAGATACCTCATTTCATTTATAAGAAATATCCTCGTCTGAGAGTGGTGCTCAGCAAGCGTTGCCGCGTTTATAATGAACAGCTGGAACTGGTTGAGAAGTTGGAGGATGAAGGTCGGATTATAGTGATACGTCCTCACAGACCCATGGAAGTCGACCGGATTGAAACGGATATCAAAAAGCTGACCGATTTGTATAACGAAGGGTATAGCTGTGCGAAAAAGATATTCGAGGAAAAGCTGTTGCTGGAGAAGTAAATTTTAGATAAAAGATAAGATATATTTCAAATGAATGGCTTATCTTTGCACATCTTAACAAAAGAAATACTATGAAATATTTGTTTGTTTTTTTGTTTGTGTGCATTTCTATTTCATCTTCGGCAGTATCTTATAAAACAGAAATCAACAGGCTTTTATTGAGGTTGGATTCTTTGATTGCACAGAAGGATGTTTTTATTGCAGTTAAAGAAGATAAAATAGAACAATTTCGTAAACAGAGTAAGGTTATTCGTACATTGGAAGAGCGTTATTGGCTGAACAAAATGTTTTATGATGAATATTTTGTCTATAATGCAGATTCTGCCATGGTCTATGTAGAACAGAATTTGGATATAGCTGGCAAACTAAATAAAAAGGAATGGTTGGCCGAATGGAAAATCAAGAAATCTTTTTTGTTGGCTGCTACCGGATTATTGAAAGAGGCATTAGATGAACTTCAAGGCGTATCGGGAGATTTGCTTTCTCCTGAACTGAAAGTGGAATACTATGGGCAGATGATGTATTTGTATTCTCATTTCGGACAATATTTGGGAGGTGACAATACGAAGCTGCGTGAAGGATATTACCAAAAAGAAGGAATTTATAAAGACTCAATTTATGCGACTATCACTCCTCAAGATCCTTTTTATTTATGGTATAAAGGTTGGAAATTCCGGGGAACTTCCGATACAGAAACAGTAAAAGAGGAACTTCTTGAAGAAGTATCTGCTTCTTCGTTGGAAACTCGTCGGGATGCAATGAATGCTTATATATTGGCATGTTTGTACCTTGATAGCGAGCAAAAGGATGAGTTTCTGAAATTTATGATTTGCTCGGGTATAGCCGATGTGCGGACAGCCAACAAAGATATAGCTTCTTTGGAAGAACTTTCAAAGGTTTTATTTGAATTGGGGGATATTGATCGTGCTTATACTTACATAAATTATTGTCTGCAGAATGCACAAATCTACCGTAATAGAGTGCGTGTCGTGGGGATTGCAAAGGTACAAGATGCTATTCATCAGGCTTATCAGGAACGCAATCAAAAACAAGAGGCTCGTTTACATTTTTTCTTAATAATAGTAAGTGTGCTTTCTGCTGTATTATTGGTAGCTATATTCTATATTCTAAGACAAATGAAACATTTATCTCTTTCACGTATTAAATTGAATGAGGTCAATGTATTGCTAAACAAACATGTGGATGAACTTTCATTGGCGCATACCAAATTAGCCGAAGTGAACGAGCAACTGAAAGAAGCGAATGCTCAGCTCCGGGAGTCCAACTATGTAAAGGAGGAATATATTGGTTATGTATTTGCTATTTGCTCTAATTATATCAGTAAACTGGATGAATTCCGTAAAAATATTAACCGAAAGATAAAAGCAAAGCAGTTTGATGAGGTTAAAGTGTTGACAGACACTCCAACTATGGCACAAAATGAGTTGAAAGAGTTTTATCATAATTTTGATGCTATCTTTTTGCATGTCTATCCTGATTTTGTGGATGATTTCAATGCGTTATTGCAGCCAGAAGAGAGGATTGTATTGAAAGAAGGGGAGTTGTTGAATACAGAATTGCGTATTTATGCATTGGTTCGTCTGGGGATTGGCGATAGTGTGAAGATTGCCGAATTTTTGCATTGTTCTCCACAAACAGTTTATAATAATCGATTGAAGACACGTAACAAGGCAATTATTCCGAAAGAGGAGTTTGCCAGTACAGTGATGGGGTTGGGAAAAATGCAGAAATGAAATTACCGGGAGTCTTTAGATTTCTTACCTTGAAGGAGAATAAATAGTATATAATTGATTGATAGTCAAGTGATATGCGAATTGGTATACTTACTTCTCCTATTTACTGGATCTTACAAATTTTATATTTAATCTCTACTTTTGTATTAAGGGAGTTATAGTCCTCATTGTAACTATATTCTAGCTAATTTATAAAAGATGGAGAAGATATGAGTAATCTATACAGGGTATTGAAAGTTCGGATTATATTGTGGATGCTTCTAATGGTTGTATCTATGGGAAGTGTGGTGTCTGCCTATGCGCAACGTGAGAGTAAGACAATTAATGATGGTTGGAAGTTTTTGAGGAAAGACTGTCCGGCAGCTGCCGATAGTGCTTTCAATGACAATGACTGGATTTCCGTCCATGTGCCTCATACTTGGAATTTGGAAGCATATACAGAGAAAAATTATTATCGTGGCATAAGCTGGTATCGTAAGTGCTTGGTTGTTCCTTCTACATGGACAGGTAAACAGATATTTTTGAAATTGGATGCAGTCAGTAAGGCAGCCGTGATTTTCGTGAATGGTAAAAAGATTGGTGAGCATATAGGTGGATATACTGCCTGTACATTTAATGTTACCCCTTATTTTTCCGAAAGTTCGGTAAACACTTTGGCCATTCGTGTGGATAATGCCCGTCAGGATATTCCACCTATATCGGGTGACTTTACCTTCTTCGGGGGAATTTATCGGGATGTTTGGTTGACAGCGGTTCCTGCCCAGCATTTTAACTTGACCAATCAGGCATCAGCAGGGATTTTTATCACCACTCCTGTGGTGTCTGCCGAACAAGGAACGATTGCCATTAAAAGTGAAATAAAGAATGATGCTTTGGAGAAAGTAACGATGGAATTGATTTATTCCATATATAGACCGGACGGGGCGTTCTTGCAAAAAGGAAAAAAGAAAGTTCAATTGAAGGGGGGAGAAACCCGTGTGGTTCAGCAAGAGAGTGAACCCATTTTACAACCTCAGCTTTGGACTCCGGAAACACCTTATTTATATAAGGTAAAAATGGAATTGACAAATCCCGTAACCGGAGAAGTAGTAGATTATAGTGAGCATTACACCGCTTTCCGCTGGTATCGTTTCGATGGTAAGGAAGGTTTCTTCTTGAATGGAAAGCCTTATAAACTACGCGGGGTCTGTCGGCATCAAGACCAGAAACCCATAGGAGTGGCGCTGACGGACGAGATGCACCGGCGTGACTTTCTGCTAATGAAAGAAATGGGAGCCAACTTTATTCGTATTTCCCATTATCCGCAAGACGATGCTTTGCTGGAGATGTGTGACAAGTTGGGTATGTTAGCCTGGGAAGAAATTCCGGTTATTGACATTGTACCCGATACACCGGGATATGGGGACCATTGTGAACGGAACTTGCGTGAAATGATTCGGCAACATTATAATCATCCATCCATTATTATGTGGGGATATATGAATGAAATCCTGCTTGTCACTCAGCGCCGTTATAAGACGGAGGAAGAACAGAAGCCTGTATTGGAACGCACTTTGGCATTAGCCGAAAGACTGGAAAAGGCGTTGAAGGAAGAGGATGACACCCGGCTTAGCACCATGGCATTTCATGGCAGTAATTCATATAATGAGGTAGGATTGAGCCGGATTACCGATATTGTAGGTTGGAACTTATATTCGGGTTGGTATGGTGGAGATTTGACGGGATTTGAGCATTATTTGGCAGAGCAACAGCGAGACTATCCGGACCATCCGCTTATTGTCAGCGAATATGGAGCGGGTTCCGATAAAAGGCTGCATTCCTTGCAACCCCGCGCTTTTGATTTCAGCAGTGAATACCAGCAAATTTATCTGGAACATTACCTGCCTGTGTTGGAGGAAACTCCCTACGTTTGCGGAGGTACTCATTGGAATTTCATTGATTTCTCGTCCGCTTTGCGTGACGAATCTATGCCGCGCATCAACAATAAGGGACTGGTCTATGCAGACCGTACTCCCAAAGATGTCTATTTTTACTATCAGGCTGCCTGGCGGAAAGATATTCCGGTATTGCATATCGCCAGTCGTGACTGGAAATACCGGAGTGGGGTACAGCAAGGAGATGTCCCCGTGGCATTGCCCGTCAAGGTATATACCAATCTGCCCGAAGTGGAACTCTTTATGGACGGGAAATTGATGGGGAAGAAACCGGTAGAAAATCATCAGGTTGTGTTTGATGTTCCCTTTGTGGGAAAAACTCCTTATCTCTCGGCCCGGGGAAACTATCAGGACACACCGGTATATGACGGATTGCGTGTTCATTTTACTTCTGTTCCGATGAATTTGAACAGGCATAACCTGGGCGGTGCATTGGAACTGGCTGTGAATGTGGGTAGTAATTGTTTCTTTACTTCGGATGAAAGCCAACTGACCTGGGTGCCCGACCAGCCTTATGTGAAAGGAAGCTGGGGATATCTCGGCGGAAAGGAACAAAATACACAGACTGAAATTATGCTGACGCCTGACGGACCGCTTTATCAAACTTTGCGCGAAGGATTGGATGGATATCGTTTCGATGTCCCTGAGGGCAACTATGAGGTGGAGTTGCTTTTTGCGGACATTTATCGTTCCATTACCTCGGCCGCCTATTTGCTGGGCAAAGGAAATGGAGAATCTTCCGAATGCAGTAACTCTTTTGATATTTGTATCAATGGCAGAGTGGTGGAGCCGGCTTTTACTCCCGGTCGGGACGGATATTTTCAGGCTGTGAAGAAGCGTTATGTAGTACAGCATACACAGGATGGTCTGGAAATAAAATTGAACCCTCTGCAAGGAAAGTGTTTTCTTTCGGGCATCAAACTGAGAAAATTATAATCGAAATAAAATAGAAAAATACCATGAGAAGAATAACCTGTTCATTACTAGCCGCGCTTCTTTGCTTTTTCGGCGGAGCATATGCACAGTCTATTTGGGATGCGTCCCATTTGGCGAAAGTAAAACAATCGTTGGATGAACCTTTTTACGCAACCGCTTATCAGAAACTGAAAGCGGATGCCGATGGTTTGCTGCATGTCGAACCGCTTTCTGTCATGATGAAGGAAAAAATGCCTGCCAGTGGTGATAAGCATGATTATATGAGCCAGGCACGCTATTTTTGGCCAGACCCGACAAAGCCCGACGGATTACCTTATATAAATAAGGATGGAAAGTCAAACCCTGAACTGGAGAAGTTGGACCGCAACCGTTTGGGCGAAACGGCAGAAAGGGTCACTACCCTGGCATTGGCCTGGTATTTCAGCGGAGAGGAAAAATATGCCCGGAAAGCTACGGAACTGATTCGTGTATGGTTTCTTGATAAAGACACACGCATGAATCCTCATTTGGAATACGCACAAATAATTCCGGGCATGAACCATGACAAAGGGCGTTGCTATGGAGTGCTGGACGGTTACTCGTTTGTTGAAATGCTGGATGCGGTGGCTTTGTTGGAACAATCCCATTCCTTTACCCCGAAGGATGCCAGACAACTGAAGACATGGTTCGGAAAATTGTTGCATTGGATACTGATCAGTCCGCAGGGGCAGGAGGAATCTCGTCAAGCCAATAATCACAGTACGGCATACGATGCGCAGGTCATAGCCTTTGCACTCTATACGGGAAATGTCAAAGTAGCCACAGAAGTAATCAACGCCCTTCCCGCGAAACGCCTCTTCACCCAGATAGAACCGGACGGCAGTCAGCCGCATGAATTGCGCCGTACACTTGCTTTCGGATATTCAGAATATAATTTGAGCCATCTGATTGACATCTTCCGGATGGCACAGAAAATCAATATCAAAATAGATGATACCACATCGGCCGACGGACGCAATTTTTATAAAGCAATTGATTTTTTGACACCTTATGTGGGGAAGAATGTGAAGTCATGGCCTTATCAGCAAATCAGCGGTTGGGAAGGCAAGCAACAGGAATTTTGCAAAACTCTTTATCGTGCTTGGTTGCTGAATCCTGAACGAAAGGATTATTTAAGACTCTGCAAGGCCAACAGGGTGATTGATTTCAGCGACCGTTTTAATTTGTTGTATGTACGTGCTACTGATGTGGACAACGCTTATGCCTTTACCGCCGGTCAGTTGGAACTGGCCATGAAATGTACCGATAAGGCAAAGAAAGAAGAACTGAATGCAGCCAAGCGACGTGTCAGCCTGTGTGGAAGTAAGATTGACGTACCGTTGTGTTATGCGGATTATTATTATCTGGAGGCGTTGGTGCGGAAAGGAGCATTGGACAATGAATAAACGCTTTATATTCTGCTTTATCCTACTCCTCCTCTCCCTGTCGGTCAAGCCCGCTGCCTCCGACTTCAAAGTGTTGGTACTGACCGAAAGAGGAGGCCAGCATGGAGGATTCACTGATGCTGCTTTAGCCTGGCTGGAGGATTTTGGAAAGGCCAGCGGTTTTACTTTTACGGAGGTGAACAATACAGAGTTGATAGATAAGGATTTTCTTTCTGCTTACAAAGTTTTTATCCAATTAGATTATCCGCCATACAACTGGACGGACAAGGCGAAAGCCGCTTTCGAGCAGGTTGTTTTTGATGGCACTATCGGTTGGGTCGGACTGCATCACGCCACTCTGTTAGGTGATTTTGATGGCTTTCCGATGTGGAACTGGTTTTCTGATTATATGGGTGGCATACGGTTTCAGAACTATATAGCACAAACAGCTTCCGGAAAGGTAGTGGTGGAACAACCGGAACATCCTGTGATGAAAGGAGTTTCCCCTTCATTCAGGGTGACACATGATGAATGGTACACATTTGATAGAAGTCCCAGGCCCGACGTACAGGTACTGGCCCATGTGGACGAGTCAACTTATGAACCTGCCTCAACGATAAAGATGGGAGACCATCCGGCGGTTTGGATCAATCCCAGAATGAAGGCTCGGAATGTGTATTTCTTGATGGGGCATCACAAGGACTTGTTGAAGAACAAGGATTTTACAACCATGTTTGGCAATGCCATCCGTTGGGCGGCCGGACCTGCCAATTGGTTTCCGCGTTTTCGTGTTCTGGTGCATTTCAACAAGGAAGTGGAAGAGGCGCACCGCCAGTTTGCTTATGATGGGATAAAGTTCTTTAAAGATATGACTATCGGTGATGGGCTGGTAGTGGATACCACCAGTAATATAGCAGATTTCAATTCCGAGAAGTTACGTTCCTATCATCTGGTCATCTCCTTGAATGATAACCCCGGACATACCGTAGAACAGCGTGAGGCTTTCCGGCAATATATGGAGAACGGAGGAGCATGGCTGGGATTCCATGCGGCAGCCTATAATGATGCCGGTACACAGTGGCAGTGGTTTGTCGATTTTTTGGGAGGAGCGGTTTTTTATCGGAACAACTGGCCGCCCCAATCGGCAAAGTTGGTGGTTGATGATACTTCTCATCCGGTAACTAAGGGAATGCCTGCCTCATTCATCTCTCCGATGAATGAATGGTATCAGTGGAAGCCGAGTCCGCGCGAATGCAAGAATGTAAAGGTATTGCTTTCCTTGTCTGCGGAGAATTATCCCATTGGATTTAAAGATACGGTGACTGATGGTGATTTCCCTGTAGTATGGACTCGTACCGATTATAATATGCTTTATATGAATATGGGGCATGGCGGGCGTATCTTTGTAGACCCGACCCAGAATTATTTAATTTATAATGCGCTCCGGTGGCTGATGCGTGACAGGTTCTGATGCGCTATCCGGAGACGGTGTTTCCCCTCATGAGTGCTTCATTTTTCTTTTCCTCTTCTGACTATTGATACTTACTTTCTTTGTGAAAAACGGATCTTTAATTCGTTGAAAATCAACTATGTCATAAAAGAAGGAGTTTACTTTCTCTGTTTACTTGTCTATACATGATTAAAGTTCAGCCTTTACCTTTGCATCGACGAAAGTCAAGAACAAAAAGAGTGTTAACTTTAATAATTTAGTTTATGAAAAAAGAATCTGATTCAAGTCAGGCACTTAAAAAAATGTCATTGATAGGGTGCTTGCTTTTTTTCTTTTCAATCGGAGTGTTTGCCCAGCAACTAACCGTGAAAGGAATCGTGAAAGATGAAACCGGTGAACCAATTATCGGTGCAAGTGTATTGGTCAAGGGAACAACAAATGGAGTGATAACCAATCTCGATGGTAACTTTGTCTTGCAGAACGTAGCTGGAAATGCGACTATTGAAGTTACTTTCGTAGGATTTCTTCCACAAACAGTGAAACCGTCCTCTTCTCCGCTTAATATTATTTTAAAAGAAGATACCCAGACATTGGATGAAGTAGTCGTAGTGGGCTATGGCGTTCAGAAAAAGAGTGTCGTAACAGCTTCAATCGCCAAAGTAAACTCTGAAACATTGGAACAGACATCCCCGGTGCGTATGGATAATGCTTTAAGAGGTTTGGCTTCAGGTGTACAGGTTATTGCCGGTGATGGTCAGCCGGGGGCAGGTACTCGTGTTCGTGTTCGCGGTATCGGTACTATTAACACTGCTGATCCGTTATACATTGTAGATGGTATGCCTCTTGGTGGCGGACTGGACAACATCAACCCCTCTGATATTGAATCTATTGAGGTATTGAAAGATGCCGCTTCCGGTGCTGTTTATGGCGCTCGTGCTGCCAATGGTGTGGTATTGGTAACAACTAAACAAGGAAAACAGGGCAAGGTGCAGGTATCTTACAATATGTCGTTCGGATGGCAGTCTGCTTGGAGAAAGCGTGATATGCTGAATGCAACAGAGTATGCTACATTGATGAACCGGGCGAATGCGGATGCAGGATTACCTGATCGTTATTCGGTAGACCAGATTAAATCTTTCGGTGCCGGAACCGATTGGCAGGATGTCCTTTTCAATGATAATGCTCCGGTTCAGAATCATCAGGTTAGTTTGAGTGGTGCTTCGGAACGTGTGAAGTATTATTTCTCCATGGGCTTCTATGATCAGGAAGGTATTGTGGGTGGTGATTATGGACGTTCCAATTACAAACGTTGGTCATTTCGTTCAAATACAGAGTATACAGTGTTTGATGAAAGTAAAACTCGCAATTGGCTTAAGAGTTTGAAGTTTAATGTCAATGCTTCTTATTCCCGTGTGGAAAGTAAAGGAGGAATCAATGGTTCTTTAACCGGTTCTGTACTGGGTAATGCTCTTTTTATGGATCCTACTATGGCGGTGTATGCCGATGATGAAAGTGAATTGTCACAGTCTTGGGATTATAGTGTGTTCGGTAAGCCTATCCGTGACAAGAAGACCGGCCGTTTATTGCAACTACCTCCGACAGATTTCAATGAATTGGGTAATCCGTTGGCTCTTCTTTCTGGAGATGAAGGAACAAAAAACAATTCGGATAAGATTATAGCTAATCTTTCTATGGATTTCAATATCTGGGATAATTTGCATTATAAGTTTTCTTGGGGTTCTGATTTGGCCTTTTGGGGAAATGACGGATGGAGTCAGCCGACTTACTACAATCAGAAGTCTACTAATAAAGACTCTAATGTATGGTCTCAGATGAATCGCGGTTATACATGGCAGGTTGAAAATGTTCTTTCTTATGATAAAACATTTAATCAGCACTCATTCAATATTGTACTCGGTCAGTCAGCCTCTCGTTATACCAGCCGTCAGTTAGGAGGTAACCGTTATGATTTACCTGAATATATGGGTAATAAGGCAAATATAGACTTTGCTACTGGCTTGCAGTCGGATGGTCGTATGGCTATTTATGGCGGTGCCGGTGACCCCAATTCTTTAGCTTCTTACTTCGGACGTTTGAGTTATAACTTTGCCGAACGTTATATGTTGCAGGTTACTGTACGTCGTGACGGGTCTTCTCGTTTCGGTTCAAATAATAAGTGGGGGACTTTCCCATCAGTTTCTTTAGGCTGGAATCTGACCAACGAACCCTTTATGGAAAAACGTCCCGAGTGGCTGACCAATACAAAAGTGCGTTTGAGTTGGGGTAAGAATGGTAATGAAGCTATCGGTAATTTCCGTTATACAGCTAATGTATCTACCGGTAATAATTATGCTTTCGGTGCAAATGGTGGTGAGAAGATTATTTTGGGAACAAAACCGACCGGTACCCCGAATGCGGATTTGAGATGGGAAGAATCAGAACAATACGATGCTGGTTTGGACTTTGGCTTTTTGAATAACTCTTTCACTTTCACGGTTGATTACTTTGTCAAGAAAACCAATGGAATGTTGAAGGAAATGGCTGTTCCGTCTTATTTGGGTGAATCTAAACCTTGGGGTAATGTCGGTTCTATGAAGAATTCGGGTATCGAAGTTGAAGCAGGCTATAAATTGAGCAGAAAAAACTTTAACTTCTCTACGTCTCTGAATGTAAGTTACTTGAAGAATGAGCTGACTAACTTGGGTAATGCCGATGGTTTTGAGGCTATGGGTAATGTACACCAACTTGGAGATGTGGGTCGTGCAGAAAACGGACAGCCTTATCCTTTCTTTTATGGCTGGAGCACAGATGGTATTTTCCAGAGCGATGCAGAGGCTGCCGAATACAACCAAAAGTACGGCAAAAATGCTGCGGCAGGCGATGTACGTTTTGTGGACTGGGATAAGAATGGCAAGATTGATGATTCAGACCGTCATAATATAGGTAATGGTTATCCGAAGTGGACTTTTGGCTGGAATATCAATGCTTCTTATAAAGGATTTGATCTTAATATGTTGATTTCGGGTGCACTGGGTAGCAAAATCGCTGATGTAACTCGTCGTTTGGATTGTAATTATGTAAACTTGCCTGCTGAGTTTGCCAATAGTTGGACAGAAGAAAATCACAGTACTACGATGCCTCGTTTTAGATTTGACGATAAGGATACCAATAGAAACTGGGGATGGTTCTCTGACCTCTATATTCATAATGGGAATTATGCTCGTATTAAGAATATTCAAGTTGGTTATACATTACCTTCTTCTTTGACAAGTAAGGTCTTTATTTCAAGATTGCGCTTTTATGTGGCAGCTGAAAACCTCCTGACGCTTACAAGTTACAAAGGACTTGATCCCGAGTTGGCTAATGATGCTTTGCCGGGTATCGACCGTGGTTATTATCCGCAGGCTCGTACTTTTACAGTGGGTCTAAATGTTAATTTCTAATATTTTAATGATTGAAGAATATGAAAAAGAATAAATTATATACTTTTGTTGCCTTAGCTCTGATGTTGGGAACAACTTCTTGCGGTGATAGCTTTTTAACGGAAGAACCTTCAAGCAAACTTCCGTTGGATGGATACTATAATAGTGAGGCACGTTGTCTTGAGTCTGCAGTTGCTGCTTACCATCCTATGCAATGGTTCGATTATTTTGGCGGTTGGGCTCCGCTGAATATTGTTTGGGATTCTATGGGAGATGATCTTTATGTAGGTGGTAGTGGAACTTCCGATCAAGGGCAAATACATTTGATTTCCCAGTTTCGTTCAGACCCTCGGAATACAATCGGTGGTGCATGGACGACAGCTTATTCCGGAATCAACCGTTCCATCCGTTTGATTGATAATGCCAATGGTTGCGAAGTTTTGGATGAAACTACACGCAAGGCTTTTGTAGCTGAAGGCAGTACACTTCGTGCTTGGTATTATTTGGTCTTATGGAAATTGTGGGGTAATATACCTCTTTATATGGAGAATCTTACGTTGCCTTATATTGCAGAGCAGAAGTCGGCAACGGAAGTATATAATACAATTATTGAAAATCTTGAACAGGTAATTGATTCTAAGGTTCTTCCCATGAAGCGTGAATCCGGTCAGGAAGGGCGTATGACACAGGCTGCTGCCGAGATGATTTTCGCTGATTATGTGATGTATCAGAAAGATGAGTCTCGCTATGCTAAAGCTTTGTCTTATATGAAAGACATTATTGATTCTCAAAAATATGATTTGGTGGTCGGTGCCGACTACGATTTTTTGTTTGACAATACACATGAGTGGAGCAGTGAAATTATTCTTGATGTGAATTATGTGTCTCAAGGAGGAAAGCGTGACTGGGGAAGCGCAAATGCTACAGGAGGTACGGTTATGCCGACTTTGATTGCTATTCCCGATTTGAATTATAATACGACGGGCGATAATACCAATACAGGAAAGAATGCAGAGTTCTTTGACGGAGGATGGGGTTTTGCTCCTATATCTATAGAATGTTATGAGTCGTTTGAGGAGGGTGATCTCCGTCGTGATATTGCGTTGATTAATTTGGAACAATATACGATGGATATGCTGAAAGTAGGTAAGGTCGTTACTTACGGATCACGTTATCAGCAGACTGGTATCAATCTTCGTAAATATCAGGCTCGTCCTGGTTATAATGAAGGATATGTCGGAGCAAATAACATGAACTGGACCAATAATCTTCACCTCTATCGTTTTGCCGGGACTTTATTGAATGCGGCAGAGTTGGCTTTGGCTACAGGGGATAACAGTGCTGCACAAAATTATTTCGATAGAGTGCGTACACGTGCCGGTTTGGGACAAAAGCCTGTAAGTGTTGATAATATCTTGGAAGAACGCCGTCATGAATTTGTCGGTGAAGGTAAGCGTTATTTTGATCTTGTCCGCACTGATAGAGCTGCTTCTGTATTGGCTAAAGGTGCCGGTAGAATACCTGAGGCTAATAAACTTAGAAAATTACAGTGGGTGAAGAATAGTGATATGCAGGAAAATAAGGGTGGTCAGTATGATAAGTTTATCCTTGTTCCGAAGTCTGAACTTCCGGCAAAACTCTTTGAAGGAGAAGGAAATAAGAACAATTATGCTGAAGGTAAGGATGGTCGTAAACTGTATTGGACTTGTGCGAAAACAGAGTGGAAAACTACTGGTACGGCTGTGCCGGAACGCGAAGCTTGGACAGCGACTAAGAAGTACATTCCTATTCCACAGAGTGAAATAGAAGCGGCTAAAGGCACTATTATACAAAATGAATATTGATTTTTGTTATGACTGGTTAGGTTAATAGGTAATATATAGTTAGGATGCGGGATATTCCACTGTTGATAATTTGATAGATTTGATTGCTGGAATATCCCCTTTTTTTAAGAGAATACCATGAAACATTTGAAATTATTTTCGGCTTGTTTGCTTATGTTGCCTTTCTTTGCTTGTACACAGCAAGGAGGGAAAGAAAACGTCATAGAGCAGAAAGTGGATGAACTGTTGGGCAAGATGACCCTACAGGAGAAAGTCGGTCAGATGAATCAGTTGAGTCCGAATGGGGATGTTGAGGAAATGGCCGCATTGATAAGAGAGGGAAAAGTTGGTTCGTTTTTAAATCTGACCAATCCCGAGTTAGTAAATAAAGTACAGGAAATTGCTGTGAAAGAATCACGCTTGGGTATCCCTGTTTTGATGTCCCGTGATGTGATTCACGGATATAAGACTATTTTTCCTATTCCGCTAGGACAAGCGGCGACTTTCAATCCGCAGATTGTGGAGGACGGTGCACGTGTGGCCGCTGTTGAGGCTTCGGCAGATGGCATCCGTTGGACCTTTGCTCCTATGATTGATGTGTCTCGTGATGCCCGTTGGGGGCGTATGGCGGAAAGTTGCGGTGAAGATCCTTATTTGAATGCTGTCATGGGAGTGGCCATGGTAAAAGGTTTTCAAGGAGATTCGTTGAAGGCTCCGACTTCCATAGCAGCTTGTGCCAAGCACTTTGTAGGTTATGGGGCTTCGGAAGCTGGAAAGGACTATAATTCGACATTTATACCCGAGCGTCTGCTCCGTAATGTGTATCTGCCACCTTTCGAGGCAGTTGCCAAGGCGGGATGCGCCACTTTTATGACTTCTTTTAATGATAATGACGGAGTGCCTTCTACCGGGAATAGCTTTATATTGAAAGAGGTGCTACGTAATGAATGGGACTATGACGGTATGGTGGTGACCGACTGGGCCTCGGCCACTGAAATGATTCCTCATGGGTTCTGCAAAGATCGTAAGGAAGTAGCGGAAAAGGCGGTGAATGCCGGGGTGGACATGGAGATGGTAAGCGGTGCTTTCATTGAAAATCTGGAAGCGTTGGTTAAAGAAGGGAAAGTATCTGAGGCTGCCATTGATGATGCAGTCCGCAATATTTTGCGCTTGAAGTTTCGTTTGGGATTGTTTGATCATCCATACGTGGTGACAGAACAGACTGTGAAATATGCACCGGAGCATTTGGCGAAGGCGAAAGAGGCTGCAGAACAGTCTGTCATTTTGTTGAAGAACGATAATGCAATATTGCCATTGAACGAGAAAGTCCACACGGTAGCTGTTGTCGGTCCGATGGCGGATGCACCGCACGACCAGTTGGGAACATGGGTGTTCGATGGTGAAAAGGAGTACACACAGACTCCGTTGAAGGCATTGCAGGAAATATATGGGGAGAAAGTACAAATAATATATGAGCCGGGATTGGCGTATAGCCGCGACAAACGTACGGAAGGCATTGCCAGAGCAGTCGCTGCCGCCCGTCGTGCTGATGTGGTTCTGGCTTTTGTAGGTGAGGAAGCCATTCTTTCGGGAGAGGCGCATTCCTTGGCCGATTTGAATTTGCGTGGAGCGCAGCAGGAACTGATAGAGGCTTTGTCTAAAACAGCCAAGCCACTGGTAACAATTGTAATGGCGGGACGCCCGCTGACCATTGGCAAGGAAGTGAATGAATCCAGCGCTGTTCTTTATTCGTTTCATCCGGGCACAATGGGCGGTCCTGCTTTGGCGGATATTTTGTTTGGTAAAGTGGTTCCAAGTGGAAAGACTCCGGTTACTTTCCCGAAGATGGTGGGACAGTCACCTATCTATTATGCTCATAATCATACCGGACGTGCGCCGAGTGGCAAAGAAACATTGATTGACGACATTCCGGTGGAAGCAGGACAAACATCTTTGGGGTGTAGCTCTTTTTATATGGATGCAGGTTTTGGTCCTTTGTTTCCCTTCGGATATGGATTGTCCTATACTACTTTCGGTTACGATAAGCTAAACTTGTCTGCTGATAAGCTGAGAACCGGTGAGACATTAACTGCCTCTGTCAATATAACCAATACAGGAGAATATGCAGGTACGGAAGTCGTCCAATTGTATATTCGCGACAAAGTAGGTTCAGTCACCCGGCCCGTAAAAGAACTGAAAGGTTTCCAGCGTGTGACATTGCAGCCGGGTGAGACAAAAACGGTGACTTTTAATTTGCCTGTGAGTGATTTGGCATATTGGAACATAGATATGAAGAAAGTCGTAGAACCGGGTGAGTTCACTTTGTGGTTGGGAACAAACAGTGATGAGGGACTTTCTGCTGATTTAGAAGTGATTGATTAATAATTTGATAGGTATGAAAAATATATTTTATGCATTTTTGCTGACAGGAATGTTTGCTTCATGTCAACAAAAACAGGCACAGACAGATGAACTTGTGCCAGCTCCTGAATCATTTGTACGTGTGTCAGGACAGGATTTGATTCAGCCGGATGGAAGCAAACTTTTTATTAAAGGTACTAATTTAGGCAACTGGCTGAATCCCGAAGGCTATATGTTTGGTTTCAACAAAACCAATTCGGGGCGTTTCATCGATGAGATGTTCTGCCAGATGGTAGGACCGGACTTTGTGGATGAGTTTTGGAAGCAGTTCAAGGACAACTACATTACTCGCAAGGATGTGGAGTTCATCGCTTCAACCGGCGCCAATACCATCCGTCTTCCTTTCCATTACAAACTCTTTACAGAAGAAGACTATATGGGACTAAAAGCCAATCAGGACGGATTTGCCCGTGTGGACAGTGTGGTCAACTGGTGCCGTGACAATCAGCTGTATCTCATTCTTGATATGCACGATGCTCCCGGTGGACAGACCGGAGATAATATTGATGACAGCTACGGATATCCTTGGCTGTTCGAAAGTGAGTCCAGTCAGCAGTTGTTCTGTAATATTTGGCGCAAGATAGCCGATTATTATAAAAATGAGCCGGTGATACTGGGCTATGAACTGATAAATGAGCCTATTGCACCTTATTTTGCAGATATGGAGGAACTGAATGCCAAACTCGAACCTCTGCACAAACGGGCGGTAAAGGCAATCCGTGAAGTGGATAATAACCATATTATCCTGATAGGTGGTTCGCAGTGGAATGGTAACTTTAAACCGTTTAAGGATGCCAGATATGATGATAAATTGATGTACACTTGTCACCGTTATGGTGGAGAACCTACCAAGGCTGCAATTCAGGAAATCATTAATTTCCGTGATAGCGTGAACCTGCCGATGTATATGGGTGAAATAGGACATAATACTGATGAATGGCAGGCTGCCTTTTGCAAGGTGATGGAGGAAAACAACATTGGTTATACTTTCTGGCCTTACAAGAAAAAGGATGGTTCCTGCTTCATGGGCATCAAAGCTCCCGAAAATTGGGAACAGATAATTGCCTTCTCGGAAGCACCGCGCAGCACCTATAAGGAGATACGGGATGCACGTCCCGACCAGGAATTGATGAAGAAGGCGATGATTGATTTTATAGAAAACAGTAAATGTGAAAATTGTGTGCCGCAAGTGGGCTATATCCGTTCGCTGGGTTTGCAGATTGAAGAGTAAACTTTGAATGTTAGTTGTCTAAAACGGAGTTTATTAACCGGCAGGGGCGGATTCAACCCGCTCTTACGAAGCTAAATTATCATTTAACGGCAAAGACAGTAAAAATTAAATAAAGAAGAATTATGAAGAAAATAATAGTATCGGGTATGCTGACCCTGACACTTATCAGTGGGGTACGGGCGCAGACTACCCCCATTTATTTGGATGAAACAAAACCTGTAGAGGAAAGAATAGAAGATGCACTCAGTCGCATGACTTTGGAAGAAAAAGTAGCAATGACTCATGCTCAGTCCAAATTTTCTTCTCCGGGTGTGCCCCGTTTAGGGATTCCTGAATTTTGGATGACAGATGGTCCTCATGGTATCCGTCCCGAAGTGTTGTGGGACGAATGGGAGCAAGCCGGCTGGACAAATGACTCGTGTGTGGCTTTTCCGGCTTTGACTTGTCTGGCAGCTACTTGGAATCCTGAAATGTCCTTGCTCTATGGAAAAAGTATTGGTGAAGAGGCGCGTTATCGTAACAAGAACGTACTGTTAGGTCCCGGAGTGAACATTTACCGTACTCCGCTGAATGGGCGTAACTTTGAGTATATGGGGGAAGACCCTTATTTGGCAGGAAAGATGGTCGTGCCTTATATACAGGGAGTACAACAAAACGGAGTAGCTGCATGTGTGAAACATTATGCATTGAACAATCAAGAAGTGAACCGCCACACCACAAACGCTATTGTAGATGATCGTACATTGTATGAAATTTATCTGCCGGCTTTCAAAGCAGCTGTACAGGAAGGAAAAGCTTGGTCTATCATGGGCTCTTACAATCTTTATAAGAATCAGCACGGTTGTCATAACCAATATTTGCTGAATGATATTCTGAAAGGAGAATGGGGGTTTGACGGTGTTGTGGTTTCCGACTGGGGCGGTGTACATGATACTGAAGAAGCTGTCCGTAACGGATTGGATATGGAATTCGGTAGCTGGACAAACGGATTGTCGAATGGTGCCAGTAATGCTTATGATAACTACTATTTGGCACATCCTTACTTGAAACTTCTAAAGGAAGGCAAAGTAGGAACAAAGGAACTTGATGATAAAGTAAGACGCATCCTTCGTCTGGCCTATCGTACAACTATGGACAGAACCCGTCCCTATGGTTCTCTCTGTTCTGAGGCACATTTTGCTGCTGCCCGTCATATTGGCGAGGAAGGCATCGTACTGTTGCAGAACCGCAACAATGTGCTGCCTGTCGACTTGAACAAAGTCAAAAAGATTGCTGTCATCGGTGAGAATGCCATAAAAATGATGACTGTGGGAGGGGGAAGCTCTTCACTGAAAGTTAAATATGAACTTTCTCCGTTGGAAGGAATTAAGAAAAGAGTAGGAGACAAGGTGGAAGTGGTTTATGCACGTGGCTATGTGGGTGATCCGTCAGGAGAATATAACGGAGTGAAATCCGGTCAGAATCTGGCAGACAACCGCTCTCCGGAAGAACTGATAGCTGAGGCTGTAAAGGTGGCTGAAGATGCGGATTATGTCATCTTTATCGGTGGTCTGAACAAAAGTGCACATCAGGATTGTGAAGATGCAGACCGTAAGGAACTTGGTTTGTCGTATGGGCAGGATAAAGTGATTGCTGCGTTAGCACAGGCTAATGAGAACTTGGTAGTTGTGAATATTTCGGGCAATGCGATAGCTATGCCATGGGTAAAGGAAGTCCCGGCCATTGTTCAGGCATGGTATCTGGGTACGGAAGCGGGCAATACCATTGCTTCGGTATTGGTAGGTGATGTGAATCCGTCCGGCAAGTTGCCGTTTACCTTCCCTGCTTCTTTAGAAGATATCGGTGCACATAAATTGGGGGAATATCCGGGTGTGCTCAGAACGGATGGAAGTAACATTTTAGATGAAAAATACAATGAAGGTATTTTTGTGGGTTATCGTTGGGCCGATAAAGAAAAGACAAAACCATTATTCCCTTTCGGCCATGGATTGAGCTATACTACCTTTAAATATGGAAAAGCTGTAGCCGACAAGAAGGTCATGGGACAAGATGAAGTGCTGACCGTCACTGTACCTGTTACCAATGCTGGCAGTCGGGAAGGTTCGGAAGTGGTACAACTTTATATCAGTGATTTGAAATCATCTTTGCCTCGTCCTGTTAAGGAATTGAAAGGTTTCAGTAAAGTAAGATTGGCTCCGGGAGAAACCAAGGAAGTGACATTTACCATCGGTAAAGAGGCATTGAGTTTCTTTGATGATGGCCGTCACAAATGGGTGGCAGAACCGGGCAAGTTTGAAGCGATAGTCGCTACTTCGGCAATAGATATTAAATCAAAAGTATTGTTTGAATTGAAATAGAGATGATTGGGGGCTAGGCTTCTGCAAGGAGTTTTTATTTAAGTGTCTATTAGCGTTATGATTGATGTAGTCATAACGCTAATTTTATACTATATATTTTATTTTGATAGGTAAAGTCGTAAGAATGAAGAAAAAAGCATATATTTGCAACTTCCAACTATAAGTTTTATCGTAGATTATTATACATAAAAAAGATACAATGAAAAGAATAATTCCATTCTTGCTGTCTGTTTCTCTCCTCTATTCTTGTCATCAGGAGGAAGAGGTCAGTCTGCCGGACAATGGGCCGGAAATAAATCTTGCTGAGCTGGGACTATCTGAAAATGATGTTGTACAGGGACGTATGCGCATTAAACTGAAAGAGGAACCTGCCGGAAATTTGAGTGAGCGAAGCGCTGACGGCGGTATATCTGCACGAATTAAAATGATAGGCCGTTCTGCATCGGCATTGAAAATAACCCGCATGGAACGTACTTTTCCCCATGCTGGAAAATATGAAGAACGTACACGCCGTGAGGGATTGCATTTATGGTATGATGTCTGGTATTCGGAGGATGTTTCTGTGGCGCGTGCGGCCGGTGAGGTTTCGGTTCTGGAAGGGATAGAAATAGCTGCACCTATTGTGAAGGTGAGATCGTTGGGTATGAATGAACCGGTTTGGCGTGCCATTGATTTCAATGATACTTTTATTGACAAGCAGTGGTATCTGGAAAATCCGGGTACAGAGGCGTGGCAACAACCGGGTGCTGATATCCGGGTGTCTGATGCCTGGAAAGAATGTACCGGGGATCCCCGTATTATTGTTGCAGTGATGGACGGAGGCATCCAGGTGAACCATCCCGATTTGGTGGATAATATATGGGTGAACGAAGGAGAAATCCCCGGAAACGGTATCGATGATGACGGGAATGGTTATATAGATGATGTGAATGGCTATAATTTCATGTATGATTCAGGCAAACTAACTCCCATGAAACATGCTACGCATGTGGCGGGAATCATTGCAGCAAGTGGAAATAACGATAGGGGAATTGCCGGAATAGCAGGAGGAAACGGTACTGCGGGAAGTGGCGTGAGACTGATGTGTACTCAAGTGCTGGGCTCTGTAGGCTCCAATAATACGGCTGCGGCCATTAAATATGGTGCCGATAATGGAGCGGTTATCAGTCAAAACAGTTGGGGATACAATACGACCACTACCAGCACCTCATATATTGATCCTGCGGATAAGGAAGCAATTGACTATTTTATTAAATATGCCGGGTGCGACAATGATGGTAACCAGTTGCCTGACAGCCCGATGAAAGGCGGCATTGTTATCTTTGCTGCAGGCAATGATAATGTGTCTAACCCCGGTACGGCTTCTCCGGCCGATTATGAGCCGGTAGTGTCGGTGGCTGCCATTGCTCCGGACTATACGAAGGCTTCTTATTCCAATTATGGTTCATACATTGATATTTCGGCTCCAGGAGGTAACCTGAATGGTAATGGGATGGTGTATAGTACTATTCATAATTCTTCTTATGGGGATATGAGTGGAACTTCTATGGCTTGTCCGATGGTGTCGGGGGTAGCGGCTTTGGTTATTCAGAAATATGGATTGAGCGAGAGGGAATTTACTCCTGATAGGCTGAAAGAAATACTCTTCAAGAGTGCCTATGATGTAGATGCTTATAATCTGAAATATGCCGGACAGCTTGGCTATGGTTGTGTAGACGCTGCTGCGGCATTGAATATTGAGGTGACGGATGAGACACCGACGTTGACTTTGAAAAACAATAAAGTAAGTGATGGAAGTTTGCTCTTTTGGGTGAACTATCAGTTGGCCGGTAATGCACGTATCATTATTTATAACAGTACGGGCGGGAAGGTACTTGATGCGAAGAGGGGAGTGATGGCGATGTCTATGACAACAATAGATGTAAGCAAGTTGGCTGCCGGATATTACACGATGGAATATCAATGCAACGGTCATACGATGAAACAAAACTTTATTAAATATTAATCCGGTAGAAGAAAGAAATAGTAAAATATGAAGAAAACAATATTTTGTGTAGTAGCTTTGGGCATGTTTGTTGCCGGTGCTTATGGGCAGGATGAAGTAACTGCTATCAATACGGGAGCTGCCAACTTTCTGACTATTATGCCCGATGCTCGTACGGCTGCATTGGCTGGCGCAGGTGTTTCACTCACCGGCAATGAGAATGCCATCTTTTTGAATGGTGCTACTGTTGTGGCAGATAAGAATACTCAGGGTGGTGCTTCTTATACGTATGCTCCATGGATGCGCGATTATCAGTCAGGATACTCGCTACATACGCTGGGAGGTTTTTATAAGATAGACGAGAAGAATGTGATATTGGCGGGTTTCCGTTATTATAACTATCCGAAGTTAGGTGCCCTTGAGACCGGAGGGGAGAGTATACGTCCGAAGGAACTGGCTGCTGAAGTGGGGTATGCCCGTGAGTTAATTAAGAACCTTTCCGTATCTGCTACTTTTCGTTATATCTATTCGGATATGGGAAAGGTAGGCAACGACCAGGGAGCAAGTACGGTCGCCTTTGACTTGGGTGCATTTTACAGGAAGGCAATAGCCCGGATGGAAGGTGCGAGTTGGACTGCCGGATTACAAGTGAGCAATCTGGGACCGAAGATAAAGTATCCCAAGTCCAGTGAGTCTCTGCCGATGATGGCTAAAGTGGGCGGTTCGGTCGACTTACCGTTTTCACAGATGCACCGCTTGATGGTGACAGCCGATTTAGGTTATCGCTTGGCCCCTTCGGATGTGGAGGCAGTGAATGTAAGTGCCGGAGCAGAATATACGTTGGCGGAGCATTTTATGTTTCGGGGTGGTTATCATTATGGAGACAAGGAAAAAGGAGATCATAGTTTTGCTACAGTAGGTGCAGGAATGAACCGCTACGGTGGACATCTGGATTTTGCATGGCTGTTTGCATCAGATGACTGTCCGTTCCGAAATACGTTTTGGGTGACTCTTGGATATTCTTTCTGATAGTATAAATTAAAATGGCTGTTCATTGCTGGGCAGCCATTTTAATTCATGTCGTGTTATGGTCATGTTTAATGGCTATTGTTTGTTTGCTTCATACGGCCAATCAACAGGTAGTTATTGTCATTCTCTTGGATGGAGCCTGCCAGTGTGCTGATTTTTTCCTTCATTTCGGGTGACAGGTCGGTTTTCTTGAGTGCTTCCTCCAGTTCTTCTTTCAATACGTTGGGATCGATGTTTCGAATATAATGCCCATTTCGGCAACTTGCGAACCAAAAAGTTTCTCCGTTTCCCAAAAAGTCATTGTACACTTTGTATAATCCTCCTTTCAGCGTCTTCTTGTCTACAATAAAGTTTCGGTGCTCTCTTGTTTCGCTACTGCCGTGATTGTCTGTTTGCTCCATTTTTCCTACAACAGTCCCAATAAAGCAAGTCGGGTATTCGTATTGCCAGTGAATTGGAGCTTTTCCACTAGAAAAATGGATGGTAAAGGTCGGTTGCAGCTTATTCTGGGTATAGTCGTAGTGATACAAGGTATCAGCTTTTTCTATATGAAAGTCCAGAAAGGAGAAATCGAAGGCTTCCGTGTTGTTGTTATGGTAAATGTCGTTGCTGTAATCGGGCTTCATCTCTTTCATGGGAGGAAGTTCGGCAAGGCGGTTGCCTTCGAAGTCTTGCACCCAAATCATTCTTGGATTATTTTTCCAAGGCAGTGTGGCTACAGTAATTTGCCCTTTGTCTCCGTCTACATGGAATACGGATTTGGGGAGTACCCATTTTTCCGATTCACCTATCAGTGGAATGTTTTTTTGCAACTCTCCGTTCAGATTGTAAGTGATGAGTTTGGTTGCATTCCATGGCATGAGGTAGATGCGGTTGTGTTTTTCATCCAGTTGAAAAGGCCCTACCTGAGTGTATTCTCCGGGACCGTTTCCCACTGAGCCGATGTTACGCAAGAACTTCCCTTTACGGTCGAATAATTTGAAAGGTATGTTTTGAGAACAGTGGATTAGGATGTAGTTGTCTGATACGACTACACTGCTGTTCCTTACCAGGGCTTCGTCCTTATTGTCCAACTTTACAATTTCCAAATCTTCGATGAAATAACTGAGTGGCAGGTGGATGGAATCTTTAACGGCTGTCCAATCGCATACCATGAGGGTGGTTCCGTTTGTTTCCACTTTGGCTGCCACAGTAGGCAGCTCGTTCCATATTCTTGAATCGCCTGATGCTGTGTTGTCGCTCTCTTTTTGTTTGCTGTTGCAGGCTGTTATCATCAAGGTAGCCAGCACAAAAAATAAATGTGGTTTCATACTTTGTTGTTTTAAAATTTACCGCAAAGTTAGGAATGAAAGGAATCTGATTATAAAATCGTGATGGACAATTATGGAATATTATATCGTTGTATATTAGCTGTTTAGCTATCTTTTATGATGGACAATTAATACTTTTGCAGGTATTCGTCCAATGAAATTCCTTCATCGGAGGTGATACCGAGCTTTTCTTTCATGCGTAGCTTTTTTTTGCTGACAGAGTTTCGGCTTATACAGTAAATGTTCGACATATCGTGTAGGCTGACATTGATTTTTATCAGGCAGCAGAAGTTAATGTCCGCTATACTCAATGTGGGAAATTTCTGTTTCAGGCGGGTTGTGAAATGGTCATAGTTACTGTCGAGTACGACTCTTATTTCCCGCCATTCATTTTCTGTTAATGATATTTGCCGATTACTGTTTTTATCTTCTTCCGTATCGTTGTCCAAAGAGGGCAGTTTTTTGAACACTTCCATCTTACGAAGCAGTTCTTCGCGTAACATGCTTGCCTTCTCTCTGAGGACGCTTAGTTCTTCCGCTTGTTTCAGTAGTTTGTTTTCTTGCTTTAGCCGTTCGCTTTCCTGTTGGAGGATTCTTTTCATTTCCTCTTTTTTCTTGTATTGGAGATAATACAAGAAAGCGGTGACAATCATTGAGAGGATGAATGTGAGCAGCAATATGAGATTGATATGGCGTTGGCGTACAATTTCCAATGCATTGATTTCTGTTTCCAGTTTCAGCTCGTTAAACTGGCTGGCACTGGCCTGATTGTTATAGGCTGAGTAGATGTTGTGAAGGAAAGCAATAGCATTTTCATGTTTGCGGAATGCCTTTTCGGGAGATCCGCTTTGCTCGTACAGATAAGAGAGGCGTAGTGCGGCTTCGCTTGCCAAGAATATATTGCTTGACTGGGATACCAGATTGTAGTAATAGTAGGCGGAGTCTTGCTGGTGCATGAGTTCATAAACATGGGCTTTGTACATGTTGTGCAGAGGAATGTCACTGCGTTTCATGTTCCGGCGGGACTGTTGTAAGGATTGCAGGGCTTCGGAGAACTGCCTTTGAGCTACATATAGGTCGGTGTATTCTTTGGCAAGGCTATATGCGAATTCGCTATCTTTATCTCTTGTGGCATAGGCTTTGGCAGAATCCAGCATTTCTTTTGCGACTTCAAATTCTCTTAGCCCGAGTAGTGTCTGGGCTTTTTCCCGATAATAATGCTTGAGGTGTAGATGGGTGGTGTCTATTGCCATCTTTTTGTTGATGTAAGCCAAAGTAGAATCTGCCCTTCCTATTTGTTTAAAGAATTGTGTTTTATAGATATAAGTGCGTACAAGCTCTTTGGGACATTGTTGTACGATGGCTTCTTTTTCGATTATTTGAAGCATGGAATCGGCTTTATCATATACTTGGTTGTATAGGAATTGCCTGTATTTTATGTGGTTTATCTCTCTCAAGTTTATTGTATCTTTCATCTTTTCATAATGTTGGGACAACTTTTCTATTTTCTCAGAGGAATGCAGGATGAAAGGCTGGGGGGCGACGCTGAACTGAATCCGCCAATAGGTGTAAACGTCTTCTCCTCCTAATTCTTCGGGTACGATTCTGTTTAAGTAAGTGAGGGTGCTGTCTATTTGTTTGTCTGCATAGAATTGTTCAGCTTTTTGCAGCCATAAGGTATCTTCTCGTACAGAACAGGCAGTAAAGAAGAAGAGTAAGGAAAGTATCGGAAGAGACTGTAACTTCATGAGAGTATTGGAGGGGAATGAAAAGAGGATGTCCCAGTTTTGATGAAACATCCTCTGTATAAATAAAATTCAGTTTTATTCGATATTATTTGGCGAAGCTTACCGCACGTGTCTCGCGGATAACCGTAATTTTCACTTGTCCCGGATAAGTCATCTCATCTTGAATCTTCTTTGCTATTTCTCCTGACAGGCTTTCGGTTTGCTTATCGTCAATCTTGTCGGCACCTACGATAACACGCAATTCACGACCGGCTTGGATGGCGTAGGTCTTTGTTACTCCCGGATAAGACATTGCCAACTGTTCGAGGTCATTCAAGCGTTTGATATATGCCTCTACAATTTCTCGGCGCGCTCCCGGACGTGCACCTGAGATAGCGTCACATACCTGAACGATAGGAGCCAGCAAACTGGTCATTTCCGTCTCGTCATGGTGAGCACCGATAGCGTTGCAAATATCCGGTTTTTCTTTGTATTTCTCGGCTATCTTCATACCCAGCAGTGCGTGTGGCAATTCAGGTTCTTCATCTGGCACTTTACCAATATCATGCAAGAGTCCGGCACGTTTGGCTTTCTTCGGATTCAGTCCCAATTCTGATGCCATTACAGCGCAGAGGTTTGCAGTTTCTCGTGCATGCTGTAATAAGTTCTGACCATAGGAAGAACGATATTTCATTTTACCGATAATACGGATTAATTCGGGGTGTAAACCATGAATACCCAAGTCGATAGTGGTACGCTTACCGGTTTCGATGATTTCATCTTCTACTTGTTTGCGTACTTTGGCAACCACTTCTTCGATACGTGCCGGATGAATACGTCCGTCTGTTACCAACTGATGAAGTGCTAGGCGGGCAATTTCGCGACGAACCGGGTCGAATGCGGAAAGTACGATAGCTTCCGGAGTGTCGTCCACTACAATTTCAACGCCTGTTGCAGCTTCCAAAGCACGAATATTGCGTCCTTCACGGCCGATGATACGACCTTTGATTTCATCTGATTCAATATGGAATACAGTGACGGAGTTTTCGATTGCTGTTTCTGTGGCAACTCGCTGAATGGACTGGATGACGATTCGTTTGGCTTCCTTGTTGGCTGTCAACTTGGCGTCGTCCATAATATCATTAATATAAGAGGCAGCTTGGGTTTTGGCTTCCTCTTTCAAAGATTCCACCAAACGTTCTTTTGCTTCCTCGGCAGACAAACCGGACAGTGCTTCCAGTTTTTCGCGTTCCTGCATTTGCAGTTTGTCCAATTCTTCTTTCTTCTTGTCTACAATCACAATTTGCGCTTCCAAGTTTTCCTTGATAGCTTCAGCTTCTGTACGTTTGCGCTGTACTTCTTCCTGTTTCTGATTCAGCATCAGTTCGCGCTGTTTCAATTTGTTTTCGGCTTGCTGGATTTTCTGGTTGCGCAATGCAACCTCTTTTTCCAAATCCGCCTTTTTATTTAAGAATTTCTCCTTAACTTCGAGAAGCTTGTTCTTCTTGATTACTTCAGCTTCTGTTTGTGCTTCCTTAATGATGATGTCATACTTCGATTTCAGGCCATATCTGAAAAGCATGTATGATAACCCACCACCTACAGCGAAACACACAATTGCTATTATTACTGTTGTTACCATTGTTATTAATTTATATAAATAAAAAACGCACAACCATTCTGTCAAGAACCCTTCTCTTGACAGTTAAGTTGTGCGTGAATATCCTTAATTTAAAAATTTAAACTATTCGTTTTTACTAAGATACTGCTCTATCTCTTTCGTCAGCTCTTTCAACTTCTCCTGATAAGGTTCAGTATTATTTCTGTCTTTCATAGAAATGTTTTCAAAAGCTAATTCCAACGCAGCCATTGCCCAATGCCTTGTGGGGCTGAAATCAGGAAAACGGCTACGGTATTTGTTTAGTTTATTATCAATCTGTTTGGCAGCGTTCCTATATAACAGTTCATCTTCCCGACGAATAGTTAAAGGGTATCTTTCGTTGTCAATCAGTAAATGTATTTTCATCACATCGTCCATCATACTATCGTTTTATTGTTTTAAAATCCTATTGGCCTTTTAATAAAGCGATGCATCTGTCGACTTCACGCACGAGCTTTGACAACCTTTGCTTCGTATCTTTGATATCATTATCGTGGATACTGATTGTCCTAGCCATTTTTAAATTGGTATACATTACTTCCAATTCTTTGCGACTATCTTCTACTTGTTCTATCTTTTCGTCTTTTTCGGCGAGAAGTTGCTTTAACTGAGCATTTTCACGCGTTAATTCATCGTGCAAATACATAAAATGTCTCAGTCTTGCTTCAAAAGTACTTAATAGCTTTTTGTCTTCTTCAGTCATTTTATACCAAAATTGTACACAAATATATAGGATTGAAAGCAAACAAGAAAATATTTTGAGGGGAATTTATCAATTCCGGTCAAAAAACTTTTTTTTCAGTCTTTTACGACTCCTTTTTTACTGCCTCCTTGCCGGTTTACTTTTTCAGTGTTTTATATGAAAGAATATGCCAAGTGATACCAATGGCTATGGCAAGTAATACAATTTTCAACCAAAGATAAGGAGCTATTTGGAAAATGCAATAACTTAGGGTTATCCATATCAGTGATACGGAAATAACTTTTGCGCGTAAGGGGATGGCGCGGTATTCACGGAAATTTTTAATATAAGGTCCCAGTTGTTTTTGATGGATTAGCCAACTGTACAGACGTGGAGAACCGCGAAAATAGAGTGCGGCGGATAACAATAAAAAAGGGGTGGTAGGCAGAAGAGGTACAAAGATGCCAATAATGCCTAATGCCAGTGATATCGTTCCTGTGACGGTATAGAAAATTTTCATGGATGCAAATATAGACCAAAAAATGAAAAAATACGGATTACTGTTCTATATTCTTAGATTTTATAATGTATCTTTGCATCTACACACCGAGGTGACATTAGGTGTAAGTTCTTTCTAAATATAAACTAAAGCAATGTATACAGTAATTAAGCGAATGGAAGTATCGGCTTCGCACAGCCTGAAACTTTCGTATAGAAGTAAATGTGAGAATTTGCATGGTCACAATTGGATTATTACAGTTTATTGCCGTTCGGAGGTGCTGAATGAAGACGGGATGGTGGTGGACTTTACCCATATCAAAGAGGCTGTGATGGGGCGTTTGGATCATCAAAATCTGAATGAGGTACTTCAATTTAATCCTACGGCCGAAAATATTGCACATTGGATTTGTGAGCAAATACCCTTTTGTTTTAAAGTTGAAGTCCGCGAATCGGAAGGTAATACTGTGATATATGAAAAAGATTAATGAGATTTTTTATAGTTTGCAGGGTGAAGGATATCATACAGGTATTCCTGCCATATTTGTCCGCTTTTCGGGATGCAATATGAAGTGTTCTTTTTGCGATACGTCACATGAAGACGGGGTAATGATGAGCGATGAAGAAATAATATCGGAAGTCGTTAAGTATCCTGCTCCTATGGTTATTCTTACCGGTGGCGAACCGGGTTTGTGGATTGACGAAGCTTTGGTGGATGCTTTGCATAATGAAGGAAAATATGTCTGTGTCGAGACTAACGGTATGTGTGTGCTGCCGAACAATATAGACTGGGTGACTTGTTCGCCAAAAGAAGGAGGGGAAATAAAGTTAAACCATATAGATGAGGTGAAGGTTGTCTATGTAGGACAAGATGTATCTGTTTATCTGGATTTGCCTGCTCAGTATTATTTTATGCAGCCTTGTTCCTGTTCCAATACCGAGGAAGTAATTGCTTATATTCTGAAGCATCCCGAATGGCGGTTGAGCCTGCAGACTCATAAGTTATTGCAAATACCTTGATGTCTTTTTTTGCAATAAGAATGCTCTTAAGAAAAAGTTGATATCAAGTTGCTTTCACACGTTTCACTCTCTGAAACCCTTTATTCATCGGTTTTTTGGGTGAAAAGAACTTTTAAGGGGTGAATGGATTGCTTTCACACGGAAACCCTTATGAACAGCAAGTTCCCGGTGATTGTGAAACGTGAAAGGAAGTCTTGTCAACTTTCTTTCGGGACTCAATTTATTCATTAAATCAGCGAGAAAATTCAGAGGAAAGTGTGTTGAAAAAAGACCTTGGTCTTTCCGCAAAACATCTTGTTCTTTTTAAAAAAGAACAAAGTCTTTTTCTAAAAGCTGATGAAGCTTTTGGCGGCACATTGTCTGTTTTTTATTATTCTAGGGGGGCAAATATCATATCACAAACAAAGGGAAGAATAAGCCGTTTCTTAGGGTCGGTCAAGGTCTTTTAAACGGAAGATTATTACAGTCTCCGGCAGCGGACTGTATAGTCCGTTGCAGTGGACCGTACAGTCCATTGACGTAGACCGTACAGTCCACTGCCGGAGACTGTAGTAATCCGACGGACAGACAGGCATAACCGAAAGGACGAAAACGTTTAGTCCGGCTAATGAAACGACTTAGGGAGCTCAAAAAACGTATGCAGAGGTTGAAAACCGGAGGAGACAACATCAGGCGACAGGTGTTTGATTGATATGTTACCTCCCCCCAAGAATAATGACTGCCTCCTTATCACCCACAGGGGTTTCTGACTGTTCCGATATCATCTCTATCTATCAAGATGAGACCGGTGCTTTGTGGTTTGGTTCACTGGAAGGGGATAGTCGAGGCTTTGCACTATATAAAAAAGGTTGTATCAATGTATTGACACAACCTTTTTATTTGCACGGGAGGAGAGGCTCGAACTCCCGACACCCGGTTTTGGAGACCGGTGCTCTACCAACTGAGCTACTCCCGTGTTTGCGGCTGCAAAGGTAGTGTAATATTTGAAATATACAAACTTATTTATGAAAAAATATTTTTTTTCTTATTCGTTCAATAACCCTAATTCGCTGAACATGACCCGATAAGCTGCAGCTTTTTTTTCTAGTGCCAAAGGATAGGCACGGCTGGAAGAAGGCATTCTATATAATTTCATAGTCTTCTCTCCAAATTCGAACGGTTCGCTTGTACCTACGGTTGGCTCTTTTACGTCTATTTGTTCGCGGATAATGTCTGTTGCCTTCTGTCCGGTGGTAACAATGGCTTTGCACATCGGAATTTGTTTTAGTAACAGGCTGATATCTGTTTGTTCTATTACTTCCAGAAACTTGTCGGAGGCATTGTCCTGTAAACGGCGGATAGCTGAAGCTGTATCATAAAGTGCGATTCCTTTGTCGTTTAGGAATTCAATGATACGGTCTTTATCAAATACTTTCTTCTCAGGGTTCAGAAAATGCTCTTTATCCTGAAAGAAAATAAGTCCGACGATACGCCACATATCATTTTGCAGGTTAGGGTAGAAGAAATCCATGCTCCACCGTTTTTTTTGCGGAGGAAAACTACCCAGCATCAACAGGACGGCATTAGCCGGTAAAAAGGGCTCTAACGGATGTGCTTCGATGTTTAATAGAGAGTTCATGAAATCTTTATTCCTTCGGCTTCGGCTCTTTTTTAGCTAATAAAACAATGTTGTAAACGTATTCAGTCATCCATTTTTCAGAGTATCCCAATGCGTGTTGGTACTTGCGAATAGCAATACAGGTCTTGTGTACGCTGTCATCCTTCCAGTCTGTCTTGGTCATAATGTCATGGATGGTTTTTTCCGTCATATTGCGCAGCATCTTCTTCATTACGCTGGGCATACGGAACTTCCATTGCATCAGGTTGCCGATAAGCATCATCAAGTCATTGCTGAATCCTTGGAACATGAAAAGATAAGTCTTTACATCGTTTACGTTCTTGCAATTCTTTTTAATGGAATTGTCTATTTCTTTAAAGAAATCATCGCTCAGGCCATAAAGTTCTACCAGCATTTTTTTGCAGCGTGACTTTTCGGCAATTCCCAATTTATTGTTTTGGGTTGGAATTTTAAGCGTACGTTTGAAAACTGCCATATCAGGCAGGAAATTAATATTGGTAATACCTATGTTGCAGGCCATTACAGATTGGTAATATACACGAATCAGTGTCATGAAGTCTTCCATTCCACCCACTTTGGTACTTTCTTCTCCTTCTGCTTGTTTTTTACTGAATAATTTTGAAAATATGCTCATGGCTTTCTTATTTTATGTTCTTGCCGCAAAGATACTTATTTTTTTTAATACTTTACCAACATTCCAAATCTTCCTCAATATCCTTCATCCTATCTTTAGTGAAAACAGGATTCTTGATTCCGTTGTGTCTCTGTATCCGGTAATCTTCCAATAAACGAAAAGCATATTTGCCTAATAAAATAATGGCTATCAGGTTGCAGATGGTCATGAATCCCATTGCCATATCTGCCAGGCTCCAGGCCAAGTCCAAACTGGCAAGTGCACCAAACATAACCATGCCGCCTACTAAGATGCGGTAAACCGGAATAGCCCAGCGTTGGCGGGTGATGTAACGTACATTGGCTTCGCCATAATAATAGTTTCCCAAAATGCTGCTGTAAGCAAAAAATAGGATTGCTACTGCCACATAAATCGTTCCGATATTGCCTATTTCATTATTCAACGCCATCTGTGTCAGTTTAATTCCGTTGGCTTCTCCTGTAGACGGCAGTCCGCTGAAAAGAATGATAAATGCTGTACATGTGCAAATGACCAGGGTATCTGTAAAAACACCTAATGTTTGAATCAATCCTTGTTTTACAGGATGAGTGACATCGGCAGTTGCTGCCACATTGGGCGCGGAACCCATACCGGCTTCGTTGCTGAACAGTCCGCGTTTGATGCCTTGCATCAGTGCCATACCTACACCTCCGCCTAATGCCTGTTTCCAACCGAAGGCATTCTCAATAATCAGCTCAATGACTCCCGGCAAATGTTTTACATTCATAATTACGATGAAAAGGGCTAAAAAGATATATCCCAAGGCCATGACGGGTACAATAATGCTACTGACTTTGGCTATACGCTGAATACCTCCAAAAATAATAATTAATGTAAGTGCAGTTAATATGCATCCCATTAGAGTCGGAGAGATATTGAATGCTTCCTCGAAGGCGGCACAGATAGTGTTGCTCTGTACGGAATTGAAAGCAAAGCCGAAAGTAAAAATAAGCAGAAAGGCGAATAGAACTCCCATCCATGGCTGTTTTAATCCTTTTCTCATGTAATAAGCCGGGCCACCGACAAAAGAATTATGTCCGTGTACCTTATATAATTGAGCAAGTGTGGATTCGATAAAAGCACTGCTGGCACCAAAGAGTGCAATTATCCACATCCAAAAGACGGCGCCCGGACCACCCAATGTGATGGCGGTGGCCACTCCTGCCAGATTGCCTGTTCCCACACGGCTTGCTATGGAGATGGCAAATGCCTGAAAAGAGGAGATGTGATGTTCGCGGCCTTCTGTCTTGCCGGTGGAATCTCCAAGTAGACGTACCATTTCGCCTATCATGCGAAATTGTACAAATTTCGTCTTGTAAGTGAACCAAAATGCGCAACCTAGCAACATTATAATTAAGATGTATGTCCAAAGAACATCGTTTATGCTGCCGATTAATTGGGTTAAAATCTCCATTTCTCTTATTGTCTTTAGTTTAGGTTTTAATATTGATGTTTTTATTCTTGGTTTAGTCTGAAGTAAAACTTATGTCCGCTAAATACAGGCTCCACTAAGCCAAAACGAATAAAGTCCGCTAATAGTTCGCTTGCAGTCTTCCTATTTAAGTTGCAAATTCGACAACACTGATTAAGAGATATTTCGCCACGTTCTTTCAGTGTGTCAAGCAGCCGTTGTTCTCTTTCGGTAAATTCGACCAATACTCCTTCTGGTTTTTTGGTATGTTGCCACATTTTCAGATGTACAGGTGTGGCGAGGATATTTTCGTCTTTGATGCGGATGTATGCCCAAGGTTTATTCTCTTCATCCAGCGCATAAACAGGCTTGGCTGTCATTTCACTGATAGAAACTTCTAATACAGCTTTTCCTTCGGCCAGATAAGTCCGTGTTTCGATTTCTACTTCGGGGCGACAATACATTGTGGCTGCCGCTTCTATCATATATATTTCTTCTTCAGAACGGATACCGGCTATCTTACCGTTGTCTTTGACGCCGACCAGCAATCGTCCTCCTTCTGTATTGGCAAAAGCTGACAAACTTCGGGCTATCTTGCGGGCATCCGATATCTCGAATTTAAAATCCTGATGGCAATGTTCTCCCTCCGAGACCAGTTGCCGGATGTATTGTGTATCTGTTAATGGCTTCATTTCGGTTGCAAAAATAGGAAAAATAATGCTTATGCTCAAAGTTGGAGAGAAACGGTGAAACAAATTATAGGTATTAAATGATAAAAATGAAAGAATTAACTTGGTTATTATCAAGCTTTTTCTTTCTTTTGCATAGGAAAGAAGAATTTAGCTTTTAAATAATAAAGATATGAAGAAATTGGGACTTGTCATGGTACTGTTATGTCTTTCTTTGGCAGTTAGTGCCGGTGGTTTTATGTTCAAGCATCTTGAAGTGAAAGACGGTTTGTCCAGCAATCAGATAAATGATATATTTAAAGATTCTGAAGGTTTTATGTGGTTTGCCACGACTTCGGGATTAAACCGTTATGATGGTAGCCAAATGAAGGTCTTTCGCAGTTATGACCTTGAGTCAGGCCCCTTGCCGGATAATTGTGCTCAAAAGGTGCAGGAAGATGGAAAGAAAAGACTGTGGATACGTACTGCTGCCGGTTATACGGTTTATGATTCTCAAACAGAAAGTTTTAATCGTGACGTGCGTACTTTGCTGTGGGAAGCCGGCATTGATGGAGTTCCTGCTTTGACTTATATTGATAAGAATAAGAACATGTGGTTCTATATTGCTTCTAAAGGTTGCTATCTTTATATTCCCGAATCACAGTTGCTTTATCCGCTTTTGTTTGATGCCGGTCAATTGCCTAAAGGAGAAATAACGGATATTTCAGAGTGTAGCGATGGAGTATTGCTGATTTATAATACGGGAGTGATTGTGTGTCTGAACAAGGATACGAATAAAATAAACTGGGATTTAAAGGAGATTCCCAAGGAACTGGGAAATAATAAATATGAGATTTTTTCTTTTTTCGTAGATAGAGAGGAGGATATCTGGGTTTACAGTCCCTCCGGACTTTGGATTTATAATCTGAAAGAAAAGAAATGGCAGAAGGAGTTAAGTGACCTTATAAAACAACAATCGCGTAGTGCGGTGTTGTCTGTTGCTCAAGACTTGCAAGGACGTATTTGGCTAGGACGGGAACATGATGGGATAAATATCCTGAATAAATCTACCGGTGAAATAAAAACGTTGATGCACCAGTCTGATGATGAACGCAGCCTGCAAGATAATACTGTTTCAGCATTATATGGAGATTCTAATGGAATGATGTGGGTGGGTACATGGAAGAAAGGAATATCTTATTATCATGAAAGTATTTTCAAATTCAGCCTTGATTATGTGGGTGATGTTACTGCGGTTGAAGAAGATAAAAATGGAGATTTGTGGATAGGGACAAGTAATGACGGATTGATACATTGGAAAATAAATGCCGGCGAACCTCAGTCGTTTGCCCGTGAGACTTCCGGCACCAATTCTTTGTCATCGGATGCTGTCTCTTGCCTGTTGAGGGCCAAAGATGGAAAACTTTGGATTGGAACGTTGGGAGGAGGATTGGATTGTTATGACAATGGCCGCTTTACTCATTATAAGAATATAGCGAAAAACAGTAATTCATTGGCCGATAATAACATCGGGGCCTTGGCGGAAGATAAATCCGGTATTGTCTGGATAGGAACATTGGGTGGCGGTCTGCAGAGCTTTAATCCGCGTACAGGAGAATTTAATACCTATAATACCACAACGTCTGACCTCGCGTTTAATAGTGTTTCTTCATTGTGTATGACTAGGGATAACTCTTTAATAATAGGAACTTCCCGGGGCTTGTCTGTCATGGACTTATCCACAAAAAAGATTATCTCTTTGGTGGGAACAAAATCGGGAAAGACTCGCTTCTCAAACCAGAATATAAACCAGGTATATGAAGATAGCCGTGGCCTGATATGGATAGCAACTCGTGAGGGGTTGAATATTTATAATCCGAAGGTAGATGAACTGACGATTCTTACAGAGGAAAATGGTTTGTCGAACTTGTTGATAGCCGGAATTGTAGAGGATGATAATTCGAATATATGGATAACTTCTGCCAAAGGATTGACTCATATCATACCAATGCTTGACTCAAAGACCGGCATGTACGATTTTCGTTGTAATATTTATGATGAAAGAGATGGCTTGCAGAGGAGTGGCTTTAATCAACGCTCTGTGAAAAAGTTGTCTTCCGGTGAAATCGTAATAGGAGGTGTATATGGAATTAACCGTTTCTTTCCCGATGAAATTAAATATAATGAGGTATTGCCTAACGTGTTTTTCACTCATTTCTTATTGTTCAATAAAGAAGTTGAAGTAGGAAAAATATATGGTGATAAAGTCGTTTTGGATAAGGCTCTGAATTTTGCAGAAAAAGTGGAATTGGATTATAAGCAGAATATGTTCTGCGTGCGGTTTGCTTCAGATAATTACATTATTCCTGAAAAAGTGGAATATGCCTATAAGTTGGAAGGGTTCAGTGATGAATGGATTACGACTAAGGCCGGTGAAGCCATTTATACTAATTTGTTCCCCGGTACTTATTTATTGAGAGTGAAAGCAGTAAACAGCGATGGGTTCAGTGGAAATGAAGAGGCTTCTCTGAAAATAATTGTCCTACCTCCGTTTTGGTTGTCTACATGGGCTTATATATTGTATGCACTTTTGTTTGTTTGCATTATATTGTTAATGCGCAGCAGAATGTGCGGTGGTAAGCGTAAGGTTGAACAACCGGAGGAACAGTCTGGAATAGAAGAGGATGAATCGGATAAGGAATCGGAAAATCTTGAATTGCTCAGCTATAAGCCTGAAGAGAAAATAGTGCCCGAAGAAGATTCGGGTGTTGTTGTACTTGCCCATGATGAATCAGTATCTTCTGAAGACATGGATGAGGCTTCTCACCCAAAAACGGTTGAAGAAGAGGAGGAGATTGTAGAGATAAAAACAATAGAATCTGTTTTGGCGGAAAAAAAGGAAATTGATACCGTTTCAACCATCAAGACTCAGAGAGCCAGAGTTATCCAACTTATAGAAGGTGAAAATAGTGATGAGTATATCACCCATATAGTACCGGAAGATGAGTTGCCGGAAGTAATTATTACTGCAGGAAGCAAGAAGGTTGATAATATCATACCGCCTGCTATCAGTGAAATGATAGGAACGAAGAAAGCAGTAAGCTACAGTAGTAACGATGAGTCGGTAGATGAAAAACTATTGGGAACCGCGATGAAATATGTAGAAAGTAATATTTCCCGTAGCGATTTATCGGTAGAAGAATTAAGTCGTGAACTAGGAATGAGCCGGGTAAACTTATATAAGAGACTGGTGGCTATGACAGGAAAGACACCGATAGAGTTTATTCGTGCCATCCGTTTGAAGCATGCTGCTAAGTTGTTGCGTGAAACTCGGCTGAATATATCGGAAGTTGCCTATCAGGTGGGTTTCAATAATCCGAAGTATTTCACTAAATATTTTAAAGAAGAATTTGGTATGCTGCCGTCAGTGTATCAGGAGGAAAAACAAGAACAAGGCGAATGATAAGAACAATTCCATTTTGAAGTTGTTTTATTTGTAATAGTCACATTTAAAATAAGAATAGAATGGAACATACAGTCATACATGATGAGAAGGTAAATCGGTTTGAGGTTTTTGAATCGGGACAGATTGCCTATCTGCAATATGAGGAAAAGGACGGAGTGCTGGATATACTCCACACTATGGTTCCTCCGCAATTGGAAGGAATGGGAATAGCGGCAGACTTGACAACGGCTGCTGCCAGATATGCTGAAATAAACCAATTGAAAATAAAACCGACTTGTTCATTTGCAAAGACATACTTCATACGTCATTCGCAATACAAGGATTTATTGGTATAAAGATAAAAGGCAGTGTGTCGCGACACACTGCCTTTTCCGATATTTGTATTTTAGTCACACTGTTTGTGAGTCATAATCTCCAATACCAATTTATCTGTTTCATTCATGCCTTGTGAGCCAATTTTGGTCAGATTGCGGATGCTGCGGTCTACATTATCATCAATAATGCCTTCTACGGAGCTGACACATTTATGCTCCATTGCTAAAATAGCGGAAAATACAGCTGTAGATACCCCACTTGTCAGTTTGAGGGCACAACTGGGTTTCGCTCCATCACAAATCATTCCCGTAATATTGGCTATCATATTTTGTACGGCAAAAGTAATCTGTTCGTAATTTCCTCCCATTAAGTAGGTTATCCCGCAACTGGAACCTGTTGCTGCAACTACACAGCCGCACAAAGCTGATAAACGTCCTAAACTTTGTTTGATATAAATTACGGTCAAATGACTGAGGACGAGTGCGCGAATCAATTCTTCCTCAGACTTATGGTTGTCTTCCGCATAAACCACCACCGGCAGGGTAGCGGTAATTCCTTGATTCCCACTGCCTGAGTTACTCATTACTGGTATCATAGCTCCGGCCATACGTGCATCGCACGCTGCAGAAGTGTAAGATAGAATATGAGTGAAAGTATTGCTGCCCAATAACTGTTCTTCGCTTTTGCTATCCTTTAAGATTTTGCCTAATTGGTGTCCGTAATTACCTTGAAAAGAGCGTTCGGCTGCATTTTTGTTTAAACGTTTGGTCTCAAGTATAAAGCGGATTTCTTCGAGAGGGGTAGTCATGGCGAAATCATACACTTTTCGCAAGTCTAATTCCGGCTCATGCTGTTCTTCTTCAGAGGAGCTTGTAGTCTGTTTGTTCGGTATAATGTCATTGTTGCGAGACACATATATAAAATTAGTATGTCCTCCTGATATAATGGCTGTTGCTCTGTCATTACCTGCCTCACAAATGATTTCGATATATAGCTTCTCGTCTATATTCTCTTTTAGCCCGATGCAAATGGCTTGTGAGTCTATCAGCTTTTTTCCTTCTTCTACAGCTTCGGGAGTACTGTCTTTCAATACTTCAAGCTGGTATTCGGACTTTCCAATTAAAGCTCCCAAAGCGATGGCAATAGGAAGGCCAATCATGCCAGTTCCCGGAATACCTACTCCCATTGCATTTTTTAATATATTGGCACTTAGCAGTGCTTTTATTTTTTCAGGTCTTCTTCCCAATGCTTCGGTTGCTTTGGCTACACAAAGTGCGACGGCTATGGGCTCGGTACATCCAATGGCGGGAACCACTTCACGGTTTATCAGGGCAATGATTTGCTCTCTTTCTGACTTGGCAATCATAGTTTTAGAGTTTTTTCTGAGTAAGAGGTTGTACCGTTTTTCTTGGTACAACCTCTTATCTGGAGTTCTTATTTTGCTTTTTTGTAATTGTCTAATCCGGTTTGAAGGAAATCAACATATTTATCTATATCCTCATCGTAAGAATAAGATTTATTCAGCGGTTTTCCTTCGTTGTCTATCAATACATAGAACGGCTGTGCATTAGCACCAAATTTGGAGCGTTGCAGGTAACTCCATTTGTCGCCCACTGTACGCAGAGTGCGCTCCTTGCCGTTTTCCATTACTTTAATGTGTTCCGGCAACGGCTCCTTGTTGTCTACATATAATGTAATCAATACATAATCATCTGTCATCAGTTTGCTCACTTTCGGATCAGTCCAGACAGCTGCTTCCATCTTACGGCAGTTTACGCATCCGTAACCTGTAAAGTCGAGCATAACCGGTTTGCCATTGCGTTTGGCATATTCCATGCCGGCGTCGTAATCATCAAATTTTGCATGGACTTCATTGTTATACAAATTGAAATCCTGAGTCGTCATAGGAGGTGCGAAAGCACTGACAGCTTTTAACGGTGCTCCCCACAGACCGGGAACCATATATACGGCAAATGCCAAAGAAATCAGTGCCATAAAGAAACGGGGGACACTTGTGGTATTGTCGTCGTCGTCATGCGGGAATTTGATTTTGCCCAACAAGTAGAATCCCAGCAAGCCAAAGATTACAATCCACAAGGCGAGGAATGTTTCGCGGTCTAAAATTCTCCATCCGTAAGCTAAGTCGGCTACAGACAAGAACTTCAAGGCGAATGCCAATTCAAGGAAGCCCAATGTTACCTTAATGACATTCATCCAGCCTCCGGATTTCGGCATTGATTTTAACCAAGACGGGAACATGGCGAACAGGGTGAACGGTAAAGCTAAAGCAATGGCAAAACCCAGCATACCGATAGCAGGTGCAACGACACTGCCGGTAGTGGAAACTTCTACTAGTAAGAAACCGATAATAGGGCCTGTGCAAGAGAAAGAAACCAATGACAGGGTAAATGCCATCAGGAAGATACTCAATAAACCGCTTGTCTGCTCTGCTTTACTATCCACCGCATTACTCCATTTAGAAGGTAATGTCAACTCAAATGCTCCGAAGAATGACGCAGCAAAAACAATCAGCATTAAACAGAACAGGATGTTGAATACAGCATTGGTAGATAGCGCATTTAATGCACTTGCACCGAAAATTAAAGTAATGGCCAAGCCTAATGCTACATAAATGACTACGATAGATGCACCGTAAGTCCAAGCATCACGGATACCTTTCTTTTTATCTTTGCTGCGTTTCAGGAAAAAACTTACAGTCATTGGAATAATAGGCCATACACACGGGGTGAACAAGGCAAGTAATCCGCCGATGAACCCGGCAAAGAAAATATATATCCATGAACGATTCTGCTGTGAAGTTGTCTCACCATAACTGTTCAGTTCTTTTATGACCGGTGTCCAATAGTCCTGAACGGAAGTTTCGTTGCCGGCTAAGGCAACAGTAGCGGCACTGTCAATGGCAGTTGCTTCTGCAACAGAGGTCTCGGCGGCCGGCTGGTTTACAGTTTCGTTTTTGGTCTCCGGAGTTGCAACAGCAGTAGTGGCAGCATTTCCTTTTCCTGAGAAAGAGAACGGCACTTCTGTCGGTGGTAAGCAATTCTCGTCATTACATGCACCGTATTCCAAATAACCTTCAATTTGATAAGAAGTATCTGTGATTTTAAACTTTTGAACAAATGTTGCTGTGCTCTCAAAGTAACGTAATTTCATCTCGAACACTTTGTCGAAATTTTCAATTTCTTTTCCCTGTGGAGTGAGCTTTCCTACCAGTTCTGCACCCTGTATCTTTTCTACATTGAAGGTAGCGGAAATAGGGCCGCCCGAAGGAAGATCGGTGGAATAAACATGCCATCCGGCATCAATTTTACCGGTAAACACAATCTGTGCTTCTGTGTCGGAAATTGTTTTCAACTCAGTTTTAAACTTGACCGGATCTTGAATTTGGGCAAATGACGGAAGCCATGCCATGACCATCAAGAGGCAGCTTAATAAAAACTTCTTTTTCATTGTCTGTATTTTACGTTATTAATATTCTGATGATGCAAAGAAAAGGATAAAATCTAAGAAATGAGCCTTTATACCTATATAAATATCGGCAATTGTCGTTTTTAATAGAAAAATAGGGATTAGGCGCAAAGAAAAGCAATGTTTAGCTTAGAAATAAGCAGGTCAGTATCTTAGTAGTAAAGCGGTAAGAAACAGAATTTTCTCACTATAGAATTTTAACAGGTAAAACAACAGATTGTCCTTTCTCTTTTCCCACCATATAAATTCTCCAAAAGTCAAATTCAATACTATCTCCTTTTAAGAAATCGTCAATTATTCGAGGGGATGCCATTTTTATTTCCTCCAAAGTCCCGATGTGTAAGGTATCTTTCTGTTCTTCTTTCATTTTCTCCAAATAATGTGAAAACACGTCTTGATAATTCCCTTGCTCTCCGATAAGATGATAGGTATATGCTATGTATTCACTGCATTCTTTGGGATTAGTAACGATTCTGCCTGCTTGATATGGACTTTGTAGTTTTCCATCCACATCCTTGAAAATTAACATGCCTTGTCCCATCCAACCTGTTCTTCCAATACGGGATTTATCGGTATGATTGATGTAATAGCTATGGTAATATAGACACACTTTTTCTGATGACAAGTTGCATACTTTAAAAGCTAATGGGAATTGTATCATAAGGATTTTGGATTTTGAGCGATTTGCCTTTAAAATAACGGAGGCATTACTCTTAACTGGTCGGACATCCACCCAATTAATATCTGATTGTTGCATACTTAATAGTATCATTGCAGACATTATATATAGAATCATCTTTTTCATGTTTACCTTTTATTCATTCTCCATACTATTATTTTGTGACCTTCGCTGTTAAAAGGAATGCAATACTCATAAATGCCCATCCTTGCCACTACTGATGAATTTTATTTCACCCTTATTCCTCTCCAGTTTATAAACCTCAATCTCTCCACTGACATATTCGGTATCATTCGTGCAGGAATAATTTTGCCGCAGCGTATATAGTGTGTCTTGGATAAAACAAAGCTGTTTTTCCAAAGCAGGCAAATCAGTGCTGTTTTGTGCCATTACGCCATTCATCATTCCCAAACAAAAGACGATACAGAATATGTATTTTACATTCTTCATTCTTATATGTTGTTATCAGTCTGGTTAAGCAGAAAACGGTATATCGCTGTTTTCATGCTTCGTTAGTAACTTCTTTCTTCTTATTAGATGTGAAACCCCGGTTGCCAAGAGCAGATAGCCTGCCAGCAGACCATGACAAAACCAATATTGATAAAAGTCGGCTACACTTGCTAAAATAATCTTTTCATTTGAATTTATATGAATGATTAATCTATATTCGTCGCAAAAACAATAATATTCAAAACTCATTAAGTAGGCGAGTGCTATTAAGGTTAAAGCTATCCAGCGTGATATTTTATGATGTAACCACAAATCACTCCCGACAAACAACGTGGAAAAGACAGCCCGATAGATAGATGCAGACTGGTCTATTTGCGACTGCCTTATATCCGATTTCTGTTCGTCAGACCGAGAATTTGCCTCCGGCTTCCTTCGGATTCCCCCTCACGGTGGACACCCTTGCTCTTGGCTAACGATTCCCACTATCAGGGCTCGTTCGGGACGTGCACCCTATAGTTACTGAACATGCAGGGCAAATGGCTAAGCGGGGAACGCGGTCAGGCGTTATCACGCTTTGTTAACCACCTTATTCGTTTATATTATATATGTACCACATTTTTGAAATATCAAACCAAATTCTGTTTCTAATTCAATTTGCCAACTTTCTCCCTTAAACAATAAGTGAATTATATGGTTATCATATTCTTGTATTTCGCAATCGCATAAACCCATATTACAATTCTGCCAATTGTAAATATTCAGTTTTTGAATTACATTATCTGATATTTCTATCACAAACACATTATAATCTTTATTCCAAACTCCCCATTTAGAAACTTCCGATATTGGTTTATCAAAAACATGAAGCTGGAGATTTATTTCACCTATTCCCAGTTTTAATTGTCCTATGCAGAATTTTTCAAAGCCTTTAGGATACAACTGCTTTAGGAAAACATTTCTTTGTACTATATCCTTTTTGCGTTTATTCCGTTTGAACCACTTCATATCGGTAGTCTTATAGTCATTCGCTTTCCAACAGACATATACCATGTTATTTCGGGGTGAGAATGAAAATATCGGAAATTTCAATTTTGCTTTCATCTGTTATGTTACCTCCCTTTTATCTATAAAATTTCTTGAAATCAATATCAAACGTAATCTTGTCCGGCACTCCGAGTTCCTTTCGTTTGGCTTCAAATTCTTCTTTGGTCGTCAGCTTAAAGCAGTTTTCCTGTGCTTCCAACCCGTTTTGTGTGTTATCCACCGGGATGATGTAATATTCGGTTATGTCCGTATTGTAACGGTGCAAGGAATTTCCAAGACTATCTATCAGTGTCTTGTATGCTTTGGCAAGAATGAAATTTTCATCGTGCCCCACTTCATATATTCCGTTTTCTGTAATCGTATTTACAACCGATTATTACTCAATATTTTATAGGTAATAAGTCAGAAATATGGTCGTTGTCTTTAATTGTACATTCTAAAGGGTGAAGATTTAACGCTTTTATTGATTATTAACTCTAAAATAAATCAACTCGGGTCGTTTCTTCTCTTTTTCTTGTTATTTGTTTCCGATATTCCACTTCTATTTCAGCTTATCTCCTAAGTCTCTGCAAAGATAGCGAAATTGATTGGATATTCATCCACTCCATTATCATTTGTAGATTCTGTTTACGTGCCGCAATGTATCAATAACTCAACTACGCATAAGGAGGTGAGGGAATAGGAAAAGAAAATCTATTATTTTGGAGGAAGTGCAGTCTTCCGTTTGCTTTTTTGTTCCTGTTAAAATTAGCCCCCTAAAAAACAAGGGTTTGTGTAATCGGTTCTCGAATCAAGAACTATTGTTTAAGTTGATTTTCTACTATTTCGTCAGTCGTTTGTCTCCATTGCCGGATGCTTCATTATGTCAAGCCGATGAATGGGAAAGGTTTTGGGGCTGTTTACTCTCCGAAGGAGGAAGAAACTGCCTCAAACGGTTTACCGCTTGACCTTTTCACATTCAATTGAGGCTTGGCTACCTTTGCACCCGACATAAGGGATAAATGACTGAATATATTTTCGCTATTTGTGGGAGTGTTGTGGTGTCATCTTGATTGAAGAATAATAAAAAAAACGTTATGCTCAACCTTGACTAATCAGATGACACCCAATTGTGCTCTTGCTCCTTGAATATGGTTTTTGTCATTCGTTTCTAGAGCGAAGTATCCATATGCCAAGGCTGATGCTGCGGCTCTCTCTATAGTGTGTTCGTATAATTTATCCCATATTCTTCCTCCTTGTTTTGTATAAGCTGTAATCAAATCTCGCAGGCTATTTTCTCCGAAAATGGTGAGATGTCCTGCAAAATCATTGGCTGGGTCTCCAATATGGGCTGTTGACCAATCAATAATGCCGGCAACAACACCTGTTGTCGATGTAAGTATGTGCCCGGCATACAAGTCGCCATGAATGAATGTTGTAAAATCCGGCCATAAAGCATCATTGTCCAGCCATTTCCTGTATCGGATTTCAAGCTTGGTACTAATGCCTATTTCCGACTTTACAGCTTGCAATTGGTTCAAAATCTCAGGTCGCAAATCAGATGGCTTCATAACTCTCAGCCCATTTTCGATAATCTCTTCTTCTGGAATATTGTGCAACTGTACCAAAACTTTTGCCAGTGACGACACATATTCGGGACAGTCCTTGTCCATATTCCAAACCATATCGTAAGTTTCCGTGTCAATCATAAGCACAGGCTTTTCTTCAATCAAAGGATAGGCTATCAGATGGGGAGATACGATTTTCCAATCGGGCACTTTGACCGACAAATGCTTCTCGACAAGCTGTAAAATTTTCCTCTCGTTATTGATTTGCTCACCCATATCCTCACGGCGCGGAATACGAATCAGCCATTCCTTTCCGTTTGTGTCTGTAGCAAAACCGACTCTAAAGTCAACACCCATTTCATTGAATCTTATTTTCTCTGTCAAAGACACACCATATTCTTTGGCAAGTTTTTGAATTTCTTTTATTTCCATTTATATTTGATGTTAATTCTATAGTTTGAGTATCACTTTTTCATGTTTCCAACATTCATTAGTATGGGTGAAAGGAAAGAAACGACACCGATAAACATTACCATCGAACCTGATAACAAGAACGAATTGGATATTCCTATGTTTTCCGCCAATGTTCCTGTGCACAGCAAACCAATCATCGAAGGCAAAACGGCAGAACTATGATACAAAGAGAATACACGTCCCTGTATATTGGATGGGACTTCCGTTTGCAGGATAGTGATAAACGAGGCTGTGAATACCGACAATGAGATACCTGCGAATATGACAGTCGATACATAACCCACAAAACAGTTGGACGGCAAGATGCCACAGAGAAAAAAGGCAGTTCCCAATGACACATACATTGCATTGACTAAGACAATCTTTCTCGTTTTCGGCTTGAAAAAAGCTAAAGCCGTTCCACCTAACAGCATCCCTACAGACCACCCGATTTCTATTGTGCTGATTTTCCATTTCCCACCGTGATAACATTGTGTCGTGAGTAGAGGGAACATAAAGGAACTTGGAATGATACAAAATGTCACCGACATGGCACATAGGAATAGCAACGCTATCCCTCTATTTGCCAACACGCAGTCAAGACCTTTTTTCAAATCGCTCACAACGTGTTTGGCCGATAGAGAAGTTGTTGCCGTCGAGTAATGGGGAATGAATACAAATACCAATGAGAGAATAGCAGCTAAAGCACCCAATATGTCTAAATACAACACCGAATGAATAGACATATAGGTAATGGCTAATGTTCCTATGGCAGGGCTGGCTATACCACACATTGACCGTAGTACCTGATTAATTCCTGCCACCCGAATCAGCTCCTTTTCCGGCACAATAAGCGGAGCTATAGTTTGCACAGCTGGTGTTTGGAACGCATTTCCAACAGAGCGAAGCACCAATATCAAATATATCCAGTTAAGATTGCCACTGTCGTATTTCAAAAGGATACTCATCACGAATGCGCACAAAGCCAGGAACAAATCCGATACGATTAAAACTGTTTTACGATTCCATCTGTCAATAAGGACTCCTGCAAAAGGTCCTATGATAGCCTGTGGAAGTATGGCTGCCATTCCTGCAAAAGCAAGCACTTCTGCCGACTGATGTTCCAAGCTAAGCCAAATAGTGATTGCAAATTGAACGGCATAACTGGAAAGCATTGATATAAATTGTCCCGACCAAATAAGTATATAGGTCTGAACCCATTTCCCGTTTGAATAATTCATCGTTACCTTTTTTGCTACAAAGGTATAAAATTGGGTTGGTAAAATATAATCAGCTGATTAGTTTCTTTTGTCTAATCAGCTGATATTTGGTCATCTTCTCATAGAGAATCCTTGCTTTTGCTGGTGCTCATAATGCCCCTCCACCACATTGTTAACCTCTCGCTGGACTTTGACCTGCTCACGACTATCCAAGTTTCCTTTTTGCTTGGCAGTGAAATACAGGAAATCCCCTGCCGCCTGATGTGATTGTCTGTCATCCCCGAACAGGTTAAGGGCACTCTTGATGTCAGATACCTGTTCCGTATCAAAACGTGGCTTGTAATAATCACGGGCGAAACGGATGACACTGTGTACCGCCTTGCGGAAGATGTCGCTCGTTTTGAGCAGCAGGAAACTGAGATAACCGATAATATGATTTTGCCATGCAATCCGGTTCTTGAGTCTTGTTGTTTCCTGTGCATGTTCCGTTTCCTTGCGGTTCAGTTCGGACCGGTGTTTGGCCTCCAGTTGCATCAGTTCACGGCTATGGTCGTTCTGTATGGTCTGGATTCTGTCCTGCAACTGCTCGATAGTTTCCTTGTGCGTGGAAATCTCACAGCGCAAATCCTCTATTTCATTTTTCAGGGCTTTCGATTTCCCGGTAGCCCAGCCAACAGCGGCGTTCAGAAGCTCGCTTCCTTTTTCCTTGTTCAGTCTGGAGCGTTTCTCGCTGATAGCCCTGTCAAGATCTTCACTCTGCCGTTCCTTTTCATTTGCCTTTTCGATAAGGGCGTTGGTAATGCTTTCCGTTTCCTGCATCTTTTTGTTCGCCATTTCCAGCTGATGTTCCCGGTATTGCCTCGTGGCATCAAGCCGCTTCATTTCCTCCTTCTGCTTCCCAATAATAAAGTCGTTACGTTCCTGATGTTCCTTGCCTGTAACAGCCTTTGACTGCCCACGCTCCATCAGAAGTATGTCGGATGCCAGATTCTGCATTTCTGTCATATCCTCGTCATTGAGCTTGCGGCTCTTGCCTGTGTCATGGTTCATCCAGTCAAAAACGATATGGGCATGGTAATTCGGCTTGAACCATCTTTCGCCGACTTTGAAACTCTCCCTGTCTTCCGCTTCCGGCTGACCGCTAAGCCAATGTCCCTCGTCCTTGTGCAGGAAGATCTGGAGCGGAGTGATGCCCCAGCGTCTCCGGCACTCCTCGCCAAACTTGCATACATCTGCCAGTGTCGTGTCCGGTCTGATGAGCAACACGCCCTCACGGATTGGCGAGCATCCAGCCACCTTGGTGATTTTCCCGTTCTTGCCTTTTCGTTCACGTTCCTTCTCCTGCATCGCACGTCCTGTCTTTTCCTTGACCATCCGCTTGATGTAGTCATAGTGCGCCTGCAGGTCGGGATTGCCGAAGCCCGGGTTTATCCACTGCTCGTTACCGGCAGTCAGTTCGGGTACGATGTAGATTTGAGACTTGCCGATATTGCGCATATACTCGACAGTTCTCCGGTTATGAGCCCCACTTGATGTGACTCTGCAGGGCTTGATATGTATGCTTGATTTTGTTGCCATATTCTTAAATTTTGATTCTGGTTGTCTGACTAAAGTTGTTAGCTGATGTCCGCTCATAGCCGCACAGGGTTCTTAGGGGTGTAACCCATAAGCGGAGATTGCAAAGAGAGGGTCACTCTTTGCTCGGGGTTCTCAGGGGTGAAACGCCCTGAGTGGGTCATTAGGGCAAAGCCCTAATCCCCTCGGGAGAGCCCACAACTACGAAAGCGGAGCGTGTAGTTATAGTGGGCTATATCAATGGCAAGCCATTGTCCGTACACTACAACCCCCGGTTTCCGCTCTCCTCCGTTAAGGAGGGTTTCCGTCACCGCTGCCGATTGAGGATGCACCGACCAGCACAAGCCCCAGATCATCTATCAGCTTTTGAAGGGCGGGGTTCTTTTCTATCATCCGTTGCAGGATTCTTTCCGCCTCCACCAGATGGTCGGCTGTACAATTTATCCTGCTTTCCCGTATCTGGAAGATTATCCAATCGGCTATGTCGATATGGGCTGCCTTCTGTTCCGGCGTTGCGTTCTTCTCTATGAGGTCAGACACCATCACCTTGCAGAAGGTCATGCCGTCGGCACGCTCTTTCCATTCGGCATAGGCATCGGCATCCGGAAAGAGAAGCACGGTCCGCCCGGTCAGCACACGGAGCTTTTCCTCCCGCAACTGGCTTTTGCCTCCTGCCGCCAGCCATACATAGCCGGGGAAGAGGGCGGATCCGATAACGGCACTCTTCTCGGATTCTACCAGAACCGTCACCTTGTCAGGATAGACATTCAGCAGGTGTTCCCCGAAAAGGCATTGGGAAAGCTGCCATTCCTCCGCCAATACCCGTTGCCTTTTCAGTATGCTGTGTATCCAGTTCACTGCCGATGTCTGTCCGTCCTTTACACGGTGTCCGTCCCCGGGATTGTACTGCATCACCTTGCCTGTCCGCACCTTGTTCTCCCGGTCAATCTGCCAGAAGATGACCGCACAGTCACGGGTTGCTCCCAGACGGTAATCCTCCATTAACCTTTTCAGTACTTCCTTTGCCTTGCAGCCGTAATAGGAATCAAGCAGCGCTGAAAGGAAGCGGCAGAAGTTGCTATGCACGCTCTGCGATTTCTCCACATAGTGTGGCGGTATGTAACCGATGGCTGTCTGTTGCAGCGGTTGCTTGGGCTTCTGCGCCATACATTGTCTGCCGGAAGAGAAATCACCGGCAGTCCGGCATTCGGGGTGGTCGTGAAAATACTGTCTGGGCGTATAATGATACCCGCAGCCGCTTTCGTGGTTGCATCTGCCGACTGACGGGTGAAGGGGCGTACCGCTTTCGTCCACGTAGTAGGCAAAGGAACGTCTGTCCCCGCAATTCGGACAGGTATGCCGTGTTGACATTCCTTTATATTTCTGTAATGAATAGTTGCTCATGACTTTTTTTTATGATTGGTTTTCTACTGTTTGTCCCGCTGTCCCACTGTCCCGTCCCCTAAAGGCTGGGACAGTGGGACACTTGGGACACCCCGGGACACACTGGAAAATCAGGACCCGGTTTGTATGCTCACATGCTCTGCAAATGATATGGTCAGCTGGCATACAGCCGTGTACAGGCTGCTTTTTCATGGTTTGTCCTCCTTTTCATGTCCTGCAAACAGCTCCGCCTGCCTTGCTTCTCCAGCTGTCCCGCTTGTCCCATCTGTCCCATGCTGTCCCACCTGTCCCATTGTCCCGTTCTCCTTGGGACGGGACAGCGGGACACCCGGGACGGCTGCGTTCCTGTCCTCCTTGCTGCGCTGGATTATCCGGCTGACGGTGGACTTGCCGCAATTGACCTGCGAGGCTATCTCCCGGACTGACTTCCCGGATTGGGACAGTTGCAGGATCAGGCAATCCCTTTGTTCCGATTCGTTGTCACCCGGTTTCTTCAGGTGTTCCTTTTCGGTTGAATAGCCCCTGAACACGAATTGCAGGAAGGCGTCCGTTTTCTCAATCTCATAGACAATCACATTGTCGGCATCATACGAGAATGTCCCGTAACGGACCTTGAGCTGCTTCACATAGCGGAGTCCCCCGTCCAGTGCGCTTTTCCCGATGACAAACACGCTGTCAAAGAAATTGTAGAGCCGCTTGCTTCCGGCAAGGTCATTGGACGTGATGGGACAGTCCAGTGAACGCTTGGGTGTGTGTGCCAGGACAAGGATGGAAAGCCCGTATCTTTTTTTGAGATTGTTGAGCTGTATCATCAGCCGTCCCGCCGCATCGCCTTTCTCCATGGCACAGCACAGGTAAGTAAGGTTGTCAACGATGAAGATCCTGCAGCGGGTCTGCTGTGCCATCTGTTCAATGCTGCCGATGATTGTCCCTTCAAAGTCGGCATCCAGAAGGGCGTCACAGTCAAGCGATACCCGGTACAGCCTTTCGGGAAAAATGTAAGGCTTTCCGTACTCGTCGGTATAGCGGAGCTGGAACTGCTTTTCTGACAGTTCAAAGTCCAGATAAAGCACGTTGTCAGTCCGGGCTATACGGTCGGCTATCTGGACGGCAAGGATGGATTTCCCCACGTTGGAATCCGCAAAGAGGCAGGACAGTTCCCCCTCGTACCAGAAGCTGTCCCACAACGCACGGGGCGTGGGCAGCTGCGATGCTTCGAGTATAGTCCGGTTGGCGGTCTTTATGCTCATCACGCCGATATTTTCCGGCATACCGTTCTGCATCTGGGCTGCCCTCGTCAGGTCGCCATGTATCATGCTGATATAGTTCTTGTCCTCTTCCATGGCTCTTACCAGTTACGTTGGCCGGGCTTGCGACGGTGGGAGGAGGACATGGATTCGCTGAGTTCCTCATCGGACAGGGGTACGGGATTCTTGCGGGAGGATTCCAGCCATCTGTCCAGTTCGTCACGGTAAAGGCAATAGCGTTTGCCGGGCTTGGTGGCCGGAATGCTTCCGTCCGACAGTTTCATGTAGAGCGTTCCCTTGGGAATACCGAGATATTCCGCCGCTTCATCCACAGACATGGGGACATGGGTGTCCACCGTCTTTGCATTGTTCACACTGCGCTGCTCGGTAAGCAGGCTTCTCAAGCTCATCACTTCGTCCCGAAGCTGGGCTACGACCTCGGGAAGGTCGTTGAATGTAATCACTGTTTTTTCCATTTGCGTACTCGCCTCTTTTGTAAGGCTTGGCGCAAAGGACCGCAATGATATGACCGTGAATATCTTCACGGGAGGTCATTGCAAAATAATTCCCGAATAACGATGCCCAACCGTGAATGACGGGCAAAGTTATTCGGGAAATAATGGAATACAGGCTGTTACGTGTTGCCTGATACTTGTCGTTATTGCTGTTATATCCCCGGGAAACGGTCAACTGTTCACTTCCCGTGCATAATCTTCGGGATAATGGAAGTCCAGACTGTCGTTTTCGGGTTCGTCAATGGGAATCAGCGTCTTTGACGGATCGACCTTGAAGTTCTTTATGGTCGCTATATCCGTGTCGGCAAACTCACGTGGAAAAAGGGTCTTGATAAAATTGGCACGGTTGTCCCCGTTGTAGTATTTTTTGTACATGAAACGCTCGGAGATGTTCCACACGAAATGGCGGAGCGGAATGTTGGTAATCTCCCGGGTCAGCCGTCCTGTTATCGGCTTGGGCTTGTAGCTGTGAAGGCACATCCACTTGTTGACCTCGGCACAGATATGGTTGACGGTCTCCTTGTCGGCAATGCGGGGCATGACGAAGTGGATGTACTCCATGACAATGCGGATCCGTTCCGCCTCTTCCTGCTTCTGTCTGTCCTCATAGCTGGCACGGTTCTTTTCGTGAAGTTCCGGGGCAATGGCAATCTCTACCGGTTTTATATCCGGGGTTGCTTCCCCGCCTGTCGGCATCGGTGTCGGAGCTGCAGGTTCATTCGCATCCTGTGGCTGTTCTTCCTGAGCCTTTATGATTCCGGCAGATGCCTTTTTCTTGCCGGACTTGAGTTTCCAGATCTCGTATGAGTCGAAAATGACCGTCTGGAAAGAGAGATAGAGCAGCCACCCGAGAATGTTGCTGCATACAAAGACTATCAGCCTTACAAAATTGTCCTGATTGAAACTTGCGGAGACAATCAGTGTGATAAAAAAGGAAATCAGGCAGATGGCAACGCCGATGAATCCCAGAATGATGTATTTGTCCTTTATCGTTGGTTCCATATCGTTTTTTTCGGTTATTACTTGTAACTGTCAGGTCTTTGCAAATTTAATGGTATTCTTTCAATTATTGCTCATTAGCCTTGGTTGGCGGTTTCTTTTTCAATGTTTTTCACCAAAAGTCCGGAATCATACCAAAATATCATACGATAATGACTTTTTAAGGAATGGTGCCATCAGAAACAGAGGGAGCGGTTAAAGCCTTCACGCAATAACCGCTCCCTCTGAATATCCTGAAACAAGGCCTATGCCTCCTTGCGTTTCAGGGTTATCTTGTCCACCACGTCACACATCTGCTGTGCTGCCATCTTGGAATAGATCTGTGTGGTGGTAATGTTCTTGTGTCCCAGATAGGCTTGTATGACAGCCATGTCCGTACCCATTTCCACGTGCAGGCTTCCGAATGAATGCCGGGTGCAATGGAAGGTTATCTTCTTGGTTATGCCTGCCGCCGACAACCAACGCTTCAGGGGCCCCTGCAGCATCTTGTCCTTGAAGCCCTCGAAGATAAGCCCTTCATGCCGTTCCCCGAGCAGTCCGTAGGCTTCATCACTGATGGGGTTGTGAACAATCTGCTTCGTCTTCTGCATACGGGTGGTGACGAACATCTTGCCGTTGGTGTACGGCTGTATCTGCTGCCAGGTAAGCTGCCTGATGTCGCTCTTCCGCAATCCCGTCAGGCAGGCGAAAAGGAAAGCCCTTTTTAGAACCTCTTCCTCGCATGGCGTTTCGGCAAGCCGTATCAGTTCCTCCTGGCTCAGATGCTCTCTCATGGTGGGAATACTCTCGATGCGGTCCAGAAAGCCGTTGGGATTCTCCTTTATCTTCCTGTCACGGTAGGCCGTATGCAGGACGGCACGGAAAGCCGACCAGTAGCCCGCCGCAGAATTGATATGCAGCTTTTGGTTGGTGTGTATGGTCTGGGGAGCGTTCAGCAGGTACTCCATGAACTTGCGGCACAGGTCCACATCCACCTCTTCAAAGGTGCATTTGCCATTTACAAACCGTTCAAAGTGTTTGTAGACGTGCTGCCACTTGATATTCCTTCTGTCTGCCAGTTCCTTGAAGTAGGCGAGGAAATCCCCTTTCATCCTGGCCTTGTCAAAGAAACCGTTGTTCTCGTTGAAGATGGCTTCGTAACGCCTGTTGCGGAGTATCTCCGCCTTCTTCATCATGCGTGCGTTGAAATCACGCTCCTGCTGGTTGGCAGGTTTGGCAAAAATGTAAATACCCAGAGCTTCACGTGTTATCACTTTCATGGTGGTGTTGTCACGGTAGCCGGGATAATAGTCCAGACACAGCGAATACTGTGTACCGTTCTTGATCTTGCGCTTGCGCAAGGTTACTGTCTTGCATTTACTCATATTGGTGATGTTTTAACTGGTTGTACATTTCCGGAGGTGTCTCCGTGTTCACGGTGGCAAAGGAACAACGTGAAACAGCCGTGAATATCTCCACGGCAATCATTTTGAAATAATTTTCCGGTAATGGCGGTTGTTTGCGGTTATTTGTTCCTTTCAGCCATGACACGCTCCACATCGGAGCGCAGAAGCAGGTTCTTCACACCGACCTTTATCTTTTCGATGTGCTTAACCTTGACGATATGGCAGATGTTGGCTGAGGAAAGCCCGTAAATCTGCCGGACCTGTTCCACGGTGTAATAACGCTCGTCGTTCACAAGGTCAGTCCTGCGGAGTTCGTCCAAATGGGACTTGGAGTAATAGGTGCGGCCGTATTCTTTTTTGGTCGGTATCCTGTGCCGGTAGGCGTATGCCCGGAGTGCGGCAGGCTTCATGCCGAACTGCTCTTCCGCTTCTTCGGTCAGGAGCCAGTCGGTGATACTTTCCATATCAACTGCAACGCCAAAGAACTCGTCAACATGCTTCTTGCTGTAATAGTTCTTTCCAGCGATACGGCAGATGGGGATGCGGTTGCGTTTGGCGGTGGTATAGAGCCATGACTGCTTGACTTTATAAAGGGACATCACCTCTTCACCGGAATAGAAGTCCAAAATTTCATCGCCTTCCTTTTCCCTTTTTTCTTTTTTGGTCGGGAAAGAAGTTGAAGCGGATTTTTTCGGTGTGGAAGTGCTGCCGGGCAGGATGCGGTGGTAGGGATTGCCCTCCAGCATCCGCTCGATGTCGGCTCTGCGGATGAATGCCATGCGGTTGCTGATGCGTGAGGCTTTCAGCTTGCCCATGGCTACAAGTTTATAGATGTACTGTCGGGAACAGCCCATGAGTATGGCTGCTTTAGAAAAGGTGAGATACTCCTGATGCTGTATCTCCATGATTGGCCGGACGGCCTTGAAGAGGTTGTTCTTCTGTGTCATTCTGGCTCGCCGGGCTTCCGCCTGACAAACCTCGCTGCAATACCTTTGCATTCCGCTGCGGGTTACAAAGGATTTGCCGCAAAAACTGCATTTTCGGGTTGCTTTCATACTGCTTTATCGTTTACTGGTTCATTTCTTCAATCCTGTATTCCTGAAGTGGTGAACGGATGTAAACGGCAGTCAACGGTTGTCGCCTTTCTACACGATGTGACCGTCACTGAATGTTGGGGCGGATATTGTCGCTTGTCGTAAACGGTTGTAAACCCTTGTCAACTGTCTGCACGGTGTGACAAAAAACAAGCCCCGCAAATTCTCCACGTCAGAAATACGTCTCAAAAATATGTGGAAATTTGGGAAGCATCAAAAAGCAGCCGAAAAGTGTTAATTTTTAGAATATACTGATAATTAAAGGTTTATGCTTGGATATTTCTGATTGTTTTTGGTTGTTCTACGCTTCTAAATACATAGTATGAAATATCCAAGTCCATACCCTTGTCATAATAGCTGACGCGCATTTCACTCATTGAATCTATTGCCAAAAGGTAATAATTGCCAATTAATTTTTCGTACCAAGTCTCACAACTGACAAAGCCGAACAGTATAATAATACATAATATAACTTTCTTCATGCGTACAATCTTATTGATACCTTTTTTATCCATGCCTATATTGTTGTTAGTTGAATATCAACATACATATTCCTATCCCTGCCAAGAAACTCCATAGCGGGAAAGTATATATTACCCAAGACGGGATAATCCTGTTCCATTTGTTTCCTTTATATTTCAGCAGTATGGCAGCAGTCCGTTTCCGGGTATATCGCAGATAAAAGGGGATGATGCAAAACACGGTTGTCAGGGTAAAAAAGACAAGCCCGCCTTGTAGTTCCGTGAAGTTCTTTCGTGAAAACCAACTGTCCGTCAGCACACAATTGAAGAAAATACTAAAAAAGAGCAGGGCAATCATGAATGTGGCGGCAAACACGCCGAAAGCACTGAAACGTGGCGGATCATTATGCTTCTTGTAGGTAACATACAGCCTGTAATACAGATAATCAAAGAAGCAATACCTGTATTTCTTCCCATTCTGCATTGAGTTATTTCGCTCAAAACGACTTCTTGTTTCACTTGTATTTTTCATCTTTGCTACAAATTATTGCTAATGGTTTGGCGTGGAACGCTGTTCAAGCGTTATCGCGCTTCGTTATGAACTCATTTGAAAGGTATAAGCCTATTGTCTTCACTATCAGAAGCCAGTAACCCTAATAGTTGATTGAAGCTATCACAGACAAAATCTGCTGAATCTTCAAATTCAGGTTCTAATCCATAATAGATTTTACCATAATTATTTGGAGACAAATCAATACATAGATATTGATATTCTCCTCCGACTGCCATTGCAATAGGAATATGCGTATTCCAAAAGTTGCGTATTTCTTCACAGGCTTCTTTATCATCTTTAAGTGCATCAAGGCTCATTATTTCGAACTCGTTCCAACGGAATCCATTATCGACTTCCTCATTAAAATCTTCAATGGAATTAAACCATACGTTATCATCCTCATTTGTGATAAGTTGGAACTCATTCAAGAATTTGAGATAATCTGCCGGGAGATTACTGTATCGTTGTAAAAAGAAAGGAGACAATTCTTCAATTTCAGTTCTTCTTTTTACAACAAATCCTATATTTTGCAATGCTTCAATCATATATTTAATCTTTTAATTCATAATGGCTGGCGAATAATTGACCGTTAGGGCAGTTCATTCGTTTGTTATCAACTTCTTCATTTCATTTTTTCTCACATCAATATAAAGCAACTCATCATGGTCTGTTATGCTATATAACTCCATAAAATCAACAGTCACTAAATAATACTCATCAAGTCCTTCACAATCACCTATGAATGTATATATATCAGACATTCTTGCTTTATAAACAATGAAATCTTTGTTCCAATAATCAATAAAGAAATAGAGAACGATATTTTTGTCTATTATATCCAGTAGATGAAAGTAAGGATCTTCCATGTTGCAATCTATGCTGTATGGCACATATTTAAAGTTCAACCATAATGCACGGGGATTGCCAAATACAAAAGTATCATATAGACTTTGTATTAAAATCTCTTTATCTGCATCCTCTATTTTCTGAAATGGAAGATTGTTGTCCGTGATTGTTCGTTCTATTTCTTTATAATCAAACATGACGTTTTACTTTTGTTGATAAAGGTTTAGCGGGGAACGGCTTGCCGTTATCCTGCGTTGTTATCCGCATTTACATTTCATCGAAAATTGAATCTAAAAGGTTATTCAATTCATCATCAGTGAGATTGAAGTTCTCTTGTTCAATTTTCATGCTCTCGTATATTTCTGCCATTTCCTCTCCTTCGGTAGAGAAAAACTGGTCGGCTGATTTTATGCCGTACTCGTCAACAAGCATTCTTCTGAATACTTGTTTAGCTTTTTCGATTTTCTTTTCTTTTTCCATTTTTCTTTTTTTTAGTTGCGGATAATCGAGTAGGAGAAACGGGATTATTTCCCGTTTCGACCTCTCACACCACCGTGCTTACCGTTCGGTACACGGCGGTTCATTAAACTTGATGTTCTCACGTAATAGTATTCTGACATGGGGATGAACCCCAATCCTTTCAGGTAGTCATTCGTCATACTTGTACTCAATGCAGTAGAAGCGATGCGCACAAGTCCTTTACGAGTTTTGGCTACCGTCAGAGCAACCCATTCGGGGATGTTGAACTGCTTTAGCTTTTTGATGCGGGTACGGATGAACTGCCACTGCTTCCATTATAAAAGTTCGCAGACGGACACGTATCCAGCCGTCCACCTTTTCAAGAAACGTCCTGCATCCGGCTATACGGAAGTAGTTTACCCATCTCCGTATAGCCGTGTTCAACTCTTCCAGCATCTGTCGGATGCTGATTCCACGACTGCGTTTGGTTATCACACGTATCTTGTCCTTTAGTCGTTCTTTCGGACGCTCGGACACACGTGGCACACAACCGCCTTTCTTATACCGAAAACCAAAGCCCTTGTTCGATACGACCTGCTTATAGGCTTGTCTCATGTTGCTTGCGCTAAGTATATCTTCAAGCATACTGTTTCTTTTATTACGTTATACATTTGGTCGTCCTCTTCCATATATGCAAGGTGACATTCCGCGCTTACTCGCTGCTACTTTCCGTTTCCAACGTACTCTTTCAGCGGAAGCCCCCATTTTCAGGGGTGGGCTGCTCTCAACACGTCAACCTTAATATATAGTAGTCAGACCGTTTAATGTTCATCCCTTCACCCACGCAGTCAGGGGCTACTATGGAATCTGCTGACTTCTTCCGGTAAATCTTGTTTCAACCACGCCTGTGACGAATACGTGTCCGGAAGACCTCCCCCGTTAAGAGCAGTAACTTTCATCTCATCCATCTGCCGGATTTACAACCGCAAGTTTCGGATAGCTATCGGACTTTGCCTTGACATGCAGACTGGTCCACTTGCGACTGCCTTATATCCGGTTTCTGTTCGTCAGACCGAGAATTTGCCTCCGGCTTCCTTCGGATTCCCCCTCACGGTGGACACCCTTGCTCTTGGCTAACGATTCCCACTATCAGGGCTCGTTCGGGACTTGCACCCTATAGTTACTACACATGCAGGGCAAACATGGCTTGGAAAGGAACGCCGTTTAGGGGTTATCTTTCCTCGTTATAAACTTATCTTATTCCTTTCAATTCTTCTTTCATTCTTCCTTTTAGATGAAAATAAGCCAGCACGCCAAGGGCGTTGAATAATGCGGTTTCATCTTGATTGCGCCCTAATGCATTATAGAATTTTGCAACATTCCGATAAGCCAAAATTAGAAAGATTAAATAAACAACAGCCAAAATCCCTCCACTAAATACAAGCGTACAAATGCCTATCAATGAATTTCTATTGTATGCTTTATACTGTTTTTCAGCTTCATCATAATCATAGTTTGTTAAATAACCAAATTGTTGCAAATCATCTCTGCTCCATCCTCGCTCTCCCAATAAGTTGATAGCATAATCACGAAGTTCATCATCATAACCATAACGCTTATAATTTTTCACTACGTCTATCAACTTGTCATTATCGAATTTATTTAGAATTTCAAAATCTTCCATACAACTTTATTTATGTTTATAATGGATTAGCGGGGAACGCTGTAAGCGTTATCCTGCGTTATTAACGTCATTTAATTATTCTCGTTCCAGTGTACCATATCATAAGGATAATACTGCACTTCTTTCAAGCTGCTATCATCCAATCCTAATATTTTCACTAACGCACCACTTTCAAAACTCCAATAGCCGAATGGTTTGAAAAGAGTTACCATTCGATTTTTGTCCACGGGCTTTTCTCGCTCTTCAGCAAATCCTCTGCCATATACATCATGCCGGAGTTGGAGGCGCTTTTGCCACCCCATAAGGCACGCCCGATGATGTAGCTCATCGCAAGGTCGTGCCAAGAAGAAAAGCGGTCGCGCACCATTTCGTAGGCACGGTCTATGTAATCCCACGCTTCGGCTTCAGAGATATATTTCATGTCATAGCAGGCTCGTGCCATGAAGTTAAGGCGTCCGGCATCCCAGCCTGTTACACCGTAGCGCAGCAGGTCTTCCCTACAGGTGATGCAACCGCATTCCAGCAGTTCATCGTAGCATTCTTCGAGATTGTGCAGTTGCTCCACGACTTTGTCGTAATCCTCCTGATTGGTCATATGTTGTTGAAAAATCCGGTCTTTTGCCTCTTCATTGTCCAGCAGAAAAGTTTGATAAACATAAGGGAAGTAGTAGGCGAATCCTTTCTCACCAAGGTATTCCAATGTCTGCTTGGCATCTTGGGTGTTGCTGATGCCCCACCAATCGGCAAGGATGGTAGGGAGTTTGTCGTTGATGTCCAGCGTCAGTGAGTTGAGGTATGCCCCCTGCTGCAAGGCGTAGAGGGAACCTACAGAAAGTTTCTTGTACTCCGTTTCCGTCAGGTGCGAACGGGGATTGAGGCGTATGCCTTGAAAAAGACGAACGAACTTGCGTACGGCAGGCCATACGCGACGATAAAGATAGTAAACGATAATGATTGGGACGACTACCCAAAGCATCCAATTGAAATCTGTCATAAATATTTTGTTATTAATGGTTTATTATTGATTACTCATCATCTCGAAAAGCAGATGCTGGTGTACCCTCCCATCGCCTTTCTGGATATATTCAATGGATTCGCTTCCTCCAAAAGCTAAAGCCGGAGTAAAAAAGAAGATTTCATTTTCTTTCATGACTCCGCATTTCTCTATCGCCTGCTCAAACAGAGGCTTTTCCAGCAGAGATTCTATGATTTCGTCCTCTGTAATGAAATATACGAACTCTTCAAAACTAAAGGCGCAGGTATTCGTACAGCGATAGTGAATATTTAGGAGGCAGACATCATTTTCAGTGTCCGTCAATTTTCGATAATAGAGAATATTACCAAAACCGGTAATCATGATAGGGATTCTTGCAGGGTTCTCTCCGCCAAGCCATAAATACAGGTTAGGCATATAATCGTTAGGATCGATTACTTTCAACAAACCGTTGCCATAGTTTCCAAAGCCGTATGCTTTCCAAAAATCCAGCCATTCTGCGGGTAGCTAGTCTTTAAACTGGTTTAGAATCTCTTTTGTTGGTTTTCTTAGCTCTCCTGCCGGAGAAAATTTTTGTAAAAAATCATTAAATTGTTCCATAATATATTCTTTTAAGTGTTGTTAGTAATGGGTTGGCGTGGAACGCTGTTTAAGCGTTATCGTGCTTCGTTATCTATATTTTCAACCGAATCAGAATGGAATTTTAGAAGCATAAGCCGCATAATATTTTCCTTATCTTCCCAATATTCCTCGTCCATTTCATTCAACTTAGAGATTTCGTTCTCTGTTAAATGCTTGGGAATATCCCATAGCTCTTGTAATTGGCTATCATTTTCTAATCTTTGGATGATGCTGTATGCCTGCATAAGAAGTTGTTTTGTATCTGTTGCGTTAATTGCTTCCAGTCCTTTGATTGCAAGCAAGTAAGCATCATATCCCCAATTACAGAAGAATTGAAGAAATCCACCATTATACATTTCAAGTTCCAGCCAATATAATGCGGCGAATATACTGTCCGTTTCCCCCATATCTTGATAATTGGAACGAATTTCTGCAAACTTACGCCCAAGAGGGGAAAAGGATTGCTCCCAATATTGTTCTAAATTTTCCATTCTTATTGCTTTTGTTATAGATAATGGTTCGGCGGGGAACGGCGTTAGTCCGTTATCCCGGCTTGTTATCAACCTTATACTATAATGAACTATTATACATGCCAATATATTTAAGTCCATTGAAACTTTTCTCCTTATTGGGAATTGTAAGAGAAACATCCGTTACGTAAAAAACAGCGTTTCCCTTTACAAGCTCCATTGCCTTACATTTTATCAGTGCACTCTTTATATCCCCCATATCAATAGGTACTTGTTGTAATAAAATTCCAATATCTTGTTCTTCACTGAATAGAGGAATAATACCGATAAAATCTTCATCAAATTCATCTGTATTTATATCTATACAGAATCGGCAAGGAGAATCTTGGAGATTGAAGTAATCTTCATATTCTTTTTCACTTCCGGAAAAAGTTCCAATCCATATATGGACTTTTTTCATTCTTTCTAATGGACTTAAATACATAACAGTTTATTTAGAGTTGTTGATAATGGGTTGCAGCTTGCCGCCGTTAGGCGGAACAGGTGCTTGTTATTGCTATATTTCATTCACTATATCATTCATCTTTTTGCTGCAAATATCAACACAATGCTTGTATGAATTAATATCAAATGCGTACTTATATTTAGCCAATTTATTCAAAATCAAATCTCCATTTTTAATCATTAAACTTGTTATTGTAAAAATGAAATAGTTTAAATCTTTTTCCTTATTCCCAGTCCATTGTGTCCTGTCAATGCAAAAACTAACCACATATTCTTTTTTAACATTGTAATATCTTGGTTGATATATTCCTGTTCCGTTATAATAGGATGAAATATCACCATCAAAAAACAATGTTACCTTAAACATGGTAATAGCTTCATTTTCAAATGAAGTAAATGTATCTTTTATAATTTTCCTCATATTGCGCACAAAGGGACTTAAGGCTTTAGATGCATTAAGTTCTCCACCATATACTATATTTAATGTAAATTCCATACTTCCTTAATTAAGTTAGCAATAATGGGGTGCAAATAGCTGACCGTTAGGGCAGTTCATTCGCTCGTTATCTGTTATATTTCACTATTTTCTAATATTTTGCCATACCAATCTTCGGTGTGTTCCTTATTCCAGTTATTGCCATGTTCCTCTGCTATAATAATCAAAACTAATAATGATAAGGGGTTGAAGCCAAATATTTCTATATCTTGTTTTTGTGCAATCCAACATTCTATTTTATTTTGGCTTTCATCCAGTTCGATTTTTACAGTATATCCTCTTTTCTTTATTTCAGATAAAGCAGGATTATAAGTATTCATTGCTTCGGCTAATTTCATATACTTTTTTATTACAGATAATGGTTTGGTGAGGAACAGCGTTTAGCTGTTGGCTCGACCTTGTTACCAACCTCAATTATAATTCAGAGAAATCAAAAAGATTGAAGAACTTATCAAACTTCTCTTCTGTTCTACATGACAAAAATATTCCGTCATCTGTTGGTGTATTGTCGGCTTTATAGAAATACCAAATCAGATTATCTTGATATGCATATATGATTAGAGTATTATATTGCACAACTTTATTCCATTCCTTTTGTACATATTCCAATATAGCAGGATAGGCTTCTTCGTTTTCAGCTATTCCGCCAAACTCAAAGCCTCCTTGTGCGCAATTATAATACATCGTTAATAGAATAAAATCCATTAATCCAATCGGTTCTGTTATCCAACCTTCATCATCACTATACTTAACCCAGATTGTGGTATCATGTATTGTAGTAGCCCATAAACACACTTCTTGATTTTCTGCAAGAAAGATAATCTTTTCACCATCTGATTGTAATTCGTCTAATGGCAAGAACCGTTGGAACGAAGAAGCCAATACCTCTACTTTTCCAACAGATAAATAAAAATGCCTTAGAGCTTCCGGCATTGTTAGTCCAAGCATATTTTCAGCCTGTTTGATTTCATCCGTTGTGTAACCGTCATTTGCAGTTAATTTTCTGCCTAATAACTGTTCTGCTGTTTGAATAATGTTCTTCATATTTTAATTGTTGGTAATGTATTCAATAACCACACCTTATGGTGTGGTTCCTAATCTCTAATATCCACACCTCACGAATCATCCAGTGTATCAAGTGGATTGGGTATGCTTGATTTATGGGCACTCGTTACATGAAGATATATACTTGTTGTCTTAATGTCATTGTGCCCCAGCAACTCCTGTATGGTTCTTAGATCAGTACCTTGTTCCTGTAAATGGGTAGCGAAAGAGTGACGGAGCATGTGTACATGTACCCGATGTTTGATACCTGCATGTTCGGCAGCTTCTTTCAGTATTTTCACCAATGCACTTGCCGAATATTGCTCACCGGAAGTATCACCCTCAAACAGCCATTTCTTCGGACGGTACTCTTTGTAATATGTTCGTAGCTCATTCAATACTTTTTCTGATAACAATGAATAACGGCACTTTTTCCCTTTACCCATTATGCGTACTAACATCCGTTCGCTAATGATGTCTTTCGGGGTAAGGTTCAGCAGTTCGCTTCTTCTTAGTCCGGCAGAATATATCAGCGAAATCATGCAATGATGTTTCAAGTTAGGCAAACAGGAGAGGATACGGCTTATCTCATTACGGCTAAGCACTTCGGGCAGTGTTTTGTACTCTTTGGCACGTGTAATTCCGCCGTAATATTGCCGCTTGCCACCTTTTACTTTCTTGTAGTAGAACTTGATAGCGTTAATGCGCATATTCTGTTGTGACACGGAGATTTTTTTCTCATTTACCAAATAAAGTATATAGTGATTGATGTCCGCCACTTTCAGACGGTCGATGTTACGCCCTTTGTGATACTCCATGAAATCACTGAAATAAATCCTGTAAGTCTTGATTGTCGAGGGACTGTAACGCTTCTGTTCCAGTAATTCTAAATAGCCTTTCGGCAGCACGTATTCACGTTGGGGTTTAGGATGACGAACATATACCCAGCTGTAATCAATATAAGCGTGGGGAGAGTAACGAGTGTAGAACTCCGAAAGCCGGAAAGCGGATGCTTGTATGTATGCACTTCCGTTCCCGATTGTTTTAATTCCTTTGTCCTGCGAAAGTAGCAAGGCAATAGTCTGATTATCGGCATATTCTATCCGTATATAATCCTGACCGTCTGTATTTTGTTTTGTCGGTATGATACTTCCGCGTTGTTTGCTTGCATCCATGTAGGGCTTGTTTTATAACATTACAACTCTCATTAATTAAATGATATTGCCAAAGTTATAAAACAATTCCGAATAAAGTGAACGAACGTTTTCTTTTTATCTTTTTTTTGCACAGACAATCAGGGCAGCAGGGGAGCAGCGTTCAATGGAGACTGTTTAGCGTTTCAACAAGGAGTAAACGGCATGTAAATGTTTGGAGAGTTTTTCGGTGTTCAGTCCACCCAGAAAAGACATTTCAAAGGAAAGCCCCATGTAAACCTGCCGGAACATGACTACCGCTTCCTCTACATCCACATCCTCTCTTAGTTCTCCGGTAGCTATGGCACGTTGTATAGCGGCACGCCAGTAAGCATAGTCAACCTCTACAAGATTACGGAGTTTTTCTTTTGCATCAGGATCGTATTGGAGCAGTTGAAACAGAAAATGGAAATATTGGGCATGGTATGTGAACTTTCCTTGCGCCACCTTGTCCCGGTCTGCACCTATCAGGTCGCCCAGCATATCCATTGTCCGTTGTACGCCACGCACATATTCGTCTATAAATTCGGCAAACGTACTGTTCGTTTCAGTGAATTTGTTTCGTGGATTTTGCGTGCTGAACCAAAACCTGTCCACCACAGCAATGAACAATTCCTGTTTGTTCTTGTAGTATTTGAATATTCCGGCTTTCGACATTCCGAGCATCTTGCCAAGTTCCGCAAAACTGGCTTTCTCATAGTTCACGGACATAAACAGCTTGAACGCAGCTATCAGTAATTCATCACGGGTAATTTTCATATTACGGCAGTCTTTTACATTTAGGCTACGAAGATACATTTTTTCGTTCACATTCCCAAAGCGAAGAAAACAAACTCTTCCTCTTCAAGCCCGCCCAAGCGCCCATCCCCAACCATTTCCAACATGCACCCCTCATTTTCATTCCATCCGTTCCCCCTCAAAAATCCCCCTAATAAAAAATTTCCTTATTTCTTTCCTGTTTTCAGTCCAATTTTGTACATTTATACCAAGTTATCAGAGCAGAGCGAAGAAACGCAAAGCCCCCCGCACCGTTACTAATTCGTTACCTGCTACCTAACTTTCTACTCTTTACGTCTTGACAATTAGTTAATTAAACATTTTCTGCAGTTTTTAGATGAAAAATCAGGGACGTATGGTGACTTATTGTTGCTTTTGTAATTCCAGTACTTTATTACGATATTGAGAAGGAGTCATTCCTACCGCTGACTGGAAAAGGTTGTAGAAAGTGGAAATGGAGTTGAACCCTAAATCGGCAGAGATTGCTTTTAACGGAGTGTCGTTTTGGGGATTGGACAATAGGCGGATGGCTTCTTCGATACGGAAACTGTTTACATAGTGAGTAAAGGACTGTTTGGACTGCTCATTGATAATACGGGAAAGATAAGTGCGGTTTGTGCCTAATAAATCAGCTATTTTATCTTTTGTGATACTGTTGTCTTTGTAAATTTTATCTTCACGCATAATTCGTTCTAAAGCCCTGAAAAGTTCCAAACTTTTCTCATTGGTAAGTGACGAACCTGCATATTTTTCGGGAGCATTACCCGGCTTTCCGTTTTGCTCCAGCTCTTTGATGCGGCGGTTCAGTTCTGTTTCTCTTTTGATGGCTTCCTGATTCTGCTTGACGATACTTACATAAAGTTTGTTTTTGCGTCGGTAGAGATAATACAGCAAGCCCAATACAATAAAGATAATGATAAGGATAAACGTCTGCTGTTGGATGCGTTGCTCTTTCTGTATTACATCTAACTTGCTTTGTTTTATCATGTTCTCTTGGCGTTCGGTGTCATATTTGAATCTCATTTCGCTCAAATCTCTTTCCTTATCCTTATTAAAAAGACTGTCATTCTCCAAGCGGAATACCTTATAGTATTTTAGTGCATTATGATACTGATGAAGTTGTTCGTAACAGGTCGAGAGAGTTTCGTAAAGTGCATTACGGTGAATTGCATTTGCTCGTGCATACGAAATTGCCAATCCTTGTTTTAGTAGCAGGATAGCTTCTTCATATTTCTTTTCCTTCATCAAAACACGGGCATATCCCAAATGGGCATAGACAATGGAAGAAGTTTGTGCAGCCTGTTTATCTTTCATTGCTTTTTTATAGTATTCGATGGCTTGGGCATATTCTCCCGAATCACACAGGATATTTCCGAAAAGATTATAAGTGTGTGCCTGGTCGTAAAAATCATTTTCCAGCATTAACGCTTCTGCCTCATGGATGTATTTTATGGCTTCTTCATTTTGATGCATCAAGAAATAGAGATAAGCGGCATTGATTGCTCCGGTATAAATAATATAAGGGTCATTGAGCCTATGCCCGAGTTCATACGATTCTAACGCATATTTGATGCCGGCTTTATCTTTTTTCAGATAATAGATATTAGCTAAATTAGCCAATAGGAGGGCGTATTGCTTTTGATACTTATTTTGTTGTGCTAACGTGATGCCCTTATATAGCCATTGGATGGCACGATAATAATCCGTATCGATATTGGCAGCATACAGTCCCAAATTGCCATACACTGAGCATAGAAGAGAATCATTGTGAAGTTTGGTTGCCAGTTCCAAAGCCATATTCAAATTCTTTTTGGCTACCTTTTCCCTTCCACTCATCATTTGTGCTTGTCCTTGAAAAAGATAGGAATATAGATGGAGCGATGGATTTTTACTCTTATCCGCTATGTTTTTCATATATTCGGCGTAAGTAATTGTTTTGGAGAACTCTCCTTTATTGAGGTAATATTGGCATAAAAATTTGAGTGCATTACTGTTCTCCGGTTCTTTTTTGATAATTTCCAGTTGTTTTTCGACAATAAGAGGCTTCTTCTGCGCTTTTGCGCAAAAGGGTATCCAGAGGAAAAGCACTAAAAGGAAAAATTTTATCTTCATGCGTTTTTTCTATTGTAGATGCAAATGTACATGATAATTTTTAGATTTTCATTCCACATTGTCTCTTTCTTATGATAATTTGTGAGGAGGGAGAGGAGGCAAAAGATGGTATGTAAATGGTGTGAAGAGAAAAAATATGGAGATTTTTAATTTTTTTCTCCTAAAAGTATTGCAGTTCTAAAATAAAACTGTACCTTTGCACCGCTTTCAGAAAGAAAGTACTTCTCAAAGGAGTTTTGGAGAGGTGGCAGAGTGGTCGATTGCGGC
>OFGR01000081.1_pt1 | contig 89960 bp, 70 predicted proteins | sample 1521811 | NCBI WGS metagenome assembly OFGR01 (sample SAMEA3504098, study PRJEB24116) | mouse gut metagenome | biome: mouse gut; feature: mouse-associated habitat; material: faeces | place: Denmark | collected 2011 | reverse complement strand
GCAAAAAGGAAGCTGCCGCTTCACGATTATTCAATCGTTAAAGCGACAGTTCCTTTTTTTTGTGGACAAAATGCACAAAAACACCCCTGCCATAACTTGTGAATTTTCACAAAATTTTTAGAAGTTACTGACAAATCTGAAAAAATATGCTACGATGCAGAAAAGCAGTAGCAGAGAAGAATCCGTTTCACACAGTTTAACGGATTATCTTTTTCCATGAAAGGAGGAAATCAGGACATGTTTGAAAAAGATGAATATGTAGTTTACGGAAATTCAGGAGTATGCAAAGTAGTGGAAACGACAAAAATGAAGGTTCCGGGAGCAACAATGGACAAGCTGTATTATTCTTTGGAGCCGGTATACGATAAAGGCAGCCGTTTATTTGTTCCGGTAGACAGCAAGAAAGTAAAAATCCGTCCGGTGCTTACGAAAAAAGAAGCGGATGCATTGTTAGGCAGGGTAAAAGAAATTGATGTTTTGTGGGTACAAGATGAAAAAAATAGAGAACAGACATATAAAGAAGCGATTCGCGCCTGTAGCTGTGAAGAATGGGTCAGAATCATTAAGACACTGTATATCCGCAAGAAAACAAGGCTTGCGGAAGGCAAAAAAGTGACAAGCAGCGATGCGAAGTATCTTCATATGGCAGAGGAAAACCTGTATGGAGAACTATCCGTCGTGATGGGGATACCAAAAGACGAAATGGGGGCGTATATTCTCAGTAAAGTTGACGAGGGATAATTTTTGTGGAGTCAATCACTTTTAGGTTGCAAGAAAGAAAAGAATGTGTTAAAATAAGTTCCGTCGAAAAATAAAGCAGAGTAGGATCTGACGCGTTAAGTGCCGTATGAACGGGGAGTTGTCATATGGACGAAAAGAAAATCTTGCGGTGTCAGTTCCGCATCCCGCTGCTGCATTATAGAGGTGGTTTCCCTTCTGTCAGTGGCATGATTTTATGATCGGCAATAAAAATCCGCGCTACGGAAGAAAGGAGGAGACCATGCAGACAAAGATAAATACAAAGTCAGTTTCCATTATTGGAATTTTAGTCGCCATGGAGATTATACTAGCCCGTTTTTCGGTACATACTTGGAATTTGAAAATCGGGTTTAGTTTCGTCCCGATTGCAGTGGCGGCTATTTTTTATGGCCCGGCTTGTGGCGGGCTTGTGGCGGCGATCGGCGATATTATAAGCGCATTTTTGTTTCCGGTTGGCGCATACTTTTTTGGGTTTACGTTTTCAGCGTTTTTGACCGGGGCAGTGTTTGGCTTATGTTTTCGGAAAAAAACCAGTTTTGGGACTGTGCTTTTGGCTGTCCTGATTGGACAGGGGCTTATCAGCCAGTGCCTGAATACGTTTTGGATTTCATTTTTATATGGAAGCCCGTATTGGCCGCTTTTTTTTACAAGGATTTATCAAACTGCGGCAATGTCAGTTGTGCAGTTTGTATGTCTGTTTGCGATTGACAGAAAGCTTTTGCCTGTCTTAAAAAGGTTTGAGTAATGACTTAAAAAAAACTGTCATAAGATAAAATAATTGCAAATGGCATACAAGGTTCCGGAGATGGAGGATACGATGATAGAAATATTAAAAGCCGTTTTTTTTGGAATTGTGGAAGGGATTACAGAGTGGCTCCCGATCAGCAGCACAGGGCATTTGATTCTGCTGAATGAATTTATCAAACTGGACGTGTCGGAACAGTTTTTCAGCATGTTTGAAGTTGTGATTCAGTTGGGGGCTATATTTGCAGTTGTCCTTTTGTTCTGGAATAAAATCTGGCCATTTTCTGCCAATGAGAAAAATTATATAAAACAAGATACTTTCATTATGTGGTTAAAAATTGCATTGGCCTGCGTTCCGGCGGCAGTTGTGGAAATTTTGTTTGGCGATGTGATTGAGGAAATGTTTTATAATTATACAGTCATTGCGTTTGCCCTGATTTTGTTTGGAATTGCATTTCTTTGGATAGAAAACAGGAACAGGGGCAAAAGCCCGAAGATGGCCTGCATACCGGAAATTACATGGCAGACAGCGTTCTTAATCGGCATGTTCCAATTAATTGCGGCAGTATTCCCCGGAACCAGCCGTTCCGGCGCTACGATTCTGGGCGGGATATTGCTTGGCGTTGCGCGCCCCGTCGCGGCAGAGTTTACATTTTTCCTCGCGATTCCCGTGATGTTTGGCGCAAGCCTTATGAAAGTGTTAAAATTCGGATTTGAATTTACTTCCTCAGAATTAATTATATTAATAGCCGGAATGGCGACGGCGTTTCTTGTATCCATCGCCGTCATACAATTTCTTATGGGGTATATTAAAAAACATGATTTTAAGATTTTTGGGTGGTACCGGATTGCATTAGGCATTCTTGTGCTGGGATATTTTACGCTATGAAAAAGAATGGGATAGAAACTCATGCAGTCCATGAATTTGGGCCGGTGTACGATGCGGATTCGAATATATTAATTCTGGGAAGTTTCCCGTCGGTCAAATCCAGAGAAGTCCAGTTTTATTATGGGCATCCGCAGAACCGTTTTTGGAAACTCTTAGCTCTTTTGCTTCAGAAGAAAGAGCCGGACGGAATAGAACAGAAAAAAGAGTTTTTAACAAAAAGCCATATTGCGGTCTGGGACGTCATAGAAAGCTGTGACATTACGGGTTCGTCAGACAGCAGTATCCGCAATGCGAAATTTAACGATCTGGACCAGATTTTGCGTTCTGCCGACATTAAGGCAATTTATGCCAACGGAAAAAAAGCGGAACAGCTTTACAGGAAACATATTTTGCCCCTTACCGGACGGGATATTATCGGGCTTCCGTCTACAAGCCCTGCAAATGCGGCGTTTACGATGGAACGTCTGATTCAGGGCTGGAAGCAGATATTAGAAAAAATTGAATGCCACTGATTTTTAGTGGCTTTTTTTCATTTGATAAAAAAGGAAAGGAGAAAACGAATGTATGATGAATTGACGGAACAGGATATTGCAAAAATGAAAGAAGAAATCGAGTACCGTAAACTAGTGGTGCGGAAAAATGCGCTAGAAGCAGTCAAGGAAGCGCGGGCGCATGGGGATCTAAGTGAAAATTTTGAATACCATGCCGCAAAAAAAGATAAAAACCAGAATGAAAGCCGAATCCGTTATTTGGAACGCATGATAAAAACGGCAAAGGTGGTATCTGCTCAGTCAAATGAAGATGAAGTCGGGTTAAACAATAGGGTGGAAGTGTTTTTCGAAGAAGACGAGGAAACGGAAGTGTTTACGCTTGTCACCACAGTCCGTGGAAATTCCTTAAAAGGAAGAATCAGCATAGAATCCCCACTTGGCAAAGCGCTGTTTGGACGTAAAGCGGGAGAGCGGGTCAAAGTCGACGTAAACGAAAACTACAGTTATTATGTCCAGATTAAATCTATTTTAAAACAGGTCAATGATGAAGAAATCGCGATCCGGAAGTTCTAAAGCAAACTTGTTTTGTCTGCTGGCAGGCATATTGCTTACGGTAAGTTCTCTCTTTGGGCTTAAAAAATCGGCAAAAGAACCGGAAATAGGAAGAAGCGTCTATCAGAAGATAGAAGCGCAGGCAGTGAAACAGCAACAAGCGGACAAGCCCGAAAGCAATGAGTTTCAGAAGGTTCAAATTGATTTTAAGCATTTGTCCAAGATCAATAAAGACATTATAGGCTGGCTGTTATTCGATCAGAACGGAATCAGTTATCCGGTGGTTTTAGGGCGGGATAATGAAGAATACCTGTATCAAACGGCTGATAAAACAAAAAACCCGGCGGGCAGCATCTTTATGGACGCCTTATGCAGCGCTGATTTTGAGGATTCGCATACAATTATATATGGGCATAATATGCGCGATTTCTCGATGTTCGGCAAGTTAAAGCAGTATCGGTTAGAAGAAGGGTATTATGAAAAGAACCGCTTCTTTACAATTTATACGCCAAAGAAAATCCTGCGGTATGAGATTTTTGCATGGTATGAGGCGCCGGACGACGACAGTGTGTACCAAGTCGGGTTTACGGCAGATCAGGCATTTGGCGGATTTGTCGAAAAAATGCGGCAAAGGAGTTTAAAAGAGACAGGCATTTTGGCGGATCAGTGGGATAAAGTCGTCACGCTTTCCACCTGTTCGGGAGAGGGGCGCCGGTTTTTAGTGCATGGAAAGCGGATTTCTGCCACTCCTTACCCATAAAAGGCAGTTTATTTTTTGCTTGGATTTTTGTTTGGATTAAGGTATACTGGGAATCAGAAAAGGAAAGTAAGGAGGCAGGGTATGCGGCCGGAAGAATTAGTGCAGACATTAATGAAAATGCAGAAAGAAACAGAAGCCGGAAAACTGAATTGGAGGCTGGAGGTTCAGACGACGGAACGGAATAAAGAGAAGTACACGGTTTCAGAAGATGGGCAGACATGGGAGATAGATGAATGTTATGTTTCCTATTGCTGTAACTACAGGGGAAAAGAATTTTGTATGATTACTTATGAAATGATTAAAAAATCAGGGGATTTCATTCATACGAATAATTATATTTTTCTGCCGCCGTCCGGCGTGCGTTTATTTTCCCTGCACACGCTGTTAGAACATAGCGTGGAACTAAATGCGATGCTGGTTTCACAGGTTCATGTATTATGGGAATATCTGACAGGGCTTGCGAAAAAAGAAAGCAGCCAAGTGAAAATCCAAATTGGGGAAGCAACCGTGCATATCGAGTAAAGGCAGACGGCAGGAGAAGGAGCTATGGGGGAAGAAATAGGAAAAACGGGGAATTTGGATCGGGAAGCAGTTTACCGCATCCGGGAATTGTTTGCAAAGGGAAGGGAAGCGGATCTTTTCGAACAGGAAGCGGAGATGGAAGCTTTTATACGCCAATGGGCGAAGTTGGCCCTGTATCCGGAAATCCCTTTGTTGTCATTTGGGAAAGAGGGAAAAAGAACGGAAATTTCAGTCTGGGAACGGGAGCTGTTTTGGGCGCAAAAAAAGGCGGGGCAGGGGCAGTTTGTCCGAAAGCTGATTGTCTGCGGCGGGGTGGACGATGGCAAGTCGACTTTGATTGGACGGATTTTGTTCGAGACGAAAAGCGGGAAAGAGAGGGAGGACGTCTGTACGGATCCGCTTTATCTGCGCAAGGACGGAAGCGTGGACTATGCGCTCCTTGCGGCGGCGACGGAAAAAGAAGCGCGCCAGGGAATTACGGTGGAGGCTTCGTATAGTTTTTTCTCGTGGCAGGGCAGTGGCTTTTTAATGGCGGACGCGCCGGGGCATGAAGAATATACGCATCATATGGCGGCTGCGGCGGCGAAGATGGATTTGGCTGTCCTTGTTCTGGCGGCGAATAAAGGAATTGTGCCGCAGACGAGAAGGCATGCCCGCATCTGTTATTTTATGGGAATCCGAAGGATGGTATTTGCCATAAATAAGATGGATATGGTATCTTATGGGGAAGCTGTTTTTCATCAAATATCCAAAGAAGTTGAGGAAATGATGGAAGAATATGGGGACTGTTCGTACCAGATTGTCCCGATTGCGGCAAAAGAGGGAGAGAATATGACGAAGCCTTCCGCTAAAATGGATTGGCGCAAAAATCTGCCCCTTCTTGCGGTTTTAAAAGAGGGGCAGGACATAAAGAGAGAAGACCCGGGCTGTTTTTGCATGGCAGTCCAAAGAATCTGTAAGCCGAGCCAGATGGCGGGCGCGAAAGTGGCGAAACGGGTGATTCAGGGCGAAGTGATAGGCGGCGAATTAAAGCAAAACGATCCGTTGTTTGTCTATCCGACCGGACAGCGGGCCACAGTCAGTAAAATTTATGTCTTAGACAAAGAATCGGAAACGGCCCATTTTGGGGATGCGGTCGGGATTGAGCTGGACAGGGAGTTAGATGTGGCGCGGGGATATATTCTGTCGGGGGAGGACATACTGATGCAGACGGATCGGATTGAGGCGGATCTATTGTGGATGTCGGAAAACCGCTTAAGCCAAGGAAGCCGCTTTCAGGCGGAAATTGGCGCAATTCAGGTTCCGGCGGCTGTAACGAAAATTTATTACCAGACAGACGTCAATACCGGAGAACGCAGGCATACCGGACATTTGACGAAAAACGCAATGGCGCGATGCGAGCTTTATTTTCCGAAACAAATCACGGCTGCGTGTGAAAAGAACAACAGGAAGCTTGGGACGTTTTGCCTGCGGGATTTAAAATCACAGGCTTTGGCGGCGTGCGGCAACATCACGCATATGATTTCCGGCGAAGCGTGGAAAGAAGAAGCGTCGGAAGTGTCGAAAGAAGAACGGGAAGATGCAATGGGACAGAAAGCGGGTCTTATTCTGTTTTCTGGCTCAGAGAATATGAAGAAACGGATCAATTACATAGAACGCCATCTGCTCCGTATGGGATTTCATACGGTACAGACGGAAAGCAAAGGCGGCTTGCAAAAGCTTTTAGATGCGGGTCTAATTGTGCTGGCGGCGTTACAGCCGACAGAGCTTACGGAAGTAAAAAATCTTTTTCTAGGTCAAAATCGCGTTTTTGACTATACGAAGGAACTAGAGTCAGATGAAAAGGCAGCAGCTCTTTTAAAACTGTTATCTGTTCAGTTTTTATAAAAATTGAAATTGAGGGGAGGACGTATTGCATAGTGTGTGCAAAAATGGTATACTAATCCATAGGATCTTAACCCTTGTACCTTGACAATCTAATATATGGTATTGTGTTTAGCTTTCTGGGGGGGAGCAAAATAGAGGTTAATTTGTTGGAAAGAGGATGGGTAAGAACATGGTTAAAAAGATAAAGGAAATGAAAGTTGAACGGAAACTGAAATATTGTTTTACGTTAGTAGTGATAATTGCAAGCTTTTCCGGCGTATTGGGAGTGCTTGCGCTTATTTTATGCAATACACAATATAGCAAAGCTTTAGTAAACAATGGGTTTTCCCAAGGTGAGATTGGGATATTCAGCACATACTTAAATAAAGAGCCGTCGATTATCCGTGAAATGATATTAGTCGAAGATGAAAAAGAGCTTGCAGAAGCGCAGGCGGAGCTGGATCAGATTTCGGCTTTGACAGACGAAGCGTATCAAACGGTGAAACTGCACTGCAATACAAAAGAAGAAGCGGAGTATATTGCAACTATTGATGAGAAACTGCCGCTTTACCGTGACATATTTTCCCAAGTGGAGAAACTTGCCATGGAAAATAAGAGCGAAGAAGCGTTAGATTTGCTGTTTTCATCTGGTAAGCCGACGCTCAAAGAGCTGACGGACGCAGTGGCGGGCTTAATAGAATTAAATGTGAATATGGGAAATTCGGCTTCCCAGTTTATGAAGATCCTTACATTTGTGATTTTAGCGATAATGGCGGTTGTAATCCTTGCCGCTGTGACAATCTCGCTCCGTTTTGCATCCTTTGTGTCCAAATTATTTGCAGAGCCGATTATTATGGTAAAAGATGCGACGGCAAAACTGGCAAAAGGCAATTTAGACGTTCATATTGAAAAGATGTATCCAGATGAAATTGGCGATATGACGGAATCGTTTCAGGAAGCCATTGAGAACATACGTTTATATATCAATGAATTGTCTAGGGGATTAGGCGAAATTGCGCAGGGAAATTTTAATATCTCGACAGATGTGGATTTTAAAGGAGACTTTAAAGAGTTAGAAGATTCCATTGAAATGATCATTGCTTCCCTAAGCGCGGCGTTTGGGAATATCCATCAGTCTTCAGAGCAGGTATCCATGGGAGCCGGACAGATGGCGGAAGGCGCGCAGTCTCTGGCAGAGGGCGCGACAAATCAGGCGGCGTCGGTACAGCAGCTTACGGCGACAATTCAGAATATTACACAGACGATCGTCAGCAGTACAGAAAAAACGGAACAGTCTTACCGTAATGCGGAAAGATTTAAAACAGAAGCGGAAAAGAGCAATGAAGACATTAAGCAGTTAAATGTTGCAATGGAACGGATTAGCGAAACGTCAAAGGAAATTGAAAATATTATCACGGCGATTGAAGACATTGCTTCCCAGACGAACCTGCTGTCTTTGAACGCTTCGATTGAAGCTGCCCGGGCAGGAGAGGCTGGAAAAGGATTTGCCGTTGTGGCGGATCAGATTGGAAAACTGGCCGCAGACAGCGCAGCGTCAGCGGTTGACACAAAAAGATTAATCGAAAATTCCATTCAGGAAGTGGAAACCGGAAATGAAATCACAATCCGAGCGACAAAGGCCATTGAATCTGTTATTCAGGGCATTGCCATATTGGCGCAGTCGACGAATGAAATCAGTGAAATGTCCATTTCTCAGGCAGAAGCGATGAAACAGTTAGAAGCCGGCGTAGAGCAGATTGCAGAAGTGATCCAGAACAATTCCGCGGCCGCGGAAGAAACGTCTGCGACAAGCGAGGAGTTGTCTGCGCAGTCCGACAGTTTAGAGCAGTTATTGGGTGAATTTAAGATTAGGAATTAAAAAATAGCTCATATCAGAACATAGTTGCAATACATATACAGGGAAATTGAGGAACAAAAGATTCGTAAAACAGGAGCATGGATGCCGGTTTGCATCCATGCTCTGTTTTTAAATGTAGGAAGGATCAATATGTGAAAAAGACGCAAAAAAAGAAGAATGCAGCCATAGGCTGCATTCTTAAGGGGAGAGTTTATGAAAAAGTTTAATTTGTATCAAATGAAGTATGAGTGGGGGAACTTCATTTGATGAAATTAGTATATCCAGAAAATGTGTTTATTTGGTGTCCGAAAAATGAAACGTTTATGAAGAAATTCTAAAAATATTTGAAATGTGAGTGGTTTTGGGTATAATGGTAAAAAAGGATTTGGAGGGATAGACATGAAACAAGAGCGCGAGGGGAAGCGGGTTTTGCGTTACGTTCTGCTTTTAGCGGCGGTGATAAGCATTTTTACTGTGATGGCGCCAAAGCCTGTGTCTGCGGCTCCTCAAGTTGTCTGGCAGAATGGAGAGACTGAGACGGAGATTTCCGTAGAAGCGGGTTCAAAATTTTATATCGGAGATTTCGTTACTGTGTTTGGGGAAAATGTAGCGTCGACGGCGTCATTGCAGAAATCTTCCTACCGGACACAGAATAAAAAGATTGCCGCAGTCAATGGGAAGGGGTATTTGAACGCAAAAAAAGCGGGAACGGCTGATATAACAGTCCGTTGCCAGGGAGTGACGCTGGTTTGCCATCTGACCGTGGAAAAGAAAGGGACGTTTGAGCAGACGACAGCGGTAAAAGAGCTGAAAGCGGCGGCAAAGGCATTGGCAAAAGGGCTTCCTAAAAAGCTTTCAGCGGCAAAAGCCTATAGTTTAAGAAAGAAAAAAGAGGAGTATTTAAGCGATTACGGGCATTTTTCGTCCCGCTACCTGACATATGAAGGATTTTTGTATGAGCAGGGGCGTCTCTCTCCAAGCTCGATGAATGCAAAACGGAGTGAAAAGCTTGCCGTTCCGGAAGCGGGCCGTTATCTGACGGCGGCGGCATTGCTCCGCCAGTTTATGCTGACAAACGATCCGACGTCGATCCGTTCGAAAAAGACAATGCGCATTGCAACGGCGTCTGCAAATGGCAAATCAGGAAAAATTACGATTAAGCTGGCGCAAAAAATAAAAGCAGAGCAGATTGTTGCGGCGCAGCTTGCATATTCTAGGTTGAACCAGATTGACGGAAGCAAAAAGACGGCGAATATTTCCATGACGGTTTATGATGAGACGGCAGGGAAATATTATACCGGCCGTCCGGTTTTAAAACAGGGCAGTAAACAGATTGTTGTCCAACCGATGGAAAGCGTCTATGGCGGTTTTCAGGCAGTGGAGCTGGAAAAGGGGCATGTTTATATGCTGGAATCGGAATTGAGCTGGGCGAAAGGGACGAAAGTTACAATCAAATAAAGGAGTAGGGACATGAATCCGGCAAATTTTTTTCAATTAAAACTAATGTGGGACAGGTTTACGAAAAACCATCCGAAATTTCCGAAATTTTTACAGGCGGCGGCGATGCATCCGCCAGAGGCAGGTGACATTATAGAAGTAAAGATTATTAAGGCAAATGGAGATACGGTTGCTTCTAATATCAAACTGACGGAAGACGATTTGGCGTTATTCCATGAAATCAAAGAAATGACAATGAGATAAAGGGGTTTATCATGTCGTATTTTCCAATGTTTATTGAGTTAAAGGGCAGACAGTGCCTTGTCGTAGGCGGCGGGCAGGTGGCTTATCGCAAAGTGAAGAAGCTTTTAAGGTTTGGAGCGGAAATTACCGTTATTTCACCGGAGATTTTGCCGGAGATTTTAGCCATAGGAGAAGTGGCTTGCCAAAAGAAGCAGTTTGAAGATACAGATATTGGGGAGCAGACGCTTGTGGTTGCGGCTTCCAATGATAAAGAATTGAACCATCGCATTAGTGGAATTTGTAGAAAAAAGAAGATTTGGGCTAATGCAGTCGATCAGATAGAAGATTGCTCATTTTTGTTTCCTGCCTTTGTGAAAGAAGGGGAAGTGGTCGCCGCCTTTTCAAGCGGCGGGCAAAGCCCCGTAACTTCCCAATATTTAAAGGAGCGGATGCAGACGGTTTTAACGCCGCAGATAGGGGAGATTGCGGCATGTCTGGGCAGTCTTCGGGCAGTTTTGCAGCAGCGCGTGGAAACAGAAACACAGCGAAAGCAGATCTACCGCGAACTTTTGGAACTTGGGCTAAAGCAGGGCAGGGCGCCTTTAGAAACGGAAATTGCAGATGTGGCGTGTCAATTTTTACAAAAGCGTAAGTTAGACGGTTCGATTAGTTCTCTGTGGGAATGCGGATTGTCAGATGACGCGGATGCCGGGGACGAGGATTCATTTTTAGGAAAGGCGCGGGAAAAGAGAATGGAAGAAAGATCGAAAGAATTGTTTGAAGCCGCGAAAAAGCATATTCCGGGCGGAGTAAATAGTCCGGCGCGGGCTTTTTCAAGCGTTGGGCGGACGCCGCGGTTTTTGGCGTCGGCGCATGGGGACAGGGTAGTCGATGTAGATGGGAATGAACTGATTGACTATGTGGGGTCTTATGGACCGGCGATTTTAGGCCATGCGCATCCGGCAGTTATTGAGAAAGTGAAAAAAGCGTGTGAAAACGGGCTGACCTTTGGCGCGCCGACGGAGCGGGAAGTCATTTTAGCGGAGCTGATTGCGCAGCTTATGCCCTCGATGGAAGTCAGCCGTCTGGTAAGTTCGGGCACGGAAGCGGTGATGAGTGTGGTCCGTGTGGCGAGAGGATATACGAAGCGGGATAAGATTATAAAATTTAAAGGATGTTACCATGGGCATTCAGACGGGCTTTTAGTGAAAGCAGGTTCCGGCGCCCTTACGGCTTCCATTCCGGACAGCGCGGGCGTTCCGGCTGATGTGACGAAACATACGCTTGTGGCGCGCTATAATGATCGGGAATCCATAAAAGAGCTGTTTTCTGCGAATCCTGATGAAATTGCCGCCGTAATTGTGGAGCCTGTGGCGGCTAATATGGGCGTTGTCCTGCCAGAAGACGGGTTTTTGGAGTTTTTAAGAGAAATTACTATGCAGTATGGCGCATTGCTGATTTTTGATGAAGTGATTACAGGATTTCGTCTTGCATTAGGCGGCGCGCAGGAGTATTTTCAGATTACGCCGGATTTGACGGCGCTTGGCAAAATTGTAGGGGGCGGGATGCCGATTGGCGCATATGGCGGAAGGCGGGAAATTATGGAGCTTGTTGCGCCGTCCGGCCCTGTGTATCAGGCGGGGACGCTTTCCGGAAATCCAGCCGCCGTTTCTGCGGGGATAGAAACGCTTCGTATTTTAAAGTCGGATTCTATGATCTATGAACGATTAAACCAAAAGGCAAGACGGATTTCGGAATCCGCAAAAAAGGCGGCGGGCGGCCGTATTTGCGTAAACCAGATTGGCTCTTTAATCGGAATCTTTTTTACAGAGAGACAAGTAAAGGATTATGAGGGCGCTCTATCTTCTGATCCCGCCAAATACGCGGATTATTTCGGTTATCTGTTAGACAGGGGAATTTATGTGGCGCCTTCGCAGTTTGAAGCGATGTTTGTTTCGGATGCGCACACGGAAGAAGATATTGAGAGGACTTGCAAGACGATAGCGTCTTACTTTTTAAAATAACAAATTCCAGATTTAAACGGGCATTTTGCTTTCCGGCGTAAGGAAGCAAAATGCCCGTTTTTATAGGGATTTTACAATCGCGGCAAAATCTCTCATCTGTGACGTAATGGGGCGGTCTTGGCAGTGGCAGAGATAAAAAAACCGTTTCATGGAAACATTTTCTACCGGACAGGTAATAATTTCTCCTTTTTCTTCATATTCTGAAATACATCTTTTGGACAACACGGCAAGGCCTAAGTTATGGCGTACGGCATCCACAATGGCGCTCCGGCTGCTGCATTCCCACTTAATATGGATCGGGATATGGCAGGTGCGCATAATTGTTTCAAAAATGGCGCGTGTGCCGCTTCCCTTTTCCCGCATAATAAAATCCTGATGCCTTAGATCCTCAACTGAGACAAAATCCTGTTTGGAAAATGGGTGGCGCGGGCCGCAGATCAGGCAGAGGGAATCTTCAATCACAGGTTCCGTCACGATTTCCTCACGGATAATAATGCCTTCCACTAAAGCGATGTCCAGTTCATTTTGGATCATGCGCTGTTCGATGATTTTGGTATTGTCCACATATCCGGTTGCATCGATGTCGGGGAATTGTTTTTGCATGGTTTCTAAAATGCCCCCGATCATGGTGTTTCCGATGGTAAGGGTGGCTCCAATGCGAAGCGGGCGGAGGAAATGGATATTTTTCATGGACTGTTCTAAGCGTTCATGGCTTGCGACAATATCCCTTGCGCTGTTTAACAGCAGTAAACCGGCCGGCGTGATTTTCAGTTCTCTGGGAAAACGCTCAAAAAGTTTTGTCTGGTATTCATTTTCTAAATCCAAAATGATTTGGCTGACGGTTGGCTGTGAGATGTAGAGCCGTTTGGCTGCTTCATTCATTTTTTTATATTCCGCAACGGCAATAAACGTTTTTAATTGTTTTAAAGTTGCCATAAGAGCCTCCTTTTGGGGAAATGGTATAGGGAAAACCCTATTGTATACTTTGGATTTTACTATTTTACCAAATATTTCACAAGTGTTATGATAAAAATATAGAAAAAATTGTCAGTTCAGGAGGTAAAAATGAAAATATTAGCGCTTGGCGGCGTTGCCGCCGGAACAAAAATTGCGGCAAAGTTAATGCGTGAGGACCGTGGCAGTGAGGTCATCGTGCTGAATAAGGGGAAACACATTTCTTATGCAGGATGCGGCCTTCCGTATTATGTCGGTCATGTGATTGAGGAGAAAGAACAGCTTATCGTCAATACGCCGGAAAAGTACGAAAAACTGACTGGCGTGACTGTGCTGACTGAAACAGAGGCAGTCCGTGTCGACCCAAAGGCAAAACAGGTGGAAGCGGTTGATTTAAAAACGCAGGAGAAAAAAACGTTTGATTACGACAAACTTGTGGTTTCCGTCGGGGCAAGCCCGATAAAGCCGCCGATAGAAGGCTGTGATTTAAAGAACGTATTTTATGTCAGGACGCCGGAAGATGCGATTGCGCTCCGTGAAGCCGTTGATTCGGGAAGTGTGAAGAAAGCGGTTGTGGTTGGCGCAGGCTATATTGGTTTGGAAATCGCTGAAAACTTAAAAGCGCAGGGCATCCGCCCATTTGTGCTCGATATGGCGCCACACGCGCTTGGCGGATTTGATGCGGAGATGGCGGAATATGTGGAAGGGAAATTGCAAGAAAACGGAATCCCGGTAGTGACGGGCGTTGCCGTAACCAAAATTGAAGGGGACGGCAAAGTGGAAAAGGTGATAACCGACAAACGCGCGTACAAAGCGGATTTAGTCGTTTTAAGCGCAGGCGTCCGCCCGAATACGGCATTTTTGGACGGCATCGGGCTTGAAATGGAAAAAGGCGCGATTTTGACAAACGAGAAAGGAGAAACGAATCTTCCTGATATTTATGCCGCTGGAGACTGCGCTATGGTACACAATGCGCTGACCGGAAAACCTGCATGGTCGCCGATGGGTTCTACGGCAAATATCAGCGGCCGGCTGATCGCCCAGAATATGCTTGGCGCCAAACTAGAGTACAGAGGCGTGTTAGGGACGGCAGTCTGCAAACTTCCGGGAATGAATGTGGCAAGGACGGGACTGACAAGCGCGCAGGCTGTGGCAGAAGGGTATGATCCGGTCAGCGTGATAACCGTGGTAGACGATAAAGCCCATTATTATCCGGGCGCGGGCGCATTTGTCATTAAGATGATTGCAGACCGCAAATCCCTGCGTCTTTTGGGCGTGCAGGCCGTTGGGGCAGGGGCCGTCGATAAAGTGATTGATATAGCGGTTGCGGGCATTATGTTAAAAGGATCGCTTACAGATTTAGCGGATTTGGATTTGGCGTATGCGCCGCCATTTTCTACGGCAATCCATCCGTTTATCCATACGTTAAATGTGCTGATGAACAAAATAGACGGGAAGTTTGAGACATTTACTCCGGAAGAATATGCGGCAGGGGCCGCAGAAGGGTACCGGATTGTCGATGCCTGTCTGGCGCCGTCGATCACAGGCGCGCCGTATGTTGAGCTGACGACGGTGGAAGGCGAAGTGGAAGGATTAGGCAAAGAAGAAAAGCTTCTTCTAGTCTGCAACAAAGGAAAACGGGCGTACCTGCTCCAAAACCGTTTGAAATTCTATGGATATAAGAATACAAAAGTGTTAGAGGGCGGCATTACATTTAATGATGTAGAAGCATAAGGAAAAAGAATAAGGAAAAGGAGAAAAAAGCATGGGATGCACATTGAAACCCGAAGAAATCAAGAGGGTAAAAGGACTTGGGTTTTTAAATAACAAAGGAACGGATTTATTTAATGGGCGGATTATTACGGTCAACGGAAAAATTACGGCAGAGCAGACGAAGACCATCGCAAAAGCCGCAGAAAAATTTGGCAATGGGGACGTTGAGTTTACGACGCGTCTGACAGTGGAAGTGCGTGGGATTCATTTTGACAACATCGAGCCGTTTCGTGAGTATATTGCAAAATCCGGATTAGAGACAGGCGGCACAGGCTCTTTGGTCCGTCCGGTCGTATCCTGCAAAGGCACGACTTGCCAGTATGGCTTATATGACACGTTTGCATTGTCGGAGAAAATCCATGAGCGTTTTTACAAGGGCTACCACACGGTAAAACTGCCGCATAAGTTTAAAATTGCAACAGGCGGATGCCCGAATAACTGCGTAAAGCCGGATTTAAATGACCTTGGCATTGTCGGCCAGCTTGTGCCGAATATAGACGAGGATATGTGCAACGGCTGTAAAAAATGCCAAGTGGAAACGTCTTGTCCGATGGGCGCCGCGAAGTTACAAGATGGAATTCTTGAAATTGATCCAGATCTTTGCAATAACTGTGGGCGCTGCATTGAGAAATGCCCATTTGACGTAATTGAAGACGGAACCTGCGGTTACCAGATCTACATAGGGGGAAGATGGGGCAAAAAAGTGGCGCATGGAAAGCCGTTGTCAAAGATTTTTACGACGGAAGAAGAATTGCTTGACACGGTGGAAAAAGCGATTTTGCTGTTTCGGGAACAGGGCAAAACAGGCGAGCGTTTTGCAGATACGATTGCGCGCATCGGTTTTGAGGAAGTGGAAAAACAGCTTCTTGCAAATGATATTTTAGAAAGGAAGCAGGAGATCTTAGATGCGAAACTGCATCTGGTTGGAGGGGCAACCTGCTAAATTGGAGGTTTTTAAGAGATGGAGTCGAAGAAAAAGTATGGCGCAATCGCGTTGTGCCTTATCATCGGATTTTTGGCAACCAAATCCACGGATTTACAGTCTTCTGTATTCGGACGCGTAGTCATGGGAGGGCCAATGGTGGCGCTGCTTGTTTCCATGGTGATCTGCAATCTTATTCCGTCTGTGGATAAAAGTTTTAAGGAAGGGACGACTTATTGCAGCAAGCAGTTTTTGAACTGGGGAATCATTTTAACAGGGGGAACGCTTAGCTTTGCCGATATTATGGGGACCGGCGTAAAAGCTTTGCCTTTGATCCTGTTTAATATCTGCCTTTCCTTTGCCGTTGCCATGCTGGTGGGAAAAAAGATTGGGGTAACGAAAAATACGTCTGTTTTGGTAGGCGGCGGCACATGTATCTGCGGCGGTACGGCGATCGCGACGTTGAGCCGGATTATTAAAGCGACGGATGCAGAGATTGCATTTGGCATGGCGGCGATTTTCCTGTTTGACACGGTTTCCGCATTTTCCTATCCGTATCTGGCTCCGGCGATCGGATTTACGGAGAACCAGTTTGCGTTTGTGGCGGGCGCGGCGATAAATGACACTTCGTCCGTGGCGGGCGCGCAGGCGACGTATCAGGCAATGATTGCAAATCCGGAGTTCAGCGGAGCGTTAAACGTTAAGCTTGTGCGAACGACGATGCTGATCTTTGTCGCAATCGTCTGGACAGTATTAATGGCGAAAGATGCGAAAAAGAATGGAGAAGCGGGCAGTAAGGACAGTGTTTTGTCTGTTGTGCAAAAGACATTTCCGATGTTTATCCTTTGGTTTGTCGTAATGGCGGGCTTAAATACCTATGGCGTGTTTAGTCCGGTTGGAAGCAGTTTGCTTAAAACGGTCAGTAAATTCCTGTTCGCTTCAGCTTTAGCGGGCGTTGGGTTTAAGATTAAATTTAAAGACGTGTTTTCAAAAGGGCTCAAGCCGATTGCGCTTGGCGGAATTACATGGGCCTGCGTGGCGGCGTCCTCGTATTTGTTTGCGTTTTTATTCGCAGGGTATATTGGCTAAAAAGCAAAAGCGGCTGTGTAAGACAGCCGCTTTTGGGTTATGTTTGAATCATTATGCAGTTATTGTTTTGAGTTCTTTGAGTTTTCTTTCAATGATTTCAATTCGCGTTTTTAAGCCGGATATCTGCGCTTCGTAAAGAATGGATTTATCTTGCGCTTTCATTGCTGCGTTGAGTTTGTCTATCAGGTTGATGTGGTTTTCCGCGAGGAGTTGTATCTTGCGGCTATTATTGAGTGTTTTCGTATCCTGATTCAGCGCAGGAACATTGTTTTTTAGATCTTACACATCTTTTTTTAAAGGCTGTAGTTCATTCTTTAGTTTTTCGTCCATTATATTGGAAATGGCGAGCAGTAAAAGTATAGCATATCCGGTCTGTGAAGTCTATGGAGAAGTCAATGTTTTGGCATTCCATTTCGTTCTTTCGATTTTTAAGTTTTGAAATGGATTGAGAGACGCTCCCTTGCAATTTTATATAGTTTCATGTAAAATAATCCCAGAAAAGGGAATGTCAGATGCTAAGGCGGGGCATTCCCTTTCCCAAATTACGCAGTGAAAGGAGAAAAACCATGCAGTTCGGTTTTTTGGGAATTAATTATAAAAACGCAGCGCTGAATATCCGTGATAAAATTGCTTTTACGGACGGAAAGAAGCTTCAATTATTCCAAAAAGCGGAAGCGGCAGGCATCTGTCAGTGTATGGCGTTATCCACTTGTAATAGGAGTGAGATATATTTTCTTTATGAAGAAGAAAGCCAGATCGGGCAGATACATAGCATATATCAAAGCTTATTTCCTGAAATTGATGTAAGCCGTTATGCCGTAAGCCTGACCGGAAAAGAAGCCATAGCGTATCTGTTCCGCGTTGCAGCAGGGCTTGAATCCCTTGTGCTTGGGGAGGATCAGATTTTAGGGCAGGTGAAAGATGCGCTTGATGATTCAAAGGCGATGGGATACAGCGGAAAAGAATTAAACCGGATTGTGCGCGACGCCGTCACTTGCGCAAAGAGAGTAAAGACGGAGTTTAAAATCAGTGAAAAGCCCCTGTCCGTCAGCTATATTGGAATCCAGAAACTAAAAGAAGCCTGCCCGATCGCGGGAAAACGCATTTTGGTGATAGGAAGCGGCAAAACGGCGCATCTGGCATTGCAGTATCTTTATGAATATCCCGACGTTTCTGTGATTGCCTGCAGCCGGACATATGCCCATGCAAGCCGTCTGAGGGAAGCGTTTCCAAACCTTGCAATTCTTCCTTATGAAAAGCGTTACTGCGTCATTGGGGATTGCGACATAGTCGTCAGCGCAACTTCAGCGCCGCATCTGACGGTCAAGCGGGAAGCGTTTGCCCCGAAACGCCCGGTTACATTTTTAGATCTGGCTGCGCCAAGGGACGTCGACACTGCCTTTTTGCAGGAACCGTTCGCACAGTTAATTAATTTAGACACACTTTACGCCATTGCCAAGGAAAACCAAAAAGAGCGGGAACGTCTCGTGGAAGAAAGCAAAAAACGAATGGAAGAAAAACAAAATGAAACACTGCTTTGGCTCCATCAAAGCCATATGGATGCGACGATTGAATCCTTACAACAGCGTTGTAATGAAATTGTAGAGGACAGTTATGCGTATTTGTCCCGAAAAATGGAACTTGGAAAGCGGGAACAAAACTTAATAAAAAAAACGTTACATGCTTCTTTACAGCGTTTACTTCGGGAACCGATTTTAGAATTAAAACAACTGGAAAGTGAAGACGAGCAAAAAGAGTATAAAAGGCTGGTTGGCCAGCTTTTTCAAATATAGAGGACAGATTGGAGAATGGCATGAAATATAGCATTGGCACAAGAGGCTCGCGTCTTGCGATTGCGCAGGCAAATATGGTCTGCAATGCGTTAAAGCGGGCATATCCGAAAGATGAATTTGAACTTCGCATTGTAAAGACGACAGGCGATTTGATTTTAGACAAACCATTGCATGAACTCGGCGACAAAGGCGTATTTGTAAAAGAAATCGAGGAACTTCTTTTGTCTGGCGAAATCCAAATCGGCGCGCACAGCATGAAAGATATGCCGTCGGAGCCTGCTTGCGGCCTGATGTTTACAAAAGCGTGGAAACGGGAAGACCCGCGGGATATATTGGCATTGCGGGAAAAGACGTCCCTTATGGATTTGCCAAAGGGAGCGAAAATAGGCACAGGAAGCCGCCGTCGGGCGATTCAGTTGCTTAAGCTCCGTCCGGATTTAAACATTGTCGGGATTCGGGGAAATGTAGAGACACGGCTTCGGAAAATGGAGGAAGAAGGGCTTGATGGGATTGCGCTTGCCGCCGCCGGCCTTCACAGGCTGGGCCTACAGGACAAAATCACGCAGTATTTGGAGACAAGACAAGTGATTCCGGCTCCGGCCCAAGGGATATTGGCGTTAGAAATACGCGAAGGAGACGAAGAGCTTTTGTCTATGCTGGACGCTTTTTGCGATCCGGATACGGTTCGGGCAGTGGAAGCGGAGCGGGGGTTTTTGCAGGAAATCGGCGGGAACTGCCATGTTCCCGTAGGCGCGGTTTTTTTGCCGCAAAAAAATGGGGAAGATTCTTTGCATGTGATGTTTGGGAGGGAAACGGGCGCTGCCGCATATGCCTGCGTGTCCGGACAAAATCCCGAAGCGCTTGCAAAACAGGCGGCTTGCCAGATTAGGCAAAAACTTGCGGGAACCGTATATTTAGTTGGGGCGGGGCCGGGAGATCCGGACTTAATTACTGTAAAAGGGCGTTTGGCAATCCGGAATGCGGACTGCATTATTTATGACAGGCTTGCGTCTGAGGAGCTTTTAAAAGAAGCGAAGGCGGGATGTGAGCTGATTTACGCCGGAAAGGAAGACCGCCGCCATACGATGGGGCAGGAGGAAATCCAACGGCTTTTGGTAAAAAAAAGCATGGAATATCAGGCGGTTGTCCGTTTAAAAGGAGGCGATCCTTTTGTGTTTGGCCGCGGCGGGGAGGAAGCGCTGTATTTAAAAGAGCATGGCGTTGCGTTTGAAGTGATTCCGGGAATCAGTTCCAGCATTGCGGGGCCGGCGGCGGCAGGGATTCCGATTACGCATCGTGGGAAATCGCTTGGATTTCATGCCGTTACGGCGCATGACAGGAAAGATGCGCTTGCGGACATTGATTTTAAAGCAATGGCAAAAGGCGGGGAGACCTGCGTGTTTTTGATGGGGCTTAGTAAAATTGAGGAGATAGCTAAACGGCTTCTTTTAGAGGGAATGCCAAAAGAAACGCCTGCGGCGGTGATTTCATGCGCCACAATGCCACAGCAAAATGTCTGCGTAGCAGATTTGGAACATATTGCAGAAAAAGCGCGGCGGGCAAAACTGGCCTCTCCGGCGGTTATAGTAGTGGGAGAGACTGTTTCACTCCATAGGGAGCTTGATATGTCAGGGCAGCGCCCATTGACGGGAAAGCGGTATCTGGTTCCAAAGATTGGGAGCGCGCCTACAAGGCTAAAAGAGCTTTTACAAAAACAGGGCGCGTCCGTAGATGAAATTCAGGCAGGGGAAATTGCGTATTTAGACAGGAACTGGGACGCGGAAACGTTTCGGGAAGTGGACTGGCTGATTTTTGGCAGTAAACATGGAGTGGAAGCGTTTTTCTCAGGGATTCAAAAAAGCGGCGTGGACATACGGAGCCTTTTTGCCTGTAAGATTGCGGCAGTTGGGGCGAAAACGGCGGGCGCATTGCGGGCGCATGGGATTTTTGCGGATTTGGTTCCAAAAGAGTTTCACAGTGATGCGCTTGCGGAAGAATTACGCGCGCGGCTATCAGGAGGAGAGCGTGTCTGTTATTTGAGGGCGAAAGAAGTGGACAGCCAGCTTAAAGATGCGCTTGGCGGGGTCTGTGAGTTTCAGGAGATTGCAGTATATGAAAACCGGCCGGTGGCGGCAGGGCATTTTAAGCAAATAAGCTATGCGGATTATGATGGGGCGTTTTTTACCTGCGCTTCTTTGGCAAAACGCCTGACAGCGGCTTTGGGGAATAATTTTGGAGCCTGTAAGGCATATAGCATCGGGCCGAAGACAGCAGCTTGTTTAAAAGAATGCGGGGCGCCCAAGCCGTTTGAGGCAGAGGAAGCCAGTTATGAGAGCTTGGCGGGGCTTGTGATTGGGACGGATTGAAATACAGCCATTTTTTCCAAAAAGCCATCATTTTGTTAAATTGGAACGGATTGGATTTTTATCCGGAAAATATACCTGTATTGTGCAATGTTGCTAATGATAATTGGGGAAATCAATAAAGTTTTGACATTTTTGTATAGTGGGTTTAAAATGAAAAAAAGAGCAGGTATGGAAAAAGGGGGATTTTTATGAAATTTTGGAAAGGCATATTGGCAAGGGCGCTTGCGCTTACTCTGTTGTTGGAGGGGCTGTCCGGCTTAGCGTTTTCGGCCCGGCTTTTCGTTTACGCGGAGGAAACAGTGGCAAATGTGGCTTTAAATAAGCCAGTGGAAGTGTCGGAAGTGGACAGCCAGACGCCGGATATGACGGGCGACAAAGCGGTGGACGGCGTAATTGGCAATCAGGATTCCGACACAAGCAGATGGTCAGGCGGCGTCTTAAAGGCGGGCATAAGCGGGAATGCGGATCAATGGCTGATCATTGATTTAAAGGCGCAGAAAACATCTGTCCAGTCAATTTCGGTTTATTTTTATAAGCTGGTATGGAGTAGAGATTATAAAATCCAGACGAGGGGCTCGCAATCGGAGGAATGGACAGACGTTTACCGGGTAAATTCCAGTGACAGGGCTGGCAGCGCGCAAAATCCAACCGATGTGATCTCAGGCAGCGATGCCGGAGAGCTGAAACGGTATGTCCGTTTTTTGTTTTTGGAGGGCTCGTTAAATCCGTCGGCAGGCGGCCATCGGATTTCGATAAGGGAAATTGAAATTAATGGCGCGCAGACAGGGGAAGATCCAGTTTCTTCTGCGCAAGAGGCACTGGCGAAGCTTCCTTCTGAACTAACGGTTTTGGGAGAGGAAGGCAGCTTTCAGATACCGGAAGTATCAGAGGATTATCAAATTGAGGTTTATGGAAGTGAGGCAGACCGGATTTTAGCAGACGATGGCAGTCTTTCTCCATATCGTCTCAGTGACCGCAGCATGAATGTGATTTTAAAGGCGGTCAATCGATCTGATCCGTCAGATACGGCGAAAAGGAATATTACGGTAACGACACAAAATAACAGAAGCGAATATCCGGTTTTGTTTCCTCAGGTAAGCAGCCCAAACCCTATGCCGGAAATTTTGCCAGCGATTCAGGAGTGGTATGGTTATCAGGGGTCGTTTGAACTGACGGAAGATACGAAAATAGTGGTAAATGACAGGGCGGCTGTCGGGCTTCGTTTTGTAGCGGAGGAAATGCAGAAAGATTTAGAAGAAATCTGCGGCGTAAACCTGAAGATTACGGAAGGCGTAAAGGGCGGCGCAGGCAATATTTATCTGGAATCTTTGGAAGATGACGTATATGGCGTTGGAGAAGAAGGATATTTTCTGGTAAACGGCAATGAGGGCATCCAGATATTTTCCAGCGCAAAGACAGGCGTATTATATGGGACGGTAACGGTGGAGCAGATTCTGTTTCAAGATGCAGACCATGCGTTCGTTCCAAAAGGCGTAATTCGGGATTATCCATTGTACAGCGTGCGCGGCATGATGTTTGACGTTGCGCGCATTCCGACTAGGATGCAGTTTTTGGAAGATTACACCCGTATTATGAAATGGTATAAGATGAATGATATGCAGATTCATCTAAACGATACCCAGTGGTCGGAGCCGGACAGAAATTCAGGGGAGCCGGAAGTATATGATAAAGTGGAAGCCTCCCATCGCTTAGAGTCGGAACTGTTCCCGTCTCTGGCAACTCAAGAAGCCAAGTTTGAAGTGGCGGCAGGCCAATGGAATAATAAATATGGCGGGGATTATGCCGGACGGTATGACTATTATTATGAGAGCCATACAGGCGCAGGCGGAGAGCTTTATTATACAAAAGACGAATACCGCAGTCTTGAGGATTTGGCCAAGGAACGCGGCATAAGGCTTGTTTCAGAGTTAGATACGCCGGGCCATGCCACGCCATATAATAAGTATGTTTACAATCATCAGGAGGAAGTCATCCGTTCTCTTGCAGATCATGGCTATCTCAATGAATCTGATTATTTGAATGCAGATGGAACGGTAAAGAAAAATTTCTATACCCATAATCCGAATAATTTTGAAGTGTTTTCGATTGATGATGAAAACAGCAATGCGCAGGTGCGGCAAAACGCGATCCACGCAAAAATTTTTATCAAAGCCTTGTTTGACGAATACTTAGGCGGCATAGACGGGATAGAGCCGTTGTTTACAGTGGATACTGTCCATGCGGGCGTAGATGAATATTTCGACCGGAATGAGTATAATAAACAGGCGTTCCGCCGTTATATGAATGAAATGTATGATTTTCTTGGAACGGGATCAGAAGACGCTTATGGGAAAGAAGTCCGTATGTGGGGCGGTTTAAAGCTGATGGGCGGCTCTGAGGGGGTCAACAGGGATATTGTGCTTTCTATGTGGAACTGCAGGGAGGAAGAAGACTTAAATGCAAGGTTAAATGACGGATTCTCTTTGATTAACGTGCCGCAGCAGTATTTTTACACAACTCCGGGGCGGTACCATAAGGATATGATCCGCGAAGATGATCTCTATTATAATTGGACGCCGGAAAAATTTGACGGCGGCGGATGCGTAGATAAAGGCGAGCCTTTGCTGAAAGGCGCGTCTGGGGCTCTTTGGGGCGATGCCAACCGTTCCGGTACGACGGAAGCGGATTTGAATGAGCGTTATTTACGCGCGATAGCTATGATGAGTGAAAAGACGTGGGGCGGGATAGATGAAGATGACACATTCCTTTCTTACGAGCGGAAATTTGACCGTTTAAGGGAAGGCCCGGGGACGAAAATAGCAAATAAAATCGAGAGCAAGACGAATCTTGTGTTAGAGTATGATTTTTCGAACTTATCCGAAGATGGCAAAACGATTTACGATGCCAGCGGCAATGCGTACCATGGCGCAGTGACGGGCGGTGAAATTGCGGAAAAAGAAAAGGAAACCATGCTTAAATTTGACGGGCAGACAAAAATTCAAACGCCATTGACAAGTTTATCCTATCCTTATACGGTAAGTTTCGACCTTTACTTAGACGGGGAGGAAGAAAACGGCAAAGATGCGGCATTATTCAGCGGATATGACGGAAGGCTCCAAGTAAAAGGGCTTTCGGACAATCTGGGATTGAACCGAAGCCATTTTACGCAGTCTTTTGGATATGCGGCAAAAAGCGGCAAAAAGCACAGAATTTCGGTTGTGGGGACATATCAGACGACAAAACTGTATGTAGACGGCCGGTTTCAGAAGATCTTATATGCAAAAGGGAGAGACAAAGACAACGGCGGCGAGCTGAATAATGAAAAATGGACGGATAAGGACGACAATTTTAGCGCTACATTTGTGTTCCCATTGAATGTCATTGGAGAAAATTTTTCCGGTTATCTGGGGAACATAAAAGCATACAATAAAGCCCTGTCAGTGGAAGAATTTGACGCGGAAGGAAGCAAAGGCGAAGCCGGAGTAGATGTGGCGAGAAACCGTGGCGCCTATGCGGATAATGGCAATCCCGCTTTCTGGGGGGACACGATGCGTCTGTTTCCAGCGTGGAAAGCGACGGACGGCGACGGCCATGTGACAGGAGAGACGGGGAATATCTCCGCTTCCTATGAATCGAGATGGTATTCTTCTGACCGTGACGATGATTTTCTGATGGTTGATTTGGGCATTGAAAGAAATATTTCAAAAGTAGTAATAGACTGGGAGAAGGACAGGTATGCGTCGGCATATAAACTAATGGCGTCACAGGACGGAAAAAACTGGCGTGAAGTAAAAAGCGTGACGGGCAATGCAAATGCGATTACATCGGATACGTTTTCGGAGACAAAGGCGCGGTATGTGAAAATGCAGGGCGTAGCCAGAAGCGGAAAATCTAATGTAAATGAATATGCCATTTATGAGATCAAAGTCTATGAGAACGTGGATAAAACGGCTTTGGGAGATCAATGCCGCGACGCAGAGGCTTTGTTTGAGGAAAGCCGCATAGGCTGGGAAACGGAAGGGGAAAAAGCCAGCTTATGGCAGCGTTTTGTTTTAGCAAAAGCAGTCCTTTCCGATGTGATGGCAGGACGGGAAGAAGTGGATGCGGCCGTTCTTTTTCTTCAGGATTTAATAGAAAACTGGGAAGGCGGCAGTGAACCGTCTCCGGACAATCAAGTTACCGTCACATTTGAAAGCAACGGCGGGACTAATGTGCAAAGCCAGAAGATAGAAAAAGGCGAAACGGCCGAAAAGCCGCAAGATCCGGAAAAACAGGGCTATGAATTTGGCGGCTGGCATTTAGACGATGGCGAATTTAAGCGGGAGTATGATTTTGCGTCACCTGTAACGGAAGATGTGACCTTGTATGCAAAATGGATAGAGGAAGGCGTAGAGCCGTCTCCGGACAATTCAGTCACCGTCACATTTAAAAGCAACGGCGGGACTAATGTGCAAAGCCAGAAGATAGAAAAAGGCGAGATGGCAAAGGAGCCGAAAAATCCGGTTAGAACGGGGCATATCTTTGAAGGCTGGTACAAGGATAATGGAACATTTAAGGTGAAGCACACATTTAATTCGGAAGTGAATGAAGATATTGTCTTGTATGCAAAATGGAAATTGGCGGAATATACCATAACGTTTATCAGCGATGGAAAAATATGGAATACCCAGAAAGTATCCTATGGAAAGAAAGCAACTGAGCCGCGAAAACCGGCAAAAAAAGGCTATATTTTTGGAGACTGGCATGAAAATGTCGCCTGCACGAAAAAATATAATTATCCGGCGGTGACGGGGAATAAAAAGCTCTATGCAAAATGGACGAAAACCGTTTCGCAGACGAAAAAGGTCACTGGCATTGCGTTTGCGTCCAAAAAATATCAGATTGCAAAAGGAAAGAAGATTGACTTAAACAAGCAAGTTTCTGTTTGGCCTGAAGATGCGGCGGATAAAACGCTGACATGGGTTTCCATGAATCCGAAATATGCGTCAGTGGAAAATGGCGTTGTAAAGACGAAAAAAGCAGGCGTCGGTAAAAAAGTGGAGATTGTGGCTAAGGCAGCCGACGGAAGCGGCATACAGGCAAGTGTGACGGTGCAAATTATGAAACATGCCGTAAAGAAAATCACATTGTCTGCGCCAAAGGCCATAAAAGCTGGAAAGAAAGCCAAAATAAAAGCAAATATTAAAACCACAGGAAAGAAAGTAAATAAAAAGCTGCTTTGGACGTCTTCGAATCCGGACTATGCGCTGGTAAATCAAAAAGGAATGGTGAAAGCATTAAAAGCCGGAAAGAACAAAACAGTAAAAATAACGGCATCTTCCACAGATGGCGCGAATAAAAAGAAAACAATTAAAATCCGAATTAAATAATTGTTTTGGCATAGCGGACATAAGGAAAGGCATGGCATTTGAAACGACGGCATATCCGTCGACAATGCCTGCCTTTTTTCCGCTCTTTTTTTTCAAGAAACTATTTCAATTTCCTAAAAAAGTAGTATAATAGAATATAATGTATTTTGTCTGTTCAGTCGATATAGTAGATAAGGTATTGTATAAGCATTGGATACTTGATTGCAGACAATCGGAAAGATAGAGAAGGAAAAGGAGCGATGACTATGTACAAAGATGCTGCGAAACGTATGTTAGCTTGGGTTCTTGTATGCTGCATGATATGCGGTATGCCGGATTTTTCTTTGCTTGCCAAAGAAGCGGCAATGGAAAGCGTAACGGAAAATACAGGCAGTGAACCGGAAGGAAAACAGGAAAACCGCGAAATATTAGGGGAAACGGAGGAACCGGAAGGGAAAGAAGACGGAGTACAGCCGTTTGCCGATGGAGGACTAGAAGTAATCGCGGAGGATACCCAGACTCCGGAAGGCGGCGCTCCAACGGAAAGCGTAAGTGGGATTATTGTAGATGCGGAAGGAAACCCGCTTTCAGATGAGGGGAGAAGCCTGCCTATAGGTGAAACCCTTACAGTAAGATGTGTAGAAGAAGGCAATCCAGCGAATGAGATTTCTGACATCGTATGGGAGTCATCTAACGCGGCTGCTGTTTCCGTGGAGAACGGTGTAGTGACTGCCAGAGCGAAAGATGCGAATTGGATTACGATTTCAGCAACGAAAACGGAGGGATCAGAAAAAGTCACGGTAGCATCTGCTAAGGTTACGGCGTGCGCTTCGCTTTCTTCTAATATTACAGTGGAAGGAACAACAACGGAAGGTGGAAAGATCAAATTGACAAATCCGGTTTCTTATACCGGGAGCGCTGTAGAGCCTTCTATCCGGTTAAAGGAAGGCGAAACATCGATTCCTTCTTCTTCTTATACGGTTAGATATGAAAATAATACAGCGATTACGAAAGATGGAGCCGCAAAAGCGGTGATAACGGGAAATGGCGGGCCGAACGGGTATCTTGGGACGCTTGAGGTTTATTTCGACATTAAAGTGCCCTTTGATTTATTAACTTATCCAAGCGCGCTTGGGAACCAGACGGGTACGGGGCTTAAAAAGCAGCCGAAACCGGAAGTTGCAGGACTGGCAATTACAGATGATAAGAGAGCGGACGGCACACAGCAGGCTTTGCAGCAGTTAGAGAATGCCGCGTCAAATGAAGACGGGTATGCAGTGGCTGTGGATATGGCGGAAGATGAACAGTCGGCTGTAATTACTGTAACATTATCAGGCATATATTTTGGTGAAAAAACTTATACCGTTAAGGTTGCAAATGACATTAGCGTATATGATGTTGTTTTATCTTATAATGGCGATGAAAGCAGATCATGGACTTATGAAGGGAAGGAAATAAAACCGACGGTAAAAGTGAAAGTAAATGATACCGTTGAATTATCTTCGGATAATTATGACGTTGAGTATGTAAATTGTACGGATGCAGGCTCAGCTTCGGTCATTATTACAGGTAAAGGGGCTTATGGGGGCAGTAAGACGGAGACTTTTATTATAGGCGTGGCGGACGTGTCTCAAATTTTTGAAGTAGAGGCAACAGGTCCTGCGATATATAATAAAGGAAAGGCGAAGTCAGGTGGAGTGCCGCCTGCAAGCTTACAGATTACAAATGTAAAAACAAATGCTCCGGCAGATGAGAAAGATTATGCGATTTCTTATGAAGGGGCGGATAAATTCACAGAAACTTCCACTGCAAAAGTAACGGTGACAGGGAATGGGAACTGCTCTGGATCTGTATCAAAAACATATAAGATCAACAAAGCTTCCCTTGCAGAAGGGGCATATCAGGGCGACAATGAAATTCAAGCTGAGATTGTAGATGCGGATAAGCTGCATTATAAGGGAGAAGGCAAGCAGATTATTCCAACAGTGAAAGTGACGCAAGGCGGGGCTGAGTTGGAGAATGGCGTAGATTATACCTTAGAGTATGGCGAGAATGTCAATGCAGGGACAAAGGCAGGCTCAGTTACGATTAAAGCAAAAGACGGCGGCAACTATACCGGAGAAAGAACTGTGAAATTTGATATCAAGAAGTTTGATTTGACGGTTTTTCCGATTGATAAAATTCCTGCGATACCGGAACAGGAATATACTGGTTCTGCGTTAAAGCCAAATGAAGATTCTTATAAAACTCTTACCATTGCGGAACAAGACGTTCATTTGGAAAGAGATAAGGATTATACGGTTGAATATACGAAAAATACGGACGTCGGAAATGCAGTTGTGCGGTTTATTGGAATGGGAGATAATTGCACGGGGCAGACTGTGACAAATTTTACCATTTATAAAAATTTAAGCCATGCAGACATTGTAATTGCGGATATTCCGGATCAGACCTATACCGGCCAGCCGATTAAGCCGGAACCGGAAGTGAAAGACAAAGAAACTGTAATAGAAAAGAATGAAAATGCGGCATTGTCAAAGCCTGCATATTCTTCGATTACTTATAATCCTGAAAATCCGGTCAATGTAGGAACATATACACTGACTGTAACAGGGGACGGAAAGTATTACAGAGGCTCAAAAGATACGACGTTTAAGATTAAAGCGCGCACTATGGATACGCTTCAGGCGCAGTTTGCGGATCCGGTAGAAAATAATCAATATGTATTTACCGGAAGTCCCATTCATCCGGCGGTAAAGATTTTGGATACGGAAAATAATATAGAAATGCCGACTTCGGATTTTCTAGTGGAATGGCTTAGCGCGTCAAATCAGGAAGAAACGGGAGCATTAGGCTCTTATTCGGTAAGAGTTTCCCCAATCGATCCGAATAATTACAGTGGCGGGAATCTTACCTTGACGTATGAAATTATAAAGAGAAGCTTTGTCCCAGACGATGCGGAATTTGAAGTGACGATTAAAGATCCACAGAATTTAATTTATTCGGGAAGCGAGATATATCCTGAGTTAATTGTAACGGATAAAAAGAGAATACAAAATGGCGCGCCTTATGTATTGGTGAAAAACACTGATTATACGGCAGAATACGCCAATAACGTAAACGCAGGGCAGGATACCGCATCAGTTACCATTACGGGCATTAATAACTACACTGGAAGCATTACGAAAAAATTTACCATTTTACAGATGGATTTAAGCGCGGCGGGAAACGTTTCTATAGAATTGACTCCGGATACAGAATATTTTTACACGGGCAAAAACATAGTTCCAAGCGTGCAGAAAATTACTGTAGACGGCAAGGAGCTTTCATCTGCCAATTATGAGCTTGTTTCTGAAGCGAAAAATAAAGGAACGGGAAATGTTTTTACAATTAAAGGCAAGGGAAACTACAAAGGGAGCATTGTTTCAAATGCCTCCTGCGTACAGCCGCCAGTTACATTTGAGATCAAAGCGAAACCGATTTCGGATGCGGATATTATTGTAGAGGATATTCCAAATCAGCCAATGGTTGACGGGCAGACGGAAGTCAGACCAAAAGTTACAATAAAATATGGTGATGTTTTGCTTTTGGAAACGACAGATTATACGTTGTCATACAGAAATAATACTGCGATTGATAACGATAATACGCCAGAGGAACAGCTTCCGACAGTAATTATTACAGCAAATCCGGACGGAAACTTTACAGGAGAGAGAACAAAGACATTCCATATCCGTTCAAGCATTAGTCAGGCGGTAATTGGAAAATTAAACCGTGAAAAGTATACATATTCCATTTCGGCCTGTGAGCCGAAACCGGAATCCGTGACTTTAGAAGGCGTCACCTTAACAGAAGGCGTAGATTATGAGGTGAAATACCGGAATAACATAAACGCATGGGTTGCTTCAAGGAAAGATGATCCGGCTTTGAAACCGACAGTTGTGATAGAAGGAATTGGACAATACGGCGGCAGCGCAGAAAAGACGTTTGACATTAGTCAGGTGGAAGTCAGATCTGCCCCAAATGGGCTTCAGGTTCCACTTACGCTGACAATCAACGGAGCAACGTCAAAACCATTTACAGGAAGCAAAACTTATCCGGAATTTACCATTAAATATTCGGCAAATAACCCGAATACAGGGGAGGGGCAGGATGCTTATATTTTAAAAGAAGGCGTGGATTTTGAAATTACTTCGGCAGGCATCAATGCATCAAATAATAATGCTCTGCAGATCCGGCCAATGGGGAATTTCCATAATAGCGTCTTTGTAAACCTTAAGACGTATACGATTACGCCAAAGCCATTGACTTCGTATGATATTCAGTTTACGCCGATTGATCCGGTGGATTTTAACAATCAGGTAGTTACACCGGCCGTAGAACTTTTTGACTATAAGCGGAATCCAGATGGATCTTATAATCCGGAAGGCGTTTCGGACAGCGCAAAAGCGTATAAGCTGGTAGCAGGCTCAGATTACAACACCCCGATTGTTTATCGCGATAATGCGAAACCGGGCACAGCTACGATTACAATTAAGGGTAAGGGAAATTATTCCGGCAGCAAAGACATTAAGTTTACAATTAAAGGAAGTTTGGAGAGCACCTCTATCGTATTTAAGAATAAAACAGGCGCAGGAGAAGCGGATTATAAGTATACTGGAAGTGAAATTAAACCGGTGTTTGATTTAAAAATCACTGCCGGGACAAAGGAGACAATTTTAAAATCCGGTACGGACTATACATACCAGATTATAGGCGATCCGATTAATGTGGGCGCATATACAATTGAGATCACAGGCATAGGCTCTTATGAAGGGACTGCAATTACAAGGACTTTTAATATTGTGAAACGGAATCTGAGTGATCCCAAGGACGTAACGATTAATATGGCGGAAAGCGTGAACTATACGGGAGAAGATGTATGGCCGGAAGTCACAATTAAATGTGGAGCCTATACGTTAGTAGAAAACGAGGATTATGTGCTGATTCCAGAAAGACCGTGTACAGTGCCCACTGTTGCTTCCCACAAAAAATATAGATTGTTGATTCAGGCGGGTTCGAGCGGTAATTTTGAAGGAGAGATTACAAAATCGTATACGATTGGAATTAATCTTGACGTAGACGTTAAAATTATTTACAACGATGAGCCGGTGCAGCCTTCTGCAAACGTCAGCTTCACTTATACAGGCGAGGAAATTAAGCCGCAGTTTAAAGTTGTGGATCTAAAGAAGAATAATTATGAGCTTGTATTAGATAAGGATTATAGAATAAGTTATGACGATGACTGCATAAATCAGGGAACTAAGAATATTACGATTTATGGTTTGGCGGACTATGATGAAAGTGGCAACAATATAACAGGCACAGAGTATTGTGGAAGCCTTCAGGTGAAAAATGCGTATAAAATTGCAAAGAAAAGTCTGGCTGATGCAGACGTTGTGATAGCGAATATTGAGCCGAAGGACTATACGTCTCAGAAAATCCAGCCAGAGCCGGAAGTGACATGGGGAGAACGCGTCCTAGTTGCAGGAGAAGATTTTACATATTCCTATGGCGCAAATACAAACGCAGGCGTACAGGCCGGAAGCGTTAAAATTAATGGAAAAGGCAATTTTGAAGGCAATAAAGAAATAAAATTTGATATTAAGAAAAAGAAACTGACAGATGAGGACGTTCAGATTGCCCCGATCCCGGATCATACTTATGTGGGAGAGGACATTAAACCGGATATAAAGATTACATGGGGCGAGAGCCTTACAAAGCCGGTAACGCTGAAAGCTGCGGATTATACAATGATCTGTAAACAGGGAGAGGACATTAAGAGCAGAGACGTCGGGACAGTTACGGTTACGATTACCGGAAATGAACCGAATTATGAAGGCTCGATTACGACTGAATTTCAGATTGTGAAAGTAAGGCTAGCTGACGTTAAGGTGGAATATGTCGGCGCTGCCAGCAAAAACAGTTATTCTTATACAGGCAAACAGATTCGGCCGGAAGTAAAACTTACCTATTCGACGACATATCCGAAGATGAACAAAGTGGAAATGACGCCGGAAGGATGGGGCTACATTATAGAGTATGGGCAGAACCTTTATCCGGGTGAAAATAACGGATCGGTGACAATTACAGCGGAACCGGTTGGGAATTGTGAAGGAAGCCTGCTCAGTCAATTTACGATTACAAAACGGAAACTGACGGATACGCCGCAAATCCAGTTAATCCCAGATCAGGTGCCGCCTCAGGTATTTGATCCGGATAGGGACAAAGATGGCGTGAAACCGGAAATTAAGATTATGTTTTATCCGGTGGAAGGCGAAGAAGGCTATCAGTTAAAACCGGGCGTTGATTATCAAATTGAATATGAAAACAACAAAGACGTCACGGATCGGGCTTCCATTAAAATTACCGGAATGGGTTATTTTGAAGGGAATCTAACGAGGACATTCCGCATTACGAAAGATTTGAGGAAGTATATTAAATCTGCGTCGGTAGATACGAAAGAGCCACTGGTTTATAATGGACAGGAACAGCATCCAAAATTAAATATTACATTCTTGGAAGGCGCGATTTTAACGGAGGGCGTTGACTATGAGCTGGTTTATGACAGGACTTGCATAGACGCCGGAGATTATACCGTTATTATTCGGGGAAAAGGCATATACAGTGAAGAATGGGAGCCTTTGCCATTTACAATCCAGAAACGTGATATAAAAAATGCCCAATTTAAAGTGGAGGATCAGGGATATACTGGAAGCGTAATAGAACCGAAGCTTATAGTGGAAGATTTAGGCGGCGTATTGACAGAAGGAGTGGAATACCAAATTGACAGCATTTCTCCAAGTGTGGACGTAGGTGAAGTGACGATTGCGATTTCGGCTGTGGAAGATTCCAACTACAAAGGAAATACGGAAGTAAAATTCAATATTATTGAAGCGAATTTAGAAGAAGATTACATTGATATCCAAGGACTGGATGAAGTCATTGAGGAACTTGGGGAATTGGCAGAGTTGAGGTTAGAGTATACTGGAGAAGCCTTAACGCCGGAGATTACTTTGATGGATACCAGACGGGATGCAGACGGGAATCTGATTGCCGGAGAGAACGCCTTAAAAGAAGCGAAGGCAGGGGACGGTTCTTTAAATGACAACAATACAGAACCGAAAGACGAAAATGATACGGAAAACACAGAAGCCCCAGAGGATACGGAAACTCCAGAAGATACGGAAACCCCAGATGATACAGAGGGCGTAGAGGATACGGAGATCCCAGATGATACGGAAGACGGAGATGGCGCACAAGATCCTGAGTATTATACATTAGTAGAAGGTTACGATTATACGGTTGAATGGACGGAGAATACATATCCGGGCTCTGCAGGAGTAACAATTACGGGCATCAATAATTATACAGGCGTAATTTCAGATAACTTTACGATTTATGCCGATTTAAAGGATGCCGAAATCGAGCCGATTCCTGTACAGCACTATACGAATGAAGCGATTGAGCCGGAACTGACCGTGACGTTAGGTGAAATTACATTAGAAGAAGGTAAAGATTATAAGGTCACTTATGCAGATAATGTAGAACGCGGGGAAGCGACAGCGACGATTACTCCGAAAGATGAAACGCATTTTGTAGGGGAAAATACAGCGAAGTTCAAGATTAGTAAAGATATTACGGGAGCTGAAATTACCCTAATAGAGCAGAGCTTCACTTATACGGGAAAAGAAATCACTCCATTGCCTGCAGTTGAGTTCGAAGGGGAACGTTTGAATTTAGAAAATGGCGATTATACCGTTACTTATGCGAATAATGTAAATGTTGGAACGGCGAATCTCAGGATTGAGGGCGCAGGCGCATTTGACGGTTACAGTGAAGCGACATTTGAGATTACGAAACGCAATATTACACGCTGCAATTTTAGCGCGGTTACAGATGTGATGTATGACGGAACGCAGACGAGCCAGAACATCGTTGTTACGGAAGGCGATAAGACATTAGCGGCCGGAAAAGACTATACGGTGGAATACATGAATAATGTAAATCCGGGAATTGCCACAGTTAAGATCAGCGGAGCTGGAAATTACGGCGGCGTGAAAACGATCCATTATCTTGTGAACTTAAATCCGATGACGGAAGTCAGCGCTAAGGGTTCGGCAGATTCCATTGACTTGTCTTGGACGCCGGTATTTGGAGCGGAAGGCTATGAAATTTATGATGAAAACAATCTTTTGATTGGTAAAACGGCAGAAGTGAAGTATTCCCATAAAAATTTGAATGCCTTGACGGCTTACACTTATAAAGTCCGTCCTTATATGAGTTCAGACGGCGCGACATACTTTGGAAGTTTCTCTAATCTTACACAGGCGAAAACTTCGATTAAGAAACCAGTCATAAAGCTTAAGGCGAAAAAGAAAGCGGCGGTTGTGTCATGGAACAAGGTTCGGGGAGTCAGTGGTTATGAGATTTATAGGAGCGCAAAGAAGAAGAAAGGCTATAAGAAAATAAAGACAGCAAAGAAAGCGTCCATTGTAAAATACACAAATAAAAAACTGACGAAAAAGAAGAAATATTATTATAAAGTCAGGGCATATAAACTGGTGAACGGAAAGAAAGTTTACAGCAGCTATTCTACCCCGAAATCAGTAAAAGCAAAATAAAGGATTGAGTCCCATGGAGGAAGTATACAGAATTGGCAAACATGAATTTGCAACTCGTGAAGAATGGGAAGGCGCCAAAAGAGATTTAGAGATGATTGAAGCTATCCTAAACCGGGTAGACGTAGACCGTCCGGAAGATGTAGAGACGATTTACCAGCTTATCCATGAAGGGAAGATTCAGTTTGAAAGCAAGTTGGGAACCGCGTTTTTTTGTGACGTTTCCGACAGGACTGCGCAGAATTTAAAGCGGAAGCTTAAGTCGAACAAACAGGAATGGACAAGAGAATGGAACGCCCACCGCAGGCTGTTAGGGCAGAAGGAGTTTCCTGTAGCAGGCAGGATAGCGGAGCGGCAGAGTATTGACGAAACGCGTCAGTCACAGATGTTTAAATTTCTGGGTCTTGCCTGCGCGGCTCTTGCGGCAATATGTATTTTCTTTTATTCCCATTCTGTATACCTTGAGAATAAATCAGTTAGGAAACTAGAAGAAGTGCAGCAGAAAAAAAGCGTTTCACAGGCGGTAGACTGGTCGAAGGAACGAATTGAAAATGATGGGACACAGCAGGCAGGAGCCGGCGCTCCTGCCGCAGAGCCATCGGAGACGCCGTTTGAAACGCAAGCGCCGCCGGAGGTTTTAGCGGAATATGTTTCGCTTCACACACAGTATCCGGATTTGGCAGGCTGGGTTCGGATTCCGGACACAAAAGTGGATTTGCCTGTTATGCAGTCAAAAGACAATGATTATTATTTGCACAGAAATATTGACGGGGCAGAAGATATTAACGGAACGCTTTTTTTGGACTATAGGGCGAATTTGCAAAAGCAAAGCGCAAATTATATTATTTACGGCCACAATATGAAAAGCGGTGAAATGTTTGGCGGATTGAAACAGTATTTGGAAGAACCGTACCTGTCACAGCATGATAAAATCCAGTTTGACACAATATATGAAAAACAAACCTATCAAATAGTTGCCGTATGCCTTACTGACGTTGGGAACCAGACAGAAGAAAGCTATCGGTATTACGATTTTATTGAGGCAGAAAGCGATGCGGATATAGAGGCGTTTTTACAGAATATCCGGAGTTGCGCTGTAATTGATAAAACACAGGATGTGACAGTAAATGATAAATTTCTGACATTATCCACCTGCAACAGCTATGTAGAAGACGGAAGACTGTATCTCGTAGCAAAAAAATTATAATAGCGAGGAAGCTATAAAGTTAGGAGTGTGAGTAAAATGAAAAAAGATTTGGCGATACGGATTGGGGCAATTCTGATGGTGCTTATGGTGGCATTCTTATCAATTTTGCCTGATTTAGTAAACGCAGAGGGGGACGATCCGCAGCCGTCCACAGAAGTGGAATCTCAGGATACTCTGGCATCCGCAGATGGAGTGGAAACGCCGGACGATGCGAATGATGAAACTGCTCCAGATGCATCGGAAGAAGCAGGAAATCCACAAGAGCCGGAAACGCCGGACGATGCCACAGATGCGCCAGAGACAAACGGGCCGGAAGGATCGGACAGGGTGGAAACGCCGGATAACACGCAAGAACCAGATGAAAATCCGCTCCCTCCGGAAACAGAAACGCCGGACGGTTCAGATTCAGATGCATCTGATCCTTCTATAAAAGATCCGGAAGAAGATATAGCGCAGAATGGGGAACAGAAAGAGCCGGAGACAGTAAATCCTCCCACAGACCAGAATCCCGCAGAGAATGAGCAGCCTGTCACAGATCAGGCGCAACCGGATCAGACTTCGGTGAATCCTCCGGCGGACACTGCTCCACAAACGCCGGATATTGGGGAGAAAATCCGCGCAGAATTACAAAAAGAGGAAGCGAAAGAGACTGGCACAAGGACGGTAACGCCGATTGAAGTTTTAGAGGAGATGTATTCCATCAATACGAACGAAGAAGATTTTAATATCGAAGGATCGACAGTGACGGGATACAAAGGGGCCGGCGGCTATGTAGCGATTCCAGATGGGATAACGGCGATTGGCGATAACGCATTTTTCAATCAAACGAATATTACTGGGGTTTTATTTCCGGCAAGCTTAAGGACAATAGGAAGTTCGGCATTTAATGGCTGCTCGAATTTAGAAAGCGTAGTGATTCCGGGCGGCGTAACAACAGTTGGCGCATCTGCATTTGCAAACTGCACAGGTCTTTCCGGCGTATCATTAAGCGCATCGGCAGGGACAGTTTCACAGGGACAGTTTTATAATTGCAGCAGCCTGACAAGCATAGAAGTGCCGGAAGGCGTTACAAGCATTGCATCGGGGGCGTTTGGAGGATGCGCGAATTTAAGCAGCGTTTCCCTTCCTTCTTCTCTTGTCAATCTTGATATGGGAGCTTTTTCGGGCGATGTAAGTTTGACTTCTATTTCAGCGGCAGGCGGCAGTTATTCTTCTCATGATGGCTGTGTTTATTCGGCAGACGGCAGACAGCTTTTGCTATGCCCTCAGGGAAAGACCGGAATTGCATTTTCTCCACAGACTTCTCAGATTGCTTCAGGGGCATTTAATAGCTGTGGGTATCTGCTTTCTGTAACCGTTCCCAGTTCAGTGACTGCGATTGCGGCAGATGCTTTTAGCGGCAGCGCAATTAAAACTGTTACCATTCCGGCAAGCGTGACTTCCATTGGTTCACAGGCAGGCTGGCAGCCAAGTGTAGTTTATGGGGTTTATGGCTCTGAAGCGGAGGCATGGGCAAAGAGAAACCATTACATATTTGAAGGAATCGAAGGCGCTCCAGCCGATACGAATACAAGCGTGGAAGATCCGTTAGAGTCGATTGAAGATCCAGACCCGAAAAAGGAGAAAGAAGAAGATCCAAAGAAACCGTCAAAATCCGGTCAGGGGACGTCACCTGTGTATAATGCAGCTCCCGGAACAGGAACAGGTTCCCAAGCGGCCATTACGAAAAATTCAGGAGGGACAGTCCGCAGTGGGACGCCAAAAACAGGCGTTGAAGATTATGGTGTGTATTTCTTGTTTGGAGCGGTTTTCTTAATTGGCATTGCTCTGTTTGCATACAGCCGGAAATTACGGATTGATGCAAATCAAAAATAATTAAGTGAAAAAAATGCGCGCGCACAGAAATGAGTTTTTCTGTGCGGCGCTTTTTTTTGTTTAGAGCGGAAGACTTAAATTTATACGTCTTCTGCAAGCGTTTCCCAAACTTCGTAGAGTGTTTCAAGCTCCTTGGAAATTTCTGTTAATTTCGTATGGATTTCATTTAGTTTTGCAGAATTAGAAGCGTTTTCCGGCAGATTTAATTCTTCTTCCAACTGGCTTTGGAACGCTTCTTTTTGCGCAATCTCATCTTCTGCGCGTTTTAGGGCGGATGCTTTTTTTCGCGCTTTTGCCTGCTCTTGACGCTGTTGTAACCAACTTTCTTTTGAAGATTCGTTTTTTTGTTCTGCCGGTTTTAAGATTTCGGCAGATTGGACAGCCTGCATCTGTATGTCATGTTTTTCGAGGTAGTAATCATAATTGCCGATATAATTGACAAGCGTCTGTTTCGTTAGATCTAATATCCTCGTTGCCGTTTTATTGATAAAATAACGGTCATGGGAGACGAAAAATACAGTTTCTGTGTATCTGGTTAGGGCAGATTCTAAAATTTCTTTCGAAATCATGTCTAAATGGTTGGTTGGCTCGTCCAAAATTAGGAAATTCGCTTTCGAAAGCATTAATTTTGCAAGGGATACCCTGCCCTTTTCACCGCCGCTGATGTCGCCGATACGTTTAAATACATCGTCTTCCGTAAATAAAAACGCCGCTAAAAGGGTTCGGATTTCCGTATTTGTCAGATTCGGGCTGGCATCGGAGATTTCATCAAACAGGGTATGTGTTTCATTTAAGAGCTGGTGCTCCTGATCGTAATAACCAATGTGGACATTTGTCCCTAAAGTGATTTTTCCGGCATCAAACGGAATCAGTTCATTGATGATTTTTAACAGCGTTGTTTTTCCTGTGCCGTTATCCCCAATCAAGGCTACCCGTTCCCCGCGTTTAATTTCAAAAGAAAGATCGGAAAACAGGCGGTTGTCTCCAAAGGATTTTGAAAGGGACTCCACCGTTAGGACGTCTGAGCCGCTTGTAATGCTGGGATTCAGTTTGATATGCATCTCGGCATGTTCTTCGAGTGGTTTTTCAAGCCGTTCAATTTTATTTAGCATTTTTTCACGGCTTTCCGCTCGTTTTATGGATTTTTCCCGATTGAAGGATTTTAGTTTTGCAATCACGGCTTCCTGATGTTTCAGTTCCTGCTGCTGGTTTTGCCACGCTTTCCATTCTGCTTCACGGGCGGCGGCTTTTTTTACGGCGTAGTCAGAATAGTTCCCAGAAAACACATGGGATTTATGGCCGCTTAATTCAATGATTTTTGTTACGGTTTTATCGAGAAAATAGCGGTCATGGCTGACGATTAGGACGGTTCCTTTGTAGTTGGCGAGGAATGTTTCAAGCCAACTGATGGAGGACATATCCAAATGATTGGTCGGCTCGTCCAAAATTAAAAAATCCGGTTTTGACGCAAGCAATTTGCCGAGAAACACTCTTGTCTTTTGCCCGCCGGAAAGCTTGGATATGGGGCGCTGCATATCTTCTTGGGAAAAGCCAAGCCCGCGGATCACCCCAGTGACTTCACTTTGGCAGGCGTAACCGTCCCGCAGTTCAAATGTGTGGCGCAGACGGTTATATTTTTCTAAGAGCAAGTCCAGCTTTTCGCCGCTTAAGAGCGGCATCTGCGTTTCCATGTCACGGATTTGCGTTTCCATTTCAATAATGTCTGCTTTTGCCGAAAGGACTTCTTCGAAAATTGTGCGGCTGCCGGAAATATCCTGATACTGGGCAAGATAACCGACAGTAGTGTTTTTAGAAAGAATCACATCTCCTTCGTCGGGGGAAAGCTGCTGCATAATTATTTTTAGAAGTGTGGACTTTCCGGCGCCGTTGATTCCGACTATGGCGGCTTTTTCATTTTCATTGATATGGAAGGAAATGTTTTTTAAAACTTCTGTTCCGCTAAATGCTTTCGAAATGTTTTGACAGTCTAAAATCATAAAGTTTCCTCAAGAGATTGGCGGATTGCGCGGATAAAGTCCTGACTGTTTAACACAGTCGGCTGTTCGATTGAAGTGATTAACGCTAAATCTTTTGTCATTTTTCCTTCTTCGATTGTTTTCACGCAAGCGGCTTCAAGTTTGTCTGCAAATTCCATAAGTGTATGGATGCCATCAAGCTCCCCTCGTTTACGCAGCGCGCCGCTCCATGCGAAAATCGTAGCGACTGAGTTTGTGGACGTTTCTTCGCCTTTTAAGTGTTTGTAATAATGTCTCTGGACAGTGCCGTGGGCGGCTTCGTATTCATAGTAGCCGTTTGGGGAAACGAGGACGGAGGTCATCATGGCAAGTGAGCCAAACGCAGAGGAAATCATATCGCTCATTACGTCCCCGTCATAGTTTTTGCATGCCCAGATATAGCCGCCTTCGGATTTCATCACGCGGGCAACGGCATCGTCAATTAACGTGTAGAAATAGGTGATTCCTGATTTTTCAAAAGCTTCTTTGTATTCCGCGTCAAAAATTTCTTGGAAAATGTCTTTGAATGTATGGTCATATTTTTTGGAAATCGTGTCTTTCGTCGCAAACCATAAATCCTGTTTTACGTCTAGGGCATATGTGAAGCAGCTTCTTGCAAAACTTTCAATGGAATCATTTAGATTATGCTGTCCCTGAATAACGCCTGCCCCAGTAAAGTTGTGAATCAGTTCTCTTGTTTCGTTGCCGTCTTTTCTTGTATAGACGAGCTCTACTTTTCCGGCGGCGGGGATTTTCAGCTCGGAAGCTTTGTATACGTCGCCGTAAGCGTGTCTGGCGATCGTAATCGGTTTTTTCCAGTTTTTCACGCAAGGTTCAATGCCTTTGACAATAATCGGCGCGCGGAATACAGTTCCGTCTAACATAGCGCGGATCGTGCCGTTTGGGCTTTTCCACATTTCTTTTAAATGATATTCGTCCATGCGGGCCGCGTTTGGGGTGATTGTCGCGCATTTTACGGCAACGCCGTATTTTTTCGTGGCATTGGCGGAATCGGCTGTGACTTGGTCGTTTGTTTCATTTCTGTGTTCTAATCCCAAATCATAGTATTCTGTTTTTAAGTCAATAAATGGCAGAAGGAGTTCTTCTTTTATCATAGACCATAAAATTCTGGTCATTTCATCTCCATCCATTTCTACAAGTGGCGTCGTCATTAAAATTTTATCCATATTTTTATCCTCCTGAAAAAAAATCTTTTCTACCTATTTTATAATACCAGTCATTTGTAAGGTGTCAAGAAATAAATTAAATTTTCAATTTGTCCACTGGAAACAGTTACAAGCAGTCTACATATGATGAATTGTAATCAATCAATAAATGGAGGTACTCAAATGAGTGATTTAGCAGCAACAAACTGTGGATGCGGAAATGATGGAGGATGCGGTTCCATTCTTTGGATTATCGTTCTGTTGTGCTTATGCAACGGCAACGGCGGCGGATTCTTCGGCGGTAATGGATGCGGCAACGGCTGTGACGGCGGCAATAGCTGTATCTGGCTTATCTTATTACTGCTTTGCTGTGGCGGCGGCTGCGGCGGCAGCTTCTGCTAAGAAACACACAAAAAAGGGAGGGGATTCCGATGGGGTTCCCTCCCCTTTTTATGGAAGTTTCCATGGTTTTATGGAAAGCGTTCATCGTTTTGGCGGATAACGGGAAAGCGGGCGTAAAATTCATAAAAATTTAATTGTATTGCTTGTAAGAAAATAGTAAAATAAAGGAAATGACAAATTTTTGGAATTTGAGCGTAGAGGAAGAAAACGGATGCCGGCGGGAAATGCGTTTATGGTGAGAAGGATTTGTAAATAGTTAGATAATGATAACAGAACGCTCGGAGAGGAAAATGACGTCAGTTCCTTTTCGGGCTTTCTTGTCCAATGAAAAAGCGGCAGATGATTTGGACAGACGATTGGAGGGACGGATAAGCAGTGAAAGAAATTTCGCAGGCAGTCATAAGGCGGATGCCGAGGTATTACAGATATTTAGGGGAATTGATTGATTCGGGCGTTGAGCGTATTTCTTCAAGCGATTTAAGCGCGCGTATGAACGTGACGGCTTCCCAGATTCGGCAGGATTTGAATAATTTTGGCGGTTTCGGTCAGCAGGGGTATGGGTACAACGTCAAAAATTTATTTGAAGAAATTGGAAAAATATTGGGTCTAAACGAGAAACATAATATTATTATAGTAGGAGCTGGAAATTTGGGGCAGGCATTGGCGAATTATATTGAATTTGAAAAATTCGGGTTTCTGATTACGGCATTGTTTGACATAAATCCGGATCTAAAACAACAGCGTGTCAGAGGGATTCCGGTCTATATGTCAGAGGAGCTGGATGCGTTTGCGCAAAAAAACCGGGTGGACATTGCGGCTCTTACGATACCAAAGTCGAAAGCGGATACGATTGCGAATCATCTGGTCGATTTAGGGATTCCGGCGATTTGGAATTTTGCCAATGTTGACTTAGAGCTTTCAGATAAAAATGTAATGGTAGAGAACGTGCATCTTTCTGACAGTTTAATGCAGTTGTCCTATAATATTGTGAAAAATAAGAAAGAGATGCAGACAGGGCGCAGTAATGTATGAATTAGTAAACAGTCAGGAAATGAAACTTTATGACAAAAATACAATAGAAACGTTTGGCGTCCCTTCGGCTGTATTAATGGAACGGGCGTCGCTTGCCATTGCCGATGCAGTGGCAGGGCGCTTCCGCCGGAAAAATACGAAAATCTTAATCATCTGTGGTTCGGGCAATAATGGCGGGGACGGTTTTGCGGCAGGCAGGATATTATTCCTAAGGGGGTATTCCGTGGAATTTTTAGCGCCAATGCAGAAAGATCGTATGACGGAAGAAACCGCGTTACAGCGGCGGATTGTCGAAGCTTATCATATTCCGGTCTTTTCCCAACTTCAGGGATCGTCTTATGACGTAATTATCGATGCATTGTTTGGCATTGGCCTGTCGCGGCCATTGGAAGGAGCGTTAGGCTCCCTTGTGCATACGTTAAATGAATTAAAGGCATATAAAATCGCGGCAGACATCGCTTCCGGCATTTTTGCGGATACCGGAGAGGCGCCCGCCACGGCGTTTTACGCAGATTTGACTGTGACATTTGGATTTGCTAAAGTGGGGCATCTGCTGTATCCGGGGGCGGAGCATACCGGAGAACTGATTGTCGCGGATATTGGCATTGGACGGCAAAGTTTTTTAGGCAAAAAACCGATGGGCAGGTATGTGTCAAGGGAGTGCGTCAAAGAACTTTTGCCTATGCGGAAAGCTTATTCCAATAAAGGGACTTACGGACGCGTTTTAATTATTGCAGGTTCGAAGCAGATGGCGGGCGCGGCGTATTTTGCGGCAAAGGCGGCATATGCAGCCGGCTGTGGCTTAGTAAGGGTTCTAACGGCAAAAGAAAACAGGAATGTGTTAAGCGCACAGCTTCCGGAAGCGATTGTAAACGTGTATCAGACAGAGCGGGAGGCGGCAGACGCCCTTGAAACATATTTGCCGTGGGCAGATGCAGTGTTAATTGGCTGCGGGCTTTCTACGGATACTGTTGCGCGAAGCCTTGTCAGCGGCCTGCTTTCCCATTCAGAGAAAAAAGTCGTGTTAGATGCAGATGCATTGAATCTCCTTTCTGAAGATATGCGGCTTTTAGAATCGTTCCATGGGACGTGTATTGTAACGCCGCATCTCAAAGAAATGAGCCGCCTAGTCCATAAAACGGTGGAGGAAGTGTCAAAAGACCTGCCAAAGTCGGCGCAGTCATTTGCGCAACGGTATCAGGCTGTCTGTGCGCTAAAAGATGCAAGGACGGTTATCGGGCTTCCGGAGGGTGGGTTTATCGTAAACGTTACCGGAAACCATGGAATGGCGACAGGCGGGAGCGGAGATGCGCTGGCAGGGTATTTGGCGGGATTTTTAGCCCAGAATATGCCGGCGGGCCAAGCGGCTGCGCTTGGCGTATGCCTGCATGGAATGGCGGGAGATTTAGCGGCGGAAGAAAAAGGGGCGTTTGGCATGACGGCTTCCGATATTTTAAACCAGTTACCGTATGCCGCCAAGCGGGCTTCTGAAACAGAACAATCATCAGACTAAGAATTATTTAGAAGGAAAAATGAAAAAAAATTATAGAATTTATGCAAAAATAAATCTGGATGCCATCGTGTATAATATGCAGTCCATAGAACAAAAAATATCTAAAGACACAAACATCATAGCGGTGATTAAAACGGATGCATACGGCCATGGCGCGCTTGAGATTGCAAGGGAACTAGAATCCCGCAGCCGTCTGTTCGGCTTTGCGGTCGCTACGGCGGAAGAAGCGGCGGCTTTACGGCAAAACGGCATAAAAAAGCCGCTTTTGATCCTTGGCTATACGTTTGAAGAAGATTATAAAGACCTGATCCGCAAGCAAGTGCGTATGACCGTATATTCCTATGAGATGGCAAGACAGATTTCAGAATCCGCCCATGCAGTTGGCGAAACGGCAAAAATCCATATTAAAATTGACACGGGAATGAGCCGGATCGGCTATCAGGTGACAACAGAGGCGGCGGAGGAAATCGCAAAAATAGCGGGGCTTTCCAATCTTACAATAGAAGGGATTTTCACGCACTTTGCAAGAGCAGATGAAGCTGATAAATCGTATGCAATTCAACAGCTTTCGCAGTTTGAAAAGATGATTAGCCTGTTAAAAGAAAGGAAGGTTGAAATTCCGGTCAGGCATTGTTCTAACAGCGCGGGAATCGCGGAACTGCCACAGGCGGATCTGGATTTGGTGCGCGCAGGGATCATTTTGTATGGGTTATGGCCTTCTGAGGAGGTCAAAAAGGATTCCATTTCGTTAAAGCCTGCCATGGAATTAAAAAGCCGCATTATACATTTAAAGACGCTTGAAGCCGGCAGGAGCATAAGTTATGGCGGGACATACTGCCTGAAGGAACCGAGAAAAATCGCGACAATTCCCGCCGGATATGGGGACGGCTATCCACGCAGTCTGTCAAATCGGGGATACGTCCTGATTCATGGGAGAAAAGCCCCGATATTAGGAAGGGTCTGTATGGATCAATTTATGGTGGACGTTACGGACATTCCGGACGTGAAAATGCTTGATACAGTGACGTTATTAGGGGAAGATGGGGGCAGTTTCTTAAGTATGGAAGAACTGGGCAGGCTTTCGGGCCGTTTTAATTATGAATTTGCCTGTGACATTGGCAAACGGGTTCCGCGTTTTTATTTTCGGAATAAAATTGAATAGAACGCAAAAAACCGGAAATACTCTTTCTATCAAATAAAAAAGATGGAGTGAGTGATTATGGCGATTCAAAGAGGAGATATTTATTATGCGGATCTTCGTCCGGTGATTGGTTCAGAACAAGGCGGAATCCGTCCCGTGTTAATTATACAAAATGATGTAGGCAACAGGCATTCCCCGACAGTGATATGCGCAGCCATAACGTCGCAAATGCACAAGGCGAAACTTCCGACGCATGTGGCGTTAGACAGCGAAAAATATGACATGGTGAAAGATTCCGTGATACTGTTGGAACAGCTTCGCACGATTGACAAAAAAAGGCTGAAAGATAAGGTCTGCCATTTGGATAACAGTATGCTGTTTAAAGTAGATAAGGCGCTTGAAGTAAGTTTGGAATTGCTTACATAAGTGATAAGACGCGGCAGAAGGGAAGCAATCTTTCATTTGGGAATCCGGCGGCAACGGCATTGGATTTTTTTGCTTCGCTTCTGCTGTGGGCAAAAATCAGGGGTTTAGGTTATGAAATCATATGTTTTAACTAGGCGGTTTTTTGGTTCTTTCATTGCCTGCCTTGATGAAAGATTTTATTGCCTGCCTTGACGAAAGAGAAGGATAATGGTATATTTCACTTAATTACAGAAAATCGGTCAGAGGAAATCAAAGGAGAAATGAAAATGGACGATGGCGCGAGTCCCCAAATAGGGCTGATTGTATTGTTGGCAGTTGCTATAGCTGTGTTATCCTATATTGTTTGGAAACGGCTGTCAGCGGCAGGAAAAGAGGACGTCACAGAAGAAGAAATTATTTCCATGGTCAATGAAGGACACGAAAAAGGCGTTTTAGAAGCAAGCGAAGCGGAAATGATACATAATATTTTTGAATTTGACGAAAAAGAAGCAAAAGACATTATGACGCACCGGAAACACATCAATGCGCTCGACGGCGCCATGACGTTTGCGGAAGCGATGGATTTTATCAAACAACATGCAAATTCCCGTTTTCCCGTCTATAAAGACAATATTGATAATATTATAGGCGTTTTGCATATCAAAGAAGCTTTGCAGTTTTGCACAGAGCAGGAATGTTACGGGAAGCCAATTACAGAGATTAAAAACCTTGTACGGAAAATTGAGTTTATCCCGGAAACGAGAAATATTAATACGCTGTTTAAAGAGATGCAGACTGAAAAAAGCCATATGGTGATTGTAGTTGACGAATACGGCCAGACAGCGGGCATAGTTGCGATGGAAGACATTCTTGAAGAAATTGTCGGAAATATTTTAGATGAACATGACAAAGATGATGAGATGATAAAGAAACTGCCAGACGGGACTTATCTGATGAACGGCATGGCGGATTTTCAGGACGTTGCAAAAGAATTAGGAATTGAAATAGGGGAAGGAGACGATTTTGAAACCCTAAACGGATTCCTTATTTCCAAGATAGACAAAATTCCGGAAGAAAATGACAATATCGAAGTTTTGGCTTACAAATATCATTTTAAAGCGCTTTTAGTGAAAAACAAGATGATCCAAAAAGTGAAAGTACATAGAATTTCTGAGTATGAAGAAGATGCAAAGCAAACTGCGGAGGAAAAGTTTGTATAAAAGGATTGTCTGATTCCTTATTAAAAGAGACGCTAAGGAAACAGGAATAAATATTGACGCGAAACAAAAAGGAAGAATAAGTATGTGTGGAGTAAGAAAAATAGAGGAAATAAACACCCAGAAAGAACTGCCGGCTGCAGAACCTGACAGGCAGTTTTATTTTATGGAGAAATGCCGGAAGTGGGCGAAAGGGTTTGAAGCGGAAAATGGGCGGGTTCCTACAGCCTGCGTTGTGAATATGGGATGTCAGATGAATGCGAGAGACTCAGAAAAATTAGTTGGGATTTTAGAGGAATCCGGTTATCGGATAAAAGAATCGGAAGATGCGGATTTTGTGATTTTTAATACTTGTACGGTGCGGGAAAATGCAAATAATAAGGTCTACGGGCGTCTGGGCGTGTTACATGGGTACAAGAAAAAAAATCCCGATATGGTAATTGCGCTATGCGGATGCATGATGCAGGAACCTGCCGTCGTGGACAAAATCACACGCAGTTATCCATTTGTGAATCTGATTTTTGGGACACATAATATCTATAAATTTGCCGAACTTTTATATACAGCGGTTTCAAAACGCGGTACAGTTGTGGATATTTGGGAGAGTTCGGACAATATAGTGGAAGATCTGCCCAGTGAGCGGAAATATCCGTTTAAATCGGGCGTAAATATTATGTTTGGCTGTAATAATTTTTGCAGTTATTGCATTGTGCCTTATGTGAGGGGCAGGGAGCGCAGCAGGGAAGCAAAAGATATTCTAAATGAGATTGAAACACTAGCGGCAGACGGCGTAAAAGAAATTATGCTGTTAGGCCAGAATGTCAACTCATATGGAAAAAATCTAAAAAATCCGGTTACTTTTGCGCAGTTATTAAAACAGGCAGAGCAAATAGAAGGAATTGAGCGCATCCGTTTTATGACTTCGCATCCGAAAGATTTATCAGATGAATTAATAGAAGTAATGAAACAATCCAAAAAGATCTGTAAGCATCTCCATCTTCCGTTACAGTCCGGCAGTTCCCGCATATTAAAGCTCATGAACCGTAACTATACAAAGGAACAATATTTGGGATTAGTGGAAAAACTGCGGGCGGCGATACCGGACATTGCAGTGACGACAGATATTATCGTAGGGTTTCCGGGAGAGACGGAGGAAGATTTTGAGGAAACCATGGAAGTAGTGTGTAAAGTGAAATTTGACAGCGCATTTACGTTTCTTTATTCAAAACGGACAGGCACTCCGGCGGCCAAAATGGAAGATCATGCGTCAAAAGAAGAAGTCAAACAACGCTTTGACCGTCTGTTAAAAAAAGTTCAGACGATTGCCGCCGAAAAAGCCATGGCATATGAAGGCGCGATCCAGAAAGTCTTAGTGGAGCATAGAAACGAACAGGACGGCCGTCTGTTCACAGGCCGTATGAGCAACAATGCAATCGTCCATTTGCCGGGAACGGCAGATCTGATTGGGCAGATCATAGACGTTCGTTTGACGGAATGTAAAGGATTTTACTATCTTGGAGAGGTTTGCTAAAACAAATGGAAAAGCGTTTTGGGAAAAATGACAAAATCCTGCTGGGGACAGTGTTTTTAATCCTAGCGGCTGCAAGCGTTTGGTTCTATTTTTTTTCAGGGGAAGAAGGAGCTTTTGCAAAAGTCACTGTAGACGGCCAGTTTTATGGCGCGTATTCCTTGAAAAAAGACAGTGAAGTGGAAATTTTAATAAAAGAAAAAGTGACAAATGTACTGCGGATACAAAATGGCAAAGCAGATATGTATATGGCAGACTGCCCAGACTTGCTTTGTGTCCATCAGAGGGCAATTTCCAGACAGAAAGAAACGATTGTCTGCCTGCCGAATAAAGTAGTGGTAGAAATCGTCGGCGGAAAAGAAGCCGGACTGGATGCAGTGACATGAAAGGGAGCATATGAAACGAAAAACGGCGTTTTTAGGAATGTTTTTAGCGTTAGCGCTAATCTGCAGTTATGTAGAATCGCTCATTCCGTTCTATTTTGGCATTCCGGGGGTGAAACTGGGATTGGCCAATATCGTTACCGTCCTAATGCTTTACGGCATAGGCGCAAAAGAAGCGTTTTGCGTTTCCGTTGCCCGTATACTTCTGGCGGGATTTCTATTTGGAAACCCGTTTAGCATTTTATATAGTCTAAGCGGCGGGATACTCAGTTTTTTCGCCATGCTCTGTTTAAAATCCATTGGGACATTCCATTTGGTTTCCGTTAGCGTGGCAGGCGGCATTTTCCACAACATCGGGCAACTGGCGGCGGCAGCCATTGCAGTCGAAACTTACAATCTGGTTTATTATTCGCCCATCTTGCTATTCGCAGGCTTTTTGACAGGATTTCTCATCGGGATCTTAGCTCAGGAACTTCTTCGGCGGCTAAACGGTTATTTATAGGAGGAGATATGTATTCGTACATTAAGGGGACATTGGCAGAAATTGCAGAAGGGTATATCGTCATAGACAATCATGGAATCGGCTATCAGATTCAGACCTCAGCAAATAGTATAGACGAACTGCCCCCGCTTGGGGCGGAAGTCAAAATATATACATATTTACATGTAAAAGAAGACGGAATGGCATTGTTTGGTTTTCCTGCAAAAGAAACCCTGAAGATCTTTCAGCTTCTATTGCGTGTCAACGGCATTGGCCCAAAAGGCGCGCTTGGGATATTAGCGGCGTTATCAGTCGAGGAACTGCGTTTCGCCGTCCTTGCAGGAGATGTAAAAGCAATTTCAAAAGCGCCGGGAATCGGGGCAAAATCAGCCCAGAGGATTATTTTAGAACTCAAAGACAAGCTAAACATAGAAGATCTGTATACAGAAACGCAAACCGAGCCAAAATCAGCTCCCGAAAAGGGCAGTTCCGCCCGAAATGAAGCCGTTCAAGCATTAGTTGCCCTTGGTTACTCATCTTCCGAAGCGCTTTCGGCAATTACAAAAGCAGATGTTTCACAGAAAGCAGATGTAGAGGATATTTTAAAAGCGGCATTAAAAGCAATGGCAAAATTTTAATAACGGAAAACATGACATAGGCGGCAGTAAGAAACAGAAAGCTTAGTAAGGAAATAAGAATCAAAGCCGCATTTGTGAAAAAACAGCGCTTCGGTCAAGCAGAAAGGGGAAAATCACAGAGATGTGATCCGGCAAATAAAAAGAACCAGACATTTACAACAAAAAATCAAAAGCCGTCCTTCCCAACAAAGAATCCATTAAAAAAGCAATTATAAACGCAGCATTTCGCGGCAGCCTAGGAACAAATCTGCCAAAAGAAAAAACACGCAATCAATAAATAAGAAATCATGAAAAGAGAACATAAAACAATAAAGGATACATGGAAACGGGGTAGGAAATGGAAAAGCGCGTAATATCGACACAGATTCAGACAGAAGACGTCACAATCGAAACAAATCTCCGTCCGCAGACACTAGACGATTACATAGGTCAGGCAAAGACGAAAGAAAACTTAAAAGTCTATATAGAAGCCGCAAAATTAAGAAACGAAGCATTAGACCACGTGCTTTTTTTTGGCCCGCCGGGTTTAGGGAAAACAACGCTTGCGGGAATCATTGCAAACGAGATGGGAACGCACATAAAAATCACAAGCGGCCCGGCAATCGGAAAACCCGGAGAAATGGCGGCAATTTTAAGCAATCTAAAAGAAGGCGATGTGCTGTTTGTCGATGAAATCCACCGTTTAAACCGGCAAGTGGAAGAAGTGCTCTACCCGGCAATGGAAGATTACGTCATTGACGTTATGATCGGAAAAGGAGCGACCGCCCGATCTATCCGCCTCGATTTACCCAAATTCACCCTAGTAGGGGCAACCACAAGAGCAGGCCTGTTATCCGCTCCGTTGCGTGACCGTTTCGGCGTCGTGCATCATTTAGAATTTTATACCCTAGAGGAGCTAAAAATAATAATCCTGCATTCAGCAAAAAAACTAGAAGTCTCCATCGACGAAGCCGGAGCGGCAGAACTAGCAAAACGAAGCCGGGGAACGCCAAGGCTTGCGAACCGTTTCCTAAAACGCGTCCGTGATTTTGCGCAAGTAAAATATGACGGGCGCATAACCGAAGAAGTGGCAAAATTCGCCCTAGACTTACTAGAAGTCGATTCCATGGGACTAGACCAAAACGACAGAAATATCCTATACGCCATCATGGAAAAATTCTCCGGCGGCCCCGTAGGACTTGACACCTTAGCCGCCGCAATCGGAGAAGACGCCGGAACAATAGAAGATGTATACGAACCATACCTAGTAAAAAATGGATTTATCAACCGCACCCCAAAAGGCAGAGTCGCCACAGATTTTGCCTTCCGCTACTACGCATCAATAACTGCCCACCCCAAAAATAAAGATTAACAAAAAATAAGCAATAAAAGAAACTAAAAAATTTTATTGATAAAAGGCATAAGACAAGTATGCGAAAATACTATGTTGACAATATACGTTGGATTATTATTTTACTTCTTGTTCCCTACCATGCAGCAATGGCATGGAATGTATGGGGAGAGCCAAATTACATTTATTTTGAAAAAAATAAAATAATTAGCGGCATTGTGGTATTTTTTAGCCCGTATTTTATGCCGCTTATGTTTTGTATTGCAGGCATTTCCACAAGATTTGCGCTGCAAAAGCGGACAATCGGGCAATATGTGTTGGAAAGGACTAAAAAATTACTGATACCATTTATTTTTGGGACAGCGTTAATTATGCCGCCTATGACATATATAGCCGATAAATTTAATTATGGTTATCAAGGGAATTTATTTCAGCATTATGCTGTTTTCTTAACACATTTTACAGACTTAACAGGCGCTGACGGCGGTTTTTCGGTTGGACAGTTTTGGTTTATTCTATACCTGTTCCTTATTTCTTTCATTGCTGTTGGAATTATCTTATTACAAAGAAAAATAATGCTCCTAAAAGATATTGAAATACCGCTTGCGCTGATTTTTCTTTGGGGATTACCGTTACCACTTTTTAGCGGAGCGCTTTCGATAGGCGGAAAAAGCCTTGTGGAATATACTTACATATTTCTTGTTGGCTACTATATGTTTTCAAACGATGATGTAATCAACAAAGTAGAAAAATGGAAATGGATTTTCTTGTACATAGGCATAACGGCAACGATTTTCAATGTATATATGTTTATTTGGTCAGATACACAGCAAACATTCTTAAATACGATTGCTAAATATGTATCGGAGTGGTTTATGATTAATTCCTTGCTAGGGATTGGAAAAAGACATTTGAATTTTAAAGGGAAAATATCAAAATATATGTCAAAAAGGTCATATTCTTTTTATGTTTTTCATTTTATTTGGGTGGTATTGTTCCAATATCTATTATTTAATGTATGTAGTGGCAATATAATTTTACTATATGCTTTACCAGCGCTTTTTGCATATGGGGCAACATTGCTATGCTGTGAGATTTGTAACAGAGTATCTTCAATTTTAAAAAATCCGTTTTACAAAGCGCAGCCGCCCACCACACAAAAAAATTTTCAAAATTGATTTCGGGCTTGCAAGATAACTGAATTATCAGTATAATAAATCATAAGCAGTACAATTTGGGAGGAAAACGTATGGCATCGAAGTCCAATACCGAAGTTATTATTGGCGGCAAGGTGTATACGCTGAGCGGGTACGAAGGGGAAGAGTATTTGCAGCGTGTTGCGGTGTATATCAATAATAAAATAAATGAATTTAATGAAATGGAAGATTTCCGCCGCTTAACAGTCGATATGAAAGCGACATTAATCCAGTTAAATATTGCAGACGATTACTTCAAAGCAAAAGACAGAATCGAAAAACTCGAACAGGATTTAGAGCAGAAAGAAAAAGAAATCTACGATCTAAAGCATGAGCTGATTACAGCCCAAATCCAATCCGAAACGAGTGAAAAGGAAAACAAAGAGCTGGAGCTGCAAAACAGGGAATTGACATTGAAAAAGACACAACTGGAATCTGCGTTGGAAGACGCCCTGCTAGGGCCATTAGAGCAAGGGCAGGAGCCGCAAACTCCGGTTTATGATTCTTCCTTGGAAGATATGTTAGACGATGCGTTAGCAGACTCCATACCGCAGATGGAACCTGCAAAACCAAACGGATCAAAGAATAAAAAAGGCAAGAAATAGGGGGACGAGTTTATTTCGTCCTCTTTTTTACTAAGCATCCGTCAAAATGCAAAAGAGCATATTTTGCCGGATTAGGGAGGAAGATATGTCACAAAAATTAGAGCTTTTAGCTCCGGCGGGAAATTTTCATACTCTAAAAGAAGTTCTTGCGGCTGGCGCCGATGCGGTTTATCTGGGTGGAAGCCAGTTTAGCGCAAGGGCTTACGCGGGAAATTTTAATCAAGAAGAAGTATTGTCCGCGATTGACTACGGCCATATCCACAATAAAAAAATCATACTGGCAGTCAACACCCTGTTAAAAGGACGGGAGATAGAAGAACAGTTGTATGAGTATCTTCTGCCCTTTTATGAGCAGGGGCTTTCTGCCGTTATAGTTCAGGATTTTGGCGTAATGCAGTTTATCCGCAGAAATTTCAAAGATCTGCCGGTACATGCAAGCACGCAGATGACAGTCACAGGCGTAAGCGGCGCGAAACTGTTAAAAAAAGCGGGGGCGTCCCGTATCGTAATGGCAAGAGAATTGTCCTTACAGGAAATCCAAAAAATCCATCAGGAAGTTTCCATAGAGATAGAAGCGTTCGCGCATGGCGCACTTTGTTACAGTTATTCCGGCCAATGCCTTTTTTCAAGCCTTTTAGGGGGCAGGAGCGGCAACCGCGGGCGCTGCGCCCAGCCTTGCAGGCTTTCTTATGAAGCATATGACAGCCGGTTTAAGAAAATAAGCAAAAGCCAAAAGCAGTATCCCCTAAGCCCAAAAGACCTTTGTACAATAGAACTCATTCCCCAGCTTTCAGAAAGCGGCGTTTTTTCCTTTAAAATCGAAGGCAGAATGAAGCAGGCGGAATATGCCGCCGGGGTTGTGTCGGTTTACAGAAGATGCATAGACCGTTATTTAAACGGGGGAAAAGAAGCGTATTACGTCAAAAAAGAGGAGATGGAATATCTTTTAAACCTTGGAAACCGAAGCGGGTTTACAAACGGATGCTATCAGCAATGGAATGGGGCGGATATGATTACATTTGATAATTCTTCCCACGAAAAAAGCATAGCAGAAAGCGTTCCTTTGCAAGAAGAATTAAAACAGAAGATTTCCGGCGTATTAACAGTAAAACAAAACCGTCCAATGGAGTGCGTCGTTTGGCGTGAAGGACGTAAGTGTCAGGTATTTGGGGAAATTCCAAAAGAGGCAGTCAATCAGCCTGTGACAGAAGAATCGCTTCGGGCAAGATTTGAGAAAACAGGGACTACGCCGTTTGTGTTTGAATCGCTGAAAATTCAGTTAGATGACGGTCTGTTCCTTCCGGCTTCGCAAATCAATGAGCTTCGGCGGCAGGCGTTGGACGGGCTTATCAAACAGTGCGTATCCCCATTTAGGCGGAAAGCTTCCGGATACAGAAAACAGAAGGAACGCCAAAGCGGCGTGAAAGAAGGGAAAAACTGTCTGATTACTGCATCTGCGGAAACGAAAGAGCAGCTTGCCGTTTTATTGGAAAGCCCGTCCGCGTCTCTTATATATATAGACAGCGCGGCGTTTTCAAGGGAAGAAACGGTAGATGGCGTAAATCAGGCGGTAAATGCCGCTAAAACAACAGGAAAGCGGGTTTATTATATTCTTCCGGCAGTCTTTCGGGAAAAAACAGCGGAATTTTACCGCTCTATTTTTGCAAAGTTAAAGCCCGATGGGTTTTTGGCGAAGAACTATGATGCGCTCGGATTTCTGTTGGAACAGGGCGAAAAACCAGAGAAAATCCGGCTGGATTATAGCCTTCCTGCATGGTCAAATGAAAGCAGGCAGGCATTTGCCGCATTTGGGATTGGAGGAGACGCCGTTCCTTTGGAGCTGAACCAAAAAGAACTGCGTCACAGAGACAACGCAGGCAGTGAAATGCAGATTTACGGTTATCTGCCTTTGATGACAAGCGTACACTGTGTCAGCAAAAACGTTTTAGGATGCCGGCATACGCCGTCCCTTACTTACCTGAAAGACCGTTATGCAAAGTTTTTTCCGGTAAAAAACCACTGTAATGAATGTTATAATGTTCTTTATAATTCTGTGCCGCTTTGCCTGTTTTCCGTGATGGATCAACTGCAGGATCTTGGCATAGACGCGTTCCGCCTTTCGTTTACCGTTGAGTCAGGAAAGGAAACAGCGGAAATTTTAGAAATGTTTGCAAAACGCCTGCCGTTTGATATGAGCCATGCGACGTATGGCCACTATAAAAGAGGGGTGGAGTAAAGGGGCATATGGGAAGTATATTTTGCGAAGTATCGAAATATCTAATGATTATATTTTTTTCTCTTTATACATGGGAATGCTTTTCCGTGTTCCAGAGAAAAAAGACAAAAGAGCGCCAAGACGAAATTTTCCGCCGTCAGAATCTGCTGATGTTCCTTGTGCATTTTGACGGCTATCTCGTCTTGTATGACCAGACGCAGAATGTATCCGTTCTGGTATTTTACGGGGTTCAGGTCGTGTTTTTTCTAATTGTCATCAGCAGTTATAAACTGCTCTACGAAAAATCCGCCCAGCTACTCGTCAATAATATGTGTATGTTAATGGCAATCGGCTTTCTGATATTGACAAGGCTTTCATTTGAGCGGGCAGTCAAACAATTTACGATAGCCGTCGGCTCTATGATATTGGCGCTGGGGATTCCATATTTCATACAGAAAATCCGTTTTATCCGAAACCTGACATGGCTGTACGCAGGCATTGGGCTTTTGGCGCTTGCTGTCGTCGCCGCGCTTGGGGCAACCAGCTATGGGGCCAAAATTTCATTTACAGTTGCCGGAATTTCCATTCAGCCGTCAGAGTTTGTCAAAATTATATTTGTGTTTTTCGTCGCGGGAATGTTCTGCCAGTCCCGCTCCTTAAAGCAAGTGGCTCTAACGACGCTTGTGGCGGCGGCTCATGTGATTATTCTTGTATTGTCGAAAGACCTTGGCGGCGCGTTGATTTTCTTTGTCGTCTATATTGTGATGCTCTATGTGGCAACCCGAAACCCATTCTTTTTTATTGGCGGCCTTTTATCAGGCTGTGTGGCGGCAATGGCGGCGTACCGTCTTTTTGCCCATGTGCGCGTGCGCGTGGTGGCTTGGCAGGACCCTTTAAGCGTCATTGACAAAGAAGGGTATCAGATCTGCCAATCCCTGTTTGCCATTGGCACAGGCGGCTGGTTTGGCTCAGGGTTAAATCAGGGCATGCCACAAAAAATCCCGAAAGTGGAGCAAGACGTTGTCTTTTCCGCTATTTCAGAAGAACTTGGCGGCATTTTTGCGTTGTGCCTGATTATGGTCTGCATGAGCTGTTTTCTGATGTTTTTAAATATTGCCATGCAGTTAAAAGACAGTTTTTATAAGCTTGTGGCTCTGGGGCTTGGCGTGACATACGGGTTTCAGGTGTTTTTAACTATTGGCGGCGTGATTAAATTTATCCCGTCGACAGGCGTAACGCTTCCGCTTATCAGCTATGGGGGCAGTTCCTTATTTAGCACTATGATTTTATTTGCCATTATTCAGGGATTTTATATTTTAAGAGAAAAGGAAGGGAAGCGGAATGGACAAAAAAAAGAACTCCTCCGTCAATAACCGTGAATTTGCGGTGATTGCATATTGTTTTATTGGGCTGTTTTTATGCTGTATGGGATATTTTGTGTATTTTCAGGCAGTAAAGAGCGAAGATTTTATTAATAATTCTTATAATGCAAGGCAGGAGAACTTTGAAAAATCCGTAATCAGGGGGAAAATTTTTTCTGCGGACGGGGAGACGCTTGCCGAAACGAAGGTCGACGGAGAGGGGAAGGAAACGAGGAATTACCCCTATGCAAACGTTTTTTCGCATATAGTGGGCTATTCGACGAAAGACCACGGGCGTTCCGGCATTGAAGCGTGGGCGAATTTCAATCTTCTGCGTTCCAATGCGTTTTTTCTGGAAAAAACGATGGATAAAGTGAAAGAAGAAAAAAGCATTGGGGACAATGTGTATACGACATTAGACGCCACCCTTCAGGATGCGGCGTATCGGGCGCTTGGGGGTTATGAAGGGGCGGTCGCAGTGATGGAGCCTGCAACGGGGAAAATCCTTGCCATGGCGTCAAAGCCGGATTTTGACCCAAATTCCATTTCGGAAAACTGGGAGCGGATCGTGGCAGATGAAAATTCGGAGTCTGCGCTCTTAAACCGGGCTTCCCAAGGTTTGTACCCGCCGGGGTCAACGTTTAAAGTAGTGACGGCGTTAGAATATATCCGGCAAAAACCAAAGGAATATCAAAATTACGCCTATTCATGCAGTGGGACGATACAGGAAAATAACAGCAAATTAAGCTGTTTTAGCGGTGAAGTGCATGGGACGGTCGATTTGAAGCGTTCGTTTGTCAAATCATGCAACACGTCTTTTGCGAATATGGGGCTTCATTTGGAAGCGGATCAGATGAAAAAAACGTGTGAAGGGCTTTTATTTAATCAGGCGCTGCCTGTGGAGAAACTGGAAACGTCAAAGAGCAGTTTTGTGTTAAATAAAGCTTCTTCCACAAGTGAAGTGATGGAAACTTCGATTGGGCAGGGGAAAACGCTTGTCACGCCGCTTCATATGCTGATGATTACAAGCGCGGTCGCAAACAATGGCGTTTTAATGAAGCCATATGTGATTTCTTCCACGGAAAACCATGACGGCGGGACGGTAAAAACGTATGAGCCAAAAGAGTATGGGACGGTTATGACGGAAGAAGAAGCGGGGATATTGCAGGAATATATGCGGGAGACAGTGACAAGCGGAACGGCATCAAAGCTAAACGGCGCGAGTTATGAAGCTTATGGTAAAACCGGATCGGCGGAATTTGGGACAAATAAAGGAGACAGCCACGCATGGTTTATCGGGTATGCGCATAGGGAAGACAAACCGGATATCGCGGTTGCGGTAATTGTGGAGAAAGCGGGAATCGGAAGCGCAGTCGCAGTTCCGGCGGCAAAACAGGTGTTGGATGCGTATTACCGGTAAAAGGACGGCGGAGGAAAAACAAACGGGGATTTCCCATTTTGCGGAAAAGAATCTCCTTGCAACAATAATCAAAAAGGGTTATACTAATTTTTAAGTGAAACAACCACATCAGGAGGTACTGCAATGATAGAAGCGACAAGCTGTGGTGGTGTGGTAATTTTTCGTGGAAAGATTCTGGCGCTTTACAAGAATTATAAAAACAAATACGAAGGCTGGGTTTTGCCAAAAGGCACCGTTGAGCCGGGAGAAGAATATCCCGAAACTGCCATTCGTGAAGTGTTAGAAGAAACAGGCGCGAAAGCGTCCATCATTAAATATGTGGGAAAAAGCCAATATTCCTTTACCGTTCCGGAAGACACGGTAGAGAAGGAAGTGCACTGGTATCTGATGATGGCGGACAGTTATTATAGCAAACCACAGCGCGAAGAATTTTTCGCAGATTCCGGATATTATAAATTCCATGAGGCTTATCATCTGCTTAAATTTTCAAATGAAAAGCAGATTTTAGAAAAAGCGTACAACGAATATCTGGATTTGAGAAAATACAATTTATGGGGAAGCCGTAAATATTTTTAAGAAATGAAACGATGGGAGTGATAGGGATTTGGCATGAAATGGCATAAGGAGTTGTATTTGGGTGAAAGCATACGGCCGAAAGCCAGAAAAGTCAGATGGAAAGTGATACATGGCGCGGGGCAGCTTCATGTATATGTGTTGGCGCTTGCTTCCAATCAGAGAAATCTTTTGGACATTATCCCATCGAGAGAGCTTCTGCAAAAACATTATCCGAAAAAAAGGCTTTATATCGTTGGCCTTGCCGGAAACTATGAAGAAGCGTTAGAATTAGCCGGCTATATCGTCAGCGAGGTGTACAAAAAGACTGGCGGGTTTAATGTCAGGGACTATTTCAGGCAGCAGGGAAAGCAGGTCATATGAGTGTTTTGGTTTTGATTTTAAAAATCATAGGGACATTGCTCCTTTTCTTTCTAATTTTAACTGCGCTGATATTTCTCCACCCGATTTACTATTGCATTGAAGGAGAAAAAGAAGATGAATTGTCAGCGCGTGGATATTTTTGGTGGATTTTTCAGATACTACGTTTAGATTTTGAAGTTTTGTCAGGAGAAGCGCAGATACGCTTCCGCCTATTTGGCTGGCAGATCAATCTAAATGAAAAAAATATGGAAACAAAAGAAACGGCAGATGATCAGACACAAGAAACCGGATCAGACATAGGGGAGCCATCTAAGGAAGAACATTCAAAAGATCAGGGAAAAGAAACTTTTCCGAAAGAGTCTTTTTCGAAAGAACAGGAAAAAGAATCCATGCCGGAAGATACAAAAAGATTAGACATGGATTTTAATAAAGAGGAGCCTTCTTCGGTCAAAAAGCCCCAAAAGCGTGTCAAACAAAAGAAAGCAAAACAAAAACAGCCAAAGAAAAGCAAGCCAAATTTAAAAGATAAATGGAACCGTTTTCGGAAAGAAATAAAAGAAGAAGGAAACCATAAGGCGGTTTCGCTTTTGTGGAAAGAATTTTGGCGTATTCTTTCCCATTTAAAGCCAAGCCATACAGAAACAGACATTTCCTTTTCCGCAGGCGATCCCGCAGTGACAGGGACTTTAGTGGGGGCGCTTTCCCTGCTTCCGTTTTTGTACCGTGGCGATACGCAGATAAATCCCGATTTTTTATCGGAAGAAGCATATGTAAAGGGCAGGATAAAACTAAAAGGCCATATGGCGCTGTCACAATTTGCCTGTAGTTTGTTCCGCTTGATTTTTGATAAAAATATCAGACAATTATATGAAAAGATTAGAAAATAGGAGGTTTTCAAATGTCAGAACATACATTTGATGCAACAGTGGAATCTTTATTTAAAGGCATGGACAGCTTTATTACATCAAAGACGGTGGTTGGCGAAGCGATCCATATTGGGGATACGATTATCCTGCCTTTGGTAGACGTTTCTTTTGGCGTAGCGGCGGGTGTGTTTGCCAAAAATAAGCAGAGCAATGGCGGCGGCGGCATGGGCGGCAAGATTATGCCAAGCGCGGTTCTTGTCATTTCAAATGGCGCGACAAAACTTGTCAATGTAAAAAATCAGGACGGCATTACAAAAGTGTTAGACATGGTGCCGGATTTCGTCAATCGATTTACCGGAAAAAATGAGAAAAAGGCCAAGGAAGACAAAGAAGCCCATACAGCGGCGGAAAAAGCAATGGAAGACATTCTTTCCGATTCTATAAAAGACAGCGAATAGGGATACTATTCAAAAAGAAGATGCATATATTATAATAAAATATATGCATCTTTTTTATAAGGCGGTAAAATGAAAAAACTCATTGGCTATTCGCTGTTTTGCATTGGCATTGGCATGTTAATTATGTGCTTTATAGAAAGTACATTTTTTAAAATCCTTCTGATTGCTTCTTGTATGCTGTTAGGATATTTTCTGTTTTGCTGCTAACGGTTTCTTTTCCAAAACAGGATGCGGCATGAAATTTCAAGGCAGAGGAAAAGCAAAAAAGCAATAATTGCGATCCAGAAATTGGCGGCGATGATGGCCGCGAGTAGAAATACCGGAACGGTCAGGCATTGGACGACGCGGTATATGCGAAAAAGGGCAGTCCTCCGGTTTTGCGTAACATCGCTGTACAGCGTCTTTAATTGTTCTGGTTTCGTTGCTTTACAAATAATGACAGAGCCATATCCCTGAATCTGGCGGCAAGCCTCGTATTCAATTCCATCGATCTCAAATTTCGGGTACAATCCCGGTTCTGTAACGACAAGATTCAAATTACGGTCTGATCCATACTGGCAGAGAGCTTTTGTAAAGTCCTCAGGCGTTTTCACAAGGATATCCGGCCAAAATGTAAAATGCTCTCTTTTTTCTGCATTTGCTATTTTTTTATAATCGTGAATAATTTCCATAAAATGTCCCCCTTTCTGTTCCAATTCTTCCATTTTTGAAAGAATGGCCTGTGTGTCCATTGGCTCTTTGCTTTTTTTGAGTATAAAACTGCATATCGTAATGGCGTCTTCTAAACGGTTTTTTTGCCGGACTAAATTGTCCAAATGCCGTTGTATAATTTCATTTTGGTCTTCTCCGTCAAAAATCCGCTGGATATGTTCGATGGGAACATCTAATTTGCGGAGCATTTTTATTTGTAAAAGCCGTTCTATGTCCTCATTAGAATATTCCCGATATTTGTTTTCATTACGCTGTGGCGTGAGCAACCCTTTCTTTTCGTAGAAACGAATGTTCTGTTTGGTGATTCCTGTCAGTGATTCTGCTTCTTTGATATTCATGGAAATTCCTCCTTTCATACTCTTTATAAGGGATATACTTGGTATAATGTCAAGAAAAAATGCAAAATTTTTTTTATTATACCATGTATGGCACGCATAACCTTACATAGCGCATGTCATTTCACGGGCAGATATCCTTATCTGCTTTATTTTCACGCCTTAAAATCTTTGTTACCCACCTCCTGTAAGTCCGGCTCAGCCGAACGTTTGCCTTATCGGAATCAAGATTTTGAACCTGTTTCATAATTACCTGCTTTTACGGAGTATATCACAATAAAATGTTTGTAAAGAGTAAATGATTCCATATATTCTTGACAAAAGCATAATATAAGTGTAATATGATTTTAACAAGAAAAATGGGGAGGTAAGGGAGATGAAAGAAGAAAAGAAGCGATTTTTAATATGGAAACTGAGAAACGGCATGACGAGATGCAAGAAAATCCGGGCTGGCGTCCTTCTGGCGGCTCTGTTCCTGACGCTTGGCGCAAGCAGCGTGAAAGCATCTTCCTATGGCGGCGATTACCGGTTCTGGTCCCAAGGAGGGTCGGATTATCAGGGAATGCGGGACGTCGGCTGCCTGATTACGGCTCAGGCGAAGATGCTTTACGAGGCGAATGTCATACGGGACGCGTCGTTTAATCCGGACGCTTGGTATGACTGGCTTGTGGCAAACGGAAAAATTGCGGGCGGAAAGGATTTGAACATGCGGGATCACGCCGCTCCGGCGCAGTATGCGGACTCGGTCGGAAAGCAGCTTGAGTATCTGGGGAAATGGAATGCGGACGATGCGCAGCTCTGGTTTAATATCAATCAAGGATATTACACGATCGTCCACGTGAGCGGCGCAAATACGGGGGGAAGCCACTTCGTCCTGCTTGACAACGCTATGTCGAGGCAGACGGGAATTTTGTACTGCTATGATTCGTATTCGGATCGGGGAACGGTCGCGCAGCAGCGCCTTTCCAGATACGGCAGGCGCGAGGGGGGACATGTGTTTAAGGGGAACAATCCTGTTCATTCCCATAGCTATACGTTCGATATCACGCGGCAGCCGGCTTGCGAGCAGGCGGGCGTAAAGACGTACCGCTGTTCCTGCGGCGCTTCCTATGAAGAAAGCATTCCTGCGACGGGCCATCGCTATAAGGATCATACGGTCGCCCCGACGTGGACTGGGCGGGGCTATACGGTTCATGACTGCGCGGACTGCGGTCATTCGTATCAGGACGAGTATGTAGATCCGCCAAAGCAAGGCAGGGACGGATGGTATTACGGCGCGGCGGTTCCTGACGGGACGTCGGAAGAAGATTACGAGATACAGTATCAGAATTGCTATCAAAAGATTCAGCAGTCGTCGCCGGGAGCGGGCTGGACGCAAGAAGGAGCGGTAGGAAGCGAGTGGCAGGATGTGGGAAGCCCGTATGAGAGCGAGGAGGATCTGCAGACATCGGATGCGAGAGCGCTCGTTCGATCCGTTTTTTATCATTTTTGCGGCCCCAATGCGGGAAACGAGGGAAATTACGAATTGGCTGGAAAGTTCGTGCATTATGACGAGATTCTGGCTTCAAGCGTTACGGCGAGGTATTTGGGGACGGATAACGGGCATCCGTATTATTTTATTGACTGGAATGACGGGGGAGGGCAGGTCTGGTGCCGGTCGGGCGTTTCTTGCGACGGATCGTACGGATCGCACGGGAACCGGTGCCGTGCATGGTATAAGAAGAATACTTATCAGGATAGGAAGCAGATAGTTTTTTATCAATTCACGAAAAAATCGGACTGGACGACGCAGGCGGACGCGGCGGCATCTGAAATAAAGATCCGTTTGAAAAAGCGGGACGCGCAGGAGCAAGAGCCGGACGGAGCAAAACCGGACGAAGAAAAGCCTTCGATAAAAGATCCGGATAAGGAAAAACCGGGAGGAACGAAGCCGAATACGGGAGGAACGAAGCCGAATACGGGAGGAACGAAGCCGAATACGGGAGGCGCAAAGCCGAATACGGGAGGATCGAAACCGGCAGCGGGCGTCGGAGGAAGCAGCGGGAAGCAGCCGCGCGTAAAGGTTCCGACCGTATCTAAGGTTCGCTTGCTTCATGCAAAATCCAGAAAGAAACGGCTGTTCATTTTTTGGAGAAAAGTTTCAGGGGCGGCAGGATACCAGATTCAGGTCGACACGAAAAAATCATTTTCAAAGCCGAAGAACATGTTTGTTTCCGGTTCGAAGCAGTCCTATATGAAAAAAGGCTTAAAGGCGAAAAAGAAATATTATGTACGCATCCGGGCGTACAAGTCGTACCGGGATGAGAGGGGGGTGATGCAAAAATCATACGGCGCATGGACGAAAACGAGCAAAAAGACAGGTTAGCTCGGAACGAGGGAAGCTGTGGAGCCGGGCATGCAGGACGAAAAGAGGGGGTGTTCTTATGACGAGAAATAGGAAGGGAAAGAAGGATATCGGAGAGCTTAGCGCAATGCTGACGGAGGAAAACAAGAGGTACGTGATCGCAGTTGCGAACGCCCTTCTGTTCGCGCAGAAAAGCAGGGAGAAGGGACTGGCGTACGAGACGGTCTGCAGAGGGAGCGCATTTACTGCAAAATGACAGGAAGGGCTTGCAGATGCGAGGGCATTCGGGATTGCCTTGACAGGCATGAAAAGAAGATAGAGAGGAGAAAAGGATGAGAAAATGGCGGTATCAGAGCCTGCTCGTTTTGGCGGCGGCGTGCATGCTTGCAGGAAGCGGAAGGACGCTGGGAGGCGTCAGGGCTTTTGCAGGCGAGCGTTCGGACGAGGACGGCGGCGGTTTCGGAGATGATTACGAGGAAGATTTTGATGGAGACTCTGACTGGGATGACGGCGGCGATGGAGATTCTGGCTGGGATGACGGCGGCGATGGAGACCCTGACTGGGACGACGGCGGCGATGGAGACCCTGACTGGGACGGCGGCGATGGAGACCCTGACTGGGACGGCGGCGATGTGGATTCTGACTGGGACGACGGTGACTTGGACGATAGCAAGCTGGAATGGAAGCTGGACGCAGACGGGACGCTGACGGTCAGCGGGAGCTGCTCGCTCTATCTGGACGCAGAGTATTGGGAAGAATACAAAACCCGTAAATCCGAAGTAAAGAAAGTAGTCGTGAATGTTTCGGGAGTGGAAGACATAAGCGGCGCGTTTTCCGAGTTTGAAAACTTGGAAAGCGCGGATCTGCGGGGACTGGACGACAGCGGGCTGGCTAATCTGTCAGGGATGTTTTACGGATGTACGAAGTTAAAAAGCGTGGATTTTGGAACGAGGAGTTTTGAGGCCGCGACGGATTTGCACGGCATGTTTGCAGGGTGCGCAAGCCTTAAGAATCTGAATCTGGGCAGCTTTCGTACGGAAAACGTGACAACTATGTTCGAGATGTTTAGCGGATGCGCAAGTTTGGAAAGGCTGGATATCAGCGGTTTTGATACGGAAAACGTGACAGACATGGGATGGATGTTTGACGAATGCACAAGCCTTAAGAATCTGAATCTAGGTAGCTTTCGTACGGAAAACGTGACAACTATGTGCTGTATGTTTAGCGGATGCGCAAGTTTGGAAAAGCTGGATATCAGCGGTTTTGATACGAGAAACGTTACAAACATGTCTGCGATGTTTAGCGGGTGCAAGAGCCTTTCCGGCTTGAACATCAGCAGTTTTGATACGGGAAACGCAACGGATCTGTCCTATATGTTTGACAGATGCGAAAGCCTCGCCCGCTTGGACGTCAGTAGGTTTGATACGAAAAACGCAGAAGATTTGTCAGATATGTTTAATCGATGCAGGAGCCTGACCGTCCTTGACGTCAGCGGCTTTGATACGTCGAACGCGACGAGCATGGGAGGCATGTTTTTTGGCTGTAGCCGTCTAAAGGAGCTTGATCTAGGCAAGTTTGACTTTGGCAGGGCAGAGCTTATGGAACTAACAGGGGAATTGCCGTCGATGTTCGGGGAGATGGACAGCTTGGAAAAACTCAAGATGCCGGCGGGTCTTCCTGGCGCCTTGGAATGTCCGTATTCTTTAACGCTTCCTGCTCATATGCGCGAATACTGGAAGGATACTTCCGGCAAGGAGCGCAAGGCGATCGTGGCTGGCCTGTCCGTCCCGATGACTTATATCCGGGTTCGGACTCAGATTTATGTTCCGGCTCCCAAGCCTGCGCCAAAGCCTGCGTCAAAGCCTGCGCCAAAGCCGGGAGCCTCGGCGCAGGAAAAAAAGCTGCTTGCTGTGGGAACCAGCTTTACGGATTCTGCGACTTCTGGAAAATACAGGGTAACGGGCGCATTGTCGTCAAACCCGACGGTCGCCTACGCTGGGCCGTCCGACGCGCGGGCGAGATCCGTTTTCATTCCGAGTTTCGTTACATATCAGCGCGTGACCTACCGGGTGACCTCCGTCGCCGCAAGAGCGTTCAAGGGAAACAAGCGCGTAACCAGCATTAAGACGGGCGCGCAGATCGCAAAGATCGGCGAGGGCGCGTTCGAGAACTGCGGGAAGCTAAAGAGCGTGACTGTGGGAAGTGGCGTGACGTCCATTGGGAAAAACGCATGGAAGGGCTGCAGGAGCCTGAAAACGATCACGATACAAAGCAAGAAGCTTAAGAGCGTTGGAAAGAACGCGCTCAAAGGCGTTTACAAGAAATGCAAGATCAAGGTCCCGTCCTCCAAGGCAGGCGCCTATAAAAAGAAGTTCAAGGGCAAGGGGCAGGCGAAGGGCGTGAAAATCATGAGGTAGACAAGGCGATTTGTCATTTGCCGGCGGGAAGAGGGCGATGACGGGCGCAAATAAACTTGCGAGGCGAATGTTGTTTCGACGGCGAGGCAGTTTCCACGAGCGAAAGCGGGTACAAGGCCACGGTGCTGATTTTTGGGCGGATCTTATGCGGCGGGACGGTAAATACGCTGGCGGACGTTGCAAAAAGCGACTGGGTCAAAAGTCCGGATATCCGCGTAATCTTTGCGGAGTGCGAGGGAGCCTCGAAAGAGGAAGTGCGGGATTTTGCGGGTCAGTACGCTTCCTCGGGCATCATCTCGTGCTACGGCGCGTAAATATATGATGCAATGCAGGATTATATACGGCTGTATTGCGGATCGGAACTGGCTGGCAATGTAATTTTGCCGAGTATCGCGCTGATTGACACAAATCAAAGAATTCGCGGCGTTAATTATTGGGAGAGCTGGGAGACGGCGGATGATTTGATTACAAAAATCAACCAGTTTGCGGATACGGGGTATGAAACGCCGGATCCTTATCGGGGCGGAGATGCGGATCTTGTCATTCGCGGGACGGAAGACTATGTTTCGGCAAAGAACATAGTTCGGCTCGTTAATCAGGCGAGAGAGCGAAATGGGCGCGAGCCGTTGTTTTTTGATAGGGCCCTTACGGAAACGGCCATGCGGCGCGCTGAGGAGATAGCCGTTTATTACAGCCATTAAAGGCCGAACGGAAGCAATTGCTATTCGATTTTTCTAAAGAGGCGGACAGTCATGGCGGAAAACATAGCCGTAGGGTATGCGGACGCAGAGGAAGTGATGAACGGCTGGCTGTGTTCTCCCGGTCATTATGCCAATATCATGAGAGAAAATTTAAAAAACCTCGGCGTAGGAAGCTTTACGGACAGCGAAGGAACGCGTTACTGGGTACAGTGCTTCGACGGGAGCGAGGAGCATGAGCCGGCTGAAATCAAAAACAAGCAGGTCGTGAGAAGCATTTTAAGGAGGCTGTCCTATATTGAGCTGGATACGGCTGGCAGGAAGTTTTTTCCTGCCGGAGCAAGGATACGGGCGCGCAGATGACGGTTTGGAATCAGAATGCTGGATGGTTCGGCGCAAGGACGGCGGTCATTACGGCGGCAGTCAAAGGAATCGGGGGGATCTCTGCCGACTGGGTTATCGAAAAGCAAGCCCATCGGACGATTGCGACGCAGGCAAAGAAATATTGCGCTTCCTGCGGGACTGTTTTTTGGAAGAAGCCGGCGGGCAAAAAAAGCCAGACGGCATCGTAGGAGCAAAGCCTGCGACGTGCAAGGTGAAAAGCATTCGGATTCTTGCGCCGAAAAAACGCTGAAAGCGGGAAAATCCATGAAGCTGAAGGCTTCGGTAACGACCAGTGGGAGCGGAAAGGCGAATAAGAAGCTGAAATGAAGCAGGTTTGTTCGGCGGAAATAAGGCGAAAGCCGCCAGAAGAAAAGGAGAAAAAGATGAGAAAGAGCATGAAGAAATATATTGCGGCATTTGCTGTCGCGGCGGCGGCATTTTTGCTGTCGGCTGCCGGACGTATAGACGCGTGGGCCGCAAACAAGACCTTAGAAAACGGAAAGTGGGAAAACGGGACGTTTACAGAGAGGGAAACGGAGAATTATTACAAGATCAGCGTGAAAAAAACTGGATATCTGAAGATAGAATACAGCAGGGAAAATGAAGATGCGATTGCAACTTTCAGCATCTGCAACGGAAAAAAGAAAAAAATATGGCAGCCCAAGGTAACCTTTGATCATGCCGTGACGGTTTATTTCCCTGTAAAAAAAGGGACGTACTATATTTGCATAAAAGATTCATCTTCATGGGAGCTTGATGAAGACAACGAGGATTCTTACAATGTGAAGCCGGTAGAGCGGTACAAAGTCAAATACAAATTTACCGCCATGAAAGAGGGCGGGAAGGTAAAGAAGCTACAGGATGCTCCGCTGTTAACGAAGGGGAAGCAAGTTTCGGGTTTGATTTTTCCGGACAAAAAATCGCATGACATGTGCTATCGATACGTTGTTTTGAAAAAAACGAAAGTAAAATTCAGTTACGAGGTATTCGGCCTGTGGCTTCGCATTGCGGATTCGAAGGGAAAATTTTTAAATTTTGATTCAAAGGGCCGGATCAAAAAAGGCGGCGATTCCGTCTCATGGTGGGAGGGAAGGGACAGCGATTTCGTGACGCTGCCAAAGGGAACGTATTATTTTGTTATTCAGAAAGTGGATACGGGATATTATAAGCTGAAGCTGAAGCTGAACTAGCGCGCGGGGAATAGAAGGGGAGAGATTTATGAAAATAAAAACAACATGCTCAAAGTTTCGGAGGAGGAAAAAAGTATGGCGGCGGCGCGGCGCAATATGGCTTGCCCTTACCGTTCTTTTGTCTGGCGCTGATGTTTCCGTGTTTTCAGATATACAGGCGCAGGCGGCGGAGAATGAACAAAGGATCGTTTATTTTGGGAATTATATTCAACGGGAAGTAACGGATGAAGCAGAACTGGAAGAACTGCGATTTTGTGATCAGGAAGGTCTTTTTACAGGCGGAAATTTTTTTTATCAGGATACGCATTATAGAAAGAAAGATCACACTTATTATAAAGATGCCCCGATTGCATGGCGCGTTCTAAAGGATGACGGGGATTATCTGACGCTTTTGTCAGATAAAGTTCTGGAATCCCGCGCATATGACAGTGGGGGAAGTTGGAAGGACAGCGCCATACGCAAGTGGCTGAATGAGGACTTTTTCGAAGACGCATTTACACAAGAGGAGCAGGAACAGATCGCGTGGACGAAATTAAGCACAGAGAGACTGGTTTATATGAAGCCTTCGGTGATAGAAGTTACGGAAGACAAAATCTATCTTCCGCATGAGGAGGATGTGAGAAATGCGGACTACGGTTTTTCGATTTCGGATTCGGAAGATGAGAGCAGGACGGCATACCAGACAGAATATCTTGATAAAAAGGAGTCTGCGTCGAGCTGGTGGCTCAGGGGGGATCCCAACTGGTCTTACGGGAACCCGCAGAACGTGCGCGTTACGGAATCAGGTTCCTTTGCAAGATGGTACATGACATGGGGGTACGGAATCAGACCAATGCTGCGTGTGAAAAAAGACGCGGCAGGGCTTTTGGCGACAGAGCCGGAAGAAAAGAAGCTAAATACCGAATATCAGGATTCTTCTTTTGATTTGACGCGCAAAGTAGCGCAATTATTTGAAGGAGAGTCCGAATATGGCCAGTTTACGGTAGACGGTCCGGAAGTAAAGGCGGCGGGTCTTGAATTTAACCTGTTCAAATTTAACTGCGAAGTCAGTGCGCCATTTAAATTTGACCATACAGATTTTTGCATAAAATATGATGCCAGCGCAAAGACAGCGCAGGTTCTGGTCGGATATAACGACAAGGCCAAGAAAGAATTGGACAAGTCGAAGAAAGATTCGAATAAATGGAAAAATGATTGGGAAAGAACAAAATCCCTTGTATTAAAAAATCAGAATTTGCCGGAAATCAGTTATGAGAATGATCAGGCAGAGACGTTAAAAGAAAAATTTGACAAAGCCCTGAAAGATGCCAAGGAGAGAAAGGCCAGCGTGTTATTTAAAGCGGAGGCCAAAATTCTGGGATATTTCGAGTTGCAGTTTGATGATTCCGGTCAATATATTACCAGCATGAACGAAGGTGGTATTTTTTTCGAAGGAACCATCGGGGTAAATGCGAGACAGTATCTTCTCGGAAGTATTTTGTATGCGCAAGAAGGAGTGACGGGAGGAGCGGAAATTTCGCTTGCGGGGAAGTGGGATGCGCAAAACAAGAAGATTAAGCCGCATGGAAGCTTTTCGCTAATAGTCGAGCCGAGCATTGCGCTTGGGGCAAATGCTCTGGTTGCAGATGTGCAGGGCGGCGTAAAAGGGGAGCTGAAAGGAACCGTTGAAGTGTCGCAAGAAAACAAAAACGCGTCAACAGGAGTCAAAGTCTGGTTGAAAGGAAGCGCCTTTGTGGCGCTGAGCGCGATCATAGGCGTCAAGGTGGAAAAATCATGGAAATTTCCGAAATATGTAGAGATATGGCCGAATCTAAGCATTCAGGATGAACCGGATATGCAGATGAGATTTGCTCCGGCGGAACCGCTTGGCGCAGATCAGGCGCAACTGCTGCAGAAGAACGGCGAAAATCAGATCGGCAGCAATGTGATGGATTCTCTGGCGTATGAGCATGCGAAGCCTCAGACAGCCGAATTGCCGGACGGCAGGATTTTGCTGACTTATTTGTCAGACAGCCAGAAATCTGCAAAGGGGCAGAATACGCTGATGTACCGCGTTTATGCGAACGGCGGGTGGTCGAAAGCGACAGCGGTTTTTCAGACTTCCCGCATGGATACGGCGGGCAGGCTGTTCCAGTATGAAGGAAATACATACGTCATCTATGAAAATAGCGAGGTTTTGCTGGACGAATCCATGTCAAGCGAAGAAGTTGCGGCCTCGATGGAAATTTATGTGGCGAAGTTCGATGCGGCAGCAGGAGAATTTCAGAAGCCTGTAAAGGTCAGCGAGGCGAATGACACCTATAAGCATGGCTATCTTCTATGCGAAAAAGACGGAAGACTGACGGCGATGTGGGCGGAAAATTCAGAGAAGGACGTCATGCAGCAAAACGGGACGACGAAGATCTATGCGTCTTCTCTGGCAGACGGGGCATGGTCAGAGGCGCAGGAGTATCAGTCGATTGATAAAGCCATTCAGCATATGGGCTTTGCCAAAGGAAAGCTGATGTACAGCATAGGCAATGAGTTCTGGCTGGGAGGCAAATGGTATGCTCCGAGTGAAACGATAGATTCTCAGAACTTCCAGTATGCGAATGATAAGATTTATTATGCGGGAGACAGGGGGTTGTGTTATGTGTCGCAGGAAGGAGGGAGCGGGCAGCGTACGGGAGTATATACAAGCAATACATATGCGCTGGATGGAGAGAGAGGCGTTTACTGGACACAGGCGGTTGGCTATAAATCGAATATCTGGTACCAGTCCTTTGAAAAGGGAAGCTATCCGGTTCAGATTACCAGAGAGGACGGATATATCGGAGGCTTTGCAGTTTGTCAGAACGAGGGGGAAAACGTACTGGTCTATACGCTCCAGACGGTAGATGAGAATGCGCAGGATCCTTATGGAAAAACTGTGTTAAAATCCACGTCGGATTTATCAAGAACAGAGGCGAGGATTGATTCTGTATCGTATGACGCATGGTCTTATCAGGCGGGAGGGGCAAACGAATTTACGGTAGAAGCAACCAACAGCGGTACGACAGACTTGCACAATGTCGAAGCGGCTTGGTCGGACGAAAGAGGAAACGAGATTGCAAGGACTCTTTTATATAAGAAACTTCCGGCAGGAGGCCGCGCGTCCGAAACGGTAGAAATCGAGATTCCTGCAGAAATGAAGCAGGGAAAATTAATCGTGACCTTGGAGGCGGACGAGGCTCTGGAGAGCGAGGCGTCATATGAAAGAAGCATAGAGGCGTGCGAGGCGGATTTATCCATTTCGCCGGCCGGCCTGACGCAAGTTAAAGTAAAGAATGCAGGAGACGGGAAGGCGTCAAACGTAAAAATATGCGTTTATGACGGTAATCGGAAGGATGTTTTGCTCAAGACATATAAGGTAGGTGACTTAAATGCGGGCGCGTTGAAAACTGTCGACGTTTCAGACGCGTATCGAAATGCAAAAACAGATGAGGAAACGGGGCAAAAAAGCCTTTACTGCGTTGTGCTGCAGGAAGCGGAAGAGTATGCTTTTTCGGATAATGTGCTTATACTGCGCGCAGAGGAAGGAAAGCTGCAGAAGCCGAATCCGGGCAAGCCGGGGCCGTCAAAGCCAAGTTCGGGCAAGCCGAAGCCGTCAAAGCCAAGTATGGGCAAGCCAGTCATAAAAAAACCGGATTCGGGAAACGCGCCAGCCAAAAAAACATTTGCGAGCGGCGCGACTGTGGAAACGAAGTTTGGGCGCTACCAAGTGATTAGCGCGAAAAAGAAGACAGCGAGGCTAATCAGCGTCAAAAAGAAAAAAGCAACGAAGCTCGTAGTGCCGGCGACGGTTAAAATCTGCGGGATCACCTGCAAGGTAACGGAAGTCGGAGCGAACGTCATGAAAGGCAATGACAGGTTGACAAAGGCAGCGCTGGGCAAACACGTCGTCACAATCGGCAAGCGCGCGTTTTACGGCTGCAAGAAGCTGAAAACCGTAGAGGCAAAAGGAAAATTGAAGGCGATCAAGAGCGGAGCGTTCAAAAACACGTCGAAAAAGTTATGCATCTGGGCGAAGAAGCTGACGAAGAAGCAGAAAAGGGAGCTTTTGAGGAAGCTGAGAAAGTCAGGAAATAAAAAAGGAACTGTAAAATAAGTATAGGAGCTTCCGTTTGCTGGTTTTCTGTCGCTGGGACATGATATTCCTGCCCCAGCGTTTTTCCGTTTGTGCGCCATGGGCGCGCTCAAACGGGTGAAAGTTCCGAACACGTCTAGGCAACGAGGAAGTGTATAGCTTAACAGCAAGATTTTGTAATGCCATAATAATTTCACTTTTATCAACATATCCGACGGTTGTTGCGGGCGCAAAACTCCACCATAAACCATCAAAGAAACTCATGTCCTCTATAAAGTGAATTGCAACACCGCCTAGGGCGATGCAAACGAGGCGCAAGAAAACCATATGTTTGAGACCGTTAATCTCAAAGAAAAATTTCAAGATTTTCAGTATTTTGAAGACATGAAACATTTTGTAAAGCGAATTGAAGGGCATTACCGCAAGCAAATCAAGAATGTTGTTTTTGAAAAAGACTTTTTTATCTCTTGACAATGCAAGTCGCAAAGCGTAGTCAATATCGAAAATGACGTGAATTACATTATTCTATTGTGGGAAAAAGAACCGAAAAACGGTTCACTTTGATGAAGTTGGTGAAAAAATCCTCAAGAGGAGATACAAATTCATTTTGTATCTATACACCGCATGCGAGACTGGCAGCTGAAAGACTGTCAGTCTTTTTCATTTTTTGCTTGTAAATACAAGTCAATGAGGCGGTCAAGCGCCTGAATATCCTCCGGACTTGCGTCATCGTTTTCACCGCCTCGTTTTCTAAAGCAGATCACGAATGGAAATGAAAATCAATAAAAAAGTTACCAAAGGAAACGAAAAACGATTAATAAAGCAATTGCTAGCAATCATAATGTAACCATAGACGACAAGATGGAGGTAAAAACAATGTTGAAACATGAATTTGAGGAAATCGTAAAGAGGAAAGTCATAAACGAACAGTTCAAGACAATCGAAAAATTATTCATGAGCAGCATACGCTTCTGCCGGTTCAACTACCGAACATCAGAAAAAGTATATAAGTTTTGAAGGAAAAACCGAAGAAAAGTCTGCTTCGAACAAGAGTGTTTTCAAAAATGCAGATGAGGGGCTTTTGCGCCCCAAAATACATATAAAAAGAATACGAACCTTCCGCAGAAGATCAGGTGTGTAAAACCCCGATTTTTATGGGAGATTCATATTTTAAGATTTAGAGTCTAAAAAACGGTATTAACCGTTAGCCTCTTTTGACGTTTCTTTTTCAAAACAGGGGAGGGGCCCGCCGTTAATACGAGCCTTTTTCATTTTCCTGTTCGTCCAGCAGTCTCTGCATATATCCGTAAAGATATTTTTTGTTTTCTTCCGTCAGAGAGGAATAAAGCTTCATAATCTCGACGTCCAAAGGATTTTTATTTTCTTGGAAGACAGGTTCGGAACCGTTTGCAATCCAGTCCGGATTTACCAGAAACGTCCGGCAGATATCGGAGAGGACGCGTTCGGTCAGGCAGATCCGCCCAGTCTCGATATTGCCGAGATTGGAGCGGGACATATTGATTTTTTGAGAAAATTCTTCAAGCGTCATGTGGAAGATGCGCTTTCTCAAATGACGGACGCGCTCATAAGGTTTCATAATTCTGCTCCTTTCTATACTTTTACGGAGTTTTAGGCGTTTGTGAAACGCCAGAACCCCCATAAATGCGGGAATCTTTTTGGTACAAAATAAAACATCTCCTCAATAGTTTGTGGTAAAATAGAATTGTCCCAAAACTATCAACCAATCCACCAAAAAGGAGATGTACTTACATGATAACATACAAACAGCTTTCTTTGGCAGATTTTTTTACCGATTGTCAAAATAAATTTGATAACGATAAATATGCGTTTCCGATATGCGCTGTATGAGCGATGGGTATTTGGCGGAAGAATTAGAACAGGAATATCAAACAAAAACCATATAACCATTCTTTCCAAATTCCATATTTCTTTTTCCCTCTGCATCTGTTAGAATAAAACCAAACAACAAACGGAGGAAAATCATGTTAGAACAATCATATTACGACAAGGCAGATGAGATTATCGGCCGGCATGGGTTGGAACAGCGTTTTCTAATCCCAATTATCCAAGATATCCAAACCTTTTACCGTTACCTGCCCCCAGAGTTATTAAGCTATGTAGCCGGACGGCTGGGAATTAATGAAGCAAAAGCATACAGCGTTGCGACCTTTTATGAAAACTTTTCCTTCGAAGCAAAAGGGAAATATGTAATCCGCGTATGCGACGGCACTGCCTGCCATGTGCAAAAATCAACTGCAATTATAGATCAAATATACAAAGAAACCGGTCTAAGCAAAGGCAGGCATACGACAGAGGATATGTTGTTTACGTTAGAAACGGTATCCTGTCTTGGCGCCTGCGGGTTAGCGCCTGTATTAACGGTCAACGATGCTGTCCATGCCGCAATGACTCCGGAAAAAGTACATGAACTATTCGAAGAATTGAAGGGGAAAGAATAAATGAAATTAGAGAACAGAGAATCGCTCAAAATACAGCGGGCAATAGCGAAAGAAGCAATGTCCGCCCCGGCGCACAGGATTTTAGTCTGCGCAGGGACAGGATGCCTTGCCGGAGGCTCTGCAAAAATATATGACAAGTTCCTAGAGCTTGCGGCAAAAGAAGAAGGCGTTGAGATAAAGTTAAGCGCTAAAGAAGCCCATGCCAGCCTTCCATCTGGCATCCATCATCAGGAAACCGCCCATACAGGCGTGAAACGCAGCGGCTGCCATGGTTTTTGCGAAATGGGGCCATTGGTGCGGATTGAACCGCAAAACTATCTTTATGTCAAAGTCAAAGAAGAAGACTGTGAAGAAATCTTTGAACAGACAATCCGAAACAACCGTCCCGTTAAACGCCTCCTCTACGAAGAAGATGGCGTAAAATACGAAACACAGGAAAAAATCCCTTTCTATCAACAGCAGACTAGGTTAGTCCTTAAAAACTGCGGCCATATCGATGCGGAAAACATAAACGAATACCTTGCCGTAGGCGGGTATCAGGCATTGGAAAAGGCGCTGTTTGAACTGTCGCCCGAGGAGGTCGTGCGGGAGATTTCCGATTCCGATTTAAGGGGACGGGGCGGCGGCGGTTTTAAAACCGGATACAAATGGCAGCAGGTCGCCCGTCAAGATGCGGCAGAAAAATACATCGTCTGTAACGGAGATGAAGGCGATCCCGGCGCATTTATGGACAGAAGCGTAATGGAAGGCGATCCCCATAAGATGTTAGAAGGCATGATGATTGCAGGCTATGCAGTCGGCGCAAAGGAAGGCTATATCTATGTGCGCGCGGAATACCCGCTTGCCATAAGCCGCCTGAAAACTGCGATTGCGCAGGCAAATGAAGCCGGTCTTTTAGGAGAGAATATTTTAGGGACAGATTTCCATTTTCAAATACATATTAATATGGGCGCCGGAGCGTTTGTCTGTGGAGAAGGAAGCGCGCTGACTGCTTCGATAGAAGGCGAACGCGGAATGCCAAGGACAAAGCCGCCAAGAACCGTAGAGCAGGGATTGTTTGCAAAGCCTACCGTACTAAATAATGTAGAAACCTATGCCAATGTCCCGATGATTATAAATGAGGGCGCGGCATGGTATCATTCGATTGGAACGGAAAAAAGCCCCGGGACGAAAGCCTTTGCGCTGACCGGAAGCGTAAAGCATACGGGGCTGATTGAAGTGCCAATGGGGACTACACTGCGTAAAATCGTCTATGACATAGGCGGCGGCGTAAAAAACGACGTTCCGTTTAAAGCAGTCCAAATCGGCGGGCCTTCCGGCGGATGCCTTGTGACGAACAATCTTGAAGTGACCTTGGATTTTGATTCTTTAAAGAAACTAAACGCCATGATTGGCTCCGGCGGCCTTGTCGTTATGGACGAAAACACCTGTATGGTGGAAGTTGCCCGTTTCTTTATGAATTTTACCCAGAACGAAAGCTGTGGCAAATGCGTTCCCTGCCGGGAAGGCACAAAGCGGATGTTAGACATTTTAGAAGACATCGTTGCGGGGAATGGGACGGAAGATTCCCTGAAAACCTTAGAGGAACTCGGCGAAGCCATTACCAATACGGCGCTTTGCGGGTTAGGGAAAAGCGCGGCGCTTCCCGTATTATCCACACTGAAAAATTTCCGGGAAGAATACTTAGATCATGTGGTGGGCAAACGCTGCGCCACTGGCGTCTGCCAAGGGCTTTTACGTTACCGCATTTTGCCGGACGTTTGCAAAGGCTGTTCAAAATGCGCCAGAAATTGCCCTGTCAATGCCATCAGCGGCAAAATAAAAGAACCGTTTGCCATAGACCAGTCGGTTTGCATTAAGTGCGGTTCCTGCCTTGAAAACTGTCCGTTTGGCGCAATCGTTAAGGAATGATTTTTAGGCAGACTGCCGGACGGCGTAAAGGGATTTAGCCGAACTGTTTAGGAGGAAGAAACACATGGATTATATTACAATAGACACTAGAAAAATACCAATCGAAGGCGAGAAAAACGTACTGTCCCTGATTAGGAAGGCTGGCATTGACTTACCGACTTTTTGTTACCATTCCGAATTGTCCATCTATGGCGCCTGCCGTATGTGCGTAGTGGAAGATGAGAAAGGGCGTATTTTTGCATCCTGCTCGGAACAGCCCCGCGCCGGAATGGTGATTTACACGAATACGAAACGGATTCAAAGCTATCGGAAATTGATTATAGAATTGCTCCTTGCATCCCATGACAGGGACTGCACGATTTGCCACAAAAACGGCATGTGCGAATTACAGTCTCTGGCATACAAAGTCGGTGTGCATGACGTCCGTTTTCCAAATACGAAGGAAAAGCGCCCTATCGACATGAGTTCACCGAGCATCGTATTAGATCCGAATAAATGCATCCTGTGCGGCGACTGTGTCCGCACTTGTGACGAAATACAGGGCGTGGGCGCGATTGATTTTGCGTTCCGCGGCTCAAAAACGCAGGTGACGCCGCCGTTCCACAAAAAACTAAGCGAAACGGACTGCGTCGGATGCGGGCAGTGCGCGGCAGTCTGCCCGACGTCTGCGCTTTCTTTACGGTCGAATGTCACCGTTGTATGGGATGCCATTGAAGACAAAAATATCCGCGTCGTCGCGCAGGTGGCTCCTTCTGTCCGCATTGCGGTCGGCGATCATTTCCAGATCCCAAAAGGGGAAAATTCTTTTGGGAAGCTTGTGGAAGCCTTAAGGATTATGGGGTTTGATGCAATTTATGACACGAACTTTGCGGCAGATTTAACCATAATGGAAGAAACGAAAGAATTTGCAGAACGCTTAGAAGCAAACGAAGGCCTTCCGCTGTTTACGTCCTGCTGCCCCGGCTGGGTGAAATACTGCGAGAATAAATATCCTGAATTTGCAAAACATATTTCCACCTGCCGTTCCCCACAGGGTATGTTTTCCGCTGTGTTAAAAGAATACTACAAAGAATTAGATGAAAAAGAAGGAAAACGCACAATGATCGTTTCCGTTATGCCATGTACCGCCAAAAAAGGCGAAATTCTAAGAGACGACAACTATACGGACGGCAGACAGGATACGGACTACGTCTTAACGACGACGGAAGTAATCCGCATGATTAAACAAATGGGCATACAATTTGGCAGGCTCGAAGGCGAATCCGCTGATATGCCGTTTTCTCTGGCATCCGGCGGCGGGGCGATATTTGGCGTAACCGGAGGCGTAACGGAAGCCGTTTTACGCCGTCTGTCCAGCCAGAAAGATTATGCCGCTTTGCGGGAAATTAGTTTTACCGGAATCCGCGGCGAAGAAGGAATCAAAGAAGCCGTCGTGGAACATAATGGAAAAGAAGTCCGCATAGCCGTTGTCAATGGGCTTGCCAACGCAGGCAGGCTGCTAAACCGGATCAAAGCGGGCGAATCGAACTATGACTTTGTAGAGGTGATGGCGTGTAAACGGGGCTGTATTATGGGCGGCGGCCAGCCGGGGCCGGCGGGGCCGCGGACGAAAAAACGCAGAATGGCGTCCCTTTATAAAGTGGACAAAAGCTCAAACATCAAATCCGCAGACGAGAATCCGGCGATCGAAGCTTTGTATCAGGATTTTCTCAAAGGAAAAGAGCATAAACTATTACACCGGAATTTATAACAGCAAAGAGAGGAAGTAAGAAATGGCAGCAGCAAAACCGCAGATCTCCGTGATTATCCCGGCATACAACGTGGAAAAACACATTACGCGCTGTCTGCGTTCCTTAGAAAACCAGACTTTAAAACAAATAGAGATTATTGTAATTGATGACGGAAGCGCAGACGGCACACAACAGGCAATCCGGGCATTTATGGAAGAAACGAAACTTTTGGTCCGTTTATTTTCCGATTCAAACCATGGGCAGGCATATGCCAGAAACTTTGGGATGCGGCAGGCAGAAGGGACCTATCTCGCATTTATCGACAGCGATGATTATTTAGAGCCGGATTATTTAGAAAATTTATATGAAACGGCGCAAGCCTGCCAATCAGATGTGGTAAACAGCGGATACCGCGTGGTAAAAGAAGACGGCTCCATAGTGTCGGAAGTAAACGTGTCCCCATTTTCAAAAGTCAGCGGATTTGGCCGCGCCGGAGTGTTTGTCACATGGTCGAAACTTTACCGGAAGGAGTTTCTGCTAAGAGAAAAAATCCGGTTCCCGGAGGGCAGATTATACGAAGACGTCCCGTTTTCTTTAGAAGCGAAATTTTTAGGCAAACATGTAAAGAGCATTTCTAACATTGGGTACAATTATGTCCAGCATGAAAACAGCACGATGTCCGCATCTTCCATTAAAAGCGAGAAATTTCCGTATCAGGAATTGGATGCATCCCTGAAAAAATTACAATCTGCGGACGTGGAGGACAAACATGCCTTGGAATTTGAAGTTTTGCATTTTTTTACGGGATTTTTGTTTTTATATTGCAAAAAAGCTTCCAAAGAGGAGATAAACACATTTTGCAGGTATGCCATGAAAGAACTTGTGCAATATTTTCCAAACTACCGGAAAAATCCTTATGTCGGCATATTCCGCTCGAAAGAACTTCCATTTTATTATAGAGCGGCGATTTCCCTGTTTGTAATGCTTTCTAAATTACATTTGCTTACCCCTTTTACTTATTTGATTACGAGGTAGGGAAAGGGAATAAACCGTTTGTTCGGGCAGGCATATATCATATAAAAAGAAAAACCGCTTTCGTAGTTTTTGAGCGGTTTTTTCTTTTTGGTTTTCTGAACTCATTCATTTATGCGTTTGTTGGAGGCGATGTGATTCGTGTCTTGATTTCTTGAAACACTTATAGTATATTTGAATAGATATGCAAGGAGGACACAGGATGCAGGAGAAAGTAAAAATAGCTGTGGACGCTATGGGCGGAGACAATGCCCCGCATGAAATAATAAAAGGCGCAGTGGAGGCAGTGAAAGAAAGAAAAGAGATACAAGTCTGTCTGATTGGGAAAAGAGAACTGATTATGCATGAATTAAGCCAATTCTCTTATCCTAAAGACCAAATCCGCATCGAACATGCGCAGGAAGCCATTGAGACGGCGGAGCCTCCCGTTTTGGCGATCCGGAAGAAGAAACAGTCATCTATTGTGATTGGAATGAATATGGTGAAACAAAAAGAAATGGATGCATTTATTTCGGCGGGAAGCTCTGGGGCGGTATTAGTGGGCGGACAGGTGATTGTCGGCAGGATAAAAGGCATAGAGCGTCCCCCATTGGCGCCGCTAATCCCGACGGAAAAAGGCGTGTCTCTGTTGATTGACTGTGGAGCCAATGTCGATGCAAGGCCGTCGCATCTGGCGCAATTTGCAAGAATCGGTTCCATCTACATGAAATATGTCGTAGGGGTCAAAAACCCAAAAGTCGCGATTGTGAATATTGGCGCGGAAGAAGAAAAGGGCAACGCTTTGGTCAAAGAGACATACCCCTTATTAAAGGAATGCAAAGACATAAATTTTACAGGAAGCATAGAAGCAAGGGAAATTCCACATGGGGAAGCGGACGTGATTGTCTGTGAAGCGTTTACGGGAAATGTAATCCTGAAATTATATGAAGGATTAAGCCAAACGCTTCTGCATGTCGTCAAAAAAGGACTTTTGAGCACGCTGCGCAGCAAAATAGGAGCTCTTTTGATTAAGCCGGCGCTGAAAGAAACCATGAAATCGTTTGATGCATCCGCCTATGGCGGCGCGCCGTTACTCGGATTGACAGGACTTGTCGTAAAGATCCATGGCAGTTCCAAAGCGGCGGAGGTCAAAAATGCCATTATCCAGTGTGTCACCTTCCATGAGCAGGAAATTAATGAAAAAATAAAAAATAATATTGGAAACTCAGACAAAGGGAAAGAGTAGAAAGGAAAAGAATTATGGAATTTGAAAAGTTAAAACAGATTATAGCAGATGTATTAAACGTAGATGCAGATGAAATTACCATGGACACGACCTTTGTAGATGATCTTGGCGCGGATTCTTTGGATATTTTCCAGATTATTATGGGAATCGAAGAAGAATTTGACATTGAAATCAATAACGAAGAAGCTGAGAAAATTGCAACGGTCGCAGACGCGGTAGAACAGATCAAGACGGCTTTAAATTAAATGCAATACGTTTCAGAAAAAGCCCTTGTGAAACAGGGCTTTTTTCATTATAGGACAGGGGATTATAAAATATGAGAAAAATCGAAGATTTTCAAGATTACATTGGATACCGTTTTGAGGATTTGGACCTTTTAAAACAGGCGCTGACCCATAGTTCGTATGCCAATGAAAAACATTATAAAAAACAGCCGGACAATGAGCGGCTGGAATTTTTAGGCGATGCGGTGCTTGAACTTGTGACGAGTGAGTTTCTGTATCTGAATTACGCAGATTTAAGCGAAGGGGACTTGACGAAACTGCGCGCAAGCCTTGTCTGTGAGCCGACGCTTGCGAATTGCGCCCCCCAGATCCAGCTTGGCGGATTTATCCGTCTGGGCAGAGGGGAAGACATGACGGGAGGAAGGGGCAGGAAATCCATTTTGTCGGACGCCTTAGAAGCAGTGATAGGGGCTATTTATCTGGATGGTGGTTTTACTAATGCAAAAGAGTTTATACTGAAATTTATTTTAACGGACATTGAGCATAAAAAGCTCTTTTATGATAGCAAGACTATCCTACAGGAACGCGTGCAGGCGAAGGAAGGGTCTAATCTGAAATATTCGCTGTTAGAGGAGAGCGGGCCGGATCATGCGAAGCTGTTTAAAGTGGAAGTCCTTGTAGACGGGAAAGCCATGGGGACGGGAAGCGGCCCGACGAAAAAAGCGGCGGAGCAGGAAGCGGCTTATCAGGCTTTGTTAAAATTTTCGGACATGGCGTGACAAATTCAGGGGGAAATATGTATTTAAAAAGCATAGAAGCGCATGGATTTAAGTCCTTTGCGAATAAAATTGCGTTAGAGTTCCACAATGGCATTACAGGCATAGTCGGCCCGAACGGAAGCGGAAAAAGCAATGTGTCTGACGCGGTGCGCTGGGTTTTGGGCGAGCAAAGCGCAAAGCAGTTACGCGGGGCGAGTATGCAGGACGTTATTTTTTCCGGCACGGAAAACCGTAAACCGTTAAGTTACGCCTATGTGGCGATTACGATGGATAATTCGGACCGTATGCTGGATATTGACTATCAGGAAGTGACGGTGGCCCGCAGGGTCTACCGTTCCGGCGAAAGTGAATACCTGCTGAATGGAAGCCCCTGCCGCTTAAAAGACGTCAACGAGCTTTTTTATGACACGGGAATCGGAAAAGAAGGCTATTCCATTATCGGGCAGGGGCAGATCGAAAAAATTTTAAGCGGACGCCCCGAAGAAAAAAGGGAGCTGTTTGATGAAGCGGCTGGAATCGTCAAATATAAGCGGCGGAAAGCGGCGGCGCAGAAAAAACTGGAAACAGAGCGGGAAAACCTGATCCGCATACAGGATATTTTAAGCGAGCTGGAACGGCAGACAGGGCCGCTGGAGAAACAGTCGGAAAAAGCAAAAGTTTACCTGAAAACAAAAGAGGAGCTGAAAAAATGCGACGTCAATCTTTTTTTGCTGGATATAGAACGCATAAAGGAAGAAAGAGCCAAAACAGAGACAAGCTTTCAGATAGCGGACGAAGAACTGCGGCAGACGGCGGCAGACTTTGAAAAAGTTAAGGGGGAATATGAAAAAACTGAGCTGGCGTTAGAACAAATAGAAGCGGAAATTGAAAAGGACAGGGAAAAGCTCAATGAAACGGCTTTGCAAAAAGGGAAACGTCAAGGCGAGATCAATGTTTTAAAGGAACAGATTAAGTCAGACGAGCAGTCGGACGGGCATTATAAAAGCCGGAAAGAAGAAATAGAAAAAGAAAAGCGGGAAAAACTTATTCAAAAGCAGGAATATGAAAGGGAGCAGGAAAAACTGGGCAGACAGCTTGGGGAAGCGGCATCCCGCTGTCAGCTTGCGAAAGAACAAAAGGATAAGCTAAAAGAGACCATAGAGCGTTATAATGAGGCAATAGAGGAAAGCCAAAAAGAACTGCTCTCCCTTTTGAACCAAAAAGCCTCCCTGCAGGCGAAACAGGAAAAATTTAACGCGATGGCGGAACAGGTCAATATCCGCAAAGCGCAGTTGACAAAACGCCTGTTGGAACAGAGAAGTCAGGAATCCGGCTTAAAAGACGTTTACGAGGAGCAGACGAAGGCGCTTGCAGGGGTTAAGGCGGCAATTACGCAGTTAAAAGGACAAGAAACCCAGATTTTGGCAAAGCAGGAGGAATGGGAGAGGAAACGCGTCGATCTGAAGAAAAAAACAGAGGAGGACACTGCCGCGTACCATAAAATTACGGCGCGGTTAGAATCCTTAAAAAATCTTGCGGAACGGTATGACGGCTATGGCGGCAGTATCCGGAAAGTCATGGCGAAAAGGGACGCAGAGCCTAATATTTTAGGCGTAGTGTCTGATTTAATAAAAGTGGAAAAACGTTATGAGACGGCGATAGAAACGGCGCTTGGCGGCAGTATCCAAAATATTGTGACGGAAGATGACGAAACGGCGAAACGCATGATTGCGTATTTAAAGCAGAACCGATATGGAAGGGCGACTTTTCTTCCGCTTACGTCCATAAAAGGAAAGGGCGGCATTTCCAATCCGGAGGCGCTAAAAGAGACGGGAGTGATTGGGCTTGCCCATACGCTTGTGACGCATGATCCGAAATATGCCAAAATTGCGGCGCAGCTTTTAGGGAGGGTAGTGGTGGCGGATACGATTGACCATGCCATTGCCCTTGCCAAAAAGTACCGCCATACGCTTTCCATTGTCACATTAGAAGGGGAATCACTGCGTCCCGGCGGCTCGATGACGGGCGGCGCGTTTAAAAACAGCAGCAACCTTCTTGGCAGGAACCGTGAAATTGAAGATTTGTCCATGCAGAAACAGCAGATACGAAGCCGTTTGGACGAATACCGGATGCAAAGAGGAGATCTCCACAGGGAACAGTCCCTTTTGTCCGATGAAATAGAAGAAGTCAGGGAGAAACTCCAAGAACAATATCTGTTGGAAAATACGGCAGAGCTGAACGCCAAACGCGCCAGACAGCAGAAAGAGGAAAGTGAAGAAATCTGGAAAGGCTTACAGTCAGAAAGCAGGGAGTTAGACCGCCAGATACAGGAGATGAAGGAAGAATCCGAAACCGTCTGTCAGGAACTAAACTATGCAAAGCGGCGGGAAGAAGAACTTTCCGAAGAAAGCCGTCTGTGGCAGGAAAAATTAGACGGACAGCTTACGTTAGAAGCGGGAGTAAACGAATCGCTGTCCCACGCGCAGATGGAAGAAGCGAACTTAAAGCAGAGAAATGAATTTGCCGTGTCAAATCTTATGCGTGTGACAGATGAGATTGAAAAATGCGGCATTCAGGAAAAACAGCTTACGTTAGAAGCGGCTAGGGCAAAACAAAGCGCCGGAGAAAAGAAACAAGAAATCGAAGAAATCCAAAAGACGATTGAAGCGTCGGAGTTGGCGGCGCGGCAATTAGAAAGCGGATTAAAGGAAAAGACAGGCAAAAAAGAAGCCCTTATGGCGGATCGGAAAGGATTTTTTGCAAAACGCGAAGAAATTTCTGGCCGCATGGCGGATTTAGACAAAGAAATTTTCCGTTTAACCAGCAGGAAAGAGAAACTTGACGAAGCGAGAGAACAGCAGACAAACTATATGTGGGAAGAATATGAGCTGACGCCCCATGCCGCCGTTTTGCTAAGGGACGAAACGTGTCAGGATCTTTCTAAACTGAAAAACCGGATTACATCGTTAAAAGACGAGATACGCGCCCTTGGGGACGTAAATGTCAATGCGATTGAAGAATACAAAGAAGTGTCAGAGCGCTACGGGTTTATGAAAGGGCAGCATGATGACCTGACAGAAGCGGAAGCGGCTCTGGTTGGCATAATAGAGGAACTTGACGAGGGGATGCGCAGACAGTTTTCTTTGAAATTCCAAGAAATCCAGAAAGAATTTGACCGCGCGTTTAAAGAGTTATTCGGGGGCGGGAAAGGGACGCTTGAACTCGTGGAAGAAGAAGACATTTTAGAATGCGGCATCCGCATTATCGCGCAGCCGCCGGGGAAAAAACTACAGAATATGATTCTGCTTTCCGGCGGTGAAAAATCACTGACTGCGATTGCGCTGTTATTTGCAATCCAGAATCTAAAGCCCTCTCCGTTTTGCCTGTTAGACGAAATTGAAGCGGCTCTGGACGATTCGAACGTTGGGAGATTTGCAAAATATCTGCATAAACTGACGAAAAACACACAGTTTATTGTCATTACGCACAGGAGAGGAACGATGGCGTCCGCTGACCGCTTATATGGAATTACCATGCAGGAAAAAGGCGTGTCAACGCTTGTTTCTGTGGATTTAATAGAGCATGATTTAGAGAAATAAGAATGGAAAGTGAGGAGAAGCGTATGGGCGAGGAGAAGAAAGGCTTTTTTGGGCGGCTGGTCGCAGGTTTGACAAAGACGAGGAATAATATCGTATCTGGGATTGATTCCATATTTGGCAGGTTTTCCAGCATAAATGAGGATTTTTATGAAGAACTGGAAGAAATTCTGATTATGGGCGATCTGGGCGTAAAAGCGACGGAAGAAATCTTGGACAGCTTAAGGGCAAAGGTAAAAGAGGATAAAATCAAAGAGCCGGCGGCCTGCCGCCAGCTTTTAATAGACAGCATCAAAGAGCAGATGCAGACAGGCGGGCTTGCTTACCGTTTTGAAGAAGAAACGTCTGTCGCGCTTGTCATTGGCGTAAACGGCGTAGGCAAGACGACGACAGTCGGCAAACTTGCCGGAAAGCTGAAAGGCGAAGGAAAGAAAGTAGTGATTGCGGCGGCAGACACGTTCCGCGCGGCAGCCGGAGAACAGTTATTTGCATGGGCAAACCGGGCAGGGGTGGAAATGGTCGGCGGGCAGGAAGGGGCAGATCCCGCTTCCGTGATTTTTGATGCGATAGCGTCCGCAAAATCCAAGGGGGCGGACGTCTTGCTCTGCGACACGGCAGGCAGGCTCCACAATAAGAAAAACCTGATGGAAGAACTCAAAAAAATCAACCGCATCATTGACAGGGAATATCCGGACGCTTACCGGGAGACATTGGTGGTCTTAGACGCTACGACAGGGCAGAATGCGTTATCACAGGCAAGGCAGTTCGGGGAAGCGGCAGAGCTGACGGGGATTGTCCTCACAAAGATGGACGGGACGGCAAAAGGCGGCATAGCCGTTGCAATCCAGTCGGAGCTTGGCGTTCCGGTCAAATATATCGGCGTGGGGGAAAAAATCGAAGATTTACAGAAGTTTGATGCGGACGAATTTGTGGATGCGCTGTTTCGGGCAAAGGAGGATATGTAATGCTGACATTAGATAAATTCGAAGAAGCGAGTGAAAAAGTCAAAGAAGTCACGCTTGAGACGAAACTGATTTACAGTAACTATTTAAGCGCGCAGACTGGAAATAAAATCTATTTAAAACCGGAAAATATGCAGTTTACAGGGGCGTACAAGGTGCGCGGGGCATATTATAAAATCAGCACATTGTCAGAAGAAGAACGCGCGCGCGGGTTAATTACCGCTTCGGCGGGAAACCATGCGCAGGGCGTGGCGTATGCGGCAAAGTGCTATGGCGTAAAGGCAGTGATTGTGATGCCGACGACAACGCCGTTAATCAAAGTCAACCGGACGAAAAGCTACGGCGCTGAGGTGATACTTTACGGGGATATTTATGACGAAGCCTGCAGCCACGCGTATGAGCTTGCCAAAGAACACGGGTATACGTTTATCCACCCGTTTGACGATCTTGCGGTTGCCACAGGGCAGGGAACGATTGCAATGGAAATTTTCAAAGAGCTTCCGCTTGTGGAATATATTTTAGTCCCGATTGGAGGGGGCGGCCTTGCCGCCGGAGTGTCCGCTTTAGCGAAATTATTAAATCCCAAAATCAAAGTCATCGGCGTAGAGCCTGCCGGCGCAAGCTGTATGAAAGCTTCTTTTGAAGCCGGAAAAGTCACAACTCTTTCGAATGTTAATACTATCGCGGACGGTACGGCAGTGAAAACGCCGGGCGAAAACATATTTCCCTATATCAAAAAAAACCTAGATGAAATTTTGACCGTAGAAGACGATGAATTAGTCGTTGCGTTTTTGGATATGGTGGAGAACCACAAAATCGTTGTGGAAAATTCCGGTTTACTGACAGTCGCCGCCCTAAAACGCTTAAATGTAAAAGGAAAACGAATGGTTTCTATTCTAAGCGGCGGAAATATGGATATTATTACAATGTCCTCTGTCGTGCAGCAGGGGCTGATTTTACGGGATCGGATTTTTACTGTTTCCGTATTATTGCCGGATAAACCGGGAGAATTGACGAAAGTAGCGGATACGATAGCAAAAGCGCAGGGAAATGTCATAAAATTAGAGCATAACCAGTTTATCAGCATAAACAGGAATGCGGCAGTGGAGCTTCGGATTACCATGGAATGCTTTGGGACGGAACACAAACGTGAGATTATGAAAGCCTTAGAAAAAGCGCAGTATAAGCCGAAACAGGTAAGGACGAGTTTATAAAAGGAGTAGTTTATAAGGGGATCAGAAGTAAAAAGGAGAGAGTCACATGTTTTGCATAAATTGTGGAGTGGAATTGCCAAAAGAAGCGAAGTTCTGCTTTAATTGCGGAACTCCGCAAACGAACTACAAAGAAAAAGAAACAGTCCAAAAGGGTTCCTATCTGCGTTCTTCCGCCAACTATGGATTTTTGTATGGCATACTGGAATTAAAACGGGGGAAACTTGTGTTTACGACGAAAAAAGGGGAAGTGACGGAATATGAGCTGGAGCGGATACAAAATCTGGGGGCGACGTTTGGAATCCTTGGATTTACATATCCGGATCAGACGACGGAAGTTTCCTTTGGAGTGGATCATACGAAAAAGTGGGTGCAGGCAATTTTAGATGCAAAGGAAGGAAACTATCCACAGGCGAAAGCTTTATCAGAACATGAAATGGAGGAGTATATACGGGCGCACTTTAACCTGACGCAGAAGGCGGCGGCTTTAAAATATTACCGGGAACAGACAGGGTCGGACTTAAAGACAGCGAGAGAGGTTGTAAGCCGGATATTATAGAAGAAACAGCAGAGGAGGCTCTGATATGGCATATATAGTTTATGTCAAAATGAAAAAACTGGGCAGGCAAAGAGGCGCCATAGAGCCTGTCCCGTTTCAGTTAGACAAAAAACCGGACGTCCTTTTTGACTTATTGGCAGGGCTGACAGAGGCGGGCGTAAAAGATTACAATGAAAGAAAAGAAGAAAGCCAGCTTCTTCCATTCTTAACGAAAGAAGAAATCAAAGCTCAGTCAGAGCGGGGAAAGGTGTCCTTTGGCGTTCATAACGGAGCGAAAGCAGATCTGGAAGAAGCGGTGAAACATACAATCCAAAGTTTTTTAGATGGGATCTACCGTGTATTTGCCTCAGACGAAGAATTGACGGATCTTTATGCGAAAATCCCATGGAAAGAGGACACGGTGTTTACATTGATCCGTCTTACGATGTTATCAGGTTAAGCGGATCAAAAATGAAAGGAGGACATATGCCGGAATATACATACCAGACAAGAAGAAAACTAACGGAAACATGGATTGATGCATGTAAACAAAAAGCAAAACATCTGTCAGAATGGGAGCAGAAAATGCTGCCGGAACCATACGTCTACGCAACGCCGCAAGACGTATGCCAGTATATGAAAAGCCGTTTAGAAAACGGCGCTTGATATGCTCCCCTTATAGTAGACAGACAAAATAATAAAACTGTCGCTGTAAGGAGGAGCATATTTCATGGGACAACATTCAAAATACTCTTTTGAGATGAAACTGGCTGCTGTCACAAAGTATCTGGAAGGAAGCTGTTCAACAGAAAGTATCGCCCGAAGCCTGGGAACAAATGGGACACGCATCGTCGAGTGGGTGGCCTTGTATCAGGCCCTGGGAGCAGATGGGTTAAAAACATCCCCCAAACTCAGCACCTATTCTGCCGAAACAAAACACAATGCCGTCTCTGATTACCTTTCCGGAAAAGGGACATTAAGGGAAATCCAGAAAAAGTATGGAATCCGCTCAGATAAACAGCTTCGCAACTGGATTATGAAGTATAATGGTCATGAAAATCAAAAAACTTCTTTCACAGGAGGGAACAGCAGCATGGCCAAAGGAAGAAAAACCTCATATGAGGAACGGGTGCAAATTGTAACATACTGCATAGAGCATGGAATGGATTATGCCCAGGCAGCAGAAAAATACCAGGTATCCTACCAGCAGATTTACCAATGGACAAGGAAATACCAGTCAAATGGCGCAGAGGGGCTTATTGACAAAAGAGGAAAAAGAAAGCCTGAAAATGAAATGTCAGAACTGGAGAAACTGCGTGCGGAAAATAAGATTCTTCAAGCGGAAAAGCGCAGAGCCCAGCTGGAGGCTGCTTTCTTAAAAAAACTCGACGAAATCGAAAGGAGGCGGTTCTAAGCCAGACACAAAATGAGACGGTTTATCTGGCAATACAGGAAATATATGATGAGCAGGGATCCCCTGTATCGGAACTCTGCAGATTTGCGGGAATTTCGCGTTCTGCTTATTATAAATGGCTGAACCGGAAACCAAGTGAAAATGAGAAATTCAACCAGAAATTATGCATCCTTATCAGAGATGCGTACGAGGAAAAAAGTGGGATTCTGGGTTATAGGCAGATGACGATTAAATTGAACCGTGAAAATGAATTTC